>Ga0307929_1000478_pt1 | contig 38897 bp, 45 predicted proteins | sample AceLakmetage1330_FD_203160 | JGI IMG/M metagenome (GOLD analysis project Ga0307929, IMG submission 203160) | Saline water microbial communities from Ace Lake, Antarctica - #1330 | ecosystem: Environmental > Aquatic > Non-marine Saline and Alkaline > Saline | place: Antarctica: Ace Lake... | reverse complement strand
TATTGTACATAGTCAAAAACAATGGAATTTACCTGATAATAAGCTTCCAAGTTATTATCATCAAAAGCACTTAAGTACTTTTGCATAATAGGATACCTCACCTTTCAAGGTGAGGAGGTTCATTTTAGTTTTTTTACCTTCTTTTTGATTATTTTTTCTGTATGTTTATTGTTACTATTTTTCCTCTAATTTTTTCTTCTTTAGAAAATTCAAGTTTAGTGGTTTTTGAATCAATGTTTACTTCATCAGCTCCAACTTTACTTTTAATTTCATCTGCAAAAGATTTAATCTTAAGATCAGTTTCAATGTTTAAGTTAATTCTATCTTCTTTTTTAAGATCTGAATCTTTTCTAAGTTGTTGTGTTCGTCTAATTATTTCTCTAACAAAACCTTCTGTTTCAAGATCTTCTGTGACAACAGTGTCAAGGAATAATTTAGTTGAAGAAATGCCTGACACAATACTCATCTTAAAGTTTTCTGGTGGAACCATTTCAAGTTCTAAATCATCTTTTGTAATTTCAAAACCTTCAATGTTAATGTTTTTTTCTTCAATTTTAGTTGCAATTTCTTCTGCTCTTTCTTTGATTAATTCAGCAACAATACCAGTTTCAGTTCCGAACTTTTTACCAAGAGATTTAAAATTAGGTTTAACATTATAACTAACTTTAACTTCTTCTAAAAGAATTTCTTTAACATTAACTTGCGATTTAATTAGTTCTTCAACACGTTCAATTGAATCTTTAAGTTCGAATTTTTTAGTGTCAATTATCACTTTTTGCAAAGGCCATCTTGTTCCAACATTTGCTTGATCTCTACATGAAAGAATTGCACCAATTACTTTTTCAGCAACGAAAAACTCTTCTTCAAGTTTATTATCTATAAGTTTTTTATCAAACTCTGGCCATTCATATTCATGGATGCTAGTTTTTTCAAGACCAAACTTACTTTTTAAGTTTTGATAAATCTTATCAGTTATGTATGGAGCTGTAGGTGAAAAAATTACAAGAGCTTTGAAGTAACACTCAAAGAATACATCTAATATATTCTTTTTTTGTTTGTCAGTTCCTAAAACTGATTTTTCTCTAACAAGTTTAATATAACTTCTTGAAAGAGTTAAGAAGAAATCTTCACAAACAATAGGCGTTTCATTTAACTCGTAGTTTTCATATTTTTCAGTGAGCTTTTTCATTGCTGAATGAAGCTTTGAAATGATGAATTTGTCTTCTAGATCTAAATCTTTATAATTTGGAGTGCTAGGATTTTGGCCTACATTTGTTGCAATATCTGTTAGTAAATGTTGCATGTTCCAAAGTACAAATAAATTTCTAAATTTGATTTCAGTTTCTTCAGGATTATAATTCATATCAAGACCTGGCTTTGCAGCTGCAATAGTATAATATCTAAGAGAATCAACACCGAATTTATCAGTTACTTCATAAGGTGAAGTTTGATTGCCTATAGATTTACTCATCTTTCGACCAAGATAATCATTAATGAAACCATGCATGTAAACTTTTGAAAAAGAAGGAACATCCATAGATACCATTGAAGTAATCATAAGTAGATTAAACCAACCTCTAATCTGATCTTTACCTTCTAAGATAAAATCTGCAGGAAATAAGTTTTTGAAATGTTCTTCTTTTTTTGGAAAGTCAAGACAATTCCAAGAAGTAGTTCCGGCATCAACCCAAACATCTAAAACATCAGGGATTCTTTTGTAAGTTTTTCCATCTTTTTTAATTTCAATATGGTCTACAACTGAGATGTGAAGATCATCAACTTTTTTACCTGAAAGTTTTTCAAGTTCATCTGATGAACCAATAACTAAGTAATCTTCTTCATCTTCTATATTTCTCCAAACAGGAAGTGGTGTTCCCCAGTATCTTTGTTTAGAAATTGAGTTATCTCGAAGATTTTTAAGCCAAGAGTCATAAGCATTAAATGCTGCTTTTGGAACCCAAGAAATTTTATTATTTTCTTGAATCATCTTTTCTTTTAAATCTTCAATTTTGAAGAACCATTGTTTTGTAGTTCTGAAAATAACAGGTTCATGATGTCTCCAGTCATGAGGGTATTCGTGTTCAACTTCAGTTTGAGCAATAAGAGCTCCACAATTTTCTAAAGCTTCAATGAATTTTTTGTCATCTTTTTTAGCAGTAAGACCTGTGAACTGTCCCATATTACTTGGAAAGACTCCTTTAGTATCAATATTATTAAATGCTGGAATGCCATTTTTGTAACCTATTTCGTAGTCCTCAGGACCGCAACCAGGCGCACAATGAACAAGACCTGAACCCGCGCTTGTATCAACATATTCGCTTGATAAAAGAACTGTGTGAGTCTTTGGAGATTCTGCTTTAATCTCATCATAAATTGATGAAAGTTCGTTATAGAAAGGATGCTCATACTCTGCACCTTCTAGTTTTTCACCTTTGAAAGTTTCAAGAACTTTGAATTCTTTATCTGCAACACTATTTATGAAAATACCTGCAAGAGGCGCTGCAACAATCCAAGTTTCATCGCCAACTTTTGCTTTAACATATTCAATTTCTGGTCCAACCATAACAGCTAAGTTGAATGGTATAGTCCATGGAGTGGTAGTCCAAATAACTAAGAATTCATTTTTATCATTTTTTAATTTGAATTTAACGAATATTGAATTGTCAACAACTGTTTTGTATTCTAATTCGTGTTTTGCAAGTGCAGACTCGCTGTGAGCGCACCAAGTCATAGTTCTAAGACCTTCGTAAAGACGTTTTTTCTCGTGAGCTTTTTTAATAAGCCACCAAACACCATTCATGAAATCTTTAGAAGCAGTTTGATAAGCATTATCAAAATCCATCCAGACTCCAAGTTTTTGAAAGTCTTTATTCATGACTTTCATATTTTCAATACAAGTAATTTTACATTCGTCGATGAATTTCTTAACTCCGAATTTTTCGATTTCATCTTTATTTTTAATACCAAATTTCTTTTGAGTGGCATTTTCTGTAGGAAGACCGTGCATATCATAACCTGCTCTGTCCCAAACATCATAGCCTCTCATACGTCTAAAACGTAAGACTGAATCTTTTAGAACTTTATTCCACGCAGTACCTAAGTGTACTCTTCCAGAAGTATAAGGAGGACCATCAAGAAAATAGTAGGATTTCTTACCTTTGTTTCTAGCTTTTAACTTAGCATAAACCTCATTTTCGTTCCAAAAATTAAAAATCTCTTCTTCAACAACCTTAAAATCATATGAATCTTTCATCGTATTTCACCAAAACCTTATTGTTTTTATATTGTTTTCTATCATTGTTCGCATTTGCCCTGTTTAAAATCGCAGAGCTGTAACTAAATAATAGAAATAATGATTGAAGCTTGCTTTAAGTTTATATTTTGCCTCATAGTGTTTAAGAGAGAAAGTTGGATATATAAAGTTTGCGTGTAATTTTTGTTTCTTAAACGTAAATTATAAAAGAGAGTCTGTCTTTGAATATTTAGAGGGTTTATGAATAAAGTAGCACTTGTAGTGAAAAACAAAATAAAATTAGACGGCTTAAAAGAGTTAGTTCTATCTAAAGGATTCAAAATAGTTACCAAAAACCCCGATTTTGTAATGTCTGTAGGTGGAGATGGCACATTCTTGATTTCTGAGAGAAAGTACCCATCAGTTCCAAAACTAATTTTAAAAGATAGTAAAATATGCAAGAAATGTGTTGGTGGAACTGAAGATACTATTTTAGACTTAATATTGCAAGGAAAATATAAATTAGAAGATGAAATTAAAATAAAAGCAGAATTTAATTTAACAGAAATAATTGGAGTAAATGATATTATAATTAGAAATAAGAAACCAAATCAAGCAGTAAGATTAGATTTACATGTTGGATCTGAAAAAATACATGAAGAAGTAATAGGTGATGGACTTGTTATTTCAACACCTTTTGGTTCAAGTGCATATTATAAATCAATTACTGGAAAACATTTTAGTAAAGGATTTGGAATTGCATTTAATAATCCTACAGAACCACATAAACCAATACTATTAAATGAAGATGAAGAACTAAGAGTTAAAATAGTTCGTGGCGATTTACATATAACAGCAGATAATAATTCAAAAATTTATACAGTAAAAGAAGGCGATTGGATAAAAATAACCGCTTTAGAACACAAAGCAAAAATAATTAAATTAAAATTATAATTTAACCATGAGGTTAAAATGGAATTAACAAAAACAAAAATGTTTTTGGAAGTCAATAATTTTTTGTGAGGTAAAAATTATGAAAACAATAAATAGTGGATGTCCAATATGCGGGCATGATGTAAGAGGTGATGGAAACTTTAAGTTCTTTTGTGAGAAATGTAATGTATTATTTAACAAAGGAGACTTGGCAGAATTAAAGTCAAGATGTGTAGAAAGAAAAAAAGGGTATTTATATTTTATAGACAAAGAAGGAGATATATCTTGTGTGGCAATGGCTCGAAGTAGAACTGATAAAGGCCCAAAAGTACATGAGAAAATATTAGTTTTGAAAATTCAAAAAGAGAAAGGATTTTTATACTATTTAGACAAAGATGGGTGTGTTGCAAAATCACCTATGAAAAGAAAATCAAAAAAAGAATAATTTTTTTTGGTCATCGGAATTATTTTACAATTCCTCAAAAAGGTAAAAAATAAAAAAAAATATCAGTAACAAAAATTTTAATTCAGAGTTTATCTTTGAAAAGAATTTTTGGGATTGTAATTTTTATGGAGAAAAATAAAAAAATGACAGGCACTAAACATAAATCACAAAAAGTCGCAGTATTTGTAGATGTACAAAACATGTATTATTCAGGAATGAGTTTATTTAATAAAAAAGTAAATTTTGAAAATGTATTAAAAAATGCGTTATCAGATAGAGAATTAATAAGAGCATTTGCTTACACAATAGAAGCAGACATGGATGGAGAAAAAGGATTTCATGGAGCATTAGAACGAATTGGATATGAAGTAAAAACAAAAGGACTTCAAACATTTTCAAGTGGAGCAAAGAAAGGAGATTGGGACGTAGGAATTGCAATGGATGTGGTTCGAATGATTCCAAAATTAGATGTAGTAATTCTAATATCAGGAGATGGAGATTTCTCAGATATGTTAAATTATGCAAAATCAATGGGTTGTAGAGCTGAAGTTATGTCTTTTAGAAAAACAACTTCTTCAAAACTAATTGCAGAAGCAGATGATTTCATAGATTTATCAGCAGATACAAGATCTTATTTAATTGATGATAGATCAAGAACTAATTCTAGTCATAACAATAATCATGTTAATAATAGAGATGGAACTTACAAACCACATCGTAGACAAAATAATTCGAATCAGAATAGGCCAAACCATCAAAGACATGAACATAGAAAACCAGCAGAAGCAAAATTTGTAGCTCCTGAAAAAATATTAGAAGATGCATTGGTAAAACAAAAACAAGCAGATTTAGATAAAAAGAAAACACCTTCAAAACCTAAACCTAAACCAAAAGCTAATCTCGAAGCTAAGTCTGAAGTTAAGAAGGAAGAAAAAACTAGTTTTAAAAGTAAAATTGCATCAGCTGTAAAAAAAGTTACTTCAACAAAGAAAGTAAAACCAGCAGCAAAAATAAAGAAAACAGTGAAGGGTGATAATTGATGGTACTTGAGCTAACCAATGAGAATTTTGAAGCAGAAACAAAAAGTGGAATAGTAGTAGTTGACTTTTGGGCAGAGTGGTGTGGACCTTGTAAAATGTTAGGGCCAAACTTCGCGGCAGTAAGTGAAGAAATGACTGATATTAAATTTGCAAAAGTAAATGTGGATGAAGCACAAGAAGTTGCAGCAAAATTTAATATTCGAAGTATTCCTACAATTAAAATCTTTAAAGACGGCGCAGAAATTGGGCAACTAATGGGTGCTTTGCCAAAAGAAATGCTTAAAACTAAACTAGAAGAAATTCTAGGATAGAACTTTTTTATTTTATTTTTATTTTATTTTCTAATTTTAAATAACTATATAAAGAATCTAACAAAGATTAATCCTAGATGTTTATACATAATATAAATCCGATTCTTCTTGATTTGGGTTTTTTCCAGATAAGATATTATTCATTAGTTTACATAATAGGATTTTTACTTGGATATTACATTATTTATTTAGCTGCAAAGAAAAAGACAATAAAGAATTTGACAGTGGAAGCTGTTGATGATTTTATGATTTATTTGATAATCTTTTCTATAATTGGAGGTCGTCTTGGACATTTTATCTTTTGGGATATTACTTATTTTTGGACTGACCCGTTTGAGATTCTAAAGATTTGGCACGGAGGACTGTCAATACATGGTGGGATTCTTGGGGCAATAGGTGGATATTTCTTATTTAGACGAAAGCATAAAGTAGATTTTTACTCATTAGCTGATTTAGCAGTTTATCCTCTTGCATTCACATTATTCTTAGGTAAGATTGCAAATTTTATTAATGGAGAATTATGGGGAACAATAACAACTGTTTCTTGGTGTGTAAAATTTCAAGGAGCTGAAGGTTGTAGACATCCAGCACAATTATATGAATCTTTAAAGAATTTATTCATATTTAGTGTTTTATATTTTACTCGAAATAAAACTTGGAAAACAGGAACAAGATTTTGGTTATTTATTCTTCTATACGGAATTTTACGAACAGTAATTAATTTTTGGAGAGAAGATATGCGATGGTTTGGTCTTAGTATGGGTCAATATTTAAGTATAATTATGATTTTTGTTGCAATATATTTCTTATATAAATTAAATGCGAAAGATAAATAAACTTCAAAGTCAATAAGGTGTTGGAGTAAATAAATTGGACTTACAGAAATGTCAAATTCATGGAGTACAATCAATATCGCATTGTAATTGGTGTAGTGCTCCTATTTGTGAACAATGTTTAGTAGTTAGTAGAGGAAAAAAATATTGTCCAAGATGCTTTGATAAGATGAATAAAGAAGTAACTCCACTTATGGGTTATGTGAAGAAAATAAAGAATCCTGAATGGGGCGAGGCTCCAACAAGAAAAATACTTAATTATGATCCTGATTTATCTGAAGAAGATGTGGCAATTATTAGGAAGCGATTGAAGATTGACGGTAAGAAAAAGAAAGGATTTCATCCTTTAAGAGAGTAATTTTATATTTAAAAATAATAAACATTAAAAACACATAGATTCTAGAATGGTTTATGATAAAACTTCCAGTAGTAATAGTTAACTTCAAAGCATACACTCAAGGGACAGGAAAGAACGCAGAAGAATTAGCGAAAATATGTGAGAAAGTTGCAAACGATACAGGAAAATCAATTGCGATAGCAGTAGAAGAAGTAGATATACATAAGATTTCTAGTTTAGTAAGTATTCCTGTGTTTAGTGAACATTTAGATCCAATATCGCAAGGAGCACATACAGGAAGAAATTTACCTGAAGCACTAAAAGATAACGGCGCTGCAGGAACATTACTAAATCATTCAGAAGATAGATTTAGATTGGACCAATTACAGACAAGTATAACAATAGCGAAAGAAATTGGACTAAATACAATTGTTTGTGCTAATAATGCTCAAGTAGCAGAAGCAATAGCTGCATTTGAACCTGATATGATTGCTGTAGAACCTCCTGAATTAATTGGAGGGGATATTTCTGTGAGCACTGCAAAACCTGAAATTATAGTTGAAAGTGTGGAAAAAGTTCAGAAGATTGCAAATATCCCAGTTTTATGTGGTGCTGGTGTTAAAAATGGCGAAGATGTACGAATAGCGTTGAAATTAGGTGCTAAAGGAGTTTTAGTTGCATCTGGAATAGTTAAAGCAAAAGACCCAGAAAAAGCATTAAGAGAGCTTGTAGACGCATTATAAGTTTTCTTTTATGCGCTTAAATATTTCATTTCTTTCAGATTCTAAATCTAAGAATTTAATATTAGATAAATGTTTCATAGATTTAATCTTAGCAAAAATGTTTTCATAAGAAGCCATACACACTTTGATTATGTTGGTAGTAACAGGTCTTTTCCATTCATGTTTATGAGACGACACTAAATCTTCAATAAGTTCGTTAAGTTTTAAGAATGAAAGATTAATTGAATGAAGTAACAGCTCGGCGCTTACAGGATCAAGTTGTTTCATGTATGAATTAGAAAGTTTTTGTCTAGAAACAAAAGTTTCAAGTTCGCTAAGAATATTATCTAAAGAAGAAATTTCAATATAAATATCTTTAACTTCTTTTTTACGAATAGTATTATCATCAATACGTGCAATTAAACGACTCATAGTTTGTCTGAATAATAATAATGCTGAGCGAATTTTGTTTATTTTCTCATTGAATGAAATTTCGTAAAGTTCGCCAATAATAACGTTTTGTTTTATGGATACTAGTTTAGACGTAACAACTGCCAATAATAAGAGTCCAAAGATGACTTCTATTGTTGCAATTATTTTAAAGTTTCCAGTAGGAACAATATCTCCAAAACCAGTAGTGGTAGCTGAAATAAAAGAGAAATAAATACTTTCAAGTAAACTATTAATAGGTTGTTTTGTGATAGTGCTAAAAAGATAAGCTGAATTGGAACTAAAGAAATGGAAAATAAATCCAAACAAAGAAACTATAAGTAACCAAAGAAGTAAAATTCTGATGAATGTTAGTCTGTCAAACCAATTAGCAAGTTTATCGGTTTGTCTACCTGATAGAAAACTTTCAAAAGATATAAATTTCTTCTTCATAAATGATAATGAAATTGGGAATTGAATTTAAAAACTTTATGGAACTAAGATGTAAACTCTTTTTACTTGACCGTAAATAGATGCAGGAGTGTCTTCAGTATTGTATATCTTTATATCAACTGCATATTGTCCACTAGGAGCATTTTCTAATACTTCAATTCCGAATAAACCTGTGACTTTCTCATTCGCTTTAACTCTTGGAAATTGATTAAGTCCTGGTATTCCACCTTCATAAAAGTGTTGTGTTATGTCCTTGAGATATTTTATTCCATTTATTGAAGTTGGTGTTATTACAGCATCAGCTCTAAACTTTGTTGGGTTTACACCTTCATTCCAAAAACCATAAGGAATCAATACTGTTTCTCTTGCTTTTGAAGTAATTCTAGTTCTAGGAACAGTAACGATGCTTCCATCATCCATAGCACGCTCCATTTGTTCTTGAGTTTGAGAATCAACTTTTGCTTGGTAATCTTCACCTGTTACGATAATCTTACTTACAATCATGATACCAATACCAAATAAAACAATACCTAGAATAATTACGACTAAATTGCTTACTGCTAGTTCAAAACCTTTTTTGTTAGTCATTGTATAAAACCTTGTGTTTTAGAATAAAAGAAGAGAAAAAAATAAATTAATGGATTTTATTGCTTCATGTATGGCGCAAATCTTTGATTTGCTTTATCCTCAGAAATCTTTTGTAAATTTCTGGGATACGCAAAGCCGTGCTTTGCTTTATGCCATAAAGTGATATTCTTTTACGAGTATCCACATGAACAAGAACATTAAGATTGCTCCTGAAACCATGACTGCAAAGCTGAACCAAAAGTCAGCTGATAAACTAATAAGTTGGTAAAATCCTAGACCAATAATGAAAGTTCCAATCCAAAGGAATTTGTCAAGTACTAATTTCATTATGTCAAATTCTTGATCTTTGCTCATATGTTTCTTCATTTTCATAACCTCTAAGCTGTAACTCTTACAAAGAATTGTCTGGATGCTACATTATTTGCACCTTCCATTATATTAATTGTACATACATCTTCTGTTCCAACACTTGCAGTTGTAGAAATTAAAACTTCATAACCTGTTGCGCTTCCAATACCTACTGTTTGATTTCCACTTTTAATAGTGAAGTTATCACACCCACTTAAGGCAGGTCCAAAATTACCTGAACCTAATGTGTCGATATTATAAAACCCTAGTTTAAATCTTGCAGATTTTCCACTTTTTACATCAACAGTTCTATCAACCGTAACTGGATTGTCTGCTGTCGCAGGGTTTTCTAATTGTGCGTTATCGATTGCTGTTGTAAATTGATCTTGACCTTGACCCATTAATGTTCTTATAAATCCAAGTCCTAATCCTAAAATTGCCATAGCCATAACTAAGACTACTATTGCTTGAATACTAAGATTTAACGAACCTTTTTTATCTCTTAAAGCACTCTTGCTTTGGGACTTAAAAATTCCTGATTTTTGTTGTCTCATAATGATACACCTCTTATTTATAATTAAATTTAAGCTTTATAGAGAGAATACTCGTGGTTTTCCTTTATATAATTTTCTATAGTTTTAAAGATTTATTCTCGTCAAAGACATTTTTGTATTAAAAAAAAGATAAATAATTAAAATGAAATAAGTTTTTTATATTAAATTAACTGGTAAAATGAATAAAATAAACGAGTTCATATTAAAAAATAAAATATTCTTATTAATTTATTTAGTTAGTTTAAGCTTTTTTATAATTCAACATTATTGGAATTTATCATGGGATTTTCAAGTATATTTGTTAAACGGGGATTTTTGGTTTAATAATGGCTTTTATTTTGAACCTTCAAGACCTCCAGTTCTCCCTTTCACATTAGGGCTTTTTAGTTTAATATTTAATTCAGTTATCGTACAGTATTTGTACATTGTACTTATAACAACATTTTTTGCTTTTACAACTTATATTTTAGCAAAAAGTTTGAAATTAAATCCAATATTATTTTACATAATCTCACTTAATCCATTCTTATTGTTTTATGGTTTATTTGATGGGACTGAACTTTTAACAATAGCATTTACAGAACTTGCAATATATTTCATTGTTAAGAAAAGTTATTGGTCTGGTTTATTTGTTGCATTAGCAGGTTTGTCACGTTATACAGCTATTCTTTTTTTCCCAATAATATTTTTACATTTGAAAATGAAAACAATAATTAAGAGTTTTTTATTATATGCATTACCATTTGCAATTTGGTTTATTTACAATTTTTCAAAGTGGGGTAATTTCTTTTATTCAATATCTGACCAATACGCATTAAATGTTTTATTTAGATCTTATACTATACAACCAATAGTTTTCAATCATTTTGCAATTGTTCTAAACATTTTACTTCCTTTTGTAATAGTAGGTGTTATAATTAAATTAGTGGCTTTCTTTAAAGACATAAATTATACTAAAGAAATTTTACAATCGATTTGGAAAACAATTAAAAAACGACGAATAGAACTTATTTTTTTATTTTTATTAATTTATAGTATTAGGATTTATGTAACTGTGCCTTTTAAGATTCCAAGATATTTATTTTATATCTTATTACCTGGGTTTTATTACGCTTATTTTGGATTCAAAATAACTTATGATAAAGTAATTTTGAGATTGAAAATAAAATTAATTAATAAAAAAATTATTGTGAGTGTTTTATTATTGATATTAATTTTCTTTTCTTTTTATTCTGGTTTAACTGAAATAAGAAAAGTAAAATCTCCTACTTCAATAACTCAGATAGAATTTGATTTAGCAGAATTAAATATGAATGATTGTTTAATATTGTCTAATGATTGGCCAAATTTAATATATCATGGAATCGATTCAAAAATGTTTCCAAGAGAAGAATTATTTGATAGGCGAATTGAAGAAGGGTATAAAGTGTTGTTTTTTATTCCAAGTTCTGAACCTAAATATGCGAATAAACCTGAATTCTTAGAAAAACCAATTATTTTGGAACGAGATGGATATATTTTATTTGGTAATAATAACGAATGTGTTACTTTAGATAAATATGAAGGATCATATTTGGGAAGATTGCATGATGAGATTTTAGAATTACATAATGAAGAAATAAATATTAATCCTTGTTTAATTCTATTTCATAGTCATAGCTTATTTGAAAAAACATGTAATTTAATAAATTTAAATGGTTTTAAAATAGATGAAAATAGAAATTTAGGGGTTTAGATTATAAAGTCAAGTTCATCAGATCTAACAGTTATTATTCTTGGTTGACTTGGTTTTACTTGAACAGTATTAACACCCATTGCTTTTTTTAAAGAGATTGGACCACAGCTAGGACAGATAAAGAATGGCCCATATTTACTTTCTTTTTGTGTTAGCATTTCTCCACAGACACATTTCATATCAGGCATAGATTGATCTTTATGATCTCTACAAACAGCAAAACGCTCTTTGTTTCTGATGGTTGCTGGTCTGTTGCAAAATACGCAATTTGGTACTGAACTCATAATTCAATGTTTGTTTGTTAAGTCTTTATAATGATTGTTGTGACGTAAAATAACTTCTAAAAACTACAGTTATATTTCATATTTTTTTAGACGTCGAGAATAGAAACATTTATATAATATCTATACCGAATAAGATAAAACTTATAGGTACTACTCTTCAAAAAAAGGGGTATAATAAGGGGTGATAAACGTGGTAACCTATCTAGAGATGACAGGCTTATCTTTAATGGAAGTTCTAGGAACTTTATGGTCTCAATTCATAACGCTACTTCCAGGTCTAATTGGAGCAATAATTTTGCTACTAATCGGATATTTCCTAGGGGTATTGTTCGAGGGCATAATCAAAGGAGCTTTATTAAAAGCAGGTCTTGACGATTGGATTGAAAAACATGAAAGACATCATGCATTAGGACATCAAAGTGTTTCAGGAATTCTTGGATCAGCAACAAAGTGGTATACACTAGTACTATTCTTAGTGCCGGCATCCGCGCTGATTAGCTTAGGATCATTGTCTCAATGGCTATATACTTTAGCAAATTGGCTACCAAACCTAATTATTGGTGTGTTAATCTTTTACTTCGGTTTAATAATGGCTGACATGGCAGAAACAGCAATTGAATCGCACAAGTTTAAGTGGGCTCACTTTTGGGGTGGACTAGCAAGAATCTTAATTATCTTATTCGTATTAAGCATTGCATTAAACCAAATTGGAATCAGCATTGTTATTGCTGAAACAACATACTTAATTGTCTTAACAGGCATTGTACTTGCACTTGCAATTGCAGTTGGTATGGGCTTTGGTTTCGCACTTAAAGACGAAGCAAAAAAGATCATTAAAGATTTAAGAAAATAAACTTAATTTTTTTTATTTTTTTTATTTTTTTATTCGAAACTTATTCTTCTTAACTTTGAAAAACTATATAAACAACATTCTAATCATTTAGTTTATGGGGACATTCGATAAAATACTTTCTCACAATGAATCGCTTGTAAAGAATGAGCATGCATTAGATTATGATTTCATTCCAAAAAATATCCCTCATAGAGAACAAGAACAAGAATCTATTGCAAGAGCTATAAGCCCGCTTTTTTCAAGCAGAAATGGACGAAACATGTTCATATATGGCAAACCTGGAGTTGGTAAAACTCTTGCAGCAAAGCATGTTATACGTGAATTAGAAGATAAGACTGATGATATAAAAGTTATTTATGTAAATTGTTGGCAAAAAAATACTAGTTATAAAATTGCTGTGTCTATCTGTGAACAAATTGGTTTTAGATTTGTACAAAATAAAAACACAACTGATTTATTTGGAGTGATTGCAAGAATATTAAATGAAGAATTAAGTGCAGTGTTTGTATTTGATGAAGTCGATAAAGTAGTTGATACGGATTTTTTATATCATTTATTAGAAGAAATATATAGAAATTCAATAATTCTAATTACGAACTATTCTGAATGGTTAACAAACTTAGATGAAAGAGTAAAATCAAGATTAACGCCTGAACAAATGGAGTTTAAACCTTATAGTTCTCAAGAAATATTATCTATTATGAAAGTAAGACTTGGATATGCATTTCCAGAAGGTGTTTGGTCTGATGCTGCATTTAACTTAGTTGCAGAAAAAGTAGGCGAAATAAAAGATATACGATCAGGATTATTTCTATTAAAAGAATCAGCATATATTGCAGAAGAAAAAGCGAAACGAACAATAGAATTAGACGATGTAGAAAAAGCACTTTCAAAAACAGATGCATTTAGTATAAAGAATAGCGAAGAACTAGAAGAAGAAACACAATTCATATTAAATATAGTAAAAGAAAATTCTGGAAAAAAGATTGGAGACTTATTTTCTATTTATCAAGAAAAAGATGGTAAGAGTAGCTACAAAACTTTTCAAAGAAAAATAGAGAAGTTATCTGATAATAAATTTGTAAAGACCACTAAGAGCACTGGTGCTGGTGGAAATACAACAATTGTAGAGAAAAAATTAACTGATTTCTAAATTCACTGGACAAGTTTATACGTTCTGAAAGTAAGTAATTCTTAGCTTTAAGCCTGTTTATTTAATTCTTATACTTGAACACTGGACACAGTCGCGCCAGCTATATAAATGGAATAATTGATTTTGATATTGTTGTGAACAAAGCCCAAATGGCTGGAGGTGATGCAACATGTCAAACGAATTTATTGAACAATTATTTTACAAACAGATATCAGACTTAACTAAGAAAACCGCTAAAGTTGATTCATTCGATTTACAGTATAGTGGAGCTTGGATTTAAAGAAATGTGACAAAGATGCTCAAAAATTCTATGATTTTTGGCATATTAAAAATTTGGAGGTTTTTAACATGAGTGATGTGAAAAAAAATATGTATGACTATTATCCTGAAAGAATAACTCAAGTAGTGTTGGAACATGAACTAATTGGTCCAGAACAAAGAAGTGATTTTGAAAGATTTATCCGAGGCTGTTAAAGCTTTTTTTCAGAGGTGAAAAATGTTATTTAAGAAAAAAGTTAATTATGTGGAGTGGAATGCTTATAAGAAAAAAATAAATTTTATGGATACTTTTTATTGGCAACAAAAAGTAAGACGAGAACACTTAGTCATATAGTGTTATTTTGACAAATTCAATAATTTTTTAAATTTACTCTTATTTCTTTTATTATGAATGTCTTAAATAAAGATGAATTTACTCACAAAGGACCTTTAATGAAGAAAAAATTAAAGGATTCAGTGTTCATCTACCCTACTGACACCATCTATGGTATAGGTTGTGATGCAACTAACTCAGTTCAAGTAGAAAGAATAAGACAAATAAAGGAACGATATGATATGCCTTTCTCAGTAATTGCACCATCTATTCAATGGATTGAAGATAATTGTGTTATAACTGCAAAAGCAAAAGAATGGTTTAGAAAGCTTCCAGGACCATATACTTTAATTATGAAGTTAAAAAATAAAGATGCAGTAGTTGAAGGAGTATTATTAGGTTTAGACTCTATTGGAGTTAGAATGCCTGATAATTGGTTTACAAAGTTTGTTTCTGATATGAAAGTTCCAGTAGTTACAACTTCTGCGAATAAATCAGGAGATGACTTCATGACTGGTATTGATAATTTGAATAAAGAAATTAAATTAGAAGTTGATTATGTAATTGAAGATGGAGAATTAAATGGAAAACCATCAACCTTAGTATTTTTAAATAAAGATGAAGTTGAATTAAAAGAAAGATAATTTCTAGGATGTTATGATGTTTTATTTATCGAACGAACATTTGAAATTGCTCAAAAATTATATTTTTGGCAAATCAAGTGTTATAATATATTTTAATTAAGAATTAACTAATTTTATTCATCGAATGAACATTTGAAATTTTCTGGATCACAACCCTCATTGTATGCATCTAATTTGTCAATTATGTCTTCGTATTTTTTTTTATTTTCTAAATCTTCTTCAGAAGGACCATCAAAAGATGTTTTTATGAAACTAACATCATGACGTAAACATAAAGGACATTCAAAAGGTTTTTTCTCTACTTTAAGTTCACAACCACAATTATCACAAATCCACATAGTAGGCATAAGAATATGGAATACTATATGATTACAAAAACTTTTTGCTTTTTGAATTCTAAAAAGCTCTGCTTTTTATCATTTAAAAAATTATAGAAAATAAAATAATAAATATATTTAGAATACTTTGTCGCCAGTTTCGTTATTTACTATGTGAATAACTTCAACAGGACATGATTCTGCAGCTTCTTTATTAGTAGTTAAGTCAGCTTCTTCAAAAGTTGCATTAACAGGGATTGCTTTTTCTTCTCCATCAACGTCTTTCATTATCCAGTTATCGGATATTGCAGCGCAAGCACCACAAGCAATACATCCTGCAAGATCATGTTCAATTTTATATTTTGCCATTTTGTTCTACCTCAAATAATAAATAGAGTTTCTTTTGAATAGTTTAAATATTTTTTCTTAATGTTTAATATTCAACAATGGATATTTGAGCTGGTTCGTCATCATCGTCATCCTTTTCTACTTTGGTTTCGTATTCGTAAGCGTTAGTTACAGGTGTGGAACTAGAATCATCTCCAAACATGTTAAATGCTCCTGAATCAACGCTAGGTGTGCTAGTAGGTTGTGGTGGTTGTATGTTATTTGAAGAACTACTTGAATAAGAAGAATAAGAATTGTTGCTCTCATCAATGAACTTTTGAAGAAACTCAATAGTTTTTTTTATATCTTCAACAGAATCTCGTTTAGTATCAATTTCCAGTTTCATGTACTCTTTGTGGTAAAAGCGGTATATATACTTTTCTATAAGAAAAGACGTTGATAATTTGAGAAAATAATATTCCCAAGTTCAATCTCATCCATTTTTTTAATTTCTGCAATTTTTTTAATTGCATCAATAAGGAATGAAGGTTCATTTCTGCTGACATCTTTTTTTGGAGACATAAAAGGAGAGTCAGTTTCAGTTAATAATTGTCTTAAAGGACAGATATCAACCATTGTTTGAAATTGTTCGCTTCTAATAACATTTGACGGAATTGAAAGATGCCAACCATTATCGATAACTTCTTGGACTAACTTTTTTTTACCTGAGAAACAATGCATAATAACTTTTTTAGCATTAGCAGCTTTAAGCATCTCAATACATTCAATTTCTGCTTTTCTAGAATGAACAATTATAGGAATGTCGAGTTCAATAGCTAAATTAATAAATTTTTCAAAATAGATTTTTTGTTTTTCAAAATCATTATCAAATTTTTTATCAAGACCGACTTCACCAATTGCAATAGGATTGTTTTTTTTTATGAATTCTATTTCTTCTTGGATTTCATCTAATTCAAGTTTGTCGCAATCACAAGGATAAAAACCAAGCGAGGGTTTAATTATCGGATGTTTTTTTGCTAATTCAAGAATTTCTCTGTTACTCTGTTTATTTATTCCATTACAAATAATAGCTTTAACACCCACTTCTTTAGCACGATCTAAGACTTCATCTAAATCATCTTTAAATTCATTAAAATTTAAATGTGCATGGGCATCAATAATAATCATAGAATAATAGAAGTCAAAAGCTTATTTAAATTTACTCTTCATCTTTTTTCTTAAAGCTAGTCAGAAACTTTTATTTCTGGGGCATTTAAGAAAAATAATTTAGTCTTCATCTTTTTTCTTAAAGCTTTCGATTAAGTCAACAACATACTTGCCTTCTTCTAAACGATAAATAAGTGGTTGTTTTCTAAAAAGACTAACTAAATCAATTTCGTATTTTCCAGGTTTAAGAATTTTAATAGTTTCAATATCAAGAACGATGGGTTTTTCAGTGTCAATTTTAGAACCAAGAATATCATAAACATCTTGTTCGATTTGTTCTTTGTCAACTTTACTTAAATTAATGATTTCTTCTTTTCGTTCAATGTCTTGTTTTTTAATATAGAAAAAAAGTTTCCCTTTACAATTACTACAGCCTTGAAGAATTTCTGCTGACCCATCATTATACATGGATCCACATTTAACACATTGGTGTGGAATCTTAGATCACCTTTTAGCTTCTTGAGTAAGTAACTCAATTTTATTTGGATCTTGCTTAATTTCTTTAACAATTGAAGCAGGTCCAATAATTGTAAATCCTTGTCTGTTTCCAAGAATCATATTTAGAAAAGCGGTTTTAATTTTATGAACTATATCACTTGAGTCTTTGTTTTCTGGATTAATAACACTAAGTTCAATACCTTTGAATTTATTACTTATTTCCTGCATAGTTCGACTAATCAATTCAGTTTCTTCACTGCTTTTTAATCTACCTTCAAGTAAAATAATCTTTTCGTCTTTAACAATTTTTAAGAGCTTAGTGATTCTTTTAGCAGAATTTAAGTCTTGTATTTCATTATATGGTACGAATTGTAGTTTAAGCACTTTTTAAAACCTCTTTGTTTAGCGTAAATTTATGTGAGTTTGAACAATGCATCGTAGAATGCGTCTACGTTAGTTCCTTGTTTTGCACTGATGCCGATTACCTCATATTGAGGGAATGCTGATTGAATTTTCTTGATATCTGATTTTTTTAAATCAACTTTATTTGCGACAAGTAAAACTGGAATATCTCTTGCTTCAAGATTTCCAATGATAGTAATATTAACTTGAGAATAAGGATCTTTAGTTGAGTCTAAAACAACAATAACTGCGTCCATGTCATCAAGCCATTTGATAGCGTTGATAACACCTTTAGTTGCTTCTTTAGCTCTAATTTTAGCTTCTTTCTCTTTCATACCTTCTTTAAGAAAATCTTCATAATCGATTTTAGTTGCAATACCAGGAGTATCTACAAGATTAAATGTTAAAGATTTACCTTTACTTTTGATAGTAACTTCTTCTTTAATCTGGATTTCTCTAGTTTCGTGTGCAAGATGTGATACAGAACCCATTTCTTCGCCAAGCCAATCTTGACAAAGTTTGTTAGCTAATGTTGTTTTTCCACCATTAGGAGGACCATATAATCCTAATTTAACTTGTTTCTTTTTTTTAAACAAGTCTTTGAATAGCCTATTTAGTAATCTTTTGAATAAATTAACCATTTCTAACCAAAAACATGATTGCGCTATTAGTATATAAAACTTATGTTTTTTATTGCAATTTAATAATGGTAATTAATAGGTAATTTATTGTTTAATTAATGCAAGTTTCCTGGACCAACAATGATTTGATTGCTAATTTTTGAAATTACATGGTAGCCCTTGTATTGTGAAAAATTTCCAGTAATATTTGCATTAAGAAAAGCGATTTGAGTTTGATCTTTATAATGAATAATTAATTCATCATCAATAAGTTCTAAAATAAATTCTTCTCCATTAATATAATCAGGAATTAAGAACTCTTTAGAATAACCATCAATTGATGCAGAAGCCATATCAACTTCGTTTTTAATAACGTTTAACAATTCACTTGTTTGTCTTACACTCATGTTTTCATTTACATCATTAGATTTTTGTTGAATAACCACGAAAGTCGCAGTGAAAACAAAAATCATGAAAGTCATAAGGATAACAAATTCGACACTTGTTTGTCCTTTTTTCAATTTGTATCCTCATAAATTTTAATTACACTACCTAATGATTCTACTTTAACATTCATAAAACCAATGTGAAAATTAGCTGAGATGTCACGGTTACCTCCAAAGTTTCCTTGAATAGGAACATCAGAGAAAAATACTGCTTCAGTAATTCCTCTAGAAGTTTCATAAGTAATAATTAATTCACTATCCTCAACAATATATGCATCCTTGACTGAATCGGGAAAAACAACTTCTAATGTAACCCAAGAATTTCGACCAATAGCGTAAATATCTTCAGATTGACTAATGATGTTTTGTCCGATTTGATTAATTTGACCTGCAATAATTTGTTCATTAGATTCTTTAGAATAATTGAAGAATAACATGCTACCTGGAACAATGATTGCTAAAGCTAAAGCAAGAATAAACAAGTACTCTACTGCGATTTGAGCTTTTTTAGATATGCGCATAATAACCTCTTTTTTAATAACTGTAATTTAGAGCTTTATAATATTTTTGATTAATAAGCTTATAATTATATGTTGTTATGATGGGATATAATTATAGAAAACTTTAAATATTCTTTATCTCAGATAGTATATATATTTTAGGTATTATAGTTATATATAATGACCTTAGGTGATATAAATGGAAAAAGAAAATTATTTTATTTTATCTATTGTTGGTTTAGTAGCAATAGTTGGATTAGTCCTTTCCTTATCTATGTCTGCAGGATCAAGTGTTAAATATTCAGTGCTTGAAAAACAGAGTTCGATAGATTTCATGGAAGACACAACAGCAGATAATTTAGCAGGAAATGCTAGATATTCTAATTTTGTAAAGAAAACAGTTTTGTCTGTTGACAAAGTTCCTGAAACTGACGTTACTTTAGCACCTTTAGGTTATGGATGGGTTTCTTCTGGTGAGAATCAAGTAATGCTAGCTCCAGGTGGTGGAATGGCAACTTCAGGTTTTTCATGTAGTGGTTGTTCAAGTTGTAAAAAGAAATCTTTATTTGGTAATGGTATGTGTGATGCTGATCCAGAATGTTCTCCATGTTCATTAAACTCTGGCGCTGCAATGGCTCCATCAGTAACTCCAACTAATAGAAAAGCAATGGCTGATTTCTCAGCAGGAAAATATTATCAAGCAGATTGTAATGCTTTCAATATACAACTTCCACCAAATGCACAAACAAATATAATTGGAAGTACAGTATATTATTCATATAGTACACCAGGTGGTTCAGCTGTTTCAGGTTCAATTACTTGTAATTGTAATGAAGGTACTGGCCAATGTAATCCGTTTAGTGTAGACGGAACTACTGGTTGTGCAATGTATGATGGTTGTACTAGTTGTAGTCAATCTGGCGGCGCAGCAATATAAATTTAGTAAATTATTTTTTTTTCTTTTTTTTTTCTTCTGTTTCTAAAATCAAAACTTTGGAGAAACTTTTGTTAAGTTTCTTACGTTTTGCTTACTTCGTAACCAAAACTTTGGAGAAACTTTTGTTAAGTTTCTTACGTTTTGCTTACTTCGTGAAGCCAAAACTAGTCAAAAACTCTTGTTTTTGGAGTTTTAATTTTACTTTGTAACCAAAACTTTGGAGAAACTTTTGTTAAGTTTCTTATGTTTTGCTTACTTCGTAACCAAAACTTTTATTAATATAACAAGAACACAAACTCACAATATGGGTAAATCTAGAAAAGATAGACGAGTTAAACGTTTAGATTCCAGAAAGGAAAAAATAGAAACTAAAGAAGAACCTGTAGTACAAATTCAAAAAAATTCTAATGAAAAATCATATTCAAATGTTTTTCAAAAAATATATGAAACTAAATATAAACAACTAGCAATAATTCCTTTCGCGTTACTATTGATCGCGTTTGTAGTGATAGGGATGAATGTTGTAAACACAGGAGACTTCATGAATAAAGCTGTTTCCTTAAAAGGTGGAGTGACTTTAACAATTCCATCAGATGTATATGTAGATACTAATGAATTAGATTCATTTTTAACAAGTCAATATCCAGATGCGGACGTAATTGTTCGTGAATTATCTGACTTTGGAACTCAAATAGGAATTATAGTTGAAGCATCAGATATAAGCGAAGACGAATTAATTGCTGTAACCGGTCAAAAAGTCAGTTTAGGAGATGATTATTCTGTAGAAACATTAGGTCCATCACTTGGAGCAAGTTTCTTTAAGCAAACAATGATTGCAATTATTCTAGCATTCATATTTATGGGATTAGTTGTCTTTGGATATTTTAGAACATTCGTTCCAAGTTTAGCAGTTATTTTAGCAGCTTTCTCAGATATCGTAATCACTTTAGCAATTGTGGATTTAATGGGCATGAGAATCGGTGCAGCTGGAATTGCAGCATTCTTAATGTTAATTGGTTATAGTGTAGATACAGATATTTTGTTAAGCACACGAGTAATCAAAAGACAAGAAGGAACAATTATGCAACGAGTCTATAGCGCTATGAGAACTGGACTTACTATGAATCTAACAACAATTGCTGCAGTAACTGTCGGATTACTTGTTTCAGATTCTGCAATTATAAGCCAAATTATGACTATAATCTTAATTGGATTAATAGTTGATATCATAAACACTTGGATACAAAACGTATTCATATTAAGATACTATTTAGAAAAGAAGGGACAAAAATGAGTAGCAGATTAAAAAACACACTAACAAACTGGAAAGTTATTATTCTAATAATAGTATTAATATTATCTATAATTGCGATTAGTCCAAATCCTTGGAATCAAGGAGCAACAGTAAGATTTGTAACAAAGGATAGCGCTGCAAGTATGGCTGGGATAGAAAGTCCAAAAGCAGGCGGAACACCTATGAGTAAAGAGAAAATAATCGCTATTAACAATGTTCCAATTAAATCTGCAAAAGAATATTATGATTACGTAGCAGATTTCCCAATTAATAAAACTATTGCAATCAAAACAGATAGGGGATTTTACAAATTAATCACTCAACCTGAATATAATATAACTATTTTAAACGAAACAGAATTCGTAAATGTTACTGAAGAATATTTTGATGAAGAATTAAATCAAACATTAAACAGAACAATTACTCAAGAGATTCCAAAAGAACATAAAGAATTAATTGGAACTGCTGATTTAGGATTAACTGTTTATGACGCACCAACAAACAATGTGCGAAAAGGACTTGATATTTCAGGCGGAACAAGAGTAATTTTAGAACCTGATGAACAAGTATCAGATGAAGAACTAGACATAGTTGTTTCAAATATTAAAGAAAGATTAAATGTATATGGATTGAGCGATATTGTTGTTAGAGCTTCAGGAGACCTTGAAGGGAAAAAATTCATAGTAGTAGAAATTGCAGGAGCAAATAAAGAAGAAGTAAAAGAACTACTAGGAAAACAAGGAAAGTTTGAAGCAAAAGTTGGAAATGTTAGTGTCTTTAAAGGCGGTGATGATGTAACTTATGTATGTAGAAGAGCAGAATGTGCAGGAATTGATCCAAATCAAGGCTGTGGTCAAACAGCAGATGGAGCTTATAGTTGCAGATTTAGATTTAGTATTACATTAAGTCAAGAAGCAGCAGAAAAACAAGCAAATGCAACTAGAGATTTGCCAATTATTGCAGAAGGAACAAATAGTTATCTAAACGAATCATTATTATTATTCTTAGACGATCAGTTAGTTGATGAATTAAGAATTGGATCTGAATTAGGTGGAAACGCAGTAACTGAGATTTCTATTTCAGGCGGCGGATCTGGGTCATCAGAACAAGAAGCATTAACAGATGCACTTGTAAATATGAAGAAATTACAAACTGTTATGACAACAGGAAGTTTGCCTGTTAAATTAAATATTGTAAAAACAGATACTATTTCGCCAGCACTTGGAGCAAAATTCATTAAGAATGCTATGATGATTGGATTATTAGCAATATTAGCAGTAGTATTAGTAGTATTTTTTGTATACAGAAAAATCCAAGTATCAATTCCAATGATTATTACTATGTTCTCAGAAGCAATAATTATCTTGGGAATCGCATCATTAATTGGTTGGAACTTAGACTTAGCAGCTATTGCAGGTATTATTATTGCGATAGGAACGGGAGTAGACCATCAAATAGTTATTGCAGATGAAATCTTACGTGGAGATAAAAGTAAATATACTTCATGGAAAGATAAAATTAAAAATGCATTCTTCATTATTATGGTTGCATACTTTACTACTATGGTTGCAATGATACCATTATGGTTTGCGGGTGTAGGTCTTTTGAAAGGATTCGCAATCACAACTATCTTAGGAGTAAGCGCAGGAGTATTTATTACAAGACCTGCTTATGCTGCAATGATAGAACAGTGGTTAAAGTAGGTAATCAATAATTATTTCTTATTCTTATTTTAGAAAAGTATTTTAATCTTTATTGTGATTTATTTATTTATGATTGAATTTACTACTTATTTTATCATATCTCAAATATTCATGCTTCTGGCAATGCTTTCTGATTTTGCTAGTTTTCAATTTAAAAAGAAAACATATACATTCATTTGTTTTGCAATTTCTGCAGCACTAATAAGTGCGCATTATTTCTTGCTGGGAAAAACAACTGCAGGAATCATAGTTTTTTTTTCAGTTATAAGGTTCATAACTTGCATATATACAACTAATAAGAAATTCTTGTACTTATTCATAATATTAAATACTCTAGCGTTAGTATTTACTTATCAAGATGCGTTTGATTTGATAGTTTATTCCGGATTGGTTATAATCATAACTGCTAATTTTCAGAAAGATAATGCTCTAATGCGAAGAATGATGATGATTGGGACTTCTTGTGTTATAGTATATAATGCAATCATATTCTCGCCAATGGGCATATTAGTTGAAGGATTATTTTTAATTAGTAACTTTATTGGTTATTATAGACATTATATAAGACCTAAAAAACATTCTTAGAAAATAAATCTGATTAACTTATGACTTCAGATAATAAAGAAAATATGGGCCTGGCCGGAATCGAACCGACGATCTCCGCCATGTCGAGGCGGCATCATAGCCACTAGACCACAAGCCCATAAAGCTTAGTACAATAGGTTATTTTATAAATATTACCATAATACTACTATTATGAATTATTATGACTCAATTGCAAATGGATATGATGATCTTCATAAGGCTGAACAACTAAACAAGTTAAAATTGATTAAGGAACATTTGGAAATAAAACCAAACGATAAAATGTTGGATGTTGGTTGTGGTCCTGGATATTCTGCGAATTTCTTTAATTGTGATATAACTGGAATAGATCCTTCTATAAGATTACTTGAGAAAGCACATTTTAAGACTGTTTTAGGTCAAGCAGAGAAAATGCCATTTAAAGCTGATGAATTTGACGTAGTTATTTCAGTTACTGCAATACAAAATTTTACTGATTTTAAAAGAGGTTTACTTGAGATAAAACGGGTTGGAAATGATAGATTTGCATTCTCAATATTAAGAAAGTTTTCCGGAATGGAAGATTTAGCTGAGTTTATAAGAGGAAATTTTAAAGTTTTAAAAGAACTTGATGAAGTCAAGGATGTTGTTTTTATTTGCAAAAAGAATTGAATCTTACACAATATTTATAAAATCTTATAATAACATCTATTAGATATTTGTAGTAATTAGGAAAATAAGTTTTTTTGATTATATAAATAATGATTTGAGGTATCCAAAATGAAAGTATTAAATTTATTGTTATTGTTTATGGTTGCTATTTTAGTAGTTGCATGTTCGCCAAAAAACATTGATGTTGAAGTGAATGATTCTACTAACCAAACTGGAACTGAGAATGAACTTGATTTAGAGCCTCCTTATCCTGCAGCATCAAAAGTAATGGCTGATAAATATCAAACTGATATAGACTCAGTAGACAAATTTGATGGTAGTAATTTTAATTTTTTAGAAGCAAAACAGCTTCTAAATGGATCTGAGATGGCACAATTAATTGATGCTTGTGAATTAGGTGAATGTTGGGAATTTATTTATTCTTTTGAAATAGATTCTGAAAATGATCCTGCAAGAAAGAATGCAAAAATGATTTTAACAATTAAAAATGAACAAATTCTAAAAGTAGATTTTAGAAGATAATAATTATAACGAGGTTTTGAATATGACCATAGAAAGTGAACGTGATGAACAAATAAAGAATTTAGCAAAAACTCTTCGAGCTAGTGGAATGGCTTCCTCAGATTCTCAAGCATTAGAGATGGCTAGAAGTATGATTTCAACTTCAAAGAAAGTACAAGAAGGATATAATGGTCAACCTAATAATGAAGACAAAGGTTATGATATAGAAACAGCGAAAGCTCGACATGAAGAAGCAATGCCAAATCCTGATTCGGGAAGTTTTGAATCTGGAAAAATAGATGGGCAAAAATTATATGAACAACAACAAGACATAATTAGTTCAAGTAATAATTCTTCAAATAATAGTGCTGTTTTAAATTCTGATAAACCTATTGCAGATCTTGTTTCAGATGACTCAGTTGTTTCAGATGAAGGAAGTTTAAATTTAGATTCTGAACCAGTTGAAACAGTTGTTGAACCAGAACCAATTCATTATGAAGCTGAACCTGAACCTGAGTCTGAGGTTGTATCTGAACCTGATTCTTGCGAACCTGAGGCTTGTGAATCGGAAACTAAATCTGAATGCGAATCTTGTGATTCTGAATCTTCTGAATCTGAAGAAAAATCTGAATCAGAATCTGATCAAGAAGAAGGCGGACAACCAAAACCTGGCGCAGAAAAAATGCCTGAATCAACTATTGATTTAGGTGAAGTATTTAAATTTGGAAATGTAAGATAGTTGTCATTTTTAAATAATTTTTTTATCTTTTTTACTTTTTCTCCCTCACCAGTGAATAAAAAAACACAACCTTTATAAATCTCTCTCCAATATTAACTCTTACATTCACTCTAATAATAGCTATTAAAAACGAGGGGGATTAATAAAATGAATAAGATCTTTACAATATTAGCACTTTTACTATTAACAGTAATGTCTATAGTTAGTGCGCAACCAACTCTTCCAGCTATTTCTGATGTAACTCTAGATGAAAATCAATTAGTTACAATTGAAATTAACTTAACAACTGGACCTGACAACGGAAGTACTACTTGGGCAACTAATTTTACAAGCCTAACAAAAACTACTTCAAATGATACTCACGCAATCTACACTTGGACTCCAAGTTATACGGATGCAGGAGTATATAATGTAGAATTTAATGTTTCAGATGTTAACACATCAGATGTTGAAACAATGTCTATCACAGTAAATAATGTGAATAGAGCACCTGTAATTCAAAGTACAGCAAGTATAACTGCAACTCAAGGTTTAGCTTATACTACTACTATTGTTGCAACAGATGCAGATGGAGATGCAATAACTTATAATTTAGCAGCAAATGCACCTTCGGGCATGGTAATTGATTCAAGTACTGGAACAATAACTTGGACTCCTGTAAGTGCAGGTTCTTATGTGGTTGATGCAATTGCAACTGATGGAACTGATGCAGGTAATCAAACATTCACAATTGTTGTTTCTGCACCTACAAGTTCATTTACAGTAACTGATGTTCTTTTAGGAGACTCATCACAAGAAAGAGATGAAACTGTAAGTTCAACTATGGTAATTAGAAATACTGGCTCATCACCTTTAACCAGTTTTACAATTTTATCAACAGCAAATTCATTATACAATGTAAGTTTTACTCCAAGTACAATTAGTACTTTAGCAGGAGGCGCAACAGCAACAATAACTGTTAATGGTTATGTTCCTGAAACTCAAAATGCGGGTCAAGATTCAGTAGGAACTATTTCTGTAACTGCAAATTCAGTTAATGGAACTGTGCTTAAACAAGCAGACTTAGTTGTTGAAGCAGAAAATAACTTAGATCTAAAAAGTATTGAAATCATTGTAAATGGTGAAAGTGAAAAACTAACTGATGCAGAATCAATTAAAATTTATCCAGATTCAGAAATTGAAGTGATTATTGAAGCAAAAAATACTCACAGAACTGAAGATATAGAAGATGTAACTTTTGGTCTAATAAGTGATGAATTAGATATTGATGAAGATAAAGAAGTCTCAAAAATCAAAGATGGTGACAGAGATGAAATATCTTTTTCTTTCTCAATTGATGATTCAGAAGAAGGTGGAAATTTTGACGCAGTAATTTGGGTTATTGGAGAAGATGAAAATGGCGCAATTCATGGCGAATACATTGAATTTGACTTTGATTTAGAAGAAGAAGGAATCTTAATTACAGAAGCTGATTTCTCACCTGCATATCCAACATGTGGTCAAAAAGAAGTTAGATTAATTATTGAACTTTCAAACATTGACTCTAGTGATGAAGATGAAGTTATTTTTGAAGTTTCAGCACCAACTTTAAACTATCGTTATACAAGTCCTGAATTTGAAATTCAAGATGAAGATGATGTTACAAGAACTTTAACAATTCCTTTAACTAATGTAAATGAAGGAGACCACGAAGTTGTAATCTATGCTTATAGAAACACAGATGAAATAACTAATAGAAAAGAATTAACTTTAAGCATGCCTACATATTGTGGTGATAACGAAGATCCCGACCCTGATCCTGATCCTAACCCTGATCCTGACCCTGATGATGAGGAAGAAGAGGAAGAGGAAGAAGACGATGATAGTGAATTCGTTGACTATGGAACTGGATCAAAGTTTGGCTCTTCATTAGACATGGGCGCATGGGGAACTGTATTACTAGTACTAGCAAACATTTTAGTAATAGTGATTATAATCGTTTTGATTATAAGGTTCTTATTGTAAGAAGAAACTATTTTTATTCTTTTTTTTTTTTATTCTTTTTTTTCTCTAATCATTAAAAAAATTCTATTTTAGATTTTGATTATTATTTTATATACTATTAAGAAAGAAAATAATTCTAATAAATTATTTTTTAATGAATTCTTGTATTGCTAAAACGAAATCTTGAGCTTCTTTTAGATATTCTTGATATTGTTCTCCTGAAATTTCTTTAATTTCTCTATGTTCTATCATTTTCATAGTATCATAAAACTTTTTCATTATTTTAGGATATTTTTTATTTATGAGGCCTGTTTTTACAAGTTTTGATTCAAGAAGATCTGCTGCATGTTCAGGACTAGGAGGAACTTCCCCTGCTTTCATTAAAGCTGCATGAGCCGAATCTATAACAGCCCAATAAAGGTCAGTTACGGCTTGAAGAATGTGCCATTTTGCATTAGTAATAGTAAGTGGTGCTCTAGTAAAATAACTCCACATAGCTTCTGGACTTGGTCGGATTCTACCTTGGTGTAATAATGTTTGTAAAGGTTCAAAAAAACCAGTATCTATAAGTGCAAAACCATCTCTTAGAATATTAACTGCAACAGGATCGCCCGAACGAACATATTCCCAGAAATTAGTGAATTTTAAAGTTGTAACATGGATTTTAGTTGAAACATCTGCAACTAGTTTTTGCATCATAATTCTGTATGTTTGAACTAATTCTTTATTTAGATTTAAAGTTATGTCATCGACAACAACTAAGATATCAATATCATTACTAGATTTCTTTTTTCTAGCTGCACTACCAAAAAGAACTATTGCTTTAATAAACGTTCCAAATTCTTTGTATACTTTTTTTCCAAAAGAATAAGCTAGATCAATGTCTGTTTTTTCATATTTATGAGAATTCTTTTTTTTCTTCTCTATCTTAAACTCCATTAATCACACCTCTTTTAAGTTTGATATTAGTTATTTATTATATAAATGTTGTCCTAAATATTATTTGTTTGTAATTCAAAATTTAATATTATTTTAATTTATTCTAATGGTAATTCAGACCAAGTTTTATCATCATTAATAGGCGAATATGCGCCTACAATATTTAATGGTGGTGACTGATAACCAAAATGCATATTGTGAACTTGACTAAATCTTTGACCTTGTCCAGAGCCAATACTATATACTGGACTTCCCATAGTAGTCCAAGCATCAGAAAGAACACTTTGTGCGTTAAAACTTCCAGGTTCTGCAATAAAATCATCATAGCCTTTTTCTTTAAGGAATTCTACCATTTCTTTAATTGGGGCATTACCTCTTCCAAGAGTTAAATGTTCATCATCATAACCAAAGTTATCACTTAAATGTATATGGCCTAAAATTTTTCTTTTATGAAGCATTTCAATTTTGCCCATAGCCCATCTTGAGAATCTTTTATCGAATTTTTCATCAGATTCATTTTCTTTTCTTTCCATATGACTTTTCCAAAGATTTAGATGACCTATATCAAATGTTGTTTTAATATGTTTATTTGCAATTTCTTTAGCTCTGTCTTCACCCATGCTAGTTTTAAGTTTATTGACCATTTCACTTCTGCCTTTTTCAATTAGATTGGCAAGTTCATCTGGATGACTTCCATAACTGCTTGGGTGCCAATTTTCAGGAGCTAAATAAAGTGGATTTTTTAATTTATCTTTGTTTGCTTCATATTTTTTCCAAAGATGAATTCCAAGATCTGCGACGGACTCAGCAGATTTTTTTATTCCATAATTTTCAACTGTTGCAACATGTTTTAATGAGTCCTGTGCTTTTCTAGTTTGAACATCTGCTGCAGCTGATGCTTCGTGAACGTGACGAATACTGTTTTCTGCTTCACGCATTTCTTGTTCTAAATAATCTTTTATTTTTATGCTTTCAGGTGGTATTAAATCATTATATCTTTGTTTTTGAGTAAATAATCCTCTTTTTTCTTCATCGGTAAGATTAGGACTTTCATCTAGTTTTTTATAAAAATCATACGCTTTTCTTGTTGCTTCAAGTCTCTCTGATTCTCTTTCATATCTTTGAGCGTAGTATAAAGCACTTCCTTTTGATTGAAGTACATTATTCATATATTGAGTTTTTGCAAATATTTCTTCAGCAGTTAATCTTTGTCCATTATTATGGTCTTCATTCCATTCTTTTGCTCTTTTTTGGAAATAATTCCAGTCTCTAGATTCTGTCTCAAAGTTTCTTTTATCTTTATTCCAATGAGGGATTCTTAAGAACATATCATCAGTTTTTTCAGTATCAAATTCCCATTTTCTTTTGATAACACTTCCATCATCTCCAATCCAGTCACTTCCTTCGTAAGTTTCTCCATTAGATTCATCTCTTGATCCTTGAAGTTTGATTCCTTTTTCTTTTTCATAATCTTGGACTGTTTTGAACTTTGGTTCGTAAAGAGTAGTATCTTTTCTCATTGCAATAAGTTCTCCAGTTCTATCATCAACAGCCATCATTGGTGCACGAATATCTTCTTCTTGATATCCTTTAAACTGAAATATCTCACCATTAGTTTTATCATTATTATGAGAATCATAAATAGGTCTTGACCATTCACCTGTATGAAGAACTACTGCTCCTCCAGTTGTAGCTTCTGCTGCAAAATCAATGGCTTTTTTAACTTCTCTAATTCCCTGATCTCTAGTTTGTTCGTCAAATCCTTTTTGACCATTAAAACCTGCTAAACCTTCTACGCCTACAGTTGCGTGAGTACTGCTTGTAACTTCGTTAATTAAAGCCAAGTTTCTCATTTCTTCACGTTCAACTTTATCAAAACTTTCTGGTGTTGCACGCTCTTTATTTCCTTTACCTTGACCAAAGAATTCGAATTCAACTTTAGATGCTCCTTCTTTTATTTTAGCATTTAAAGCTTGAAGTTGATGTTGAAATGGATTAAGTGAAGAACCTATTTCTTGTGGACCTAAATCTATATTCCAAGGTTTTTCGCCTGTTGGAAGTGTTCCACTATCTTCGGCGTATCCACCTTCTTTTTCGTTAAAATATCCTCTGTCCATAACATGGTAGTATCCGTTAGGAAAATTAATGGTCGTCACCTCTTTTATACAATGATTGTGAAAGTTTATCTTCAACTGCGTTTAATATTTGTTTTGAACGATTGACATAACCAAAACTATCTTCTTTTGGTTGATGAACACTGGAAAATTCTTGTCGAACTTTTTCAAACTTATTCATTTCTTGTTGTGATAAATATTGTCCGTTTTCAACTCTTGTTAATGTTTCTCTTAAATTTTGATATAAATCTCCTCTTTGATAAATTGCATCCGGGCTTGAAAGTATTTCTTCAATAGGTGCTGTGTATGAGGTTTGATTTGCTGATTGTTCATAAGCTTCAGCTGAGATTTTTTCTTGAATAACTGTTTCTTCAAGATTTATTTCTTCTTCTTTTATGCTGTCAAGTTCTTTTCTTAAAACTTGAAGAATTTCTTCTTCTTCTTGAGCTGTAAGTTCAACCATTTCTGATTGTAAACGTTCTTCTGCTTCTTGTAATTCTTTTTTGTTTTTTTCTTGAAGTTCTTCTAATTCTTTTTTCTTTTTTTCTTCTAATTCATTTATTTCTGATTCTTTTTTTCTTCTAAGGTCTGCGAGTCTTTCTAGTCTTTCACGTTTAATTGAATCAGTTACCATGTTATCATACGATGAGCTTTTTTGAAATTTTTATAAACTAACCATAATCCATTGTTTGCAGATATTTTTGCTTTGTCATCAGATCTTGGTTTGCTTCCGCCTTTCTTTTTATTAGGGATAAAACTTGAAATAGGAATTAATGATTCAAACAGTTCCCAAAATCCTCTAAAGACTGAGATGAATGGATCTATTGCACTTAAAGCGCCAGCTCTTGATCGTTTTATTTTAGTGGGAATTCCGTCATCTTTTGGACTAGTGGATATTCCGTCTGCTTCTGCAAGGTATTTTTCTAAATCATCACCTAGTGCGTCCATTGCAGCTTTTACAGATTCATCAATAGCACTAAATAATTCGAATGTTTCTTCACGTCTATAATTTTTAAAACTCTCAATTTGTTTTGGAGTCCAACCATAAGCTCTAAATTCCATTTCAATTCTACCATTATGAGCTGGTCCTTTATGAGCATATTGATCTTTTTGGAAGTTCATTTGAGGTGATGATAAATGTCTGAATGAAACTAGTATCACAGGATGAGTTCCTGTATCAGTTTCTTTTGCAGCAATAAATTCAATTTCAGTAACTGCAGTCTCAAAAGCAGAAACAATATCTACACTTTCAATATTCTTTTCTTTCATCTGCATTCGTCGTACATTTCTAAGATAAGGTTTAAGCCATTCCATGTACATTTTGATCGCAGCCCAATGTTGTTTTAAGTATTTAGTTTGGAATTTTCTTCTAGCTCTAATTTCTTTATCTGTTTTTTCTTTCCAATTAACATAAGAATATAATTTTCTTCTTAGAACATTTTTTACTTGAACATTATATTTCATATTATCAACAACATTATCTACTGCTTCAGGAGTGTGAACGTGCGTGTTAAAGAAAAGATCAGGTAAAATTGTAAATCCTACATTTTGTGCAAGACCATAAACTGAACCTGGGTTTTTAGTTGCACCTTCAACAAGGTCAACATATAATCCTTTAAGTGTAACATCTGCACTTTTTGATTTATCCCATTTGTCGTAAAGTTCAATACGTTCATCAATAATTCTTAATTCTCTAACAAGCTGAAATAAATTTTTAATCATATTTCCGATAGTTGCAAGGTATTGGCTAATGCTATCTTGTTGAATTTTAAGTCTTTGTTGAGCAGCTCCCCAAAATGAACTTTGTTCTGAAGCGGCCATGTTATCAACAGTTTTATGAAATTGAGTAAATGACAAATCAACTCTAAGTTGACTTAGAATCCAATAATAAGGTTCTTCAATAGATGCCTCATTAGATTGAAAAACCATTTTATAACGTTTAAATGGTTCAGGAAATCCTGTTTTAACGTATTGAGTATAATTTCTATCAAGAACTTGTTGAATAGGTGCAACTTCTGCATTTTCTTCATTTGCATATATTTCAGCTTCTTTATCAGTCATAGATTTTATGGCTTCATCCTTTTGTTTTGGAGCCATAGAGCTGAATTTAGCTTCACCTGCTGCATTCATAAATCCGTGTTTAACTAGTAGTTTTGAATATTCTGACATGTGCAAAATCCTCTGAATTTTTGGGTTATACAAAAATTAAAACTATTTTTGTACATCTTATTAAACTTATTTGGTCATTTTCACTATATAAATATTGTTGTTTATCGACGATGATGGAAGCTTTTTCTTTCTCTAAGTTCTCTTATGTGAGAAATCTTAGCTTGAATAAGCTTATCTAAGTCGTAAGAAATATCTTCAAGCATGATGCTAACATGGTTTCCACCAAGTAAATGTGGGACTATAACGTAGTCTGCACCTTCTTCATATAATTCTAATGCTCCTTCTGCATCTGTGCTTGTTACAATGATTAAAGCTTTACGATTATGCTCTCTAACTTTTTTGATTAATAGTATTGCTGCATCTTCTTGTGGGATGGTTGAGATTACCATTTCAACTTGATTAAGTTTGAGTCTGTCAAGAAGATCAACATCGCCAACATCACCATAAAGACAAGGTTGTTTTTTTTTAATAAGTTTCTTAATGATGTCTGGATTGAAATCTACAACTAAATATTCTTTTTTCATACGTTCAAGAGCTTTTGCAATGGAGTAACCAATTCTATCATAACCAACTAAAATTGCTTTATGAGTTTGTTTTTCTTCAACAAAATCAACTTCGAAATTATAGCGTCTAAGTTTTTCAAATATTTTGAATAATTTATTTGATTTACGATAGATGGTATCATCATATTTTATTAAATAAGTTGTAATTGTTATTGTTACAACCAAGAGCAGAATTGTCATGGACAAAAACTCATCTGTTAAATGCCCCATTAAAAGTCCTTGAGCTACAATTATTAATGAGAATTCTGAAGTTTGTGCTAATGAAGAACTGGTCATAAATGAAGTTCTTCTTTTATAACCAAAAATGCTTAGGATAATTGTAATTAACAATGGCTTGAAAATAATTATTATCAGGATTAAAGCTATTAAAGGCATAATCCATTCTTGCATATTAGTAAATATTAGTTTCATACCTAATGATACAAAAAACAACGTGGCAAAGAAATCTCTTAGCGATCGAACTTTACTTTCAATTTCTACATTATATGGTAAGTTTGCTAATGCGATTCCTGCTAGAAATGCTCCAATTGCAATTGAAAAATTGAAAAATACACTAAGCATTCCAAATGAAAAACAGATAGTTATTGCAACTAAGAATAACATTTCTTGAGTTTTTGCACCATACTTAAAGATGGTTGGAAATATGTACTTGCTTGCAATATATGTGATAAAGATTAGTGCACATGCTTTAAGAAGTGCTTCTATTAAGAATAATGCTGAGAAATCTCCAAGAGTTTGAACAACTGAAAGAGCGATTATTGCGAATAAATCTTCCATAAGTAAAATTCCAATAACAATTCTTCCATGTAATGTTTCTAATTCATTTCTGTCTGCAAGAAGTTTAATTACAACCATGGTTGAACTAAAGCTTACAATTAATCCAAAATAAATTAGTGTTTGATCAGAAAATCCAAGTCCAAATCCAACAAGTAATCCTGCACCAAACATTAAGATTATTTGTGCGGCACTTCCTGTTAGTATAACTGCTCCTACATCTTTTAGTTTTCTTAAGTCTAATTCAAGACCTACAACGAATAATAAAAATGCAACTCCAATTTCTGATAGAGTCATAATAACTTCTGAATCAGTAATTAAGCCAAAACCTACAGGTCCAATTATGACTCCTGCTAAGATGTATAATGGAATTAATGGTTGTTTTAACATACGACCAAAATAACCTAGTATAGTCGCAAAAATAATCATGATTCCAATGTCAAAGAATATATTACTCAAAAATCTACACCTCTAATAAAATATTTGTAAGTTATGGTATATAAAGTTATTGACTAGAACAAGGGTTTTATGAGGTGAGTTTTATATCCAATCTTTCTTTTTAAAATAAATGTATAATCCAACAATACATGCAATAATTAATCCCCATGCAAATAAATAACCATATTTCCAACTAAGCTCTGGGAAAAATTTAAAGTTCATTCCATAAAGACCAGTGATGAATGTTGGAATAAGAATAAATGATGCGAATGCAGTCATTCTTTTCATTATATTGTTTAGATTGTTTGATTCATTACTAAGATAAATATCGAGTGCACTAGTAAGAATATCTCTATACGTTGCAGTCATATCAATAAGTTGAATGTTATCTTCATGAACATACATGAATTTTGGAATATATTTATCATCAATTTTTTCGCTAGAATCATTTGTGATGTTAAGTAGAACTTCTCTATTTCCTGCTAATGCTTTATGAAAGAAGATTAAAGTTTTTTTTAGTTTGAATATTTTTTTAACAGAACTTTTATCTGTGCTGTGGAAAACTTTATTTTCAACAATATCAATTTCTTTCTCAATGTCATCAAGAATCTCAAAGTAATGATCCATTACCATTTCTAAAAGTTCATACGCGATGGCACTTGATCCTTTATGAAATAATTTATGTTTATGATCTTCTTCTACTGACCAAAGTTTTTTTATTGAATCAACTTCTTTTTTCTGAATTGTTACAATTAAGTTTTTAGATATGAGAATTGCAAATGATGGTGCGTGTATTCTATCAAGTGCTTTGTGTGGTGCTTTGAAAATTAATAATGAGAAATGTTCAAGTTCGGAAGTTATAGGTCTTTCATTTGGATCGAGACATTTTTCGAGTTCAAGATTTGAAAGTCCAACATATTGTTTAAGTAAATCTTTCTCTTCTTTAGTAGGATTAACACTATTAATCCATTTTAGATGATGAAAATTCATATTGTTAATAGAAGTATCATAAACACTGTGTCCATCAAATTCTAAAACATCTAACATTTAATATTCAACCCCTTTATTATTTTTTAATCTTGTAATTCCTATTTAAATATTTAGATATTAAATCCATACTTTTTTAGAATTGGACTTAGGTATTGATTTAACAAACTAATTTCATCAATTAATTCAGGAGTAAGAACTTGACTAACTGCGAAGACTATTGTTACGCAAATAAATGCTTCTTGAGCTATGACTTGTGATCTATTATTTACAATGAATTCTTGTAAATTAAATCTGGTTTTATGAATGAAGTTTCTAGTTCTAAGGATTAGTTCTTTCTTAATTGATTTTTCATATCTTATTTCTAAAGAAATATTTTTATGAACTGATTTAATCACTTTAGTTTTAGATTGAGGTAAATGTTCAATTATTTTTTCAGTTATTTTTTTTAATTGGTGCTCGGTAATCTTAGTGTAAAATACTCCCTCTTCAATGTCTTTAAGAGAAACTTTACCTTCAATATGTGAGAATTCTTCGCTAAGATGAGATAGTGTACTTTGTTCTTTTTCAAAGACATCTCTAATTTTTAATCCATCATTATGAATTTCGCGAGTCCATTCTTCAAGAAATGCGAGTTGATAAGGAGAATTTCTATTGTGAATATTTCCTAAAAATAACTTTGTACCATTGATCAACCTATTAGCAAGACTTTCTTGTACATCAATAATCTTTTTAAGAAAAAATAGTAGTATTAAGACTTCTTTATCCTGATATTCTTGAAACATTCTGCTTTTGTGAGATTCTAGAGCTACAACTATCAGCTTTTTATTATGTTCATATTTTTCTTGGATTTTCTTGGATTTATCAATCCATGCTCTCCAATGATGTTCATCCATAGTAAACGAGTGGTTTAAATGGTATATAAATTTTGTTTAATTTATTTTTTTATTTCTTTGTATTCTAATTTGGCTATTTCACCTAGTTTTAATTCTTTTTCTGCAATGTTTAAATCAAAATTTTCGGCTTGATTTTTATCCATAATTAAGTAATGAATTCTTCCAGTTCGCCCCATGGCTGTTTCAGGTCCATCATCAAATAGTTTGAAAGATCTAAAAATATTAACCTTGTATTTTGGGTTTGATTTAAAGAAACCATCACTAAGAAATTCTCCAAGACCAACTGCTGAATAATTTATTTCGTTATCTATTTCTTCTTGAAATTGTTCATATATGGCTGGTGAAAATGCGTACTCAATCCAAAACCCATATTCTTGATCAGGATCAAATCTTGTTATTTCTGCTTTATTTTTCTTTTTTAGTAAATTTTTAGGATTTAATTTAGCTAATATGGCTAATCTGCTTCTGTCCATATGTTTTTCTGGAGAATCATTATCTGAATCAAGCATCTTTTCAAGCATTCTTCCAGTATAAGTTCTTGGTTTTGTTAAATGAAATGTAGGATATTTTTTTACTATGTCTGTTAATTGCATGTTGTTGCCTCACTTTAAACTAATATTCATATAATAATTAGTTTCTTTTTCTTCTTTTCTATCTTGCAAATAGTATTTGAGAATTTAACAGATAAACTTCGTTAAATTTAATTGTTTTATTCAGGCTGACTATTTATTTATGTGGAAGTACTCAGGTTTCGAAATTATTTATATGTGTTGTGATATTGTTTGGTTTTTTCTTAACTTTGAATGAATTAGAAGCCATGGTAAACTATTTATAAGGAATTGTCCTTCTTTATAATATAACTAAAGAGGTTTTCAAAATATGGCTTCAAAAGAAACATTCCTAATGGTCTCTCTTAGCGAGGACAAAGCAAAAGAATTAGCTCAAGTAATATCTAATGATACTTGTAGAAAAATTTTAGATGCGTTAACTGAAGGAGATTATTCCGAATCAGATTTATCAACAAAACTTAGTGTTCCAATTTCAACAGTACATTATAATTTACAACAACTAATGAAAGGTGGACTTGTAATTGTAGAAGAATTTCATTATTCTGAAAAAGGAAAAGAAATTAATCATTACAAATTAGCAAATAAATATATTATTATTGCACCAAAGAAAGTCACAGGTTTAAAAGGAAAATTAAGAAAAATTTTACCTTCACTTGGAGTTGTTCTTGGTGTTGCAGCTGTTATGCAAATAGCAAAAAGCTTTTTTAGTGGAGCTGGTGCTTCAATGAGTAAGGTTGCTTCTATGGATATGATATCTAATGCTGCGCCTGACTTTGCTGTTAAAGGTGGAGAAATACTTAACGAAGCTTCACCTCAATTAATGGACTCTGCTGTTGGTGCAACTTCTGTTGTTTCAAATGCTAGCGGGGCAGTTACTCAAACAGTTCCAACATCTATTCAATATATAGTGCAATCAAATATGTGGCAATATGCAGCACTGTGGTTCTTAATTGGCGGAATAGTCGCGATACTTGTTTATTTGGTAATTGATATGAAACATAATAAGTAATGCTTTAAACATTACTTTTATAAAATCTAATTAATTTTAATTTTTGTTTTACAATGGTTAAATATAATTATAGAAAATATTTACTTTTACTTTTAACTATACTCATTTTTATTATGGTATTAGAATTATCTTATAAAATAAAATATTCTTCTATTGAAGAAATATCCGATATTGATTTACTATCTTCTTCAGAACGATATGGTAATGCATCTGATAATTTAATTTTATCTTATGAACCAATAGCAAATTACTCTCGAGATATATATGATATTAATTCTCAAGG
>Ga0307929_1000475_pt1 | contig 38968 bp, 34 predicted proteins | sample AceLakmetage1330_FD_203160 | JGI IMG/M metagenome (GOLD analysis project Ga0307929, IMG submission 203160) | Saline water microbial communities from Ace Lake, Antarctica - #1330 | ecosystem: Environmental > Aquatic > Non-marine Saline and Alkaline > Saline | place: Antarctica: Ace Lake... | reverse complement strand
CGACGGACTGTCACGCCGGAGGTCGCGAGTTCGAGTCTCGTCGTCCCCGCCACAAAAATAGGATAGGCTTGTTACTCCTTATATAATGGCGTACAGGCCTATTTTTTTGCATGACTTGCTTTGTTTACATACTCCAGTCTGAAAAAGACGGAAGTTATTACGTCGGTTCCACGAACGATCTTGATGACCGAATCCAACGCCATAACCAAGGCCGATCAAAATACACCAGAGTCAAACGCCCTTGGAAGGTGGTTTATCATGAGGAATTTTCCGATAGATCGTCGGCGGCAAAGAGGGAATCAGAAATAAAGCGACACAAAAGGATAACTTTCATCGAAAAATTGGTTAGGATATCCCGTGAGTCCTGACTCGGAACCCTCCCCACCAAAAAAACAACAAAAGCCTGTCTCGAATTATCGCGTGACAGGCTTTTTTAATTTTGGCATAATCAACCAATAAAATCTTAAACTGTAAACAGACAACATGAACGGGCATTATGAACACAATCAGAATTCTCCCTGAAAAAGTAGCTACTCAGATCGCGGCCGGCGAAATTATCGAGCGGCCTGCCTCGGTCGTTCGAGAGCTGATAGACAACAGCATTGATGCCGGTGCGGATCGAATTACTGTTCGAATCGAAAACGGTGGAAAAAAGCTGATCAAAATTGTCGATAACGGGGAAGGGATGTCCAGGGATGATCTTCTCTTGTGTGTGGAAAGGCATGCAACCAGCAAGATAAGAGAAGCTTCAGATCTTCTGCAGGTAAAAACCCTCGGTTTCAGAGGAGAAGCACTCCCAAGCATGGCTTCCATTTCCCGCATGAGCATTACCTCGGTCCCACGGGGTGAACTTACAGGCAACAAACTCCGGATTTCCGGAGGAAAACTGCTTACCATTGAAGAGGCAGGTGCTCCTTCAGGGACCATCACCGAACTACAGGATCTCTTCTTTAATGTACCCGGAAGACGAAAATTCCTTCGCTCTCCGCAGACCGAGAAAAACCACATCACAAATCTTTTCCTGCGAACATCTCTGCCATTTCCCAACATTCATTTCAGGCTGGAAGACGGCCCCAGAACCGCATTGAACCTGCCGGCATCCGGTGATCCCCGCCTGCGGCTCTCGGCGATTATGGGCAAGGAAGCAAGCAGAGCAATCCTCGAAAGCACGGTAAAACAGGACAGTTTTACCATCAGAATCTTCGCTGCCCCATCTGATTTCACCAGGAGTCGAAGCGACAGGCTTTTCTGCTATATCAATGGCCGAAACATCCGGGATCGTACTATTGTAAAGGCCGTTATGGAAGGATATGGACAGCGCCTGATGAAGGGCAGGTTTCCTCAGGTCGTTGTTTTCATCGAGATGCATCCTTCTCTCGTGGACATGAACGTCCACCCAACCAAACAGGAGGTAAAATTCAGAAATCCTCAGGATGTTTTCCAGGCTGTTTCAGGCGGTATCGAAAAAATGCTCTCTCCAGGCCTCCAATTCTCCGCAAGTTCACCTCCAACCGTACCTGAGCGTGAATCCGTGTATCGGCTGCAAACTCCTCTGACATCTGTATCAGAAGGGAAATGGGCATATACAGGAGAGGTGCCCGAACCTCATCCGGAAACCACACCCCCTGCAGAAAAATGCTCTGTGGAGAAAGAACTTCAGGTCATCGGTCAATTGGGTGGTACCTACATCCTCTGCCAGTCCAACGATGGGCTTCTTCTTATTGACCAGCATGCCGCCCATGAAAGAATCGTTTATGAAAACCTGAAAAAAGCCTTTGAGACTGCCACAGTGGAAACACAGGCACTGCTTATTCCGTTTGAAATTGAACTGTCCGTGAGGGAAACAACCGTCGCCCTTGAAAAAGGAGATGACCTGAACCAGTTTGGACTGGAAATAGATCACTTTGGGGGAAACACCTTTCTCCTGCGGGCTGTTCCTGCCCTGCTACGGGACGTTGACTGGGCAGCCATGGTATCCGAACTCCTTTCACGAATAGAAGGAAATAATGCAGATTTTACCTCATTTATGGACGACGCCGTAACCGTGATGGCCTGCCATGGCGCCATTCGCGCAGGACAAAATATGAATGTGGAAGAAATGCGCCTGCTCATTGACCAACTCAGGAAAATGGATATTCCAACCAACTGCCCACATGGAAGGCCCATAATAAAGCAGTTCTCCTATTATGAGATCGAAAAAATGTTTAAAAGGGTGGTGTAGTGAAAACCACGAAACCTGATGTGGTAGTCATTGCAGGTCCAACCGCCAGCGGTAAAACAACGTTTTCCGTTGAACTGGCCAAGGCCCTTCATGGTGAAATTGTCAATGCCGATTCCATGCAGGTCTATCGGGAAATGCATATCGGCACGGCAAAACCTACTGAAGAAGAAAAAAAAGGAATCCCTCATCATCTTCTTGATATTGTCAATCCCAACGAGGAATTCAACACGGCCATCTACCGCCATCTGGCGCTTCCTGTAATCGAAGATATTCGTCAGAGAAAAAATGTCTGCTTTGTGGTGGGCGGAACCGGACTTTATATCAAGACCCTGCTTGGCGGAATTATTCCATCGCCTCCCTCCAACCCGGCCTTGAAGGAAAAGTTGAAACAGGAATGGGAAACAGACGGTGGGGGGAAACTTTATGCCAGGCTGAAAGATCTCGATCCGGAAAGTGCCGAAAAAATTCATCCAAATGACCAATTCCGAATCATTCGAGCTCTTGAGCTGTTTCAACTGACAAAACGCAAGGCATCCGAAACAAGGAAAGGCCACCGGTTCGGACAAAAGACATTGAACGCCCTCAAATTCTGTCTGAAATGGGACAGGGAGGAGCTTTACGACCGGATCAATGAGAGGACCGTAATGATGTTTGAAAACGGCCTGATCGAAGAGACTGAAAAACTGCTTAAAATGGGGTACTCTCCCGAACTCAAGTCAATGGGCGCCATCGGATACAGACATGCCGTAAAACACATTCAAGGAACTTGGTCGTACGACATAGCCTTGGAAAATATGAAAAAAGATACAAGAAGATATGCCAAGAGGCAGATAACCTGGTTCAAAGCAGATCCCGAAGTCAGATGGATTCATCCGGAAGAAGCACCGGACGCTGTGGAATTGATAAAGGCATTATTGAGGAAAACTGCTTGACCTTTCGCGCTGGATTGCCTATTTGAAAGGATCGTTTAACAAACTGACGTTCTCGCGCAAAGACGCGAAGACGCAGAGAAGGACAGGTTTCGGGTGTCAGGTTTGAGACACCCCAGTTTCCCAGATAAAGACGGGATCTTAGACAAATTTCAATTTTCCAGTTTCTAATTATTTCGCACGAGAATTATCATGAATAAGCATTTCATTACCATCCTCAAAGCAGGTACTGCATCCCTGCTCGCTTTTTCTCTGTTTCTCCTCTTGCCGACGATTTCAACGGCAGAAGCGGGGCAAACGAACGAAAACAGGGAAATTTTAGCCATAGGAAGCAGTTCTATTACAGGCGGGAATCTGGCCCGTGCAAAAAAGCAGGCTATTTCATCGGCGCTCATGAAAGGAGCTGAACTCTACCTCTTGAATCTGCTTGGAAGCCAGGGAATGGTTCAGAATTTTGAAAGGGTTCTTGAAGAGATCATTCCCAATGCCAGAGAGGGGATCGAAAACTTCAACATTCTTGCGGAAAACCGAACAGACCAGAAATACACGGTTCTTTTAAAACTTAAAGTAAACCAGGAGATGATCGCCGAAAGACTGAAAAAAAGCGGCATTACACCCGGAGAAGAGCCCCCTGATGCGGTAAACCTGCTTTTCATGGTCCTGGAAACGCTTGGAGAAGTGGAGTCACACTGGTGGAAAGACGTGGATGCCTATGCCGTCATGAGTCCCACAGAATTAGCTCTGACCAGGGCATTCCAAGAAAGAGGGTTCGACCCCATCAATCGCACCTCAATTCCCCCCGAAGCAACGTTCTCCTCACCTGCGTCAGGCTCCAATCCATCCCTGGCAGATGCCCTTGCATGGGGAAAACTTCTTTCAGTGGACGTGGTCATCTTTGGAAACAGCAGAATTTCAGAAGACGGGGATATCTATGTGAACCTCGAAGCCGCAGACGTGGCAGGGGGTGTTTTAATCTGTAAGGAAACCCGGTTTCAAGAGACAAAACTGGACCTTGGAGATACGGAGAAGATCTTTGAAGCCCTGCAGAAAATTGCCGTCTCTCTGACCTCCCCATTTTATGCCTGTATTGTTCAAGGGATGGAAGTCCAAAAAGGAGAGATCAATCATTTTGAGATGACATTAGCCGGTTTGCGTAATTTCAAGCAATTCATGAGTTTCAAGGATTTTCTCATGACTGCCGTACCTGGTATAACCTCCGCTATTTCCAGTAGAATTCGAGGAGACTCCGTAACCATATCGATTCAATATAAGGGCGGAAAAGAGAAATTCTTGGGCGACATCCTAAATCATCCAAAGCTTCCCTTCCCCATTCATCTGAGCCGGTCTGAAGAAGGAAACACTATCCTGAACTTAGAGTGAATTCAACCATGACCGTTCCCAATCTGATCACCACCATCAGAATCATACTGGCGCCGATTTTCATTATCTATCTATTGAATGACCAGTTCCTGGAAGCCCTGTATGTATTTGTCATAGCAGGGATAAGTGATGGAGCAGATGGTCTCGTCGCCAGAGTATTCAACCAAAAAAGTCGGTTAGGAGCCTTTCTTGACCCTTTAGCAGACAAAATCCTGCTGGTAGCCGCTTTTGTCGTGCTTGCTGTCCAGGATCATATTCCGTCATGGCTTGCCGTCATCGTTATTACGAGAGATCTCCTTATTTTATTAGGCGTATTGATTCTGTTTCTGTATCGGGGGCATCTGAAGATACGGCCTTCCATGCTCAGCAAAATAACCACCTGCCTTCAACTTGGGGCGGTTTTTCTGGTTCTTATCAGAAACCACTTCCACCTGTTTTCCGGATATATATTTCTGGTATACTGGGCTACGGGAATTATGACCATCGCATCCGGACTTCACTATATGCGATCTTGGTTTCTGATAATAGGAGAAGAATCCACGGAAGATAAAACGGCCTTATTTTGATCTTCAATCATAATAACAATTGCCGTAAGGAATGATCTTGACATGGGGGACTCATACTGATAAAGAATAAAGGATCATAGGCACGTAGCTCAGGGGGAGAGCACTACCCTGACACGGTAGGGGTCAAGGGTTCAAATCCCTTCGTGCCTACCAGGATAAAATCAAGCATTTAGGCCGGATTCAAAATTGGATCCGGCCTTTGTTTTTTTCTTGCTTCCCTTCCGGTTGGGCTCAAGAATAACCTTTACACATTCATGCTCGGTTGGGGAACAGACCATCTGGAAACCGGTAGAGGCCTCTTCCAGGGCCAGCTTCCCCGTGATGGTTTCCTGAACCGGAACTGCCCCCGCTTTTATCAAGCTGAGGGCCTCCCTGCAATCGGAAGGAGCTCCTGCATAGGAACTGGTGAGGGTAATTTCCGTTCTCCAGAAGATATCATTGATCGGAACGGGAATGGTATCCCCTTCGCCGGCGCCTGCAAAAAAGAGAATGGTCCCTCCCTTCTCTACAGTTTTAAATGCAAGGGGAATGAACCCGTCAAAGCAGATGATCACGACGTCCGCCAGACGTCCTTCATTTGCACGCCGCACCGCAGAGACAAGGTCCTCATCAGCATTTAACGCCACGTGGGCGCCCATGGTCCGGGCCTTTTCAAGCCGATATGGTATGGTATCCGCCGCTATTACCAGGCCTGCGCCTAAAGCTTTGGCAAGTCCCACATGGAGCAATCCCGATATGCCGCTTCCAAGAACAAGAACCGTCTGGCCGGGGCGGATACGGGCATTTTTCTGCCCTCTTAAAACACATGCCAGCGGCTCCATAAATGACGCTTCTTCATAGGAAACACCCTCGGGAACAGGGAAAACTCCCCGATCCACATTGATGGCGGGAACCCGGATATATTCTGCAAATCCCCCCGGATCAAAGTGGGTACCCTTTAAAAGGGTCTCGCAAACCGTATGATGCCCGTTAAGACAATAGTGGCAGGTATTGCAGGGAACATGGTGGGTCGCGGCAACCCGATCGCCTGGGTTGAATTTCCGGACCCCCTCTCCCACTTCCACAACCTCGCCGGCAACCTCATGCCCAAGGACCAGGGGAACTTTGTCCCTGCGGTACCATTCCATTACATCGCTGCCGCATATGCCGCTGGCAACTACTTTCATGAGCAATTCGCCTGGTCCGATCTCGGGAACGGGCAACTCTTCCACACGAACATCCCGGTTGCTGTAATACATCAAAACACGCATAAGTCTATTTTCACCTTTCAAATCTAAGTACGCGAAAACCCGATGAACCAAAAACCATGGCAGTTTTTTCGAATCGTCCGTTCCGATTCGGAAAAGGCTTTGCGTCCTTCGCGCCTTTGCGGTTTAATATTTGCCTTTCTGAAGTTCAACCTCAAAAATCAAGCCAGAATCACAAAAGTTTCTGATATTACCTGGCTTTTTCGACCCTGCCTCCATTGATACGATACAGGGTATGGACCTCTTTCATGAGGGCGGGCTGGTGTGAAATAGCCACAATAGTCACTTTCCCCGACAGGCCCTTCAACGTTGCACAGATTCCGGCCTCCGTGGCCGGGTCCAGAGCGGTTGTGACCTCATCGAGAACCAGGAGTCTTGGGTTACGTACGAGGGCCGTGGCAATGGCAATACGCTGGCGTTCCCCGCCCGATATCCGTCCTCCCCGTTCACCGATGCGTGTATCCATTCCTTCAGGAAGACGAGAAACGAAGTCCCAGGCGCCGGCAGCGCGAAGCGCCTCTTCTACACGGGAACGGCTAATGGAGGTATCTCCCAACACGATGTTATTGTAGATGCTTTCATGAAATAAAAACATCTCCTGAGGAACATATCCCACCATTTTCCGCCATGCGATCAAGTCCGTTTCGGGCAAGGGAACGCCATCGATGAGAATACGTCCTTCTCCGGGATGCCAAAGCCCTATCATCAGGTCTGCAATGGTGGTTTTTCCCGCCCCTGATGAGCCCGAAATCCCCACAAAACTGCCTGAGGGAATCACGAGAGAGACATCTTTGAGAATAGCCTTTTGGCCGTGGCTGAAAAAAACATTTTCAAAACGTATCTCATTCTCAAATGCAGGGATGCGGTTCCCTCCGGTATTTGCCTCCGCTTCCTGGTCCGCACGCTCAATGCTCTCCATGAGAGACCAGAAAAAACTCTCCACCGTCACCATTTTCTGGTAACGATACTGCACTTCATTAAAACGGGTCACCATCCGGAAAAAGATAAAAGCCAGGACGAGAATTGCCGAAAAGGGCGCCTCTCCGAAATGAATCAGGAGAAAAAGGCCTGTGGCAAGAAAAAATGCCGTCACCGGTTCCTGAACAGCCCTCATGGTCTCGTTGGCAAAGACCTGGTTTCTCTGGGCCTGATTCATCTCCATGGTTTCAGCCTCTAATAACGGCAGGAGATGCCCTTCCCCTGCCATGGCCTTGATCGGTTTGATCCCCTGAAGGGCATCCGTCAATCTGGAAACAAGTGATTTACTCAAATCCGACTGGCTCTTGCCGGCTCTGCGGCCAATGTTTACAAGACGTCTGAGAATAAATATGATCACAAGGCCTGTAGCAAAAGCCCCTAATGCCACCTTCCAGGACACCATTACAGCCACTACCGTATAGACCATCAGTTGGATAAGGTAGGCAATGGCAATACTCGATTCATAATAGGCCTGTCCGGACCGCCAGGCTTCAACCCCAATGGCGTTTGCAAACCGTCCCGCAGGATGTTGGATGAAATATCCCCAGCGAGCATTGAGTAACGCGCTGATCAAATTTTTCCGAAGATCCGCCACCACATGGGCCACGGTATATCCCACCTGGCGCATGGCCACCCACGAAAAAAAACCTTTCAGGGCAATCCCTGCCACCAGAATAGAGAGCAGAACCCCCAGCTTTGGCTCCAAACCCAAAAAATGCAGGGCCTCAGCCACATATCTTCCCACACTGGATGGGGGTGCACCGCCACTTCCCATGTTCAGCTCGAGCACCGGCAACAGGACAGTGATACCAATCCCTTCCGTGAGTCCGGCAAAGATCAGGCATAGGACCATCACAAACGTCCTTTTGGGGTAAGCCTTAAAAAAATAAGCTACAAGACCCGTGCTTTTCTTATCGAGCATGCTTAGACCTCAACACCCGCCCGACCCTCTTATCCCAGGTGTATTCCTCTTCAAGGACCTTGCGGGCTGTCCTTCCAAGTCTGTTCATCAAAGACTTGTCCCTTGCCAACTCCTCAAGGGCGAACGCCCACCCTTCCACATCTTCGGGCGGAACCATAAGCGCGTTTTCCCTATTCTTGAGAACCTCTCTTAAAACGGGTAAATCCGAAGCAATGATTGCCTTTCCGTAAGACATATATTCGAATATCTTTAATGGAGACGTCCACCGAACCGTATTACCTTTCCCCCCTTCCAACGTCAACCTGGCCTGGTAAGGAACCAAAGCGATGTCAAAACTCCGGTAATAAGTACCGATATCTCCATGATTTACATAACCGTGTAAAAAAAGGTTCGAAGAGAGGGCGCGCTCTTTCCAGTACCGCACATCTTCATCACTTCCGCCAACCACATGAAATTCCATTTTGGGAAATCGGGGGGAAAGCTGCACAATAATGTCGATCCCCCTCCCGGGATAAAGCTGTCCCACATAGCCGATCTTCAGCTTATCCCCATTCCCACAGACATCTTCTCGAAAAAAGTCAGGCCCGCTTTCAGAGGGGACATCTGCGCCATCGTGGGCCACCACAAGCCTTTCTGGTGGCAGTTTGGAACAGGCGGCCAGGTAATCCCTTTTCAGTGCATCGGAGATCACCACAAGGCGATGAAAAGTCCTGCGTCTCATGAAAAGGAGTTCGGCCAGACGCTGAGCGGGGCTTGTCGGAAATACATGGGCCTCATAAATACATGGGGCTTTCAGAAATGAGGCAAGGTAGACGAGATAGATATAGCGCGAATAGAAAAGATCCGGGGCTGGCGATCGCAGCAGATGAAAAAATGCCCGCAGTACGTAGATAACAGGTCCCAGAACCCTCATTTTCGGCCACCCGAAAAAGTGGATGGGGAACGGGCTTCTCACACCATACCTTGAAAAGGGGTCACCATCTTTCATCAGTTCACCCTTTCGGGCAAACAGTTCAACGTCGTGTCCTTCAGCGCTGAATGCGGCGCACATTTTCATAACGTGAACACTGTTGGCCGATCGGGAAGGGATCTCCGAAGCCGAAAGGTAGCAGATTCTCATCCCTTTTCCTCTGCCGGAGATGTCAAACAAAACAGGGTTTCACCGATCTCGACAGCTTGAACGCCTTTAAACCTGCCCGATATTTTCTTTAGACGACTCAGATCGCTCTGGACTTCGGACAGGGGAAGGGGCGGAAATTTCTGCTGAAAGTAAATCGCCTGCGGGTGTGGTGAGTGAACAATCTTCCTGAAAGAAGAGCGAACGGGAAGAACCGTTCGCACAGCCAATTCGCGAGCCAGGGCATGGGCGTGGTTGGGTGCAAAAGGCCGGGGACGAACCCGAAGTTGGCGCAAAGATTCCACAATGTTTTCCGATGCCAGGGGACCTTCCAGACCCCCGAAAAATTTTCGTGCCGTTTCTCGCTTTTCTTCGCCCTCATAACCCTCACCCATATCTTCACCCGACGTCAAGGCCTTTACCATACTCACCAGGGCTTTTTCATTAACCGCCTGTCGGCTAACGGCATTGGGGAGAAAAGAATCATAGGTTTCCGAAGAAAAGGGCTCGTAGGATACCACAGGAACATCCATGGCAAAAGCCTCAATGCCGGTTGTACAACTATTGTGCACAACCACCTCTGAGGCCAGAATCCACGGGAGGGAACTGCCCTCGTGAAGTACTTTCACATTGGAAAGCCCCTTTGTTTCTTTTCTCCATGCATCGTGGTCTTCAGAGGGGTGGGGCCGCACAATAATGGTATGATCAGGCAACGCGGCGCTGAGCGGCCTGAGCATCTTCGAAAAAGCCCCATACATCCGTTCCAGAAAGTCAATCCACTCCTGAAAGAACGCTTCCCGTTCCGCGGTGGGCATTTTGCCCTTTTTTTTCAGATCTCTCAGATAAGTCCCCCGTCCCAGGAAATGATTAAACCGATGGAAATTGGTATTTACAAGGACAATCCGTCCATGCTGAGCGCAAATTTTATCCGCCTCATCCCGATAAAACCCTCTAAATTCCGGGCGAAGCAGATCCAGTCGGGGACTCCCGCCGGGCACAATTTTCCGGTGATCCGAAAAATCCGTTGCTTGCCGCACATCTTCGGCATGGTAGTTCCCCCATGCAAAGAAACGTTCCAACTCACCCATGGCATCTCTCGAAACCCGTTCGTTTTGATAAGAATCCCGATTACGATAGGCGACCCCTTCCTCACACCATGCGGCAACCGTGTACCCCATCTTCCCATAGCGTCTGAAAAGGCGCTCCTTACCCGTCAAGATATTGTTACTGAAAAGAATGCCTCGGGGCAGGAAACGAACATTGAACTCCAGGATGCCCTTGCGTCCAAGAATAACCCCGAATCCGGCTTCGGCCGCCACACAGGAAAGCAGGAGCTTTGCATGATACTCGCGGGCCTTCGTCTCGATGGGTATCGATACCCACACACGGGGGATATCGTCATATTTGAACGCTGTTTTCATAGTCATGCGATGTTTCGCGCAGAGACGCAGAGGCGCGGAGAACAATAGATTTGGTGTTTCATGTTCATTTAATCTCTCACTTTTTCACGTCCTAAGTAGTGTCCAAAAAAAACAACAACGCATTCGGCAGACGGTTTTTTCGAAACGCAAGGCGCAAAGGACGCAAAGCCTTTTCCGAATCGGAACGGACGATTCGGAAAAACTGTCATTCCGTATTTTTTTGCCTTCAAAATAGAATTTTCGAATGTGACCATCTACAAAATGCCCGCAGGGCCGATTGCTTTATCGAATCGTCCGTTCCGATTCGATAAAAAAACTAAATCTTCGCGTCCTTCGCGCCTTGCGGTTCAATCCAGCTGAAGTCTCAATCATTATCGTACAGTGGTTCCGGATCGAATACCGGTCAAAACCCGATCCGCCAGGGATCCACCATCCAACCCATGAAAACGAAGTGCTTCGGCAGGCGTACCGCAGGCGGGATACCCTTCCACGGCAAACTTCGCGAAAGACCGGGCTCCCAGGCCTCCTGTACTAACGAGTTCATTCAACAGAAAGTCTCCGAAACCACCTACCGGGGCATGGTCTTCCACCACGAAAATGTGATTGAAAGGGCGGACCTGCTCCATCATCCATTCCCGATCCATACGATTCAACCAGGGCATATTTACAACCCGAAGGCCGGTCCCTTTTCGAGCCAGGAGTTCTGAAGCCAGCATCGCCTCGTGGCCCATGACCGGCCCATAGGCAAACATTACTGCATCGTCCCCATTTGCTAGCGTTACACCCCTGCCCTTCTCCAGCTTGTAACCGGGAGGAAGCCTGATTTCCCTGGGTGATGGCCCTATAATCAGGCGAATCATCACATTTTCCATTGCCCCATCTACGGCGTACTCCACAACCATACGGGTCTCTTCCCCGTTACAGGGCTGAAGGATCTCACAATTGGGCAGGGCGCCGAAAAGAGAAATATCTCGAAGGCTCTGATGGGATTTCCCCGGACCGGCCGGAATCAACCCGGCATAATGACACGCATAAATGATTTTTGTCTTTTCCCCGGCATTGTTGTAGATCTGCTCGTTGGAACGGGAAGCCAGGAAACTTGCAAAGGAATTCACAACGGGAAGCAACCCTTGCCGCGCAAGACCACCGGCCATGGACACCATATCCTGTTCGGCAATGCCGTTTTCTATAAAGCGGTCCGGATAGGTCAGCTCAAATGTCCGAACTTTACAGTCCGAGGCCAGATCCGCATCCAGCACAACCAAATCCTCCCGTCGACCGGCCAGAGCCATCAGTGCTTCCCCATAGATTGCAGACACATATTCATCCGTAACCTTAAAACGGGGTTCCTTCTCTATGGTGCTTTCAGGCTCTCCCTCCAATGTATAAAAAGGTTCCTGTTTTCGGGGCGGGGGCACCTCTTTCAGCGAAAGAAGATCGAGATCATAGTCTTTCAGCCGGGTGTTAATGCGATCGATGATTTCCCCATGGGCCTCCAGGTATTCCCCGTCGGGCGGCGCCCCCGCATGCCACCGGTAAAAGCCTCCCCCTTCCTGCAGGGCACGAGGATGTTCCATGAACGATACCCCCCGCCCTTTGACGGTATCGGCAACGAGTATTTTCGGAGTACCTTCTACCTGACGAAACTGATCGAACATCCGGGCCAGGGCATCTTGATCGTGCCCATTACATCGAGCCACATGCCATCCAAAGGCAGAAAATTTCGCTTCCAGATCATGAAGGCTCACAATTCGGCTGACTTCTCTATCGGACTGCACCTTGTTGTGGTCCACAATTACCGTCAGATTTCCAATTCCTTGCTGGACTGCGGATTGCAGGGCCTCAAAATTCTGCCCTTCCTGAAGTTCACCATCTCCGGTCATGACAAAGACATGCCCACCACGCTTCAAATACCTCTTCGCCCATGCAATTCCCCTGCCTTTGGAAATACCCATCCCCAGGGATCCGGAGTTGGCTTCCACTCCGGGACATGCAATATCCGGATGACCGTCCAACCCTCCGAAACGCCGCAGGTTGAATAACTTCTCTTCAGGTAGGAGTCCCAATGAAAACAAGACAGAATAAAAACCCGGGACATCATGGCCCTTGGAAGAAAAATAGACGTCACGATCAGGGTGATCAAGCCCTATCGATGACACATTCATCTCTTCATAATAGAGCCTGACCACAATATCCATGGCACTGAAACTGGAACCCAAATGTCCGGAGCCAGCCTGTTTCACAGCCGCGAGGGCATTGGCACGACACATGTCGGCCAGAAGATCCAGGCGTTTGTTTGTTTCCAACTCTGCTTTCCGTACCCGTTCAAAATCCTTGAGGGGTATCATAGTAATGGTTGTCATTTTTACGGGCCTCATGTGAAAGTTCAGTAGGTAGTAAGCGGTAGGCAGTAGGCAGTCAGGGACAATTGGGATTCCCTCAGTAACCTACCACAATACCAAAGTTTCTTCCTCGATCAGACTGACCATTTTTCCCGGTCAGAGGCTACGCTCGTGTGAAAGGTAAATTGAACCGCAAGTCGCCAAGGCCGCAAAGCCTTTTTCGAATCGGAACGGACGATTCGAAAAAACAGCCACTATTTTTTTTGGCTCATCGCGGATTAGTGTGAAAAACGGTTCCTTATCAACCATTGGGCTGAGACCAAGAGGTCGAACAAATCCGCCTCGAACGGTGAAACGACCGTCATTCCTGCGAAAACCTGGATTCCGGGTCAAGCCCGGAATGACGTTAACCGCTTTTCATGAAAGAATCGCACCAATCCGCGATGAGCCCTTTTTTTGCGCGAACCTTCAAGACACTTCCGATAACGGTGCCATTCTCCGAAATGCCCGAAGGGCTGATTGCTTTATCGAATCGTCCGTTCCGATTCGGTAAAAAAACAAAATCTTAGCGTTCTTTGTGTACCCCGTGAAATTCCGAAGGACAGCGCAGCGTATTTAACTGGGGCGTCTTGAGCGAAGCCCCACTAGCGGGACAAGCGGCCGGTAAATTATCTTGTTCAAGTTTCGTCCTTGATCTGAGTGATTTTTATTTCTTCTCAAACGGAGATAAAGTTATCTCCGGAAGAGAAACTTCACCGGAATGCAGCAGTGCTTCTGCAACCATCCAGTCAACCGGTTTGTTCACGTCAAAACCCTCATACCCCTGGGTTAAAAACGGCATGATCGTATAGCCTGCGATGCTTTTTGTCTCATACACCACTCTTGTCCAGGCAATTTCGAGGCTGGCATTCTGCACATGGACAACGGGAAGAGACTGATACTGGCTGCTGTGCCAGGGTTGCTCCACCGGCCCCAGAGGAAGCAGAGGCGTCATTCGCGTTCCCTGAATCACCCACATCTTACCGGGATGTTCGGAACACTTCTCGACAGCGCGCAAGGAATCCACACCTTGCTCATCAACAAATTCATCCCAGGCCCGACGTATGGTCTCTGGCTGCCTGAAGGGGCTGGTGGGACGAAGGATGCTGAAACAATCGTAGGAACGCCCTGACTGTTTCAGGGAATCCAGGGTATGGGCTACCCACTCAATATCCGGAGATGTGGTACCCGCAATCTCCACCGGACGAAGGAACGGGACTTCCGCTCCATAATGGCAGGCAACCTGCGCATAATGCTCTGAATCCGTGGAGACAATCACATCCTGGTAAATCCCGCTTTCGATGGCGGCAGCAATGGTATACGCAAGCAGGGGATGATCACCTAAATATCGAACATTCTTGTGTGGAATTCGGGTGGAACCCGAACGAGCCGGTATGAGAGCAACAGATGTGGGCATTTAGGTTTTCTCCGGATCATGAATAATATTGATATATTTCCAGTCGCTGTACACATCCATGGCCTCCAGCCCCGCTTCCCGCCATCCAGTGCCCGAGTTCTTCACGCCGCCAAAACCCATGTGGGGTTCACTGCCGTGGGTTCCCCCGTTGATCACCACCACACCGGCTTCTACCCGCTCAGCATATTCCATGGCTCGGTGGATACTGCCTGTATGGATGGACGAGGTTAGTCCGAGCTTTGAATTATTGACAAAGGCCATGGCCTCCTCGAAATCCGCAACCCGATAGAGAATTGTAATGGGACCAAACAATTCCTTTTGAGAAATCTCCGCATCCGCATCCGCATTTTCAAGGATTGTGGGCGCCATATAGTACCCGCCCGAATAATCGGGACCGTCCATGCGATGGCCCCCCACAAGAACAGACGCACCATTTCCCACTGCCCGTTCCACTTCAGCCAGCATATATTTCAGATGTTTTTCATTGATTACAGGGCCCAGAAAATCATCATCCCCAATGCCAATTCTCAATTCGCGGGTTGACCGCACAAGCCCTTCCTTGAATGCATCATAGATCGCATCAAAAACGATCACGCGGCTTGCAGCGGCACAACGCTGCCCCGCATTGCTGAATGCGGAAGAGAGGACCCATTTTTCTGCGTTGGCAGGATCCGCATCATCACATACAACCAGGGCATTTTTTCCGCCAAGCTCCATACAGACCTTGGCCAGTCGCTCACCGGCTGCTTTCTGTATCAAACGCCCCGTATCACATGACCCGGTAAAGCTCACCAAAGCCACATCGGGCGATGCAACCAGGGGAGCCCCGGCTTCAGAACCAAACCCCTGGACCAGATTAAAAACACCGGGCGGCAATCCGGCATCTCTGCAGATCTCGCCAAAAATGACTGCTGTCGCCGGCGTATCCTCCGAAGGCTTCATGATGGATGCATTTCCGCAGAACATGGAAGGAAAGGCTTTCCAGGCCACATTTGCTATGGGGGTATTGGAAGCAATGATTAATGCAGCAATGCCAAGGGGCATCCGCGTAGTCATGACGGTCCGGTGGGCCATAGTTGCGCTTGTGGTCTTGCCATAATTGCGTCTTCCTTCACCGGCCACAAAAAAACCCATCTCGATAGCAGCCTCTGTTTCTCCAAGAGCATCGGCCTTGCTTTTCCCCGTCTCCAGGGCGACAATTTCAGCAATCTCCTGCTTGCGATCCGACATGCAAACGGCAATGGCACGCATGATTTCGCCTCTCTCTACCGCCGTCTTTTCACCCCACGCCCTCCGGGCATTCCCGGCAGCTTCCACAGCCTTTTTCACATCTGCCGCGCCCGAACGGGCGACACAACACAAGACTTTTCCATCAGCAGGATTGTATTTATCAAACCAGTCGCCCGATTGCGCCGGGCACAGTTCGTTATTGATCCAGTTAGGAATTTCTTTCGGGATTGACCCCTTCATAGGAAACCTCAGATGAAACTACATTTGAATTAAACCTGAAACCCAATGTCATTAACTTAACAGCATGACGAATAACGAACATTCGACTGACGAACATTCGAACGGAACGGCAAAAAATCAGGCCAGCATTCCCTTGCCTCCAGAGAGCCTTTGGTTCGATTGTTCAATTGTTCGGTTGTTCGTCACTCAATTGTTATCTTTTGAAATGTTCTTAAGTAAATGGCATTGACCTGAAAACTGCAACCCGCAATCCTGCTCCTCCCCCCTCTACCACGCAGACCAGCCACCATCCACCACCAGGTTAGACCCTGTCATGTATGAAGAGGCGTCGGAGGCCAGAAAGAGGATGGCGCCACAGAGTTCATCCGGATTGGCCATCCTTGCCATGGGAATCCTGGAGCAATAGGCATCCAAAAACTCTTCGGGTTGATTGTTAAATACTCCGGCAAGGGTCAGAGTATTTACACGAACCCCTTTTTTGGCCCAATAGGTAGCGAGGTAACGGGTCAGGTTGAGCACAGCCGATTTTGAAACCGAATAAGCCACTGGTTTAAAGAATGTCTCGTCATTCTTGCGCCTGAATTCGTAGATATCCTGGCACGGGGAAAGAATACCGTAAGTACTGGAGATATTGACAATGGAGCCTCGACCTTTCCTGGCCATTGCATCGCCAATGACCTGGCAACAGATGAAAGATCCTTTCACGTTAACGTCCATGACCTTTTCAAAGGAAGAAACCGGATAGGTTTCAAAGGGTCCCACTTCCTCGGGAGGGGCATCCGGGGGCGAATCTAGGGCAGCGTTGTTGATCAGGATATGTGGTTCTTCCCAGAGTTCCACTACCTCCGTGACAACATCTTTCACCACCTGTTCATCAGTTATATCCACCTGAAACGATACGATATTTTTGTTATCCAACCCTTTATCAAAGGCCTCGTTCCCGAACTTCGTCTCAGAGGTTATGTCAAACAACGCAACCTTTGCACCCCGCTCAGAAAGAGCCGTGGCGTAGGCGGTTCCCAGTTGCCCCATTCCTCCTGTCACTATTGCAACCCTGCCCTCCACACTGAACATGGGATCATTGGTAATCATGTATACCTCATCTCAGAACCTCAAACGAAATATTCTCATCTTGTTCCAGATCCCTTGTCACCGTCTTCCCTAAAACATTGTCCAGCTCGAAAGGCGCCAGTCCGTCGCCCGGCGACCGGATCGCCACATCTTCACCCCGGAGAACCTGTCCCGATTTCAGAGGATGGGCGGCCACCAGCTTTTTCCCCATTTTGTGCAAAGGTTTCAGCTCACAATCGAGAGGAGTCTTCTCCTCCGAACCAAGGGCAAGAGAAACACGGCGTAGATCGCGGACCAATTTCCGCATACCCACCGGCTCCAGAGAATAGGAATGATCGGTCCCTTTGGAAGCCCGATTCAACGTGAAATGTTTTTCAATCGCCTGGGCGCCCAGAAGGTATCCTACCACGGCCATGGCAATCCCGTTCTGGTGATCTGAAAGACCGATAACTGCATCCGGAAACCGGGCCTTGTAGCGGGTTATAACCCGCAGGTTCAGATCCTCAACCCGCGCCGGATAGGAAGCGGTACACTGCATAATACACAGTTGCGGATTGATCGGTATAATCGTTTCGTAGGCGCGTTTCACATCCTCAAAGGTTCCCCCACCGGTGCTCAGAAAAATCGGTTTGCCAAAACCTGCGATATGCCTTTGGAGGGGGGTGTTTTTCAGGTCCCCGGAAGCAATCTTGAAAGCCGGCATGTCGAGATCAGCTAAGAAATCCGCACTTTCTAAATCAAAGGCCGTTGCGAAAAGCGTGATACCGATTTCTTCTGCGCACCTCTGGAGTTCCCTGTATTCTTCCTTTCCAAATTCAAGAGCCTCCCGATGATCGCCATAGGTATTGCCAAAACTGTTTTCGTTATCGTAAGGAGTATCGTATATGTCGCGAGTAAACAGATCTTTGTTGTTTCTCTTCTGCAACTTGACGGCATCCACCCCGCACCACTTAGCCACATGAAACATTTCTTTGGCTTTTTCCACATCCCCCTGGTGATTATGCCCGATTTCCGCGATGACATAACAACGTTCAGGATCATTAATAGGCACGCCGTCAACCAATATGGTTTTCATTTTATTCCTTTCTTGATAGTCTCCCAAAAAGTCAGTTAGAGCGATTTTTTCGGCTATAAATGATTTATTTTGTTGAACTTAGTTCTATTCGGTTTGCGAATTTTGCGGCTTTTTGCGGCTTTTTGCGACTTCATCTTTCTTATTTATTCTAAAAAAAATTTCATCCTACTTTGATCCGGATAAAAGTCAAGGTGTACCCGTACTTCTTATTAAGGAATATTCAGAACCATTTTCCTAAGGGTTTGATAGTCGCCTGCATTTCCACCCACAACCTTTTTATAGAAACGATAGGAAAAATGAAAAACCATCATGGCCATTTTTTCTCTCAGAGACAATCCTTCTTTCCAGTCTTCTTTTTCCAGAAAAACAGCCTTTGTATTCTTCGATGAGGTTCCCACTTTCACTCCCACACCAAACAGAGAAGGCCTTTGAAAGATTTCATCGTAGTGGATCTGAAGAAAATTGGCAATTCTATGCATTTCCCTCTGCGTGTCCTTCACAAGGTCTTCATAGAAAACCAGAATCTGATCAGGACTTTTTCCCATTTTCTCATAATAACCCATAATGCCCTGTGCCTGCAAACACTCCCTTAAGATCCTCATTACCGACAAGGTCTTTCCTTTGCGCCTCTCTTTCAAAAGAATGCTTCGAACAATAAGGTTCGGATCTCTCGCGATGTATATGAATTTTGCACGGGGAAACACACTTTTCAGGTGGATCGTAATCGATTCAGGGTTCCCTCCTACCTCTTTGGATGCCCAATACCCGTAATTTCCATCTTCTTTCACAGCATTTTTAAACGCAAGCAGATCTCCAACATAAAGATCTCTGAGGTCTTCCGTGTCCGGGTCGTTCGCTATGTGATTCAGGCTTTCCGCATATTCTTTCGCGTCAAATTTCCTGCTTAAATCTTCGGAGGAAATATTTCCGGTCTTGAAAGGGCCTTTCATCACAACTCGCCATCGGCCTGCCCTTTCCGTGACTTCCAGATTCTTAAAAAAACTTCTGCCTTTTGAAAAATAAAATCTCTTTTTCTCAAAGGGGCTTTCAAGAATTTTTTCAAGAATGAATTTCAATTTGAGTTCATCCGGGATCACCAGGATATCCCTGCCTCCATCCAGCAGGTTATGAAGCAATGTTGTTCCGGACTTTCGAGGTCCGTAAACAAGCACAACGTTTTCTATAAAATCTGCCAATACCTTGCCCCTTCATATATCAAAAAATCCGAAAAATTTCATGACGAACTCACCATGGTCAGAAAGATATCAGATAGAACATGGTAAAATCAAGCCATAGCTTCTTTCATTCATGTTTATGGATGGAAACACGTTAGCTTTTGGGGCCGGAAAACAGTTTGCATAACTTATCAGAAGACCCCACAAAGATTCCACCATAAAAAAGATTGCTATCGGAAACAAAAACCCTTGACAAACCGGAACCTTTTTTAAGATACTTTCAGCATTTTGCGATATGTTTTCCAACATCAATTATGGTCCCATAAACTTGCATCAGGAGGTGCCGAATGAAAGAAAACAAGGAGTTTTATGAAAGGCTGGAAAGCAAAGGGGTCTCACGAAGGGATTTCATGAAGTTCTGCGGTGTGTTAACCGCTACCATGGGACTTTCATCCTCTTTCATCCCGAAGGTTGCTGAAGTATTTGCTGCGCCAAAACAGAGGCCTCCGGTCGTATGGCTGCATTTTGCTGAATGTACCGGTTGTTCCGAAGCAACACTCCGATCCATGTATCCCTGGATCGATGAGCTGGTCATTAATATCCTTGACATCACCTACCATGAAACCATCATGGCTGCAGCCGGACATCAGGCTGAAGATGTACTTCATTCGGCAGTAAAGAAATACAAGGGGAAATTCATCTGTGTAGTTGAAGGCGCGATTGCGACCAAGTACAACGGCGGTTACGGGAAAGTCGGTGGCCGGACCTTTCTGGAAATTGCGAAGGACGTCTGCCCGAAAGCAGCCGCAGTGGTTTGTATCGGCGCCTGCTCCTCTTATGGAGGCATCCAGGCCGCCAGTCCCAATCCTGGTGGATATAAAGGGGTCGGAGAAGCCCTGGGCATCAAGACGGTCAACATCGCCGGTTGTCCACCCAATCCCATCAACTTTGTGGGGACCATCGTAAACTACCTGCTCCTTGGCAAACTTCCCGATCTGGACGAGCAGGGCAGGCCTCTCTTTGCCTATGGAAAAACGATCCACGATCAATGTCCCAGAAGGTCACATTACGAAAATGATGAGTTTGTTGAAGAGTTTGGTTCTGAGGAAGCTGCAATGGGTTATTGCCTCTATAAAATGGGCTGCAAAGGTCCGGACACCTATAACAATTGCCCCGTTGCCAAGTTCAACGATGGAACGAGTTGGCCCGTTGAAGCAGGACACCCCTGCATCGGCTGCAGCGAGCCGGGCTTCTGGGATAAGATGACGCCATTTTTCGAAGAAAGCAAATAGATCCTTAGATGGCGACAGTTTCAACAAAAAGCAAATACTCTTAGGAAAAGAGAGGAGATAACATGGGTAAAAGAATTGTAGTCGATCCAATTACAAGGATAGAAGGTCATCTTAGAATCGAAGTAGAAATTGAAGGAGGTAAGGTAAAAGACGCCTGGAGTTCCGGACAGATGTTCCGGGGCATCGAAATCATCCTTCAAGGGAGGGACCCGAGGGATGCACCTCTGTTTGTGCAACGCTCGTGCGGGGTCTGAACGTACACCCATTATTTGTCCTCGGTGAGGGCAATAGAAGACGCTGTTGGCGTTACCATTCCCGAAAACGCCCGTATCATCAGAAATTTACTGCATGGTACCCAATTCCAGCATGACCATATCGTCCATTTCTATCATCTTCATGCCCTGGACTTTGTGGATGTAGTCAGCGCGTTGAGCGCCGATCCCAAGAAAACCGCTATTTTATCCGACAATGTGAGCAATGATACCCATGGTGGAACGCCCTATTTCAAGCAGGTACAACAAAGGATCAAAACCTTTGTGGACAGTGGGCAGCTCGGTCCTTTTGCAAACGGATACTGGGGAAGTCCCGCCTATAAACTGCCTCCCGAAGCGAATCTCATGGCAGTGGCCCACTATATTGAGGCCCTCAGGATTCAGGCAAAGGCCGTCAGAAATCATGCCATATTCGGAGCCAAGAACCCCCACCTGCAAGCTCTATGCGTGGGAGGCATAACCAGTGTAAGAGATCTCACCCCGGACCGGATCGCGGAATTCCTCTATATCTGGAAGCAAACGCAGGATTTCATCAAAAACGTATACATCCCCGACCTGATCACCATTGCATCCTTTTATAAGGAATGGGGCGGTATCGGCGGAACATCCAACTTCCTGGCCTGGGGGGATCTGCCCATGTCGGCCAAGGAACCTGAAAGTCTTTTCCTGCCTCGTGGCGTCATCATGAATCGAAACCTCGATGGCGTAAAAATGGCCGACCCCTCAAAGGTAACGGAACATATTGACCGCGCGTGGTATGAAGGAGCTCCTTCCAGGCATCCATATGAGGGACAGACCATTCCGTTTAAAGATGACCCTCAATACAACACGGATGCCAAGTACTCCTGGCTCAAAGCTCCGCGTTACGAGGGAGAAGCCTGTGAGGTAGGACCGCTTGCAAGAGTGCTCGTAGCCTATGGCAAAGGAAACAAGGACTTCCAGGCTGTAGTCAACAGTACCCTGCAGAAACTGGATATTCCCTCTTCCGCTCTTTTCTCCACGCTTGGCCGTACGGCAGCTCGAGGCTTGGAAACCCTTGTCATCGGCAATGCTATGGAGGGGTGGATGATGGAACTTATTGGAAACCTGAAGAAAGGCGATACCAAGACCTGCGCTTCCTGGACTATGCCCAACAGCGCTAAAGGCTGCGGGCTGAACGATGTGGCCAGGGGATCCCTGGGCCACTGGATTGAAATCGAAAACAAGAAAATCAAGAATTATCAATATGTAGTTCCTTCCACATGGAACCTCGGACCTCGTTGTGAAAAAGGCAAGCGCGGACCCGTGGAAGAAGCACTCATTGGAACACCGATAGATGATCCGAAGAGACCGCTTGAAATTTTAAGGACCGTTCACTCCTTTGATCCCTGCATCGCCTGTGCGGTACACGTGATCGATCCAAACTCAAACGAAGTGTATAAAATCAGAGTGCAATAAAGAACCACCATGAAAAAAAGCCCTTCAGCCCCACGGACCAATGAGGGATGAAGGGCTTTTTTTTGATTTCAAGGCCTTGATCATCATTTCGGATTCTCCAAGGAATTCACCTGTAAAGGTTTTATAAATGGCTGCTGTCTGAATTCCGAATGAGGAGTTTACCTGTCAAGGTTTTATAAAAGGCTAACGTCTTAACTCCAAAGAGATGATCGACCTATTGCCGCATCTTTCCGACGGTAACTTCTTTTCCTATAGGATGCCGTTTGTCGTCATAACGTAGCTTTTTACGAATTCATCAACATTGGTACAGATCTGAAAGATAAACTCTTAGAATAAAACTGTAGTGACCTAAATCCTGACCGGTACGTCGCCACTCAGATAGAGAACTTTATCTATAGCGGGGATTTTGCAATGGCAAACACGAGTACACTCTCCCGTCCTGCAGCCTTTCTTCGTTACGTTGTTGATCACCCGTGGCACGTTATTCTATTGGTTTTTTTCATCACCCTTTTTTTTGCCTTTCACCTCCCAGACCTGCGTTTCCAAACCTCCATTTACGACCTTACCATTGAAGACCTGCCGGAGAGCAGGGAGTACGATGCCTTCAAAAAGGAATTCGGCTGCGAAGAAATCATTCTCGTTGTGGCAAAAACCAACAATATTTTTGCTGAAAAGACGTTCCAAGAGGTTGAAAATCTCGCACAAACTCTTTCAGAAATTAAGGGCGTGAAGCGGGTTCTCAGCCTTCCCGGCATCCGGAAAGCCATGGATGTTACAGGGGACTGGAAGCTGGATGAGTTCAAGGACAAAATTGATCCGGTCGATCTCCTCAAAAAGAACATAATTTCGCAGGATGGAAAGACAACGGCTATTTCCCTGATCCTTGAAGATATCCGAGACAAAGACCTCATCATTGAGTCTGTAAACAGCGTCATAGAGAAACAGAAGGCTTTCCTCTCTCTCTACCAGATAGGGATGCCTACTGTTTCCAAGGCCTTGGCCGATTTCACCGAGCAAGACTTTCTTCGACTGCCGCCTATCACCTTTTTTCTGGTAGCCCTTATCCTCTTTCTGTTTTTCAGAAACCTGCGCGGCATTCTGATTCCAGCGGGCTCTGTTACCATCGCGCTTATTTGGACCTTTGGACTCATGGCGTGCACAGGAACCCCTTTATCCCTGCTGACAATGATTGTCCCTGTTTTTCTCATTGCCGTAGGCACCGCCTACTGCATGTATATTTTTCCGGAATATCTTACGGCCGTAAAAACCGCCGAGAGCCCTCAGGATGCTTCCTACCAATGCTTTGTCAAGCTCGGTTTTCCCACCTCTCTTGCGGTAATGACAACAACCATCGGCCTGGGTTCTCTCCTCATTAATAAAATCGTCGCGATCAGGGAATTCGCGCTTTTTTCATGCGCCGGCATTTTGTTCATGCTCATCATCATGCTCTCTTTTCTTCCTGCCGCCATGTCCCTTATGCCTTTCCCAAAAAGAAAAAGCATGAGCACTCTGGACAAGGAGGGAGGATTTTTTGACCGCGTTCTGTCAGCCATTATCAGAATCAACCTTCATCATCAAAAAGTTGCTCTTTCGATCATCGCTCTCATTACCGCTGCAGGAATTTACGGGATACTGCAAATTCAGGTAGAAACAAACCCCATGGGGTTTTTTAAAGAAAGCACCCCGGTTGCCACGCACTTCCGTGACATATACCAAGACATGTCTGGGAGTTTTCCCATCAATGTAGCCATTGAAAGCGGGGAAGACGATTTCTTTGAGGATCCGACCCATCTCAAAAAGATTGCAGAACTACAGGGTTACCTGGGAACCTTGAAAGGGGTGGATAAAACGATCTCGTTCTGTGATTACCTCAAGTTGGTGAACTTCGCCAGCAACCAGTATGAGGCTGGTTTATACACCTTGCCCGAAGAGGGCTTTGAAGTTCGCATGCTCATCAACAGCTTTAAGACCATGCTGGGAGAGGATATGCTGCAGCGGTTTATGAATCCGGCTTTTTCAAAAGCCAATATCATGCTGCGAACCCATATCTCCAGTTCAAGAGATTTCCTCAAAATTCAGCAACAGATTGAAAAGCATCTGCAAGAAAATTTCCCTGACAATTTTTCATTCACAGTAACAGGAATGGGAGTGGTCATCTCCAAGAGCAGTCAGCTTATCACGGAAGGACAGATCAAAAGCCTGCTGCTTACCCTGGTTCTCGTTTTTGCCATTATGTTTTTGTTGTTCATGTCCTACAAGGTGGGCATTATTGGAATGCTTCCCAACTGCTTCCCCATTATTGTTAGCTTTGGCCTGATGGGTTGGATAGGAATTCCTTTGTCCATGGTAACCAGCCTGGTCGCGAGTATCGCTGTAGGCCTGGCCGTTGATGATACAATCCATTATCTAGTCCGCTATAATCGTGAATTTAAAAAAGATTTGAGCAAAGAAAAAGCACTCAGGGAAACAATCAACCACATGGGCAAACCGATCATCCTGACGACATTGACGATCAGTCTCGGTTTCTCCGTACTGATGTTTTCCAATTTCAAACCCACAGCGATTTTTGGTCTTGTAATCATTATCACCATGTTTTCTGCGCTCATCGCGGATCTTATCCTTCTACCTTCTCTGATGCTTCACGTGGAACTGGTAACCATATGGGATTTACTCAAATTAAGGCTCGGGAAAGACCCGCAAAAAGGGATCCCACTTTTCAAGGGCCTGTCGAAAACCCAGGTATATTATATCCTTATGGCCGGCGCCTTGAAACCGCACGAGAGTGGCAAAATCATCATGAAAAAAGGGGAAGTCAGCAACTCCATGTATGCCATTATTTCCGGACAACTGGAAGTCGTAGACGCTGCAGGAGACCCCTCCGATGACCAATTGTATGATTCCACCAGGTTGATTGCCACCTTAAAGCCAGGCGATGTGGTAGGCGAGATGGGAATGATCAGGTCCTGCGAAAGATCGGCCACGGTTATTACCACGAAACAGACTGAACTCCTCATGATCAATGAAAAGATGATCAAAAGACTTCAGTGGCTGTACCCACCGGCCGCCCAGCGTTTCTTTTTTAATCTCATGACGATTTTATGTGATCGCCTTGAAAATCTCACAACCTGCTTTCTCGAGGAGACAGCGACCGAAAGGCTGACCGATCTTTATAGCCACGATTTTTCCATGGAAATGCTGGAAAAAGAGTTCTCCCGATCACACAGGTACCATACTCCTCTGTCCATAATTACGATATCCATTGACAATTTAGCAGAAATAGTAGAGGGAAATGACTACAATAAGGTTGATCTGGTTCTTGTGAGTAGCGCCAGTCTGATGAGAAACCATATTCGAAGGGTGGACTCTCTCTGCCGACTGGGCAGAGAACATTTCAGCATTGTGCTCCCATCTACCGACGAGGGTAAGGCAGCAAAAATCCTTAAAAGGATTGAAGCACTGTTTTCAACTCATTCTCTTCAATATAATTCCACAACAGTGGACATCAACATGAAATTTAGATTGTTTTCTTATGATATGCAGCATAAAACAACGGCCGAGACATTTGTAGAAGATGCGCTTCGGCTCATAAAAGAGAGCCACTGACACATAGAGGCCTCACATACGTAATTTATAGAAATAGGATGGTAACCAATATATGACCAAAAAACAGATTACAGTACTTGGCGTGGGGAATATACTCTTTATGGATGAAGGCATTGGCGTACGGGTAGTTGAAGCCCTTGAAGCTCAATACACATTTCCAGAAAATGTAAAATTGATTGACGGTGGCGTTCTTGGGATGAACCTCCTTTCTACCATATCCGATGCGGATCACCTCATCGTGGTGGATGCCGTTAAGAACGGGGAAAAACCCGGATCTCTTTACAGACTTGAAGGTGAAGAAATCCCACAGCGCATCCTTGCGAAAAATTCCCTTCACCAGGTCGACCTCCTTGAAAGTCTGACCTTGTGTCAGGTTTTTGAGAAAGTACCGGAAACCGTAATTTTAGGCGTTGAGCCTGAAAACATCGAAACCCTTTGCATTGAACTGACGGACACGATAAAAGAAAAGTTGGTTCCGCTTAGCGATATGGTTCTGGCTGAACTGAGTCGACTTGGCGCGGGATATGAACCTCGGACAGAAGTCCAGGTTAAATCAGAATGCCTTTAATGGAAATGAACTAAAGAACGGAAACGTGGGGACTACGTATCATGTGTTTAGCTATTCCGGCAAAAATTATTAAACTCGAAAACGATATGGGTACTGTTGACATGGAAGGCGTACAGAGGGAAGTGAGCATGCTCCTCCTTCCTGATATAAAACTCGGAGACTACGTGATCGTCCACGCCGGTTTTGCCATTCATCAGATCGACGAAGATGAAGCAAAGGAATCTTTGAAAGTTCTGTATGAATTGGCCGCATTCGCAAGTGGGAATAGTGAAACCTGAAAGCTGCAATGAGCTTTTAGCTATTAGCCGTTAGCTTAAAGATCCCAATCATTGGCACGACTTTTCCCAATATTTGGGATTTCACTTTTTGATTCTTATCTATTACCTATTATCTATTGCATCGTAAATAGATGGCATTGTGTGGCTCATAGCTAACGGCTAAATGCTAATTGCAGCTTTTAGGTGACGCGTGATGCCCTCTCTGTCCCCTCGCATTTGTTTTACTGAAACGGGTTCACCGTTGTAATAGCCGGTTTTTCTTGACATACCAATTCGGGATTGATTATATTCGGTAAGGTATTTGAGACCCAAACGATAGGTTCTATAAGGAAAGAGTGTATCAAATTCTCTCATGGAAAGGAGGTGAAATCTCAAATGAGTAAGAAATTTTCAACCGTGTTGATGGCAATTTTTACTGCCATGTTTTTTCTTACAGTGGGTATTCTAACAGCTGCGGATGTTCCTGATGAAGTATTGATCCAGAACGACGCATATCAGAAAGACAAGAAAGGTCCGGTAAACTTCACCCACAAAAAGCACCATGTGGATTACAAAATAGCTTGTGCCGACTGCCACCATGCATATACCGATGGCAAGAACACGTGGAAAGAAGGCGCACCGGTCCAGAAGTGCAGCGACTGTCATGACCCGTTAAAAAAAGATGGGAAGGCGATGAAACTGCAGAATGCCTATCACAAAAACTGCAAGAATTGCCACAAAGCACTCGGAAAAGAAGGCAAGAAGACTGGTCCGTTTAAGAAATGTAACGACTGTCACGAAAAGAAATAACCCAGCGACTTTTTTTCAAAACAAAAGGCCAGTTTCTCGCGAGACTGGCCTTTTGTTTTGCTAACGCTCTTCCGGTTTTCAGGAACCCTGCTCCCGATCTAAAAAAAAAGCGCCTCCCGGACCTACAAAGTCCGGAAAGCGCTTTCAGAGTCACTCAGGACAATCACAAACGACGCAATTACACCTCGGTAATGGTAATGGCCTCGTGCTCGCAAACCTCAACGCAGCTCTCGCATCCGAGGCATTCCTCAGCATTCACCGGGACAGATTTGTCATCCTGCAGTTCGTACACATCCACAGGGCAAACCTCAATACATTCTTCACAGCCTTCACACTTTTCAGCATCTACAACGACTTCATAACCCATGTTTACCAACCTCCTGTAATCTAAAGATAAAACAGCTCAAAAAGCTCTTCATGGTGAATAAAACTTTCTTCTATTTTCCGTGATTCTTTTCTGTTTCTGCGATTGTTTATCAGAGTACATTTAGGCTGTCAAGCCTTTTTTCAAATCCCATAAATGATTAGGGATTATCAGTAACGAACAAAAAAAAAGCCGGCCTGAAACAGACCGACCATTTTTTGTTTTCCATCAAATTACAGCGATCAGGCAGCAACCTCCTCTTTAATAGAGACAGCAATCTTAAAAAGAATGGTCAGAACAAAAAAACCGGTCGCCCATATCCCGATGGTTATCAAAATTTCCGGAGTGGTAGGCCAGTATTCCATCACCCTGTCAAACATGTTGGGAATAAAACCTCCACAGATCAAGCCAAGACCCTTGTCAATCCAGGTGGCCACGATGACCGCGACACATGCCAGCGCCAGCGTGTCCTCTTTTCTTCTCGTAGCCGGGACAATCAGGAGGATGAGCGCAACCAGGGCAAACCCGGCGGCGGTCCACATCCACGGGACCAGTTTTCCGTACCCTTCATACCCGGAGAAAAGATAGACGATGGAGTGCATATGTCCGGGGATATTGCTGTAAAAGGCCGTAAACACTTCGAGTAAGAAAAAGAAAATATTCAGAATGAAGGCATACGCAATAATGCCGCCAAGGGTCTTGATCTGTTCTTTACCGGGATCGAAATTGGTCACCTTACGGATGATCAGACACATGAGCACGAGAAACGCCGGCCCTGCCGCAAAAGCCGAAGCCAGAAACCGGGGTGCCATGATAGCAGTCAGCCAGTAGTGCCTTCCGGGAATACCGGCGTAAAGAAAGGCCGTGACGGTATGGATACTAAATGCCCAGGGTATGGAAATATAGATCAGGACCTTGACCCATTTCTGGTAGTGAATGCCTTTCCTTTCCGCAGCAAGCACGTTCCATCCGATAATAAGATTCAGTAGGAGATAAATATTTAACACCATCATATCCCAGAACAGGATGGAGTTGGGTTTGGGATACAGGATGACATTCATAATTCTGGTTGGGTTGCCAAGGTCCACAAAAACGAACAGCCCACACATAAGAACGGCAGCAATGGCCAGGAATTCACCGAGAATGGTGATCTTACCAAAGGCCTTGTAATCATGCAGGTAATAAGGCAACACAACCATCACCCCACCAGCAGCCACACCGACCAGATACGTGAGCTGGGCGATATAAAATCCCCAGGATACATCTCTGCTCATTCCCGTAATGATCAAGCCTTCCCGGTATTGATAGAGATAGCATCCAACCCCTATCCCCATCAAAACGAGCAGAAAGACTAACCATCCCCAATATCCCGGACTTCCTTTCAGCGCTCTGTCAAGCATAACCTACCTCATATAATATAAAATAAATTTGGTTCAGTACCTAATGCAGGTTTTCGTCTTATAGAATAGTGCTCACGGAGCAGCTCTCTGACGTTTGATTCAGAATCCCCAAGATCACCAAAATGGAGGGCTTGCACCTTAATCTTATCGCAGGCTTGTACGCAAGCGGGAAGCTCTCCTTTGGCGACCAGTTCCGCACAGAAATTACATTTTTCAACAACCCCCTTGGAACGTTCAGGGTAGTCGGGGTTTGTCGGAAAGTTAGGATTCAGTTCCTTCGGCGCCTTTCTGGGATTTCCCCAGTTAAAGCTTCTGGAGCCGTACGGGCAACCTGCCATGCAGAAACGGCATCCAATACAGCGATGCATATCCATCGAAACAATCCCATTTTCTGCCTTAAAGGTCGCCCCTGTGGGACAGACCCGAACACATGGCGGATTGAGGCAGTGGTTGCACATAAGAATGAATGGTTTGTGACGAATGCTTTCATCGACGAATTGATTCGGGGTATCGGGAAAGGAATGTTCGTATGCTTCTTTCCAAATCCATTTGACTTCGTGCTTTGGATTTCCCCAGTCCGGGACATTGTGCTCCTTGTGGCAGGCAACGATGCATTCCTTGCAACCATCTTTTTCCTGCTTTTCAAGGCATTTTCGCATGTCGATAACCATGCTCCATCTTTTCCCTTCGGTAAGGGGAGCTCCATGCGTTGCCGCTTCCAGCTCGCCCGGAGCGAGAATGTCAATAGCCGCCTTTCCTCCAAGCCCGAAAAGGGCCGCAACCCCGGCTATCTTCAAAAAGTCTCTTCTGTCTACGCCCATTACTTGCTCTCCTTCGGCTCAATATGACAATCCCAGCAATAAGGAGTCACGTCCAGGTAGTTGTGACACTGATCACAGAACTTTGTCTTATCGGAATGGCAGCTCATACATGTGACCTGAAGACTCTTGTAGTAAATTTTTCCGTTGTCGGCCTTGTAATACCTTTCTCCGTCCCGGACCGCCGTGTGCCTCCATTCATCCAGCATTTGAAAATGGGAGCTTCTCATATACGCCGTATCTGCCACACATTGCTTGGCTTCCTTGGCCTCGACCGTAAGCTGCGGATCAGGAGCCTTGGCTGCCTTCCCTGCATTGTAGAAGAAAGGGGAAAGAAAAAAGCCGATGCCGATGATCAACCCAGCGATGATTTTTCCTCCATCATACATCCTCTTCATCCTCCATTCCCGGGAGAGTTTCACCACGCAAATCCGTAGTTCTCTTCTTTTCCCCGTCCAGAATCAGTGCATTTGCAACCAGTTCATGAACACCACAGACGTCGACTTCAGGAACCCAGTATTCCATGGAAGCCGTCAATACCGCCCGGTCAATGGCGCAGATACAGGAAAGCATGTTCACGCCATCCTTCTCGTGCACATATTTTACCGCATTCGCCCGGGGAAGCCCACCCCGCATGCGGATCTCCATATTCTCTCCTGCATTCAACCCGGAGCCGCTTCCACAGCAGAATGTCTGCTCCCTGATCGTCTCCAAGGGCATTTCATAGAAATTGTTGCAGACATTTTTGATCACATATCTCGGCTCTTCCAGGAACCCCATCCCTCTCGCGGTGTTGCAGGAATCATGGAACGTGACGTTCAGGTGGTCATTCCGGCTCGGATCCAGTTTCAGTTTCCCATGTTTTATCAGATCGGCCGTAAATTCCACGAGGTGAACCATTTTGGTGCTGTTGGCGTTTGGAAAAGCGGTTCCGGTTATGGGGGATACCGGATTTTCCAGGAAGTCCGCCGGACCGTTGAATGTATCCATATACTGGTTCAAGACCCGCCACATATGGCCACACTCGCCGCCCAGAATCCACTTCACACCCAGCCGTTTGGCCTCCGCGTACATCTTGGCGTTGAGTCTCTTGGCCATTTCATGGGAGGTAAAAAACCCGAAGTTTCCTCCTTCAGAGGCATAGGTGCTCCAGGTGATATCCATGCCGAGCGCCTTCAATTGATGAAACAGCATCATATATCCCATGCAGGTATAGGTACCCGGGTCGGCAAATACATCCCCTGACGGTGTGACAAAAAGGTACTCGGCCCCTTTACGGTTGAAGTCGGGCTCGACACGAATTCCCGTGACATCTTCGATTTCATCCACAAAGAACTCAAGCATGTCCTTGAAGGCGTGGGGCTGGATTCCCAGATGGTTTCCCGTCCTGTAACAATTGGCCACAGGCGCGGCAATCCAGTCGATATTAAGACCCAGCAAATTGGTCAGTTCCCGACCCATGATCGTTATCTCAGCCGTGTCAATTCCGTAGGGACAGAAAAGGGAACAGCGCCGACATTCGGTGCACTGATAAAGATAGTACCACCATTCCTTAAGCACATCTTCCGTCAGATCCCGAGCACCGGCAAACTTCCCTAAAATCTTGCCGGCTTTGGTGTGGTTCCTTCTGTACACCGAACGGAGAAGCTCGGCACGGAGCACAGGCATGTTCTTGGGATCGCCGGAACCTATGAAGAAATGGCATTTGTCGGCGCAAGCGCCGCACCTTACACAAATATCCATGAAAAGCTTGAAGGATCGGTATTTGTCAAGACGGTCCTTGAAACCTTCCTCAATAATTTCCTTCCAGTTTTCCGGTAATTTCCAGTCATCATCGAGGGGGTTCCACTCTCTCGGATTGGGCATACCCACGTATTCAAGATTCTTGGGTTTCCCCCCATAACACGCCACACCTGCCTTTATCTCCGTCGGCGTATCCATCCACCCCTTCATCAAGGGCGGAGAATGATCAATTTTCGCGGTTTCTTCCGGTTTTGGGGTATCGGCCATGATTACTCCTTATTTTTCTGTTTCTTCGGCGGTTTCCAGCCCTTTTTCAACAGGCAGGCCAGCCTCTATCATGCGTTCTCTGAATTCATCTTCGTATTCTTCATACGTATGGGTTTCTACAGGATAACTCCAAGGATTGACGTGTCTTACAAAACGAGAGTTGTTTGCCAGGTTCCTTGTGGGACTCAGGAACACCCCGGCAAAATGCATCAGCTTACTGAAGGGAAAATAGGCGATCAATACACAGATAATAAATAGATGGATATAAAAAATCACCCCGATGCCCTCGGGCGCAGTCGGGCTGAACTTGAACAGTCCAAGGGCCAATTCCTTGACCTTGGTAATATCCACCCGGATCAGGTAACGCATAAGCATACCTGTGAAACCGAGTGCGAGGATCAAAAATAGGGGAAAATAATCCGCAGGGAGGGAAATATAGCGAATCTGAGGGTATATTACCCTTCTGAGGAAAAGCCACGTGACGGCCGCCATCAGAAGCATATCCGTAAGGTATACGCCCGGGAGACCAAAACCGTTAAGAGGAGCAGCGCCCATCTGCATGAACCCGTCCAGACTATCAAGCAGCGTAACAAAACCAGGGACGGGCTCCATGAAAAACCGGAAGTGCCGCAGGAAGATGACGAGAAAGGCATAGTGAAAAACAAGGTCAGCGATCCAGAGCCATTTCTCCCATTCATAATCGATCTTGGGAGCCCCATCAACCCTTCTGTACTCAAGCCTTGTGTTCCGGAAAAGCGAGCGAAAGGTAAGGACCTCAAACATCATCCTGATGACGACCCCGAAGGTCCCTTTTGGATTGTCAATGGGATTCTGCTTAATCCATGGAAACGACCATTGCTGCCCCGCAGTGGTCGGGATCCTGAAAGGCACGGGAGACCGGCCCCAGTCAATGACCCGAACTATGATTCCCACAAAGAAAGTGGCCATAGCCGCGTAAGGAATAATAATTCCGAATAGAACGCGCAAATCCAGCGCTCCCACGCCGATCCAGGGGATCAATACAACGACGATGACAGCAAAAAAGGAAACCAGAATGCTTAATACAAAATTCATAGACCATTACCTCATTTCAAAATACTGTCCCAGTAAACCTATTTCTTAAGGCCCGGTGCATATTCCGGGACCTCGCTAATAAGATTTGCTCTCTCCAATAACCTTCCCACCTGATGTTTCACTTCACTAACCCTGATTTCAAAGAGTTTCTGACGGCATTTTGAGTAAATGTCAAAGGCCAGGAGCGCAATCTGATCAATCCGGCTGTCAAAATCTCGCATCTCGGCAGAGTCTCCGCCTCCCAGCGTACCTCTAACAAGTCCTTTCAGTTCCAGAACAAAGGACACTGCCTGGGAAGGTTTAAAATCCTGTACAGCCCTGATCCGGATAATATTTTCAAGACAGAATGCAATCTTCTTCTCGTCTCCATCCTCTTTGATCAGCTCGTCGTACAGGGGTTCTATCTCATTTGAAATGACAACACCTACAGGGTTTCCAAACTGACTTTTTTCCTTTTTCAAGAAGCCCTGGCCGTCTGCAGGGTAGGAGGCAATGATACAATTGCGCCATTCTTTAACGATATCGGCCTTTTTTTCGGCCAGGAGACTCTGAATACCCATCACTGTTTTTTTTATCCTTCTCGGTTACACATTTAGATTACAACCGGATCGCATCCGATTTTAGCTTGAAAGCTATAGAAAAAAACCATTCTTGTGTCAAGGAAAAAATCCAGAAACCCTCATTATGGAATTCCAAGCCCTTAGTACATGAGCCTTGGGAGCCACAGAGAAATAGGCGGCACGGCGATAATGACGATAGTTCCGATAAGCAGTGCAATCAAAAAGGGTAGTACCCCCTTAAAAATAGTTTCCAGCGGAACGTCCTTAGCAATCCCCGCTACCACAAACACGTTAATTCCCACAGGCGGCGTAATCACCCCCATCTGGGTCACCAATACAATCACCACCCCAAACCAGATGGGGTCATACCCCAGATTGATAATGATCGGGTAGAAAATCGGAATGGTCAGCATAATTAGGGCCAGGGCATCTATGAAACATCCCCCGATCAGGTATACCAGCATAATCAACAGCACCACAGCAAATGGCGGAAGGTTGACCCCACCTATCCAATTGGCCACGTCAAACGGAATACGCGTTACGGCCAGAAAATGCCCGAAAATCACCGCCCCAGCCACCAACAGGAGAACCATACATGATGTTTTTAGGGTTTCATTTATCGATTTCACAAAACCCTGCCAGGAAATCTGCCTGCGAAGCATCGCCACCAGAAGCACCGCCGCCGAACCCACCCCGCCGGCTTCCGTCGGAGTGAAAACCCCCGTAAACAATCCCCCCATCACCAGGATGAACACCGTAAGCGTTTCCCCTGTTCTGCTCAAGGAACGAAAACGCTCTCCCCAGGTAAACTTCTCACCGGCAGGACCCTGCTCAGGATATTTCCAGCAGTAAATGAAGATGGCCACGGCAAAACAGACCGTAATAAAGATAGCGGGAAGGATCCCTGCCACAAACAACGCTCCAATCGATTGTTCCGTGAGGATCCCATAAACAATCAGCACAACGCTGGGCGGCATGAGCATCCCCAGCCCCCCACCGCTGGCCACGGAACCGGTCGCAAGTTCCGGCGCGTATTTGTACCGTTTCATTTCAGGAAGTCCCACCGTCGCCATCGTGGCCGCCGTGGCGGGTGATGAACCACTCACAGCGCCGAACGCAGTACAGGCGCACACAGTGGCCGTGGCAAGCCCTCCCCTGTAGGACCCCACAAATTTGTACGCTGAGTCGTACAGCCTTCTGCTGATCCCCGAATTAAACGCAATCTGTCCCATGAACACGAACATGGGAATAATGGTAAGGCCATAGGAAGAATACACATCGTAGAAATCCCGGGAGAGCAACTTCAAGCCTGCCGTTCCCGATACCAGGATACTAAAACCCACGTATCCCACCATGGCCATAACGTAGGCCACAGGCATTCTTGAAAAAAACACCAGGATAAGTACAACAATTCCGATGACGCCAATGAGAGTAGGATTCATTTTTTCCCGAAAATGGTTTGTATATTATTCATCAGTTCTTTGAATATGACCAGGCACAGGACACCGAACGCCACGGCCACCACATAAACAAAAATATAATTGGGAAACTCAAGACTCATGGACACCTCGCCCGTTCTTTTCATGGTCTGGGCGTACAGCATGCACTGCCAACAGACAAGGACAAAAAAGATGAAGGCAAGCAAACCGGTGATGGTGTCATTGACCGCCTGTCCGCGACGGCTGAATAAACGAACCACCAGGTCAACACCCACGTGCCCTTTTTCCGCGTGGGTCATGGGCATGGCACAGGCAAGCAAAATGGTAGCCAGAAAGGTGACGATCTCAACCGCCCCGAAAATGGGATGACCGAAATACCTGAAAATAACGTCCGCGGTGGTAAGGAGCATCATCCCCACCAAGGCAATGCTCCCTAAGACTTTGACAAAAGTCACTAACCTCTCTACGAAACGGCTGATAACGTCCACCGTTTTCCTCCTGCTAGATCCTACTTACTGTTTTTCTCCAGGGACGCTTTCGTAAACTCCACCATTTCCTTACCGGGCAGTCCCTTCTTTTCGACACTCTTGGCATACTCGTCAAGGACAGGGGCAACAGCCGCTTTCCATTTTGCTCCTTCTTCCGTGGAAAGCTCAATCAGTTTTCCGCCCTTAGCAACCAGAAAGGCCTTGCCCTCTGCATCGCTTTCATCCCACGCCTGGCCGTGCTTGGCAATCCATTCTTGATTGATTTCCGTGATGATTTTTTTAATATCATCGGGAAGGGCTGCCCATTTGTCCTTGTTCATTACCACGTAAAAGGATGAGGTGCTGGCAATGGGGTAGTCCAGCGTCGCATAATCGATCACTTCAGCCATTTTCCATCCCTTATTCACTTCAATGGGATAAATAGCCCCGTCAACAACCCCCTTTTGCAGAGACTGATACAATTCCGGCATGGGCATAGCCACCGCCGTTCCACCAAGGGCCTTCACCACTTTCGCCGTCGTGCCGTGTGAGCGAATCTTCATCCCTTTCAGGTCTTCCATCTTTTTCACCGGTTTCTTCTTGGTAAAGAGCATTCCCGGCCCATGGGCATGAAGATACATCACCTCAACATCATCAAGCTCTTTTGGTTTGAACTTGCTGTATACATCATTGACTACCTTGGTCGCAACCACACCGGAGGGATATCCAAGAGGAAGATCGACGACTTCCATAACAGGAAAACGGCCTCGGGTATACCCAAAAAGGCAGAGACCGAGGTCCGACATTCCCTGAACTACGCCGTCGTAGTTCTGTTTGGCCTTGGTCAGCGTCTGGCCCGGAAAATACTGAACCTTCACCCGACCGTTCGTCCTTTTTTCCACTTCCTTACACCAGGCATCGGCCAGTTTGGATTGGATGTGGGTGGGGGGGAAAAAATTTGAATACGTGAGTTGATAGGTGTCCGCGGCCGCAGCCGGGGAACCAAATCCCAAGATCAGGACCCCAAAAACGACTCCCAAAAGCAAGATATTCCGAATCTTTTTCATAGCAACCTCCCTTTTTCATCCCGCCCCGGGATTTTGCCCGAGACATGTAAAAATTAATGGTTTAAAACACAGTTGGGAGCGGTTAAACCCGGACCCGATTGACCATACCATTCCAGCTAAATAAATATTTTCCCAAACGGAGAAACTATATGAAAGACCATGATCACGTGTCAACAGATTTCTGGGAATACCGAGTCGGAAAGGGAAAGAACCTTATGGCATCCTTCCTATCCTTCCAGGTTGAAATAAACCGTGCAGTTTTGTATCATTAAAAAATACGAGATAAAGGAGAGGTAACAAATCCATGTGTCTTCTGCTGCTGGCATTGAACAAACACCCTGTGTATAAGCTGGTTATTGCTGCAAACCGGGACGAATATTACGAACGCCCCACTGCGCAGGCTGCTTTCTGGAATGACCATCCCTCTCTTTTAGCCGGGAAAGATCTTCGAGGCGGGGGAACATGGTTTGGTGTTACCAAAGGCGGAAAAATCGCGGGCATCACCAACTACCGGGAACCTTCCTCCACTAAATCCATTGCGCCCTCGAGAGGCTCGATTGTCACAAATTTTCTTACAGGGAAGAGAGGACCGGAAGAGTATCTTGAACATCTCGCCACGACCGCCGGGGATTTCAACGGGTTCAATCTCTTGGTTGGGCAAAAAGAGGCCTTGTATTGGTATTCAAATCGGACAAATACCATAAAGAAATGTCCGCCCGGGATTCACGGACTGAGTAATAAATTGCTGGATACACCCTGGCCAAAGGTTGTACTGGGAAAGGACTCTCTTAAAAATATCCTTTCAGATCAGGGCGCCCTTTCAGAAGATTCTCTTTTTCGCATGCTCCTCGATAGATCTTTTCCTGAAGATGAACTGCTTCCCGATACCGGAGTGGGGCTTGAATGGGAAAGGATCCTTTCCCCCATATTCATAACAAGTCCGACCTACGGAACCAGATCTTCAACCCTGCTCTTTATTAATCATAACGATCAGGCTACTTTCTTCGAAAAGACATACGATTCTGAGGGAAAACAGGAGAGCGTGGTAAAATTTGAGTTTCAGATAGTTCAATTAGATCAATAATTCACTTCCATCAAAAAAAGTCCCTGGGGAGGGGCTTTGATTCCGGCCTTCTGTCGATCCCGGGAATCAAGAATTTCTTTGAATTGGGTGGGCGTTATCTTTCCCCGCCCCACATCAACCAGAGTCCCCACAATATTTCTGACCATGTGCCGCAGAAAACCATCTGCTTTGACCCTGAAAAGCAGGTCTCCTTTCACCCCTCCGAATTCAGCAAGAAAGATCGTCCTGACCGGATCTTTATTTTCACTGCCTGTTGATTTGAAACAGGAAAAATCCCTGGTTCCTCTTAAAGCGTCCATACAGTGCCGAACGCCGTCGACATCCAACGGTCGACGGATATGCCATACATATTTGCGGCGGAATATATCGGGAGCCTCCCGGTTCAGAATCCGATATTCGTACATTTTACTTTTGCAGTTGTAGCGTGAATGAAAACTAAAGGGAACATATTGGGCGTCTTTAACAAGGATGTCATCGGGCAGCAATCCATTAAGGCCTTTTCGAAGGGAGTCCGGAGGGATGGAAGTGCTGGTCCTGAAATTACAGGTCTGGTGCAGGGCATGGACGCCTGCATCCGTTCTTCCAGAAGCAGTAAGTCTGATCTCAACACCAACCATGGTTTGAAGTTTTTCTTCAATCATTTCCTGAACAGTCATGGCATTGTCCTGACGCTGCCATCCATGGTACCGGGAACCGTCATAGCTTACAGAAAGTCTGATGTTTTTCTCAGCTGTCATAGGAAACCTAAAAGATGCGATTAGCTGTTAGCCGTTAGCAATTAGCATTGCAATGTCTGTTATTTACCATGCCACGAGGTAAACATCAAAAAATGAAAGCCCTAGTAAAGGGGAAAGCAATTAAAATAACTGAGATTTTTTTGAGGAAACAATAGTCAAAAAAAAAAGGAATCCTGAAAGGATTCCTTAATTTTTCGTATGATAAAAAGATCTGATGAAAATCTATCGTTTTGAATACTGAAAACGGGCTCTGGCACCTGGCTGGCCGTACTTCTTTCGCTCTTTCATACGGGAATCCCTTGTGAGAAATCCGGCTTTTTTCAGAATTTCCCTCAAATT
>Ga0307929_1000474_pt1 | contig 39018 bp, 27 predicted proteins | sample AceLakmetage1330_FD_203160 | JGI IMG/M metagenome (GOLD analysis project Ga0307929, IMG submission 203160) | Saline water microbial communities from Ace Lake, Antarctica - #1330 | ecosystem: Environmental > Aquatic > Non-marine Saline and Alkaline > Saline | place: Antarctica: Ace Lake... | reverse complement strand
TAAACTGCTGTCCGGTTTCCTCTGGAATCACTGTCCAGATTCAAATGGAATGGGTGTCCGGAATGGAATGGAATCACTGTCCGCTTTCGCGTGGAATGGGTGTCCGGATTGCTCTGGAATACTCAAAAAATGCCAACTCCAAAGATTGGAGTGCAACCATTGCACAGATGAGATATATGATTCATCATAGAATCTGTTCAGCTTACCATCTTCTTTAACTAAAATTTCCTATGGCATACACAACAAACCAATATTCTCCTATTTTCCATGTTTTGTGCGGCGCTTTCCTTATCAGTTTCTCAGGTGTTTTTGTAAAACTTGCGCATGTTTCTCCTACGGCGTCAGGATTTTACCGGGTTGGGTTTGGTGCCGTTTTTCTGTTTTTAGGTGTCATGATTAAACGCGAGTTCAACGTCCCAGGCTTTAAACAGCTCATGCTGATAGCGTTTTGTGGTCTTACCTTTGCCCTCGATCTATTCTTTTGGCACCAATCCATTTTCTATATAGGCCCTGGACTCGCGACCCTGATTGGCAATTTCCAGGTATTCCTCCTTGCAGCTGTTGGTATTATCTTCCTTGGGGAATCTGCAAAATTGAGACTTCTGATCGCGATCCCTCTTGCCATATCAGGAATATATTTTATAGTTGGCGGTGACTGGGAAAGTCTTACAGTTCAGTATAAAACTGGAATTTTTTTCGGCTTATTGACCGCGTTTTGCTACACAATCTTCCTATTCACCTTACGTAAAATCCAACAAGAACGTGGTCAATCATTCTTCCTACTTCTCATGCTGGTTTCCCTGGCCACCGCAGTCTATCTAGGCCTCAAAATGATCTACACTGGTGATTCGTTTACCATTCCCGATCAGCAAAGCTTACTGGCCCTTCTCGGCCTTGGTCTCTCCAGTCAAACCGTAGGTTGGATTCTCATCGCTACAGCAATGCCCAAAATTCCAGTATCACTTACAGGGCTGGCCCTGCTTCTGCAACCGACCCTCTCATTTATATGGGACGTACTCATCTTTCACCGCCCAACGGATCTTACCAATTGGCTCGGTGTTGTTGTCACTCTTATCGCTATTTATATGGGTGTTACCGGTAAGATGGCCGTGAGCAGAACAGAAAAAGAGTTGTAATCCGGACCAACTGATCTATAGGGTGTTGTGAGGTCTGGGGGAGCCCCCCCCGGGCTACCCGATTATGCCTATGTTTTAATCTGTTTTCTAATAGATTCCTGTTGTCACGAAACATCCAGCAATTTCCGAATCAATTTAGAAATCACACCTTTTGTGAGAGGTTTTAACACAAACTCTTTTATGCCAAGAGCTTTTGCTGAATGTTCGTCGATTATACTACTGTATCCTGTGCAAAGAATAATCGGAATATATAAACCGCCATAATTCTCAAATTTCCAATTCTTTAACAATACTAATGATTCTTCTCAAATAAACTCCGCCAGATTTATTCAATCACACCTGGAATGTTTTTGACAGAATTTTATACCGGGACTTTAGAGGATACCATTGGCAAGGCTAAGCATTGAAGCAAACCTGGACGTGTTACGTATACGCCCTGATCACCTAATCTCAGCAACTAACAGTGTTAAATTGAACATTGCCACACGAAGCTATTCAATGTGGCATTATACTCCCACGAAAGGTGCTTCCTGTCTCTTTGAGGAGAGTGAGCGATGTACAGTAGTCGTGTAATGGTTAAGGATTGTTTAAAATTGCAGACTTTATCATTGTCAGCCTGAACAGAGGTTGCTCATTATTCATCAAGTACGTCTCCTACAGCATCGATAAGCTCATTGCCCTGAATCGGTTTGACCACATATTTACTGATCCCCATCTTCAGTGCCTCTTCCTTTGTTACCAAATCGCTGTGACCGGTGGACATGATAACAGGTATGTCAGGTTTTATTTTATGCACTTCGCGGGTCAGTTCCACCCCGCTCATCTTCGGCATGGTCTGATCCGTAATAAGCAGATCAAACTGTTCCGGATGGGCACGTATTTTCTCCAGGGCTTCTTCGCTGTTAGTTGTGACGGTGACTGTGTACCCGGCAGACTCCAAGCGTCTTTTGTTTACCCGGACCAGTAGTTCCTCGTCATCAACAACGATAATCCGCCCTCTGCCCTGAGGTAATGCTACTTCATTTTTTTGAGGTGTTACGTAATCATCTTTATCGATCATGCTTTCCTCCAATAAAGGGAAATAGACAGAAAAGGTGCTCCCCTGGTCCGGATTGCTCACAACCCTGACGAATCCTTTGCAATCCTGGACTATGCCGTGAATAACAGCAAGGCCGAGACCAGAACCTTCTCCTATCTCTTTGGTGGTGAAATAGGGTTCAAAAACTCTCTTCATGGTTTTTGTATCCATGCCGTGACCAGTGTCACTAACCGAAAGCACAACAAAGGAACCGGCAACAACATTCTCGTAGGCTTCAACGTCTTCATCCTCAAGATCTTCGCGAAACAGCTTTATTGTCAACGTTCCCTTTTGCGACTCCATGGCGTGGAGAGCATTAAAGCAGAGATTGACAGTGATCTGATGGATATTTGTCGGATCTGCTTCAATTTTTCCACATTCTTTGTCGATATCCTGTTTTATTTCAATAGTGGACGGTAACGTAGATCGCAGCATCTGAAGTACTTCTTTGATAATTAGATGCGGAGTAAGGGGTTGCCGCTGATGCTCAGTTTTACGACTGAAGGTGAGAATCTGTTTAACAAGCTCAGTAGCCCTGATGCTTGACTGGATAACCATATCAATATCTTTGTTAGCAGGACTGCCGTCGGGAAGATCTTCTTTGACAAATTGCGAATACCCCAGAATGGCCGAGAGAATATTGTTAAAATCATGAGCAATACCGCCTGCCAGAGTTCCGATGGCCTCCATCTTCTGTGATTGTTGGAGTTGTTTTTCGAGTTTTTCCTTTTCTGCTTCTGCCTGTTTAATCTCAGTAATATCTTCTACAAATGCAGTTCCGAATCGTATATTTCCGTTACCTTTAACCGCTGTGGCATGCACATTCACATTGATAGAGCTGCCATCTTTTTTGATATATACTTTCTCCATATGGAAACCAACGGAATCCATATCGAACATTTTTTGAAAGAGTTCTTTGTTCTTGGGCCGATTATCTGGGTGAGTTACATCATAAAATGAAAGCCCCTTGAGTTCTTCTTTGGTGTACCCCAGCACCTTTTCATATGCCGAATTTGTCGTGATAAAGTCTCCAAGGGAGTCAACAGTGCATATTCCAATAGGAGATGTATCGATGATAAGACGCAGTTTTTCTTTACTCTCTCGCAGATCTTCTTCAGCTTTCTTTCTTTTTGCTATTTGAACACGCAAACTGAAGGTCCAGGTGGCAAAAAATATTAGGATAAGTGAACAGATCCCTATGACAATGGTTATCCACTTGAAAAAAACAGTTTTAGATAATCCGTATTCAAATTGAACATTAAACCATTTGTTGCGAAGCCGTGGAAGCTCGCTGGCGGAGGTAGCTATAATTGCCTTATTTAAAATACTCACTAACTCAGGCCAATCGTTTCGCACCACAAAGGCCTGGTTATGATTGTCAAACGGTGCCGGACTGGCCACCTTCAGGTTGGTGAGATTATGTTTGTTAATAATATAGGTTGAGATGGCAAGATTACCGATATATGCGTCGGCTTCACTGGAAGCTACTGCTTGTAGTGCCTCCATCGTGCTATTTTTCACAAGAAGGTTGATGCTCGGAAATTCAGCCATCAATCTGCTTTGCATAACGTAGCCTTTTTCTACGGCGACAGTTTTTCCAGTCAGGTCATCAATTGAGCTGATAAAGTCACTATCTGTACGGCTAACAATAACCCATGGCATAAAAAGGTAGTCATCACTAAACCGCATGTACGGCCGACGCTCTTTCACGTTCTTTGCTGTTAGCAGGAGATCAACAGTATCCTGTTTCTTAATATTCTCCAGTGCATCGGTCCATGGAATACCATGAACATATTCTACTTGAAACCCAACTACCTCGGCTATCAGGTCTAGATATTCAACGCAAATCCCGCGATTTTGCCCATCGTAAAAATGCAGCGGAGGGTTCTCGCCAACGCGGGCTCGCACCACATGTTTTTGCTCAATCCAGTTCTCTTCTTCTTCATTCAGTTGAATTGTACCGTAAAAGGAATTTCCAATACTATTTTTGGGATCACTCTCAGCGAAGGTGTTGCTCCACTGACAAAGAACAGAGGTGAAAAAGAACAGGCAGAAAAAAGAAAACCGTTTCGTCATATTATTATACCCTTTAATAGGTCTCTAGGAAGATGACCGATCGAGCTCATGAGTAAGCCTTCAGGTAACAATTGAAGTATTCATATATTACTCTATAGTTTTTAAATACAAAATTCAACGGAAAGAGAACAATCAACGGTGTTTAAATGTATAAAAGAAGGTGCTTTCCAGGTATTAAATCAAAACATTAGAGGGACGGTTTGAGGTCCTATGAACATTTTGCCGAGACAATCCCATTCTTCAAGCAATCTCAGCGACTGCAATTGGCCCATCCATGAAACTGTCAAGAACTTGCCACCTTGCACTCGTTAAACCGAAATCAATAATGAGCTTGTCCCCTGCTTCAATAAGGACTCCATTAAAGCAGTTTCATACGTAATCAGAGAAAATATAGTAAGTGCTTGAAACTAATTTTCTTCGATACGTTTTCCAAGCTTGACTTCCTATTGGTAACTTGCTCAATATGACTTTCATATTTAAAATATTTCAAATAGAGTGTGATGTGAACAAAAAAAAACTATTTCGTCATGAAGCTACACTGCTTCTCAAGCTGACAGGCCCGATATTGCTTGCACAGTTGTCCCAAACTAGTATGGGTTTTGTCGACACAGTGATGGCTGGCAGAGTTGGCCCTGTGGATCTAGCAGCCGTTGCAGTAGGTTCCAGCATTTTTTTCCCTATCTTTCTCTTTTTGGTTGGTCTTCTGAGTGCCGTGACCCCTCTTGCAGCCCAGGCCCATGGCCGCAGAGATTCCGCAGATATATTCCATTCTCTCCAGCAGGGTATTGTCGTTGGTTTACTATGCGGAATTCTCAGCATGATTCTTATCTGGCAACTGGCACCTCTGTTTCAAATATTGCAGATATCCCCCGAGATTGCCTCTCCTGCAAAACGTTATCTTTTTGCCGTCTCTTGGGGAATGCCTTTTGCTGGGATTTTTCTCGCTCTTCGCAGTGGTGGAGAAGGTGTTTCCATGGCCCGACTTTCCGTGCTGGCGGGTTTTAGTGGGCTAGCCGTTAATATCGTCGCCAACTATGTTCTTATTTTTGGGAAACTGGGATTACCGGCAATGGGTGGAGTTGGATGCGGATGGGCCACTGCTATTTCAATGTTTACGATGATGCTAACAATGGCTTTTCTTCTTCAAAAAAGTAGGATTGAAGGTGTTACTGATCTGTTTCGTCGGCTAGATCCGACTATTTGGAAATCAATAGGACAGTTTCTAGCTTTAGGAATGCCCATCGGACTTTCCCTTTTTGTTGAGTCTTCTATCTTCGCCATAATCTCCTTGCTTATTGCGAAGTTTGGGGCAGAGATAGTTTCTGCACACCAGATAGCCTTAAATTTTACATCATTGCTTTTTATGATACCTCTCAGCCTTTCCATGGCACTAAGCATCCGAGTAGGTTTTTCTGTAGGCAGGAAACAGCCTGTGAGATTGAAAAGAATTGTCCAAACAGGGCTTTTCCTTGCTCTCTGTTTCGCCTGTGTGACCTGTCTTTTCATTATTACCTGCGCAGATACAATTACTCTATTGTATACAAAGGAAATTGCGGTAAGGAAGATAGCAGTGCACCTCCTGTTCTTTGCTGCCCTTTTTCAGCTATCCGATGCCATACAAGTAAACTGCTGCGGTGCATTGCGTGGGTGCAAAGACACCAAGATACCTATGGTTCTGATGATCTTCGCCTATTGGGGAATAGGATTGCCTGTGGGCTACGCAATCGGAACCTTTGGCTTCGGTCCCATTGAACCTGGCGCCGAGGGCTTCTGGATAGGCTTGATCATCGGATTAACTTTTTCGGCTATTTTCCAGGGACGCAGGCTCTATAAAACAGTTCACCGTCTTCAAACCATTCAACCTCTCCATAGTTGAATGGTATACGCTTCAACAAAATGATCTATCGGTTGTTCTTATTTGAAGTGGTTTTGATCTTTTCCCTTTTCTTGAAAATAATTGCATTTTAAGAGGAAGAGCCCCCGACAAGCATAAACACCTAGTTTTACTCGTTTTTTCATCAAGCAGATACAGTATGCATGTAATTATTTAGAATCATATGAAATTGAATAGCTTACCATTGGCTATTCACACTCTATCTAGATTTAGCTGTTCAATGCCTCTTTTACTGCTCGTCCAAGTTTGGCCATGGAGTATGGTTTTTCAACAAACCCACTAGCACCAAGCTTAAGAGCAGCTTTAATATCGTCACTCTCAGAAAAGCCACTGGCTACAATAGCTTTCTGATTGGGGTATAGTTTGAGTATTTCCTCATAGGTTTGACGTCCATTCATTCCTGGTTCCATCAACATGTCCATTACAATCAAGTCAACAGGATTTTCTTTTACAAATTTCTGAGCCAATTCACCGGAGCAGACTGAATCAACTTTGTACCCCATTATTTGCAACATCTGACTAGCTAAATCCCGTAGTTGAGGATCGTCATCCACTACGAGTATATGCTCATTGATTCCAGTAAGTCCTTCTATTTTGTCGCTTTCAGCTTGACCGATTACTGCATGTTCACTCCTTGGGAAATAGAGCTGAAAACGTGTTCCTTGTTCACTGCTATCTATTAATATTTTTCCATTATGATCCTGCATCGTATTCCACACTATCGCTAAGCCAAGGCCAGTGCCACTTCTTCCCATTGCTTTTGTTGAATAAAATGGTTCAAAAATATGCTCTAAGTCCGTGTCTGAAACGCCCATACCAGTGTCTCGTACACTTGCTACAACATATTCCCCTTTTTTCATTTGTTGTTTGCTTCCAACAATATTATCAACATATTTATTATGAGTAGAAACCGTGACAATTCCATTTTTTTCTACAGCCTCAGCAGCATTGGTTACCAAGTTCATGAGACATTTTTTAACATGAACTGGTGAGCAGGAAATAGTGGAGTAGCTAGCCTCAAATTTGCTTTGAAATATTACATCTGGATACAATGACTTCAACTCTTCACATTCAGGAGAAATGAGGTATTCCTCAATCAAGACATTGAGATTGTGAATTTCTCTGATACTGGCTGCTCCCCTGGCAACAGTGAGTAAATCTGCCACCACAGTTGCTGCTCTTTGTCCCGAATCATGAATAGCCTCAAGCGGTTTCCTTAATTCACTGTCTTTGGGTAAGGTCCGTAACAGCAATTCAGGATACCCAACGACCCCAGAAAGAATATTGTTTAAGTCATGGGCAACTCCACTCGCAAGATTTCCGACGGCTTCCAGCTTTTGTGCTTGCTGAAGTCGTATTTCAGTGGACTTATTTTCTGCTTCCAGTTGTTTTTGCTTTGTAATATCATCATATACAGCAACGATTTCACCAGTGGGAAGCCTGTAAATGTTGTTTTCCCGCCATCTCTTTATCGTGTTATCTTGATAGTATGACACTGGACAAATTGATGCTTCACCAGTCTGCCAAACCTGACGAATTACATCAAGTAGACCAAATTCATAAATACCTGGAAAAACTTCCGTCACTTTACGGCCGAGCAGTGTCTCACGGCTGATATTATCCATTTCCTCACCAGCCTTGTTGAAATCCTTAAAGATAAAGTCTTGACCATTATCTATGGCTTCATAGACGGCAACTCCGCTACTGGAGTGATTGAACAGTTGACGGTAGAGCGATTCACTCAGCTGTTCCTTGTTCAGAGATTCTTTCAAAACATCTTCGTTTAATTTTAACTGTTCCTCTCTCCTCTTTCTTTTAACGATTTCTTTTTTTAATCGTTGGTTACCTCGCACGACAATAAAGATAGTCATCAGACCGACAGCAGCTAGGATAACACCAATCAAGCCGGCAACCTGATACTTGTTGATACCATAACCAACCTCAACGGTGAAGTATTTGCGGTTGATGGCACTTTGTTCTTCCGGGGTAATGGTGGCTAATCCTTTGTCTATGATAGAACCTAGTTGAGACCAGTCATCACGTATTGCAAAAGCCATACGTGAATAACCAAGGTCGGCCGGTGCCGCCACAGTGAGATTATTTAACCCCTGCTGGACGATATTATATTGGGCCATGGTCAGGTTGCCAATATAGGCATCCACCCGATTTTCACTGACAGCTCGCAAGGCCTTAGCGGCATCGGCAACCAAAAGTTGTTTTATTTGTGGGAACTCATTAGCAAGACGTGTCTGTAGAAGAAAGCCCTTTTCAACGGCAATGGTAAGGTTAAAAAGATCTTCCAATGCGAAGATATTACGCTGATTATCTTTGCGAGTGAATATGACCCATGGTAATCTCAGGTAATCCTTGCTAAAGGCCATAAATGCCTCCCGCTTCGGTGAGCGTGTGGCTGTCAACAATAGATCCAGTTCCTCGTGGTTACGAATGTTTTCTATGGCATCAGCCCAGCTTATATCATGTTTGTATTCCACCCGAAGCCCTGTTTGTTCAGCAATGTGGTTTAATAACTCTACAGAGATACCTTTTGGTCCATGATCCCAAAAATGATACGGTGGGGCATTGGAAACACGTGCACGAATTACGGGGTGATCACGTACCCAGGACTGTTCCTCCATTGTCAGCACTACAGCTGATTTCGTCCCCACTGTCTCATTCTCAACCGTTGCGTTTGCCATTGTCTGGCTTACGGTCGTGCAGAAAATACAGATCAAATAAAATATATTACGAATGTATTTAGTTGCCAGTTCTGACATTTTCAAATTCCCACTCTTAAAAAATCTTAAAACATAACACCTATGCTAGAAGCATAAGAAATTGCGACTATAACTTGAGCTCTCTTTTGGTAGGGAGGAATAGTGATAAAATTCTTCGATTTAATTTTGTTTCTGATTCCTATTCCCTCTCCAAAATGGATCACTATTCACTAAAACATGGTTCCAGAAAATTTCATATAATTAGAAATTTGTCTTTGCACTTTTCTTGAAAGCTAGACCTTCACCAGAAAACTCTTTCATTCTCTATCCCTTACCAGTATTAATCGGCGCTTTCGGCCCTCCCCCATTATAACATTTCCAGCATTCCGACAAATGCTTCAGTACCATTTTCTATTCCATCGACAATTTACTCGATTGTGGTCAGCGCTAAGAAAGATGCTCTCCTATCTGGACATTTGTTACCTATTTCAATAGATTAATTGTACGCAGTGGTCTAATGTCAGCCCCAGGAAGGATTGATGAGTATTTGATACTATCAAATGTCGTTGACACACTATCCTTTTTTCTTTATATCAGACATCTGTGAGTAAGTAATACAATCCGGTATTCCGTGGGTTGAACTATGGGCGTTGTGCCTAAAACTTTGCTGTTAATTGAGGGAAAAATGATGCGTAATGGTATAATTCTTTTATTGTGTATAGTTGGGCTGTCTTTTGCGACAAGTGTCTTTGCTAAAAAGGGACTGGTAAATGGGATTGATGCAAACTATCCTCCTTTTGCCTATATTGATAAGACTGGAGTTCCTAGTGGATTTGATGTTGAGGCTATGGCGTGGGTTGCTAATGAGATGGGAGAAGAAGTTACCCATCAGCCAATCGAGTGGTCCGGTATTATTCAGAGCCTGCTCAGCAAAAAAATTGATATCATTGCCTCTGGTATGAGTATTACCGAAGAGCGTTCCAAGAAGGTAAACTTTACTACCCCCTATTGGGTTATTGAGCAGGTGATGGTAGTGAAGAAAGATTCTGCCCTCACTGTTAAAGAAATTCTCAATGGGGAGCAAATCCTTGGAGTTCAGCAAGGAACTCCTGAGGCAAAATGGCTTAAAGAAGAAAAAGAGAAGAATGGTTGGAATTTCACCCTTCGTTACTATAACTCATCTCCTTTAGCAGTTGAAGACATTCTCAACGGTAGAATCGCAGGGGCTGCTATGAACGATGCTCCAGCCAAGGATGCTGCATCAAAAAAAGACGTTCAACTGATTGGTAATTTTGGAATGCACTCTGAAGAATTCGGCTATGCCGTTCGCAAAGATAACCCTGAGTTACTTGCCAAAGTGAATGCTGCTCTGGCAAAATTAATGGCAGCCCCTGAATGGGATGCATTGATTAAAAAGTACGACCTGGCGAAGTAAGTCGTCTCACCGGGTCTACTTGTTTGCAAGACGGCCCGGTTGTTAGTATCACTGATACCTAAAAGAGTGGAAAATACTTCCCTCTTACCTTCGTGTACCTGTCATGCCCGCAAGCCTTACAGTTATTATTGATTCCTTTCCCTATTTAATCCAGGGAGCTTTTATTACAGCGGGTATTGTCGTCTGTGCTATGCTCTTTGGGCTTGTTCTGGGGGTGTGTATTGCGGTTGGCATTGTCTATGGGCCGCGACCGCTTCGTTATCTGTTAAACGTGTATCTCTGGATTTTCCGGGGTGTCCCGGTACTGGTCTTGCTCTTTCTTTTTTATTTCGGGCTATTTACCTATCTTGGTCTCAACTTTAGTGCTTTTATGTCCGTTGCAATCGTTCTTGGGCTTACAACAGCAGCGTACCAGGCAAATATTTTCAAGGGGGCCATTCTCTCATTACCACGAGGACAGTTTCGAGCTGCATCTTCCCTTGGAATGAGCGATATGCAAGCTATTAAAAGTATTGTTTTGCCTCAGGCCCTGCGTATGTCTATACCGGCGTGGTCCAACGAATACTCTATCATTTTAAAGGATTCTGCCCTTGCTTTTGTTATAGGTGCACCGGAAATAATGGCAAGAACCCAGTTTGTTGCCTCTAGAACCTATCAACACCTACCGCTCTACATTACCGCTGGAATTATTTATTTTGTCCTCACCTGGCTTGGTGTACGGCTTCTATTACAACTCGAAAAAAGTCTCCATATTCCAGGATACTCCGATCACGGTACAAATTCATGATAGCTGCAAAAACAATTCTTGAAGTGGATGGCTTACATAAGTCTTTTGGTGATAACGTAATACTAAAAGGCGTGAGTCTCACCCTTGAAGAAAGCGAAATAAAGGTACTGATTGGCCCATCCGGCGGGGGGAAGAGTACACTTCTTCAGTGTATCAATTACCTGGTTACTCCAGAGTCCGGAACCATCAGTCTTCATGGCAATGTGATCAACTTGCAAAACAAAAAGGAGCTCTACCAGCTGAGACAGCGGGTAGGTATGATTTTCCAGGAATTTAACCTCTTTGACCATCTCACGGCACTGGATAATGTCACCATCGCTCTTCGGAAGGTAAGAAATATCAGTAAAGTGAGTGCAAAGAAACGTGCTCTGCTTGAGCTTGAGCAGGTAGGTCTTGGCGATAAAACAGATCTGTACCCAGCACAACTTTCAGGGGGACAAAAGCAAAGAGTTGCCATCGCAAGAGCCCTTGCAATGGATCCGGAGGTTTTGTTATTGGATGAACCCACTTCAGCCTTAGATCCTGAACTTGTAGGAGAAGTCATCGCGGTTATTAAGGCCCTTGCTGCAAAGGGGATGACCATGATTATGGCAACACACCAGATCAGCCTGATATCTGGTCTTGCTCAGAATGTACTATTCATGGAAAATGGGGTCATTGCAGAGCAGGGAAGCCCTAAGGAACTCCTTGGTGCAGGGAAACAGACACGGACTCAAGGTTTTTGTGATAGACTCAAGGATCTGGATGAAGGGGGAAGTTGATAGTGGAGTTGTCCCAATTCTATCAGGATCTTCTGCCAGCCTTAAATAAAGGCGTGATCATGAGTATTGCCCTTATCATTCCTTCCGCTCTTGGTGGGATTTGTATAGGTATTGCTGCTGGCTCACTCCGTACCTATGGACCGAAATTTATTCGGAAATTAGGTGATGGGTATGCAGCTCTCTTTCGTGGTACTCCGCTTGTTATTCAATTGTTTGTTCTCTACTACGGTTTACCCAACCTTGGGATTTATTTTTCCCCATATGCTGCTGCTGTTACCGGATTCATGCTGTGCAGTGGCGCGTATCAGTCTGAGTATGTGCGCGGGGCCTTGCTTTCTATTAAACGAGGTCAGTATTTGGGGGCACAGGCCCTAGGTTTTTCTACATTTCAAACCGTATTCTGGATAATCATCCCCCAGGCCATGAGGCGTGCATTACATGGCTGCGGCAATGAAATTATCTATCTTATAAAGTATTCTTCTCTTGCTTACATCGTTACCTGCATGGAACTTACCGGTGAAGGGAATACCATCGCCACCGAATATTTCAGATTTACTGAGGTGTTTATGATGGTGGGGCTTTATTATCTGATGTTGGTATCCTGTGCCATGCTGATCCTGAAAAAGGTTGAGCAGTGGTTACATATACCGGGTTTTGGGCATCAAGAAGCCTAACCTTCCTCACCGTTAATACCGACGAAAGAAGATAGTATCTTTCTTCTCATTTTTTGTAATATTATCCCCTAATATACCCGCACATCTATAGTATTATTTATGGAAAACGAATAAACAGGTCTCTCTATATATTGTTTTGATTACGTATAAAACTCAGCCAACGTCACATATTTGAGGCGTAATACTCTGATAAGATATAAGAATCACAAGTGACCAGATGTGTCTTCCCCACGGAGACGGGGATCCAGTTTCGTGCTCCCCCTCTAGATTCCCGCCTCCGTGGGAATGACAGACAAAAATGGCTGAGCTTTGTACGTAATCAGATATAGTGTTGCAATGACAATGACATGCGTCCAAGTAAACGAACAAGAATAAGGTCCAATTTTTGGAACAGTGTGTCCATTCTTATTGGTAGTGGAAATCTCTATTCGGTATTACACGATCCTGTCATGGTATCGGGCGTCTCGCCTAACAAACTTCCTAAAGTGATCATCAAACATACGCTGGAAACGTTCAGATTAAATCGTTCGAAATTGCCTGTTACATGTAATTCTGGCTTCTCACGATGTATGGAAGTCTGGGGATAGCTAGAGAAGTAGATAATCACTTGTTATGGAATGACAATTGAATCGAAAAAGAAAGTGATATCCTTGAAAACGAAAATGGATAGGCAAAATTTGATTCGATGAAAAGAAGACATTGATTGGTCAAGAATGCATCTTGACACTTCTACACTTTAGAGGCTCACCACCTTGTTTCTTCCTGTAGTCTTTGCTTTATATAGATTGTCATCAGCTATTGAAATGAGTTCACCAAGATGGAGTTTACCATTAGAGGTTGCTATGCCTATGCTGACAGAAATTGGAGGGTAATCGCTATTTGAGGACCTGGTTTCACATTCTATGGATGCCCTGATTCTTTCGGCAGTGACTATAGCGGAACTGCTCTCTGTATCTGGCAGGAGTACAGCAAACTCCTCTCCGCCTATGCGACCAAGTATATCTTTTGCTCTCAGTGTTTTCTGACAAATCTTTGTAAATTCAACTAACGCGACATCTCCAACCTGATGTCCATGTATATCATTCACTCTTTTAAAATGATCAATGTCCAGCATCAAAAGCGATATGCTTTGTTTATTCCGCTTTTGTATCTCAAGTTCTCTTTCGGCCAACTGCATAAAGAATCTACGGTTATTCGCTTTTGTCAGAAAATCGACAAATGCCATTTCACGAAGTTTTTCTTCTGCCTCTTTCTGTTGGGAAATATCGTCAATAATCCATATAACGCCCTTGTTCAGATCCGGAGGGGAATTCCGATCTATCGCTTTTCCTGAGATATTTACCCATACAAGAGATCCATTTTTGTGTTTAAGCTGAAACTCAGCATTTTTTACTTCTCTATTGATTAGTGATGTGTAAAATTTCTGTCCCCATTCTTTATAAGAATCTTTTGAAGGGTGAACCATGACAACTGACTGTCCAACCAATTCTTCGGGTGTGTAGCCTACAATTTCTGCCAGCCTTTGGTTAATTTTGTGTATCATTCTACCGTTACGAAGAAATACGACACCTATCATGCTGTTTGTGAAAAATGTGTCAAGTTCGTCGTAAGCTCTTTGCAGTTCCTTCTGCTGCTCTTTTACTCTAGTGATATCCTGTATCACAATTACCCGTATTGTTTTGTTTTTGTCTTTAAAGCTGGTGCCGTGTATTATGCCGGGAAAAACAGTTCCGTCACTCTTGAGCAGGTTGATCTCATACGGTGTAGAATAATTATTCAAGGATCTTTCTTTGGCCAATTCTTTGTGTTCCGGTGATACAAAATCAAGAGCATTTTTCCCGATCATTTGTTCATATGTGGTTTTAAAAACTTTTGAGGCAGCAGTATTTATCCATAATATATGAATACTGGAATCCACCTCAACCACAGGTTCCTTGGACACCTGTTGCAGGAGTCGGAACCTTGTAGAATCGTTATGGCGTTCATCAAGTTGCTTTTGTAGATTTGCATTCTCTCTCTGAAGCTTTTGAATAGTGTTATCCATATTGTCTATATTGTCTATATTGTCTATATACCAAATTTCAGGCAGTCACGCTAAAATGGAGCCAATCTCGGTGAATCTCTTGAGGGGCCCATTTCCACATAATGTAGACCTTATTCCTGACACGTTAACCGGCGATCTCCGGAGAGTCCAAATGAAGCACCGCAAAACGGGTCAATAGTATCGTAAATCATTATTATTTTTCGCTAACAGCAAAACACATGGAAAAATGTCCATGATATCAGTGGTAGGGGCAACGTCAATACAATTGGATAAAGGCAGATATTGGATATGCCAATATAATTCATTCAAAAAAACAATACCGGTTACGTCCAGACTGCTTGGCCTGATACATAGCGCTATCAGCATTGTTTATTAAGGAAGTCTGCTCCACACCGTGATCTGGAAATACTGCAATACCGATACTTGCTCCAATATTTGCCTCTTTGCCACTAAGCAAGAAAGGTTCAGCTAGAGTCTCAACAATAAGCTGTGCTATCCTGACGATATCACCATTTTCTAAAATAGCATTTAGAATGACTGTGAATTCATCACCACCTAAACGTGCAACAGTGTCAGATGCACGCACCACCTGTTGAATTCGCTCTGAAACTTCTCGGAGCAACTGATCACCTGCAGCATGTCCCAGGGTATCATTGACATTCTTAAATTTATCGAGATCGATAAAAAGCAGAGCAAACCGAGTATCTAGTCGTTTGCTGTGAAGCAGAGCACGTGACAATCGATCCTGGAACAGTTGCCGGTTGGGCAAACCGGTCAACGTATCAATGGTGGCCTGATGTTGAAGTAACTTCTTGGCCTGCTTATTTTTTATCCTGGCAAGGGAGAGCCCCCAACTGAGCACCATCAGCAATAAAAAGACAGGTGTGGCAATTTTTGCCAGAGCAATCAATATTGATCTATTCGCAGCGCTAATACTGTCTGGGGTTACATGAGAAACAACCTTCCACTGATATTCATTTTCTATTGAGTGCTTTTTCTCTACGTCTCTTTGCGAATCATGCAGCCGCAGTGTGTGGAAAAGGTGAATTGTAGTGAAGGTGAATATTCCTTCATCACCTGTAAACTGGCCATGTTCCTTAGAAAGAATCTTGTTCCATGGTTCAGGGTGTGCGTTAATGATATTATTCTTAGGGTTCAGCATAAAGCCCCATTCCATTTCTGACTGAGGATGTTTGAGCCAATACCCTTCAACGTTCATGATTGCTACATGGTCTTCAATATTTGCCACTGCACTTGAAAAATTATCCAGTAAACGCTCAGCCAGATAATTGAGTAGCACTACTCCAATCTTTTCATCTTGTGCATTAAATACAGGAGTGCCGAAACGAATCATCGGTTTATGGGGTTCCTCAATTTTTCCACGCTCCATATTGAGATCAAGGGGAGAAACATAAACCATTTTTCGATTTATATTTAATGATTCTGAAAAGTAGTAACGATTGCCCTTATTTTGTAATAACTTTTCAGGTACTGCGGTTGAATTTCCTTGATGGGAATTGACTCGGATAATTTCCTGCCCCTCAGTATTCAGAAAACGGATTTGATCATACACACCCTTCATTTCAGAGAACAAGAGGAAATCATTCTGCAAATTGCTAAAGGCATCCCGGGAGAGCAATCGCTGTTTACTATGAAATGCATTATGTTTGGACAAAATAAGGAGATCAGACATGACTGCCTGAAACTCCTGGTGGATTGCCCGTTTCCCCATGCGAACGTTGAGGCGTTCACTTTCCAGGCGATGCCTATTTACCTGTTTTATCTCAGACAGGTAAAAATAGGAAAATAAAGCAAAGAAGGCTATGGCCGAGGGGAGAAATATATAAAGGAAGTATTTGAAAAAATTGTTCATTCTAGTTCCAAAGCAATATGCTTAATTTTATTGTGATCTAGCCTGATTAAACCTTCATATTCCAAGAAACTATGCGTTGACCGATCGTATGATATAAACACCTCTAGAAGATGTTCAGAGAATGATTCTTATACGGTATTTATTGCGGTTGCACAAGATTAAGTGATCGGAGAATTTTTTACTGGTATCTTTTTTTGTGAAGCCTTCATTGCGAGTGCTGCTCCAATTGTTCCATCACATCTAAAATATTTCTGATTAGCCTTCTTCCTGGATCCCACATGACTCTTTTTAAATAAAGCTTCCATCTGGAAGCAGGTTTTCTGGTCTTTTTTTCTTATTACTTATTTTATATCGAGCACATGCCTGGTAGTTGCTACGACAATATTGTGATTCATATGCAGCAGATATTACATTATGCGTTATTTTAGGAAAAATAGAACACATTGCCAATGAAGGGCAGGGAGCAGAGTTAATATACTCTTCCATCATAACAATAAATAACTCAGCTAGTATTGGGTCGAATTGTGAACCACTACTGTTTTTTATCTTTTCTAGGGCAGAACCTATGGACATGCCTTTACGGTACGGTCTGTCAGAGGTCATGGCGTCATAACTGTCAGCAACTGTAATAATTCGTGAGAGGTAAGGAATTACACTCCCACTCAAACCATCTGGATACCCTTTTCCATCATAACGTTCATGGTGGTGTCGTATAATTTTAGAAATTTCAGAAATTCGTTTATCTGCGTCCATCGGATGGAGGATTTTTGCTCCATCTGCTGGATGTCTTTTAATAATTGCAAATTCTTCTTCTGTAAGTTTTCCAGTTTTCCCTAATATCTTATCAGGGACTCCTATTTTACCAATATCATGTAAAATCCCGCTTAATCGTAACAGCTCTAAGTCAACAGTTTTACCTGGCACACGTTCTGCCAATTGGAGCGAGAGATTTGTCACTCTTCTTGAGTGACCGTGAGTGTATTCATCTTTTTCGTCTAAAGAAACTGCTAGCGCCTCAACAATATGGAGAAAAAATGACCTTTCTTTTTTTCTATTTCCAGCAAGCTTGGCAAGGAGCAAGCGCTCACGAAAAATACGCTGAAGTTTTGCTTGAAGCTCATCCTGAAGATATGGCTTAGTGATAAAATCAATGGCACCAGCGGCAACAAGGTCTGTAAAATTATACAATTCACTATGACCTGAAACGACAAGGACATCGACCTCTGGACAGTGTTCTTTAACATAGAGTAATAAACCCATACCGTCCATTTCTGGCATAACAATATCTGTTATAATGAGACCGTATGAGTGCAATTGTAACAGCCCTACCGCTTCTTCCCCATTTTGGGCTTGATCAGCTTGCATACCAAACTGGAAAAGTTGCTGAGAAAGCAAATTGAGCATTACCTCATTATCGTCAACCACTAAAACTTGCTCTGTAATTGTTGAAAGGTCTACAGCTTTGTTGATCATTGTATTGATTTAAAAAAAATTAAGTTATCCATTCCAGTAATTTTCCGCCTGCACATAAAGGGTTTCGAATTCTTCGCTTATTTACTGAGCCATCTCGAATCTTGCTTTTTTACGAGCTTGTCATAATTGACATATACCTAAATTATTATAGAAATCGAAAAACTGGAAGTCAAATATGAAACTATAATCTTCTTGAAAAGAAAAATCTGAACGCCTGGGCAATCGTATGTAACTATTGCCAAGAGAAGTGTTACCGAAAAACCAAACACGCCGCAAAGTTGAGAATTTGCGACAAGAGGAGGCTAAGAATAGTCTCAAGAAAGAATACCAGTTTCCTTTCAGATCAGAGAAGAAGGATTGGTGGATCATGAAAAGTAAACTAGCGATGCAGCAGATATGTGTCGAGTTAATACAGTCAATAAGACAGGTCGACTACCAACTCAACAATGAATCATACGAACAATGTGATTCACCTGAGCTTTCAGCAGCATTCAGAGGTTACTCTAAAACTACTCTGATTACGTATAAAACTCAGCCAACGTCACATATTTAAGGCATAATATGCTGACAAAACAGAAGATTACAAGTAACCAGATGTATCATCCCTCTAGATTCTCGCCTCCGCTGGAATGACAGAGAAAAATGGCTGAACTTTGTACGCAATTAGAAAAACTAATGCTGCGATTGCTCATCAAGAACCTGTCTGACTATCTCTGCCAGTGCTCTTTGATTTAATGGTTTGGCTACAAATTTCTTTATGCCAATAGCATCAACTTCATCTTCTGTGACAGTTGAGGTGTACCCGGAGCAAAGAATTATTGGTATATCAGGGTTTAGCTTAAGCATGGATTTGGCGAGTTCAGTACCGGTTAATTCCGGCATTGTTTGATCGGTAAGAACCAGATCAAAGGCCTCAGGGCTTGTTTCAAACTTTTTTAACGCAACCAGGCTTTTTGTCTCTGCTGTAACATGGTAACCCAGGCTGGTTAAAACTGATTGACCGATATCGGCGATTGCTGGTTCATCATCTATAAAGAGAATGTTCTCGGTTCCGGTGGGCAATGTGTCAACATCATCTTCACCAGTAGTAATTGCCCTGTGTTCCTCTTCTATGGCTGGCAAATAAATTCGAATAATTGTTCCTTCTTCAGGGCGACTCATCACCTCTATAAAGCCATTGCACTCCTCAACAATGCTATGGGTCACAGCAAGACCAAGACCTGTTCCTTCACCTTTCTTCTTCGTGGTAAAATATGGTTCAAACAATCGTGCCGCTGTTTGCTTATCCATACCCTTTCCATTATCTTTTACTGATAATACAACAAAGGAACCAGGCTGAACATTTTCTGATGCTGGTATCTGTGTGGTTTCCAAGTGTTCAGATCCCAATGTCACCTCTATGCTTCCCTTCTTTTTACCGATGGCCTGCAGGGCATTCGTACAGAGATTGACGACAACCTGATGAGCGCTTGTTGGATCGGCGAGAACCAGGTCATTTTCCTTGGTAATGTCTGTCAGGATATCGATCGTTGATGGCAGGGATGCCCGGATCAGTTGCAATGCTTCACTTACAATTAAGTGAAGCCGTAAAGGCTGTTTCAGCTGACTCGTTTTCCGACTAAAGGTGAGGATCTGTCTAACAAGGTCAGTTGCTCGATTTCCAGCTATCAGAACCTGATCAATATCTTTTATCGCCTTACTGTTTGCTGGGAGTTCTCCCTTGGCAAGTTCAGCGTACCCGAGTATTGCCGAAAGGATATTATTAAAATCATGAGCAATACCACCAGCAAGAGCGCCAATCGCTTCCATTTTGTGGGCTTGAAAAAGGTCTTCTTCAAGCTTCTTTTTCTCTGTTATATCCTGAGCAATATAGACAAAATATTGCACTTCATTGTTGTGATCAACAATAGGTGCTGACGAAATATTAAAAATTTTATTCAGCGATTTATGTTTTATGATTTTACTGTGCTTCTTAGTGTCTGCAAACGAAATAATACCGGGGCAACCTAGGCATGGCTCTGTTGTTCCTCTGAAAAATTGAAAACAGGTCGTTCCTAGAAGTTCTTCTTCTGATTCCAGGCGAAAGAAATCTACTGCCGCCTGATTTGCACGGACAATATTCATATCTTTGTCCTGCAGGGTAACGATATCCGGAATGGCATTAAATGTTTTTTCCCACTCTGTCGTTTTCTCTACAATGATTTCTTCTGCCTTCTTTCTAGCGGTTACATCGTTGTATACTGCTACAATTTCACCAGTGTTCAGTTTGTACACATAATTTTCCACCCAGTAAGACAATCGTTCCTCACTGTAAACAGTGACAGGAAATTGTTCAGGTACCCCTGTTTTCCAAACTCTTTGGAGGACAGCAAACAGACCCATCTCAATAACACCCGGAAAAACATCGGTAACTTTCTTTCCTTTAACATCTGCTAGTTCAAGCTGGGCAAGTTTAAGTCCTGCCGGGTTAATGCTTTTGATGATAAAATTCTTTTCATCTTCAAATACATCATAGACTGCAATACCACTTGAAATACTGTCAACTATCCCCTGGAGATGATTCCCTTGTATTACCAGCTTCTCCTCACTCTCAATACGTTTGACAAGTTGCCTGTCGCTCTGTCTATAAAATACAAACAAACCAGACAGACCGATCAAGAATATCACTAGGTGAGAGAGACGATACACAACTATAAAATTTTGAGAATTTGTGAAAATATCTACCATGGGAACAGTAGTGCTGAGACCACCACGGATATCTCCCGTTTTATAGCCCTGACTTGCATGACATTTGAGGCATTGTTCTTTTGTTTTCAGCGGAATCATGATTCGGACAAAAGGAAGGTTTTCTATGGTCACTAATTCTGAGACTTCCTCTGTACCTTGTTCAAACTGCTCCAAGGCCGTACGCTCCCACTTATCAGCCTTATTAGCAGGACGAATTACATTGAGACTGGTAATATGGCCTCGAATTCCATACATTTCACTCTCAAGTTCATGGACCTGACGAGTCATATAGGCAGGATTGAGTAACGTTAATTTCTTCCCCTGTTGTGTAATGATATCTCGATCTGGGATATGGCTTAAATATGGACTGGGTGGAGTTCTCTTTGTGACTGGTACATAAACTCCTCCATGAGAGGCATTCCAAGACCGGTAGGTGTAATCTTTTTTGAGATTGAAACGACCTATTTCTTGCCCTATAGCTATTGCATTCTGCCACTCACGCCTTTCAAACATATACAAAAGACCAGCTATAAGAATACACCAAAAAATCAGGGCGATAATACACCAACTACGCAACTGTTTCGAATCTGGGTGTGATGTGTTCATAACAAATCCGCTCTCTAAATGTATTTCAGCAAAGTTATATTTATATATTTAGCAAATTTCCAAGAAACAGTTACATTTAAACATCATTTTTTTCATAATAGTCTGGAAAATGTATTTTGGCACACTCAGGACAGATACCATGGCTGATATCCGCTTGAGAGTGTGTATAGATAGAGGAATCCACATCTTGCCATTCATCCCTTTCATCTCTGATATTTTTTACAGTAGCAACAGAGCGGTGAGATTATTTCGACTGTCAAAATAAAAAGGGCGATAAAAATGCTACTGATACTGATTACAATTAGCATGATCATCAGGCCATTGTTTTCCACTTTGTGTTCATGACATACATATACACCTGATTACAATTTCATAGTTATTATCAGTATAGAGCGAAATCCAAAAACAACACGACAGAATTAAGCATATACTTATTACTACAGGAGATGGAGAGTTGAAGTCAAGTCTGAGATTGGCATATGTAAGACTTATCTTAAACAACACTGCAAAGACAAGTGACTCTTTCTGATTATTTTCGGATTTCAGGAAATAAGCTTGATGGCAAAGCACTAAAAATTCGTAGCTTTAGGCGAACAGTAGACATGCCGATCTGAGAATGGTCGTATAAATTACCAGCTTCGACATAACAATCTCCAGAAGTGATACATTGTTCGTACCGCTCCTATTTTCATATGACGTTAGCAAAAGGGGTGCATTAGACGCTTACTCATATCTAAGTTGATAACTCTTTGACCGGCAACAATACTCTGACGGTTGTTCCTTGATCCAACTCACTCTCAACAATTATAGCACCATGGTGTGATTGCATAATACCTACAGTCAAGGCAAGGCCAAGCCCTCTCCCAACAAATCTAGTTGTGTAGAATGGTTCAAAAATGCGTGGCAAATTTTCTCGACAGATCCCCTGTCCGCTATCCTTGATCTGGCAAAATACATACATACCACTCTTCATAGTCGCACTTTGAAAAACTACCGGAAAAGAATCTGTACTAAAAAGTTCGGTGCCAAATGTTATTGCGATTGTTCCTGGACCATCCCCCAGGGACTCTACGGCATTGGTGAGAATATTCTTAAGAACTTCGTTTATCTGCTGCCTATCCAGAGAGCAGCGGATAGCTTCAGATGGTGAAGTAAACTGTAACGAAATTGGAGACAGCAAGAGACTTTTCACTGCAGTAACACTCTCTTTGGTAAGTTCTGCAAAAGAGACCTCCGCGAGAGTTGATGATCGTTGACCTACATAACTTAGCATCATACTACCGATCTGTGACGCTCCCTTGGCAGCCTGCAAGGCATCTGAAGACATTTCGTGCTCATCGGAGTCTTCAGGCAGGATACGAGTCACAAGTTCCAAATTACCCATAACCACTGCCATGGAATTATTAAAACGATGGGCAATTGCTCCGGCCATCGTTTTCAAACTATCAAAACGTTTCAGCTCTTCTTGTTGTAAAATCACCTGAAGTTGGAGGTTTTCCTGCATTTTCTGGACGGTTATGTCATGAATAACCCCTAATGACCGTAATGGAGTTCCTTCTTTATCAACAGTAGTGGTGCAGAGGTGACGGACCCATTTTTCAATTCCATCCGTGGTAATGATACGGTGCTGAAGATCATAGGAACCACATGTCTTTTTGGCGGACAGGTAGGAGGTCTTTACAAAGTCTCGGTCCTCTGGATGGACTTTTTTCCAAAAATCCTTCAAGGTCGCAATCTGTTCTCGAGACTGGAGATTAAATATACGATAAATCTGATCCGAGCTATTTAGGCATCCTTCTGCAATATCAAGATCCCAATGCCCCAGGTTCGCAATATACTGTGCCTCTTCGAGTCGTTCTTTCTGACTTGTCAGTTGTTCTTTGCTGATCTGCAATATCAGCCTTTTATTGTACTGCTGGTAAACAACAAAAAGAGCCAAACCTAACAACAGGCTGCTCAAAGAAAAAGCCATTCTGAAATACTGTAGATCTTTCTCTATACCTACAGATTGGCTACGGACAGTAAAAAAGGCTACCATCTTCCGGGTCACAGGGTTCAGAACCGGAATTGTGGTGATGATCCTCCTCTGGGAAGGGACATACAGCGAAATGGCATGACCACTGAGAGCATTAACAAGAAGAGTGTCTACTATCTCTTTTCCCAACCGAATAGTTTTAATATCCCTACCAGCCATGCTTTTCAATGCCGCTGATACGTTGTTGTCATGCAGATAATTGGTGTAAATAGATTGTGTATAGTTTTTTTTGAATTCTTCAGGAAATTCTTTGTTCTCCGAGATATATTTTTTTATGTGAAAACTACTGACTACACCATATTGTTCCATCAGAGACAGGGCAAAAGTCTCTGGTCCAAATGAAATTTCCATGCTCCCAAGATGACGCTGGGGGGCATCAATAATGGGGAAAACAAACCGATATCCATTAAAAATTCTTCCCTCTTCAAAACCATCTATGGCAGAATGCTCTGTATTGACAAAATTCACTGTCCCCCTGGCTTCTGTTAAATCGTCGCCAAATTTTTCTGGTCGATGGAATCGCAGAAATGATTCATTAGTCTGGAGATGAAAATGGAGCTGCCTCACTTCACTATCTTTTTTTAACTCCCGATAACGCGGCATAAGTTGCAGCAGTAATTCTTGTCGCAGTTTGTTCTTCTCTTCTGTGTCCGCAGTCTGTAATTTCTGGTATAGGCCGAGAATATCAAATCTTGAGATTAGCCCGAAATAAATTGTTGTCGCTAGCTGCTGGTATTGGTCATATACCGTATTATTGGCTAGCTGGTATCTTTCTGTGATGAGTCGAAGATCTTCTAATTGATTAGCCTTTCGTTTGTTGTCAAACACAAAAAACAAACCAATCACCAGAACAATAAAAGTGGATATTAAAACAACTCGCGCTCGTGCATATGTCTCTTTCATGGCGGAAGGCGTAACATTTTACCAAAAAGAAGACAATAATTATTCTTATTTCTTATAGTAGACAACAATTGACACGGAGGATCCCGCTAAAGAGAACAGAAGGGATCCAGCAAAAAGAAACATATCTCTTGGAAGGATCAAAAGTTAAATAAAAATGAAAGGTTACGCTTCCCCCTGAGGATATGCCCTCTGTCGCTTTCCGCTTAGCTATACAAATTTCTGATACCATACGCGAAAGCCCCGCCCCCATACTCGCGCTCCATAAATTACAAAAGGGACTCCTCGACTGATGCGACATCAGGACATAAGAAGATAGATACCAAAAACTGCGATAACTGCCCCTGCAAAAGCACGTATGGACACGTGTTCCTTATGGAGATAAATTGAGAAAGGAATAATACAGATTGGTACAAGGGAGAGAAATGTGGCTGCCACACCTGTTGCCAGATAGTGCAGGGCCAGAAGGGATAGTGATACACCTAAAAAGGGTCCAATCAAAGCTCCAATGGCTGTATAAGTAACGGCCCTTCTATTGGCCAATGCCCTGCGGACATCCCCCCACTTCTTGCTAAAGCTAAAGAAAAGAACAAAGCAGATAAATGCTGCAATGGCTCTCACCTGCGTTGCAGCAAAGGCATCCAGATATCCCGATTCGGTCTGCATACCGGCCTTGCTCAACACATAGCCGGCCGCCTGCCCAAACATCGCAGCAAATCCGTACAGTAGCCCCTGCAAAGAGATTTGTCGCACTTTCAGCTTCTGCGAAGGCGACAGCTTCTGATTGCGTTCAAAAATAACAATGGCAACTCCGGACAGGGTTACCACAATACCAAGCCACTGGTGCAATACGTACGTTTCATTCAAAAACAACCAGCCGATGATTGCAGATGTGGGAGCCGCCAGACTATGAATGAGCATGGCAACTCGTGGCCCTAAATCCACAAGAGCCTTGAATAGAAAAATATCACCTATGAAAAAGCCAACGATACCCGAGAGGCTGAGATAGAACCAGGCATGTGCTGGAAAATCCAGAGGAACAAGAACACCATCTCGAAAAAACAAAAAGGCACTGAACAGCATCAAGGCTACAAAGATCCTGATAATATTTACAGGAATCGACCCGACCTCTTTAGCGGCTGCCCCAAAAAACTGAACGCTTACCGTCCAGCAAAGCACTGTGGCAATCGCTATTACTTCCCCTATAAACGGTGTCCCAAGCATATTCACATCTCCACCCAAGTGACAATCGGCTCTCGTACCAGACTGATTGCAATGGACCACATAATGACGCCAATCACAAAATCAAGCACCTTCCAGGATAGAGCTCTTTTAAATATGGGGGTCAGCAGCCTTGCGCCATACCCCAGAGAAAAGAAAAACACAAATGAGGCGAGGACTGCGCCAAGGGTGAACGACAGCTTTTGGCCGGGAAACTGTGCAGATACGGCACCAAGCAGAACTACGGTATCAAGGTAAACATGTGGGTTAAGCCACGTAAAGGCAAGGCAGGTCGTCATGGCAACAGCCAGGGAAGTATTACCATTCCCAGCAGGCGTTAATGACTCATTCGCCTTAAAGGCACTCCAAAAACTTCTGGCGCCATAAGTGGCCAAAAAAATCGCCCCTCCATACCTGGCAAAGGTTTCTACCTCGGGGACTTTCGCAATAATTGCAGAAAAACCGGAGACACCTAATGTAATTAAAAGAGCATCTGATGCGGCGCAGAGCAGACATATTACCAAAACATGCTCTCGTTTTAAGCCCTGCTTTAAAACAAAAGCATTCTGTGACCCAATAGCTATAATCAGGCTGAAACCTAAGGAAAGGCCAGCAATAAATCCTGTCATAAGAAAACCTTATCATGTTCTGATTACGTATAAAACTCAGACAACGTCACAAATTTGAGGCGTATAATACACTGATAAAAAATAAGAATTACAAGCGACCAGATGTGTCATCCTTCTAGATTCCCGCCTTCGCGGGAATGAACAGACAAAAATGGCTGAGCTTTGTACGTAATCAGATAAAAATTTGAGACGACTATCAGTGGTTCACAGGGACTTGATCATTTTTCATCAAGCAATTCTCCTACAGCATCGATAAGCTCATTGCCCTGAATTGGTTTGAGCAAATATTTACTGATCCCCATCTTCAATGCCTCTTCCTTTGTTACCAGATCACTGTGGCCGGTGGACATGATAACAGGCATGTCAGGGTTTATTTTCTGCACTTCGTGGGTCAGCTCCACACCGCTCATATTAGGCATGGTCTGATCCGTAATAAGCAGATCAAACTGTTCCGGATGGGCGCGTATTTTCTCCAGGGCTTCTTCGCTGTCAGTTGTAGCAGTCACTGTGTAACCGGCATACTCCAGACGTCTTTTGTTTAACCGGACAAGCAGCTCTTCATCATCAATAATGATAATCCGCCCACCGACCTGAGGCGATGATACTTTAATTTTTTGCGGTGTTACCTTGTCGTCTTTATCGGCGGAGGTTTCTTCCAATACGGGGAGATAGACAGAAAAGGTGCTTCCATAGCCTGGTTTGCTCACAACCCTGATGAATCCTTTGCAGTCCTGGACTATGCCATGAATAACAGCAAGGCCAATACCGGAACCTTCTCCCACCTCTTTGGTTGTGAAATAGGGTTCAAAAACTCTCTGCATGGTTTTTGTATCCATGCCATGGCCAGTGTCACTGACAGAAAGTAGAACAAAGGAACCGGGAGCAACATTCTCGTAGGCCTCAACGTCATCCGTTTCAAGGGTTTCGCGAGAAAGTCTCACTGTCAACGTTCCCTTTTGCTGGTCCATGGCGTGGAGAGCATTGGAGCAGAGATTGACCATGATCTGATGGATATTTGTCGGATCTGCTTCAATATCCCCACATTCTTTGTCGATATCCTCTTTTATTTCAATAGTGGTAGGTAAAGCAGATCGCAGCATCTGAAGTGCTTCTTTGATAATTGGATGTGGGGTAAGGGCTTGCAGCTGATGCTCACTTTTTCGGCTGAAGGTGAGAATCTGTTTAACAAGCTCAGCAGCCCTCATGCTTGACTGGATAACCATATCAATATCTTTGTCAGCACGACTGCCGTCAGGAAGCTCTTCTTTAACAATTTGCGAATAACCCAGAATGGCACTGAGAATATTGTTAAAATCATGAGCAATTCCTCCTGCCAGCGTCCCAATAGATTCCATTTTTTCTGCTTGCTGAAGTCGTAATTCAAGTTTCTTTTTTTCTAACTCATCGCTTATACGCTTGGAGATGTCATTCATAATGATTAACGACACCTCTTCTAGTGGAACCATATAGAATTCACATCTTTTGCTGGTACCGTCCTTTGTCGTCAGATCCCATTCCCGCATCCCAACATCAGTACCAGCCGCCCCCGCTTCTTCCATGGCAGCCTGCCAGGATTCTTGCACCCGCTGACGATATTCTAATTCGGGATAGACCGCATGCCACCACTCTTCAGCAGTGGAAATATCTTCCAGTGTATATCCAAATAATTCTATGAACCTGTCATTAAAAAACACTATATCATGGTTCTGATTGGTTATGAGCATAGGGAGGGGGGATTTTTCAATCATTTTTCTAAACCGAGCTTCACTCTCCCTCAGCGCATCTTCTGCTCTTTTTCTTTCGGTAATGTCATATTCAGTGGTTAAAATTAATGGTTCCCCATCTCCTATATCTATACGTTTTGCATTAACAGCCACAGAGAAAGATGTGCCATCTTTGCGAAGGTGTTCAATTTCTGCATATAGCGGTTTACCAGTCATCATTTCTGCAGTTCTCTTTTTAATCAAACGCTTTCCATCTTCATCATCAAGATCAGAAACAGGACGGCCAATGAACTCTTCACGTTTGTATCCATGCATCTGGCAAGCGGACTCATTCGCATCAATAATCACAGGAATTCCATTTGAGGTATTGGGATCAAGAATCATACAATACCCACCGGATTGTTCAAAAAGAGCCCGAAATTTCAGCTCACTTTGTTGTAATTTTTGTTCAGCAAGCCACTTTTGGGTGTTATCGACAATTGAAATCAAAATCTTTTCTAAAGTGTTTTCATAACCCGGTAATATTTTGTAGTTTATTTGAACATAGCGTAAATCGCCATCAGGGGTTTTTACCCATCCATCATGACTGTTTTGAGTCTTACCATTCCACACATCTACTATCTCTTTTCTAAACACTTCAAAAGACTCGGATGTAAAGATTTTATCCAGACCTTGATATAATTGCTCCTTACTTTCAGCTTGGTGAAGATCTAAAGTGGCTTGGTTTACAGCCTTAATTATTATAGCTTGAGAAAGTTCTACTAATTTTTCTGGATACTCATTGAAGTAGGCATCGATATCAAAAATTCCTTCCTCGCGAAGAACTTCAAAACGTTTCTGCACTTCCGTAAAATCCTCAAGCCAACATGATACCGGGTTGTTTTCAAATAAGGCCCTGAATTCTTCCTCTTTGTCTTCCTTAGCCGCCCACAACATGTTTTGTTCTAGTTCCTCTCTGGGAAGCCATCTTTTGAATAGCAATACAATAATAATTACTGCGGCAACAACGTTTATAATTTTAGGGATGATCACAAGTTCTGGGCGTGTCAGAAAATCACCAATCTGTATAGGTATTAGTCCTGAAAGAGATGTGTACCAGAGCCCAAAATAGAGACTTTCAAAAAGGGTGCGGAAGGCGTCTATGGCGAGAATAACCACAAGAGCATGAAACAACTGCTTTGTTTTGCTGTCCCACATCTTCTTCACATAAAAACAAAGAATAAAAGACCACAAAACTATTAGTATCCAATAGATCACCGGGGTTACAAATCGAAATATTTCAGCCATTTTATTTCCTGTCAATTCAATTACATTGTGCTGGAAAGACTAACACAGAGTAGTATCTCACAGTAAGCTTGGACTAGTCAATTGAAAATCACAATAAGGAAGTACCCTTTAAGAACGGTCAGATAAGCCCTGGCAATAGTAACCATCGGCAATTTCAGCAATTAGACCTTATTCCTGATTCTTCTCAGAATCCAGAATGGAGAGGCGATAGCTCCCCCTAAGAAACCAAAATCAAAGGGTGAACATCTCAACATACTGCTCTCGCAGTGTAGTTGAGCTTGCCATTGGATATGATTTCAACTATTTGATATTTGATATACAGTAACCTGATTACCACCCAAACTCAGCTTTTGCTGATAACGTGTGTAGGAGTCCCGCCCCTGCGGGCGCTTGTACCCTTTATTCGGGTGAAAAATATCCATGATCCTGGTGCTATTCGCCCGCAGGGGCGGGGCTCCTACGATTGAATTTTGCGGTTACCTGAGTTTTAGTGGTAATCAGATACACTAATGAATAGCGCTCTAAGGACGTCGTAATTTATTGGCCAAAACCATCTCCCCTTCCAAATACCCGGGTCGCTACAGTAAATCTTTTAATTTCACTACTATTCTCTGCGAGTGTTTCCGAAACTACAAAGTTTAATAAATTCCTTTGACTCTTGATGGCAATACATTCGGAACTATCGAATATTGGCTGAAGCTGACTACGGACGACATCGGAAAAAATAGTGTCACAAGAGGATTGTCGAAGACAATTCATTTTTTCTCAAATCGAAGTTTTTTTATAAAAGACATATATCTGGCTAATATAACAATTATAATTAATTAGATAATAAAAAATGGGAGGGGGAAAACAGATTCGGAAAACCCATTTCTTATAAAATAGGATTAATTGACCTTTCAAATAAAGTGCGATCAAACAATTAATTACTCCACCTTTACTACAGAAAACTATTACAAACTTTATCCTAAATTAGGTTACAAAGAAATATATAATATTTATAGTTTGGACTAATTAAATACCACCTAAATTTTGCAAGTGCGTAAGATCCTAAAATTACAAAAAAAATATGGTGTGAGCCTGTTTCAACGAAGAAAAGCAAAGGCACTTTATACATTGATATTGCAATCAGTAACAGGGGCAATAAGATTCCTGCGAACGAGGCTATGTACCCGCCAGCTGTCAGCAATGATGGCCAGCCTATGAACGATTATGTGATCCATCTGTCAAAAGATAAACTGCCACCAACTCAAGCTTTCTGGTCTTTGCCACTGTACGATATGAAGAACTTTTTTTTTAATCCCAACGATCAAAAAAATACAGTATCGGTGAAAAGGCAGGAATGCAAATGAACAAAAAGGTGGTAAAGACTAAGAAGTTACCAGTTTTCAAGGTCGATAAAGAGTTGAGAGAAACTGTTACTGAGGGAATAAATAATGACTACTCGTAAAGCACTAATAGTAGGAGCGTCAGGTCTAATAGGAGGGTACTGTCTTCAAACTCTCCTAGCTGATCCCAACTACTCAGAAGTAATCGCTCTTGCAAGGAAACCACTCCTCAAAACACATCGTAAGCTCAATGTGGTCATAACAAATTTCAACAACCTTGAGCAAATAACATCTGCAATTTCTGCCAACGATGTCTACTGCTGTTTAGGAACAACGATCAAAAAAGCTGGATCACAAGAATCATTCAGAAATATTGATTATTCACTGGTTGTGACGATAGCAGAGTTAATGAAGGTGCAAGGAGCAGAACAGCTTCTGGTTATATCTTCCATTGGTGCTGATAAAAATTCAAAGGGATTTTATCTCAGGGTTAAAGGGGAACTGGAAGAGGCTGTTAAAGGAATCGATTATAATTGCTTACGCATAATAAGACCGTCATTGCTTTTAGGAAAACGAAAAGAAATTCGTTTTGGAGAAGGAGTTGCTACTATTCTCACCCCTTTACTGAAACCTTTTTTATTTGGTTCTCTAAACAAATATACGCCAGTTGAAGCTGAGTCGGTTGCACAATTTATGGTGAAAATTGCTTATGACCAACCAGTGTCAGGAGTTCATATTTACGAGTCAGATCAGATCGTTTAGGGTTGTAACAATTGATTTAAATAAGGATTATGTCTTTTGCCTCATCAGAACAATATTAAAAACTTCAAGGAGAAAAACCAATGAATAAAACAGAGTTAGTCAATCAGATTGCAGAGTCCGCAGATATTAACACAAAACAAGCAGGAGACGCTCTACAGGCTTTTATGGGTGCAGTCACTGATACCGTGAGGAAAGGGGATAAGCTAACTCTTATAGGATTCGGCACATTCTCTGTTACCGAAAGAAAGGCTCGTGATGGTCGGAATCCTCAAACTGGTGAAACAATTAAAATACCAGCCAAGAAAGTTGTTAAGTTTAAAGCTGGAAGTAAGCTGGCTGACACTGTAAACTAATGTAATATTTATTAAAATGGCAACTGAAACGTCCGCTGATGTTGTAGCCTTCAAAACGTCTGAGCATGTTGGGGAAGCATTGCCAGAAGATATCGACACGGTCAAGATGAATAGAGGCAACCCAGAGGTGAACTTTAGGCACCTACAGAAAGTTTTGTGCTCAAGTGCCAGTTGCAATGTAAGTAGGGTAATGATTGAGAATTTTATAAAATGGTAGAGCTTATCACTGGCTGTCTCAGCTCCGAGTTATCCTATTTCTAGCTCAAGTGGTTATTACGCATCTCGGAAAACAACTTCAGTTGTAGCAATCTTGTCGAACTAAGAATTGGCAGAAAATACTTTTTATATACTCAAGAAGCTGTTTGCCAAAAGGGCCTATGTTATCTGCTGCACTTTTTCAATATATCTATTGATAGAACAGTCAGTGAAACATTGCAGGTAACGTAGCCTGTTGGGTTTTCGATGAATTATAGGAATTGTATGATTCTCTTTTTGGATCTGATTTTCCGAAAGGGTCTTAATTGTGAATGCAAAAGAGATGGCTCAAGCAAGCTCCAGTCCACATTTCTTCAGCCCGTCAGCAGTCGACTCTGCAATACTTTTAAACTGGACCAGGCAATCCCCATTATTGCTATGTCAGGTACACCTTGGCTACTTAAGAATTCCAACTTCGATGCTGTTATTGCCAAGCCGTTTTGCAAAGAAGAGATGCTAGACATGGTACGCCAATTCATTCAAGGACCTGAACCGCAATAATCAAAAGCACAACAACTCAGAGCCCCTCTGTACGCCCCTTCTCCGAGGATACTCTCGGCATTCCTCATGAAGTAATTGGCAATGATATCTGGTCCTTATTTCACCATGAATCTGTAATTAGGGAGGGTGATTATTGAATTCAGTGGCTCATATTTCCGTTGTCAATCTCAATTATTTCAGAAAACCAGCAAGTTCACTTTATTCCTGTACACCTTGACCAACGCTTAATTTACCAAATGGTAAGAGATGTCATCTGGCAATCTCAATACCTGCAGGGAAGATGTAACTTAATATGTTTCCTGAATATACGTAACAAATTGAACACAGCCAAAATCAGGTTAAATGACACCAGAAAGCGATCTGACGCGCTTAATTCAAAAATAGCATTTTTACTGTATTGCCCCCCGCAACTCGACCATCACAATGCACTGATTTTACGGCATTATCTCGCTGCGTGGTTGCGCAGCAGGGAAAGCCTCCATGCAAAGGCAACAGCTTGATATTATCAGATCTTTTTTGTGTATTTTTTCTTTACATTGCTAATTATACCATCTGTCAAGACCCCATACAGTGAGCATATGCTCAACACGTCTTGCTGGACGGTTCTATTATAGCTTCCAAAAGTCATTGTTAGATTCTGTACAATTCAATTCCTAAATCAGGACTTGAATCGTATCAAGAATCAGACTGTTATCTTTCCTAAGAGATCCCAATTTACTTTCCATTCATTGTGGTTACCTCCCCCTACGCGAGATAACAGAATACGTCCCGAGCTTCCACAACCTGCTTGTTTCTGCGCCGCTGGCCAAGTTCACCTAGTGCAATACCATAATATTTTTCAATACGGCCCATTAGTTCAGGAATTTCCATCTAGGAAAAAATTCGTCCTTTAGTTCCTGTTTTTACCGCAGTTGCTCAACAAATGCCCCACTGTCAAGAACAGGTTCATCATATGCTTCTAAAGGATCGCGTTCCTTTGGCAATATACCACCAAGACTCCTTTTCAGCCCCGCCAACAAGTTCAGGATTTTGGCCCTGGAAATACCATCGATGACAAAACTAAGATAATTCGAGCGGACGATGATGTTGGAATCGCCCAAGATAACTACTCACTGACCATTTCACAGTTAGCTATATTTTTTGAAGGAAGGGTGGGTAAAGAGTTGAGAATTTGATAGAAGTGAAATTTATGCAAGGTTCAGATCTGCGACACCCGCTACAGCAACAGTCTGTGCCTCCGACGAGCCTGTTTGTGGGCCCTTTCTCGGAACAGACTTACTTCAGCTACCTTGAGTAGCAGATCTGAAATTAAAATGCCGACACAGAACGATGAACACTCCCTTAATTTCTCAAACACCAGACTTGACTCTAACTCAAAATCAAAGGCTGTGACGTATGAGGCGTTGCTTCATATCCCCGAAATCCAGTTCAAAACAGGCCTGGAGTCTTTCCGGTTTTTTGTAGTCACCGGCAAAGGCATCCAGACCTATCTCATGTTTGAACGAATAACCAATCACGTTGCCGCGGTTCGGTACAGGGCAGGTGAGGTTACCGGCGAAGCATTCGGCCAGTTCACGGGTCACGCGGGTCAGCTCCGAGGCAGAGCCGCTCCAGAGGTTGGAGCAGAGGGTGCCGCCTTCAGTGAGGTGGTTTCGGCACGTCGTAAAAAAGTCCCGGTTGTAGATAACGTCGGCGATCCCCAGTTCGTCAAAAGCGTCGAGCAGGATTATATCATAGGGTTCCCCGTCGTCCCGGTTCTCCAAGAACGTAACACCGTCCCGACAGTGTACGGTGACGTTGTCCGTCTCCGGTAGCTTGAAATAGCCACGAGCCAGGTCGATTATCTCCTGGGAATGATCCACTGCGTCTATTCGGCAATCTGGAAGCATCGTGCTAAGATATCGCACCAGTGAACCGGCACCGAGCCCGATGAGCAGGATCCGTTTTGGATTGGGGAGGAACATGAGGGAGAGCATCATGTAGCGTGTATAGGGCAGAACCAGAAGATGGGGAGCATCAAGTGCCATTTTCGACTGGAGGAACTTGGTGTTGAAGTAAAGATAGCGGAAATTTTCCCGATCGAATATCTCCACTAACCTGTCTCCACGGCGGGATCTGTGAATGAGTGTCTTGCTGTCTGTTTTCATTTGGCAAATAGGGTCAAGTCTGCTCTTGACTTCTTGATTTGGATTGCTTTATGCGTATATCTGCTGATTGCATGTCTCCACTTCAAAGCCAAAATTGAGTGTGACCATGCAGTCAATACTAAGAGTTTTGTAATGGAACCTGTTTGAACGGCATACCCCGCATGATCTTTTTAGGCCGCCAGACAAACAACAATCGATCACCTTTAAGAAGAAGCTTCCCCCATAAACTTGCGATAGGCAGCCTTCGGTCCCGTTCTCTCTTGCGTAAGAATGGTCAATGGAAAGCCAAGAGCAGACTTGACCCTATACCTCTGTAGACCAAGGCTCACCTTTAACTAAAACAGGAGGCAGATCATCCTATGATATTGCTATGATTTTTAGCCTGTCACAGGCTAAGGCACTGGTGCACCCTGGCACCTGAGCCATTTTTAACAAGTTGCCTTTCAAGCAATTTCCTAAAAAACATAATCTCTAACTCTCCTAAACCCACTCCACCCAAAAATAGACCTTTACGACCTTATAACTTCACCCACAACAATTGTTCGTCCAGCAGTGAATTTGATCTTTTTGTTTATCGTTATAGTGTTAGGTAGTTTTTCAACAATCCGATCTGGGAGAATAACGCAGAAAGTTTTGATAAAAGGAATCCATTTTGTAAATATTGCCAGCGATAAATCTTGAGCGGAAGTGCACCAAGATCTGTCAGCCGGGAAGTCGCATACTAAACAACAATCATGGAGCCAAGGAGTAAAAGCATCTTTATTGTGAATATCTAAATCAATTCCCAAAACATCCCTATTTGCCTTCGCCATTCTGAGCATATTGATATTGTTATCAGAAGCATAGCTTTCTCTATCTAAAAGTTTAGCCGTCAAGGGAAGCAGGCCGGTACCACAACAAGGATCAATAACAGGAGAACTCCCTGAAATATTTATAAGAGCAAGAGCAGCATGAGGTTTAAGGGAAACACAAGTTCTCTCTGTGATATGTTGCAACTTCTCGACGATGCTATTTGTTTTCTCACGAACAAAGCCAGCAACCCATAGCACATTATCTGGTGAGAAAACTAAAATAATTGATTTAGGACTAGAAGCTCTTATTTCCCCTCCGTGAATTTTTTCTGCTAGGAATGCATAACTGGTGGAACCACTCCTTTTTGTCTTATGAATTTTTTCAAGTCTGTAGGGAGATGGAATATTTTCGCTAAAGTTTGTGATGACTTCTTCTGGAGATGATCCTCGAGATACTTCTCTAATAGAAAACCTAGCATAGGCACTTTTCTCTAAGTCAAAAGTCTCACCATAAAAAAATCTATTTGAGGCTTGTGTTAAACCAGCAGAGATCATCTCGGCTAAGGCTAAATCTTCAAATCCTTCGGTTGTATTTCTATAGATCCAGATCATTAGAGGTCTTTTAAATTAAGGTTTGAAAGATGTTATGTATCACTGTTACATTCTATTACCACTAAATGTCTTAATATTGTGTTCAAGCAAAGCAGTTTATAATACTCATAAGTATTATTTTTATGCTGTAATACAATATGGCAACACTCACTGGCAAGGAAATCGAGGATAATATTTTAATGTCGAATTTGACACCAAGAAATATCTTAGGTGGCTTAACACCCCTGGAAGTCCTTACTGGTCGGCGTGTTGCACTTATTACTTGAATCCAGCCTCGATCTGTTACGCCAGTTATCATAACCTATACTTATTGTAATACTTTTCCTAGAATTGGAATTTTGTCGTCATTTTGTTAGTTAGTTGTAGCTGGAAATTTCAGCCAGCCATATCAGCCTGTTTGTTGGCAACCTCAATAAAACCAGTATTAATAAGTTTTCTAATGTCTTGCGCTTTGTTTCCATACTTCCTAATGTATTACAAATGTAATGCATAACGATAGGGAGATTGCAAATGAAGTCCGCAACTATACCAGCACTCAGAGTTGAACCAAAATTACGGCAGGCAGTAGAACAATCGCTGAATAGCGATGAAACGTTGTCAAGTTTTACAGAACAGGCCCTGCGTGAACAAATCAAGCGAAGAAAAATTCAGGGTGAATTCATTGCCCGTGGTATGGAATCCCGGGATAAAGCAAGGCAAAGTGGAGAATACTACAGTGCCGAGGATGTGCTATCCGGTCTCGACGCCATGCTGGCCAAGGCAGAAAAGAGTTGAGCTACCAGGTCCGCTATACAAGAGAGGCCAAAGAAGATATCGAACGTCTTTACGCTTTTCTTCTTGAACGGGATATTCAGTCGGCACGTCGCGCAAATATTGCCACAGCTAAGGCAATGAAGTTCCTTGAAGACTTTCCATTTGCCTGTCGAAAAAGCTCCTCTGACAATCCCTTTTTCCGGGAAATGCTCATTCCTTTTGGCAACAGTGGGTATGTTGCACTCTTTGAAATCGAGGACAAAAAAACTGTCACCATATTGGCCATACGGCATCAGCGAGAAGAGGATTACTATTAATCATCTCACCCCTGAGGCGGGATGATTGAGATTACCGCCAGAGACCTCTTTTTCCCATTCTTATTCAGTGTTGAGGATTTTCTCAGAAAGATACAGTCGCAATATCAACCTGCCTATTACAGCAAAACAGTAGGGATTCACATTGCCAATAGTAAAGACTAAAAAAGGCAAAGGTAAGGGAGTAACCGACTAACTCTGACTTCTCCTGATGATCTATAATTTAATGGACATCAGGGGAGGGTGTTATTCTTCCCAATCATTATTGTTTATAGCATCTTGTACGTCCACTACAAGATGAGCATTCGGGTAAAGCAGTTCACTACCGATTTCCTTCCCAGCATCATTTTTTATAGGCTTAAAAGCTGTTATCTTCATTTTGAGTTGGTCTTCTACCCAGTCTTCAAGTATTGCAAGATCTCCCCATAAAATACCTTTATGGAAATGTGGTCATCATACTGTATTGCTGAAATATCTGCTCTTGCAGTTGAATCGGTCATAGTCTTTATGTATATGAGTAAAAGGGGCTCTGGTAGGTGTCAGACTAAATCAGCCGACCACTTTTCTCGATGTAAGTATAGAAAATGCTCCGATCAACTCTTGGTGTCCTGTATTATTGGTTGTTACTTTTTCGAGCACTCTGAATCCGATTCATCACTTGTTGGCATGCAAACTACGATATCACGCAAACTGTGTGTTTGACAGGAAAGCCGCCAACCTTGTGAGATAAGATCTTTAGCGAGGCGTCTTATTTCCCGTTCATTTGGTTAAGTCAGTCCTTTTTTTCCTTTCAAAATCTTAATTTTACAACATCCACAGTTTGCATGGCCACCACAGGTAGTATGGATAGGAGCATCATTGATCAGAAAATTATTTAACAAACTGTATGCTGATTGACAGGAAATTTCCAAGTCATGATTTTGTATAGTTATGGTAGGGAAGTTGATCATTGCTCATTCTCAATAGCTTATCCTAATATTTATCGGCACGTATGTAGCTTTGAAGATACAGTAGTAAGATAATTATTAAGGATTCTATGAAACAGCAGGCCTTACCACTGGCCATTAACAGCAGAGGATGGAAATAGAAAGATTTTCTGGAGTGTATTGCTTTTTTTCTTACGAAGTCTGGAACCTACGAAACCAACTAAGCCAGTTCCGAAAAGGAGCATTGTTGCTGGTTCTGGGACAGGGGGGACCGGGAATCGCTGGTATGTTAAATAAAAAAGTAACTGGTAGAGGTTATTACTGAACCAAAACCAAACAACATAGTATTTATTCTATTTACATGCACTTGGGTATTAATATACAGTTAACTTGTCAGTCTCCGTTATAGCTAACTATGGTAGTTATAGCTTTCCTATACCACATTTTGAGGAGGAGCCCTCAGTTTGCGCCTACCCCCATTTTCAAACCACGAGTTGACGATTTTTAAGTGGAATCTACTTCCTTTTTTTCAATGACGGCCAAGTGGATCGACAGCCATTATCTCCTATAAACATCTATTGAGACTTACTAGCGTTATTTTGTCTGTAGAGCGCCCTAAACATCGAGATCAGCATCAGTGAGTTACCGCACCCCGTGAGAATACCTTAAAGGGAGTTTGCTTGTCTAGCGCTGAATGCTTTCGTTCTTTGTTGTAATAGTTAAAATAGCGGTTAAGACCACGATAGAGGGCATGGCCATCAGAGTAAGATCTTGGGTAAATGTCCTCATACTTGACCGTCCACCACAAACGTTCGATAAATACGTTGTCGAGGGCTCGTCCACGGCCATCCATGCTGATCGCAATAGCTTTATCTAGCAACACTTCAGTAAAAGATTCTGAAGTGAACTGAGAACCTTGGTCAGTATTGAATATCACTGGACTTCCTTTTGTTAGAGCTATTTTCAGAGCATCCACACAGAAAAGGCTTTCCATGGTGTTCGATAGTTCCCAGGACAAAACATAGCGACTATACCAATCAATCACTGCCGTCAGATACATGAAACCGTGTTTCATTGTAATCAGCGGTTTACTTTCCAGCCAAAATCATCGGAATATTTCCCATCGTTTTCATCGTTTTAAAACCAGCCATTATTCTTCATAGCATTTTCTTGTTTTTTCCTTCCTCATAAATATCTTCAAC
>Ga0307929_1000473_pt1 | contig 39111 bp, 21 predicted proteins | sample AceLakmetage1330_FD_203160 | JGI IMG/M metagenome (GOLD analysis project Ga0307929, IMG submission 203160) | Saline water microbial communities from Ace Lake, Antarctica - #1330 | ecosystem: Environmental > Aquatic > Non-marine Saline and Alkaline > Saline | place: Antarctica: Ace Lake... | reverse complement strand
AACCGGGTGCCGGAGAACCGGGTGCTGGAGAACCGGGTGCCGGAGAACCGGGTGCTGGAGAACCGGGTGCTGGAGAACCGGGTGCCGGAGAACCGGGTGCCGGAGAACCGGGTGCCGGAGCGCCGGGTGCCGGAGAACCGGGCGCTGGAGAGCCAGGTGCTGCGCAGATGAACGCTAATCAGGCTCAAGCGGCTGCAAATGAGGCACGAATGGCGGCTTTGGGGCTACAGTTGGCTGAGGTCGGAGAGGTGTCGGCAGTTGCACAGCAGAAAATTATGGAACAGATGCAGTCATTAGCGGAGGCAATAGGGGATAGTGGTTTTGAAAGCCCCGCACAGAGTATGGATTCGGCAGCGCAAGCCATGGGCTCTGGAGATCAACCTCAAGCAGCTTTCGCAATGGATGAAGCAAGTTCTGGATTGGATTTAGCTATGGCTTCTGCGATGGGGACACTGACATCCCTGCAAGAGCAGATGTCCGCGTTGTTAAGCAGTGTACCACCCGGCGCCCAAGGACCACCAGCAGGCGGACCCCCCGCAGCGGGCGCTCCACCGGCAGCAGGACCACCGGCAGCAGGACCACCAGCAGGTGGACCTCCTGCTTTAAATGCGCCCCCTGGTGGCAAAGGGAAGCCAATTGGGCCTCCACCTTCAAATGCACCACCACAACCGCTTGGAGAGGCTGGCGAGCGGGATGACAACAAGTATAATATGTATATGGAGGCCCAACGTGTCGTCCACGAGACGAATCTGGATTGGCGTGAGCGGCTTCCTGAGCGAGAGCGTCAGGCGTTACTGTCCGCCCGAAAAGAGAAGAGTACGTCGGAGATGTCGGAGAGTGTCAAACGTTATTATATGAAGTTGGCGGAGTAGCGTGATGTGTAAAATTTATGGTCGGAAAATAGTGTTGCTGGTTGTGGGATTAAGCATGTTGCTGATTTCGGGAAGTCATGCTGATTTCACATTTGATGCGACCGTGCCTTTGGAACCGAATGTTGAGGAGGCGATTGAGCGTGCGCAGGAGTGGTTGGTATCGAAACAGAAGCAGAATGGCTCTTGGGGCAACAATAATGGTTACAATGGGATGATTACGATAGCTTTGATGGTGAATGGCACGACGCCGGGGAAGGGGAAGTACGGAGCTAATGTGTCCCGGGCAGTGGATTATATTCTAAGTACGCAGCAGGCGAGTGGTGTCTTGGGAGCGGGCAATATGTACGAGCATGCCTTGGCGATGCTGGCATTGGCCGAGGCCTATGGTATGACGAATAATGAAGGCGTTCGTGAGGCCCTCCTTAAGGCGGTTGATCTGCTGGTTCAGACTCAGCATTTTGGTGGTGGGTGGCGGTACAAACCCGAGATGATGCCGGGGGATCTTTCTGTGACGGTAATGCAGGTGATGGCGCTTCGCGCGTCGGCGGAATTGGGAATCCATGTGCCGAAGGAGACCATAGAGTATGCGGTGAAGTTTATTCGTACCTGTTGGAACTCACGCAACGCGGGGTTTGGGTACACTGATTCCAAAACGTTCAACCGTAATCGCACGGGGGCCGGCGTTGTTTGTCTTCAGTCCCTAGGGTTGCATGATGACCCGCTGGTGCCGGCAGGTATCGCAACGATTCGAAAGTTAGCCTTTAATAGTGATGACTCTCATGACAAGAAGTATTTCTGGTATGGCCACTACTACGGGTCGATCGCGTTATATCACTATGGCGGGGATGCGTGGAAAGAGTATTACCCGCGCATTTGCGAAAAAGTACTCACCGATTGGGAGAAGTCTGGGCATTACGAGAATATCTTGGATACCGCATGGGCCGTTCTGGTTTTGGGTGTCCCATACCGCTATCTTCCTATTTACCAGCGGTAGCGGGGCGGCGTGTTTTTTGTCAAAACTGAATGAAAAGGGTTATGAGAAAACGGACAATTTTGATTGTGTGTGGGCTGCTATTGGCAAGTGTGTGCGAACATGCCGTTGCTGTGGATATTGTCTATTTGGAAAAAGGTGCATTCAAGTTAGACATCACGTCGGTGAATTCCCGTGGATTTGTTCTTGCAGATGGGAGAACGTTGCCCATGGCTTCTGTGAAGCGCGTGGTATTGGATCATACTGCTGTAGTGGCGCAATCTGAAAGCGTGATATTAAAGGATGGTAGCCGGTTGAGTGGAACGCTGCAACGGGTTCGGGACGAGAGGATTATGTTTCGGTCTACGACGTTTGGTTCTTTATCGTTGCCGTTTTCAGAGTTGGGGGGTGTCTCTTTTCTTTTTGATGTGGAAATGCATGGAGACAAGGAGGTTCCTGCGGGGTTGGTGGCTGTGGTGATGCGGGATGGTGAGCGGACGGTCGGTGAGTTGTTTGCCATGACGGCCACACGAATTCTGCTTCGCAATCATGGGGAATTGCTACGTTTTGAGCGGAGTGCTCTTGGGGCTTTGGTGTTCTGTTCCTTCACGGATAAGGCCAAGGTTACGCTTCGCAATGGAGACATTCTGAATGGTGCGGTTAGTTGGAGGGACGGTGGTCTTATGGTAAAATCGCCGTCTGGTGAAGATTTAAATCTGACGTTCAATGCGTTAAAGGAAATCCGTTTCTGATAGTAGAGGAGATGAGTATGAGTGACCCCAGTATGGTAGAAGTGAAAGTCGGATGTACGAAATGTGGTGCACACTTTCTGATAGAGGAGTCTTATGTCGACTCCCCCGATTTAGCGTGCCCGACATGTGGCGGAAAGGAGTTTGTGTGTCTGCCCAAAGCGGATGCTGTTGCCCCTGCGCCTGTTGCCGCCCCAGAACCTGTTGCCGTCCCAGAACCTGTTGTCGTGGAACCGGATCCTGTGGAGCCGAAGTCCGTTCCCGCTGAGCCGAAGACGGCTGCCGTGCCATTGTCAAAATCGGGTTCACCCAAAAAAAAGGAGCCGAGTCGCGATGATCTGAAGTCGATTAAGGTTCTGTATGATAGAGTTGTGGCCGAGTTGGGGAAGGTGATTGTCGGGCAGGAAGCTGTGATTGAAGAGTTGTTGGTTGCTATTCTCAGCGGTGGGCATTGTTTGTTGGAGGGGGTTCCGGGGTTGGCGAAGACGCTTCTAATTCAATCGCTTTCAGAGGCAATGGATTTGTCGTTTAAGCGTATTCAGTTTACGCCAGATTTGATGCCGACGGATATCACCGGTACGGAAATCATCCAGGAAGATCCTGTTACAGGAGAGCGTAAATTCAAGTTTATGCGTGGCCCAATCTTTGCCAACATTGTTTTGGCTGACGAAATCAACCGAACGCCTCCGAAAACTCAGGCGGCGTTATTGGAGGCCATGCAGGAGCGGCAGGTGTCTATTGGTGGCACGGTACACCCAATGGCAAAGCCATTCTTTATCTTGGCAACGCAGAATCCGCTTGAGCAGGAGGGAACGTATCCGTTGCCCGAAGCGCAGCAGGATCGCTTCCTCTTCAAGATCTTCGTGGACTACCCGAGTCATGATGAGGAGACCGAGATCGTACGACGTGTGTCGCAACGCAATTTTGGCAAGATTGATGCGATTTGTGATGGCGAAACACTGCTCGCGATGCAAAAGACGATTCGTGAAATCCCCGTTGCCGATGCCGTCATTGACTATGCCAACACATTTGTACGTGCGACCCGTGTGGGGCGCGACACTGCGCTCGACTTTGTCAACGACTGGCTGTCATGGGGGGCGGGGCCACGTGCCACAATCAACTTGATCTCCTCCGCCAAGTGTTTTGGTGCTTTGGCAGGAAGTCCAACACCGTCGTGTGATGATGTTGTACGAGCCGCGTTGCCGGTTATGCGACACCGTCTTGCCTTGAACTACACAGGCAAGGCTGAAGGGTTAACAACGGACTCGGTGATTCAGAAGATTATCGAAACGATTCCCAAGTACTGAACGGTCTGATTCATGCCTGAGCCTAAACACGCCCTTGAAAAGTATTTTGATGGTGACGCTGTTGCGCAGCTTACTGCCATTGGTTACAAGCCTATGCACCTGGTGGAGGGGCATTTGGTGGGGGATCATCGCTCACCGTTTCATGGCTTTGCGGTCGAATTTGCCGGTCATCGGCAGTACGTCCCTGGAGACCCCCCTAAGCACGTTGATTGGAATGTCTACTTCCGGTCGGGAAAGTTGCTGATTAAGCAGTATGCCCAGGAAACCAATCTTGTGGCTCACCTGTTTGTGGACGTGAGTGAGACCATGCAGTTTGAGTACAAGGGCCGCAGCAAACGGGATTATGCTGCATTTGTTGCGGTTGCCATTGCCGGTGCGATTCAGGCCCAGAAGGATAAGGTGTCCGTGCATTTCTTTGCCGATTCGATTCTGGCGGAGGAGTCGGCTACGGGATCGCGTGAAGTGATTGGCAAGATTTCAAACTATATGGAGAAATCTGAGCTGAAGGGGGATACCGCGATTGGGCGCATTCTGTCGATGGCTGCGGAGGATCTCGGGCGTCGCAAGGCCGTGTTCATCGTTAGCGATTTCTTTAATGATGTTGAGAGCATGTTTGATGGGATGAAGCGTCTGCTTTACAACCACAATGAGGTGATCCTGTTGCACGTGCTCGACCCGCTTGAGCTTGATTTCAACCACGAGGGCCCGATTGAGCTGGTGGAGTTGGAGGGGGAGGGGCGTCGGTTGGTTAATGGAAGAAGTTTGCGAGAGGGGTACAACAAGGCGTTTGGAGCCTACCGTGAAGAGATGGAAACGTCTTGCCGTAAGCTGGGGATTGACTATGTGCTGTGCAATACGGGTGAATCGTTTGGGCTGACGCTTGCAAAGTACATGAATACACGAATTGCTCGAATTTCGGGATAGGGTCAACGTATGCCATTTCTAAATCCATTTTTGCTTGGTGGTCTGGTGTTTGCCGCCGTTCCAGTGTTGCTGATGCTGCTGATGAACCGCAAGCGGATTGTGTTGCCGTGGGCGGCCTACAACTGGGTTCGGGAAGTTGTTGTGCGCCAAAAGAAAAAGTGGCAGATCGACGACCTGCTGAAGCTGTTTTCGAAGATTTTGTTGATTATTGCGATTGTGCTCATGATTACGCGCCCGTTTATTCGCCTTGAGGGGGTGCGGGGTAAGACGTTGCTCGTCTTGGATAATTCCCCGAGTATGGGGCTGCGAATTGATAATGAGACGCAGTTGGATAAGGCCAAGGAGCACATGGCGCGGTTTGTTCAGGACAACCGCAATGATATGGCTCTGTACAGTTTTGATGGAAAGTTTGATCCGGTTGTTTCGGTCTTTACCGATGATAAGCAGGCCTTGACCGAAGGGTTGAAGCAAGTGGAGCTGGGGACTACGTTTTCGGGTGCATCCACATGGTTTCAGGAGCTTCCCAAGTTGCCGGTCATGGGGGATACAGAGCGAATCTACTTTGTGGGTGATTTTCAGGCCCATTGGTATGCAGATGGAGCGCGTATTTCAGAGGCGATGAAAGTCCTTGGCAAGGGATACCCCCTGACGTGGCATCAGGTGGAGGGACCCCACGATGTTGATAACTGTGCCATTACGCGACTTGCATTGACCTCGGATGGTGCGTTTCTTGGCAGGAACAGTATGGTTGAAGTTAGTATTCTTAATGGAACTGCGGAGCAAACGGATGCGCGGACGGTTTCTTTGTATGTGGATGGCGAACAGAAGGTACGCACGACGATCAAGCTTGAGCCGAATGAGCTGCGAGAAATTCCGTTTACGGTTTCGCTGGGGGAGGCGGGGCGGCATAACGTGATGGCAGAGATTACGGCGGATCCGTATGAGCGAGATGATGTTCGCTATCTTGTGGTGGATGTGCCGGATGTGCTGAATGTGCTGGCTGTCGTTCCGCGGCACGACCGTGCCCCATTTGCGTTTGATACGTACATTCGGGGGGCGCTGGAGGGACTGATCGAGGACGAGGATGCGCTTCAGTACAGCTCCATTGAACCGAGTGAACTTCTTCGGGCGGATTTTTCCAAGGTGGATGTCGTGTTGACCGTTAACATGCCGCTATCGGGGGACATGCCGTATGTGGCTCGGTTACGTACGTTTGTGGAGCAGGGGGGTGGACTTGTCGCGTTCTTGCCTGCAGAATCTCCTGATGACGCAGGGATGTTTGATGTTGTGGGGCGAGTGGTTGAAACACGTGAGCATGTTGATGGAAATGTGCTACAGAACTCTTATCTTGCATTCATGACGGCTCCAGAGTTGAAACCGGAGAAGATTATCTTCACGCGGTCGCTCATTTTTGACGATGTCCCGGAGGAGGAGATTCGGTTGCGAACGGTGGTGGGCGTCAATGCATTTTCTCGGGAGATGGGAGAAGGGCGTGTGGTGGTGCTGGGGTTTGTGCCTTATCAGAATTTTGGAAACCTTCATTTCAATCCGAACTATGTGCAGATGTGCCTGCGACTGTTTTGGGAGGCGCGGGGACATCGAGCAGAATATGCCGTTTCGGGTGAGTTTGAAAGCTGGTCTGAACCCGGGCTTGCTCGTGATGCAGCGTATGTGCTGCGAGACGATAAAGGCGGGCAATGGGCTCTGAGTGTCGATGGCCTTGGCGAGGATACGAGCCTCGTGCTGCCGCCGGATCTGAAACTGGGATTCTACTCTGTTAGTGCTAATGGCGAGGAGATGTTCAGAGTGGGATTCAGTATTGATGCCGGGGATTCTATTGTTGAACCGGTGACGGAAGGCGCTCTCAAAGATCCCATTGAAGAGGGGCTCTCGTTTGTCACTGGGGATTCTCCGCTGAACGGATTGAGCAGAATTGATTTGTTTCCCTTGGTTTTGCTTTTGCTGTTGGGGGCCATTGCGTTCGAAGCGTACGCACATTTCTTCAGGGATGATGAAATAGACAGGGGTAAGATAGGAACATGATGCGGCATATTCTATATTGGTTTACACAGAACCGGCGGGTACTGGATATTGAGGTGTTTAATAGTGTGCATGTCGTCACGCGCTTTCCGCTTTGGGTTACCCTATTTCTTTCAATTCTGGCATGTGTTGCAGCCATTTACATGTATCACCGTGTTAAAAATTTAGAGAACCGGCGTCGACGTGTGTTGACCACGCTGAGGGCCGTGACCTACATTTTATTGCTGCTGATTATTGCGGGCCCCGAGATGGAGATTACGGGCGAGGCCCGTCCCTCTGGACCGATGCCCATCATCCTTGACCGAACCGAGAGCATGAGTATTGAGGATGTGAAGAAGCGCCCTCGCCTACGTGCTGCAGTAAAGGTGGTTCGGGCATTGCATGATGAGGAGTCCAAGGGCCTGGGGTTGGTTCAGGTCCCTTACATCTATGGCTATGATGTGCTTCCGTGGAACCTGGTTGACGATCCAGAACCCTTGGCGGTCTCTGAGGATGATGCAAAACCCCCCGTTCTTCTGGACGGCGACGATCCAGACAAAGAGGATGCCGATCCAGCGGACATCTCCATTGAGCCGCATGGTGAAAAGACGTCGTTGAATAGGATGTTTACAGATGGCTTAAAGGCACACCGCGGCGTTTATTCACCGGCGATTTTGGTGGTTGGTGATGGGGCACATAATGCGGGGGAATTGGTGGCCTCTGCCACCAGTCTTCTGGAAAAACGTTCGATCCCGGTCTACTTTATTCCGATTGGTCAGGAACGCCCGACGGATATTGCCCTCGATCATATTATCGGCGAGGATATTGTTTTTGTGGGGGAAAAGTTTAAGCACTTCGTCAGCATGCGGCAGCATGGGTTTACGGGAAGAATCCTTGATGCAGAGGCGACCTTTGGTTTGGATAAGGTTCTGGTTGAACCTGTCAAGCCCGAGGTCGAAGGGGAGATGACGTTTGCTGTCGAGCATACCCCGACTGAAGAGGGGGTCTTTGAGTTGGTTGTAAAGATCCCTCCCGAGAACAAGGAGGTGACGGACAAAAACAACATCATCCAGCGCAAGGTGCGGGTGATTAAGGATCGCATCCGCGTACTCATGGTATTTGGAAGCCCCTCGTGGGAATTCCGTTTTTTGAAAGGTGCCTTTGACCGCGATCGGCGCGTGGAACAGAGAGTCTATCTGGAGTCAGTGGACCCGCGAGTCTTCACGACTGAGCAGACCCGATTTATTCCCACGCTTCCGGAGACTGAGGATGAACTGTTTCGCAATTTCGATATGATTGTGATGAGCGGAATTGATGCACGGACGCTAACCCTCAAGTTTCAGACGTTGATATCCCGGTTTGTATCGGAGGAGGGGGGGAGTCTTGTCATGATTTCGGATGGCTTACACATCCCCTTCAGCTTTACTGGTACGCTGTTTGAGAAGCTCTTGCCGGTACGCATTGTGGATCCCGTTGGGGTTTCAAGTTTCAAGCAGGAGATGTTTGAATCGCTTGCTACACCGTACGTCTTGCAGATCATGCCCGAAGGTCAGGGCAACCCCATGATTTCATTTGATGTTGACCCGGAACGCAACAAGAAGATATGGGAGGCATTCCCCCCGCTCTATGAGGTTTGCCCTACAGCGGAGATGAAGCCTTCTGGTCTGGCACTTGTTGAGGCCGTGACGCCTGGTCAAGAGAAAGGGCTTCCTGCCATTGTCTATCAGAGCTATGGCAAGGGGATGACGCTTTATATGGGGTTTGATTCGACATGGCGCTGGCGAAAAGAGTATGGAGATCGCTATTTCAGGGACTTCTGGGGCAAAGTCGTTCAGTTTATGGGATTGCCGCATCTTCTGGGCGAATCCGCCCAATCTCGCATTTTTCTTGATCATATGGAGGCTAATGTAGGTCAGCGCGTCATGGTGACAGCGCAAATTCGCAATCAGGACTATTCACCGCTTATCGCGCCATCGGTTATGGTTACCGTCAAGCGTGACAACGAGAAGGAATTGCAGTTGGATCTGCCTGCGGTGAGTGGGCGCCCTGGCATCTTTCGCGCTTCACACTATCCGGATGCTGAGGGGACGTCATTATTTGTGCTGCCACCTCGTCTCAGTTCCGCACCAGCCGAGTTGTTAGTTTCACGTGTGAGTTTGGAACATGTGGATCCGAGTGTTGATGTTACACTCATGAAATCAGTAGCCCAGAGTACGGATGGTGGTGTTTTTATGGAGACGCTTGATCCGGAATCCTCGGATATCAAACACGAACGGGATGAAGAGAATGAAGAGAATGAAGATGAAGCGGATGGCGTATTCCGCACACTCAAGATCAAGATCTTTGGTAGCAAGGAGGATGCTGATCTCACGAAGGAAGAAATTCGCAAGAAGGTTGCAGACATTGATTATGAAAAACGCCAACGAAGTTTAGGTAAGCGTCTCGAGACGCTTCGCGCGGAAGATAAAGACATTTTTGATGACAAGGCGTTTCTACGTGAGTTTAGTGAACATGTTCTGAAAACAATATCAGACCGCCGCCCATCGGTGACCTACGTTGAAGAGTCTCCCATCTGGGACTCTGCCGGTATGATGATTCTTGTGTTGATTACGCTCTGTACTGAATATTTCTTCCGGAAACGTTGGTTTCTGGATTGAGTGATCGGTTTTGTTCGTAAATCCGATTATGATTACGGGTAACCTGGCGATGGTTGCTAGTCGAAGAGGCTCGCGCCGTAAACAGTACAAACAGGCATTAGCTTGGGCGGACTGGCCTGCCGTGACTATCCGCAAAGACTTGAATCCATGCCGTAGGGCGGGGGCACACTGAATAACTACTCGAAATACCAAGATTGAGCTTTGCTCTCCTCGTTTTCCGTTATCGTCGCCGTCCTCGTCCACCGATTGGCAGACACTCGGGACCTAGTATGGAGAAACACTCACCCGTAAGCGGGAGTCGATTATGCTGTTTTATCTCTTGCGTTTGCACTCCATGATATGTATATATGATGTATATTAATGAGAAGGTTGAGAGAGCTCTGCGTTATGCGGTCTGTAATAAATGATCATAGACTTGCATTCTGTCTCATTACTTAATCTACTCATGTGTCTCAAGTTTCCGGCGGTGGGTCTGTCGGGATTGTTCTAGTATGTATCAGAAGGCGATGACCTCCACGATTATGCACGCAGTCCGAAACATTTCTCACCGCAAGCGTTTCTCTTTCCGCATGCTCATTCTCGGTTTACTTGCACTCGCATGGCCGCTTCCGTGCTTCAGTTCTGATACCGATAAATGGGCTTCCGATGGTGACGGACGTGCAGTCGTGTCAGACATGCAGGCGCTTCTGAAAGGCGCTTCAACACGCATCGCCGGATCAGAAGGAAACCTGGCTGTTGAAGCTGAGATCGCGGAATTGTTTGGAAAAAGTGGACACGAGCATGGTCAGATCTCGTTTCGTGCGCCTTGTTTCAAACCCGGCAATGCCACGCTCACCCGTGACGGCGCTTCGCCTGTCACGCTGCATCCTCTCCACCCAACCCTCTTCGCCCCCGGCAACTTCACTGAATCGGAATTCGATACCCGCCTGATTGATCTCGGCGATGCAACAGCTGAGGACCTGGCGCGCATCGATGGTATTGAGCTTGAAGGCGCCATCGTCGTACTCAATATGACAGCGCCCAGAGGGTGGCTGGATCTAATGAGGTTCGGCATTCGCGGATTCCTGTTCGTTGGTGGCGAAACACACGGCAACCTGCGCATCCGCGCGCTAGTCCATAGTTCTGAGGTCGGGATACCCCGCTTCTACGTCTCACAGGAAGAAGGTGCACAGCTGCGAGACGCGGTTGCGACCGCAGAAGGCAGCCTTCCTGTCCATATTGAATCGACACCTTCACGCTGGAAGAATCAGACGCTACACGATCTATGGGCCTTTATTCCGGGTTCGGACGAAGCGCTAGCGCGTGACATCGTCGTACTGACGGCGCCGATGGACAGCAACTGCATTGTTCCCAGTCTGGCGAAAGGTGCGCAGGCTGGTGCAAACCTGCATATGATGGTACGCCTGATGAAGAGCTTCTCAGCGCAGGCGCCGCAGAGGTCAGTCTTGCTCGTCGCCGTTAATGCTCACGCGCAGAACTATCTTGGTGAGCGCCTGCTCGCGTGGAACCTGCTCGCACCGCTGACGAAACTCGAAGCGTTGCGCAACACGATCAACGACGATATGCGAGAACAGGAACTCTACCTGAAGTATTTGTCTACGCCAACGGAGGGAAGTGAAGACGGTCTCTATAGTGATGACGCTCACAGGAAAGAAGACGAAGCCTATCTAATTAAGCTCCGCACGCTGCAGGATAAATCGCTGGGATATTTTGTCAGTGTGAAAGATCCCCTTGTGAATCTGGCGAAACGCGACGTCAACCGCCTCCGCAGCAAGCAGTATGATATCGCCAAACGGGAAGGTGCAACGCCGGAAGCTGCCGCACACAGGGAAGTCCTTGAAAAGGAGCGACTGGATTACGTCGCCGTGATGACGCTCTTTAACAAGTTCGGAGTCCATACAACCACGCTCAGCGATCTTTACAGCAAGTCTCCTAACTCAGTCAGAATCCTGCACGGCTATGTTAAGGAACTGCGAGAGCGTTATCGGCGCTGGTCGAATATGAACCGTGCCGATATCGCTGCAAGTGCTGCCAACCAGGGTATCCGAAAGCTCCTCAATAACCGGCGTGTGGCGTTCGTTCTCACACTGCAACTGGATTGGTCCAACGACAGGATTGGTTTCTCATCTGATAATTTCTGGGGCGTCCGAAAATGGCAAACCCAGTTTGGCCGCAATACCACACGTATTGCCGAGGAACTCCTGGCAAAAGGCAAGAATCCCAACCTGTTGGAGGATACGTTGACGGGTCGTGACGGACTTCTGGAAGGATTCCATTTCCCCGCCTTGACGCACGCACTGCTTGCCTTCCATCACGCCAACGCAACGCCAGCATTCTCGCTGCGCAATACCGGAAGCGATTTTGGGCGCGCGTTCCTTCCTGAAGACACGATTGGCTTGCTCAATGCTCAACGCGTCGCCGGGACCATGGCATTCACAGAAGAACTCTTGCGCGGCATACTGGCCGATCCAGACATAACCCTCCCCTCAGAACTTCCGCGGTACGGCGGGAAGAGCCTCAATTGGTCTCCTCTATGGTCTGTGCAAGTGAAGACCATGCAGTTTGACGAGTTCTCGGCCTCCGTTCTTCCCACACTCCCCATCGAAAACGCAGCTGTGCTGGCCTATGGCGGGTCACCTACTGTCACCGCTGATGGCGTTTTTTCTGCCTATATGGCCCTCACCGACGAGCGGGCTTCGGCGGTGCTATACGGAGTTCAGGACCTCCCGAATAAATTAACCAGCCAGGCGAGCCAGTATGATGCGGATTTCACGCACGTGATTCGGACAATTGACGCCGGTGACAAGGCCAGGAGCGTTTCGTCCGACATACAGATCCAGTCCGATTCCGTACACTTCGCTATGTTTCCCTGCGAGGCAACGCCCCTCTATGTCAGGTCCGACTCTTCAAAACTCGCGGCTTCTCCCATTGAGATCAAGCTCTGCCATATCCTGGGTGGCGAGTCTGACTCGCCACCGAACCGTTACGGATTCTCGGGTATAGGCGGCGCTACTTCTGTAAAGTTGGCGAACATTGGCGCCTCGGGGCCCGGAGCGATCTATCGCGATATCGGAGACCGGGTCAAAATCCTTACTCCCAGGAAGCGCGGCGGCATCGGCGCGTCAGATGAGTTCCCGGAAGGCGCGGGGTACGGTCCAGGAAATGAGTTGCCCCCAGACTTCCTCGCAGCTTCCGCAAAGGACATGCAGCACCTTAACAACTATCGCGCCGACGAGCTGCAGGGGGTATCCGACAGCCTGGTTCGTGAATTCATGTCACGGGGTGATCGCGCGCTGACGAAGATGGCCGACGCTATGAAGTCGAATGACCATCTTGGCTACCTACGAAGCCTTTATATGGCGATCGGCGCAGAGGCAAAGGCCTACGAGCAAACCACAACGGTGACAAACGACATGCTAAAGGCGGTCGTATTCTACATGGCCCTGCTCCTTCCTTTCTGCTTCTTCTTACAGAAACTCTTGTTCAAGATCGTCAAAGTGGAATACCAGATGGGCATGTTCGCCCTGATATTTGTAGCCACATTTGTCGTGTTCCGCTTCATTCATCCGGCGTTCAGGATCGCGAGTGCTCCAGAGGCGATGTTCATCGCATTCATCATGGGCATCCTTGGTTTCTTTGTTATTCAGATACTCCACTCGCGCTTCGAAGGAGAGATGCAGATTCTCTTCCAGACCTATTCAGGGATGAGCACCACCGAGGTGCGATACTCCACGGCGGGACAACAGGCGATGCTCATCGGCGTCAACAACATGAAGCGAAGACGCGTACGTACCGCACTCACCACCGCCACAATCGTCCTCGTAACATTCACCATGTTGGCCTTCACCAGTATTTCCAAGAAGGTCAGTCCCACTATGATTGCCAAGCCGATCGCCCCGCCATACACCGGAATCATGTACCACTGGCCGGGACAACCGATGGACGAGGCTTCGCGTAACGTGTTCATGAATATGTTCACGGGTCGCGGCACCATCGTCGAACGCCGCTGGCTGCAGGCCTCCAGCCTTGGCTCGGGTGTGAGGACTAAGATGGTGCCCCTCGGCCTCCGTGCGGAACCCTCTGGAAAGCTCGCGCAGGCGGAAGCTGCACTGGGACTCTCCGTTAAAGAAGACGGGTTTCTGGCACCTATGCCGATTATGCCGGGGGGGCGCTTCTTCTCTGCGGATGATGCGAGCGAAGCCATCATATCCTCATCCATGGCCGACGCGCTGGCAGTCACACATGACGACCTGAAAGACGCGCACGTGGTGTTCATGGGGCAACGCCTGAGAGTGGTCGGCGTTCTTGACGACGACCGGTTTAGATCCATTCGTGACATTAACGACGTATCCCTGCTCCCGTTAAAGCCCGGAGAAAAGATCGCCACAGGCGAAGGATCGGATAGCGAGTCGGTCGACGAACCGGAAATCACCAGCGCCAGGCATGTGGAGATGGGGGGGCTATTTCTTCTGCCCGTCGACACGATGCGTCGTTTTCAAGGAAACAAGCCTTACAGCCTGTCAATCCGCTTTGATGATGACACGCCCATCTGGCCCATTGTAGAAGAGGTGCTGACATCGACTCGGGCCAAGATCTACGTGAGCAGCAAGACCGATTTCCGTGTCGGCGGTGTAGAGGGCCGAGAGGTCGATCCAGGGGTATTCTATGTAGGCTCCGGCTATCGGACCTCTGTCGGCGGGCTGTCTGTCCTCATTATCCCACTGCTCATCGCAAGCACGATCATCTTGAATACGATGCTTGGATCCGTTTATGAGCGCCGCTCGGAAATTGCCGTCTACAATGCCGTTGGCCTGAATCCAACGCACATTGGCATGTTCTTCCTTGCCGAAGCGTTCGTCTACGGCGTGATCGGATCTGTTGGTGGTTATCTCATTGGACAGGTGCTGAGCATTACGCTCAACAAGTTTGGTCTCGTCTCGGACGTCAACCTCAACTTCTCGTCGCTGAGCGTTGTCTATGTCATCCTGTTCACCGTGTCGATCGTTATGCTCTCGACACTTTATCCTGCACATGCGGCGACAAAGGAAGCCGTGCCGTCTGGTAAACGCAAGTGGTCTATGCCGTCAGGGGATGGCCAGCGCATGCGCATCGCGTTCCCGTTCATTTACAGCGACCGCTTGCTTCCTGGCATCATGGCATATCTGCAGGCTTACTTTAGCCGTTTCGGCGAGGCGTCCATGGGCGAGATTGTTGCGCAGCAGCTTGAGAAAATCTCCGTGACGGAAGAGGGTCACGCCGTCTACCAGCTTCGCTACCATATTGCACTACCGCCTTATGACCTCGGTGTGACCCAGGAAGCTACGTTCATTGGCAAATACGACAGCACCGTTCGAGCCCACCGCGTGTTCATGGACCTTGAGCGTATCTCCGGGCAGGATTCTAACTGGCGCGCCACGAACAAGCCATTCCTTGAGAATCTTCGTCAGTATATGATGCACTGGCGAAACTTGGATGCTGAACAACATGATACGTTCGTGCGCCAGGGTAAAGAATCGTAGGAAGAAAAGAAATGGCTTCAGAAAATACTAAACAGCGTGGCATAGATCGCGAGCTGGAAGAGTACCGGACACTCATGGAGCCGCCCGAGGTCTTTAAGGAAGGCTTTTCGTGGAAGGCCGTGATTGGTGCGATTTTCCTTGGTGCCATCATGATGCCTGCCGCGATGTACCTCAATCTCTTCGCTGGCATGGGTGGCGCGGTTAATCAAGCGGCACGATGGGTCACGATCATTATCTTTGCCGAGGTCGCGCGGCGCTCGTTCAAGGACCTTGAGATGCAGGAGGTCTACATCCTGTTCTACATGGCGGGACTCACCATGGCTGCCCCCTTCAGCGGATTGCTTTGGCGTCAGTTCTTCGTGCAGTCGGAATATACCCAGGCTCTCGGCATCGCTCAGGAGATTCCCACGTGGTGGGCTCCCTCTGCTGAAACGATCGAAGCCGGTGGGCGAACGTTTTTCACGGGCGCCTGGCTTATACCCATTGTTTTCGTCTCTTTCTCCATTGTGATCCAGAAGCTCGATCACTATGGGCTGGGCTATGTGCTTTATCGCCTCACAAACGATGTCGAACGACTCCCTTTCCCTATGGCACCGGTGGGAGCGTCTGGAATCGTCTCGCTCACGGAGGTCAAAGGATCTCGTGAGCCCTGGCGCTGGCGCTGCTTCTCGATCGGCGGCATGATCGGCATGATCTTCGGGGCCATCTATATCGGTGTCCCGGCCATCACGGGAGCCATACTCGCCAAGCCTATTCAGCTGATCCCAATCCCGTGGGTAGATCTGACACCACAGCTCACGCGTTTTCTCCCCGCCACACCCCTCAATATCACATTCGACCTTGGTGCGTTTCTGGTGGGTACGGTGCTCCCGTTTTGGGCGGTGATGGGCGGCATCTTTGGCGTGTTCTTCACCATGGTGCTCAACCCCTTCCTTTACCATGCTGGAGTCCTTCACAACTGGACCCCGCAGATGGGCTTTGTGGATGCCATCTATTCCAATCACATTGATTTCTATCTATCGTTTGGCATAGGACTCACATTAGCGATTGCCGTCGTAAGCCTTGCCCAAGTGTTCCGCCCGCTCTTGAGGGCTATGCGCACCCGTGGTCGTTCCAGTTCTGCGGACCTGGCGGCCAAAGGTCCTTCTGCGTGGCGGACCCTCATGACCAACAATGTCAAGCGTGGCGATTTTTCGATCTTGATCGCGTTGGGGATCTACGGCTTTACATCGGTAGTCTGGATATCCGTTTCCACATGGCTGATCCCTGGTTTCCCGTGGGGATTTTTCGTTGTATACGCTGTGGTCTATGTGCCCCTGATCTCTTACTCCACCGCCAAGCTTGAAGGCATCTGCGGCCAGGCGCTTACGCTCCCCATGATCAGGGAGGCGACCTTCATCCTGAGCGGCTATCAGGGAGTGCAAATCTGGTTCTCGCCGGTGCCTATCCCCAACTATGGAATTCACGTCCGCGAATTCCGTATTCTCGAGCTGACCGGGACCAAGATTAAGGGCCAGATAAAGGCACAGGCTGTTACCCTCCCCATCATTCTCGTCTCATCACTGGTCTTCTCAACGCTGCTGTGGCGCATGGCGCCGGTACCGTCGGAAGCCTATCCCTTTGCCGACAAGATGTGGGAACTACAGGCCAAGATGATGGCCCTGACTTACACCTCGACCATGGAAGGCGGCTCAGCATTCATGGAAGCCTGGGATTGGGGCAACTTCAGCTGGGGGATGGGGTCCGGTGTCGTTCTCTATAGTGCGCTTTCCTGGCTCGGTTTACCCACGATGCTCGTGTTCGGTATGGTGCGCGGCCTAGCAGAGTCACACCCGGGCGCGGTCCTGTTCCAAGGCGTCGGCGCCCTGACTGGCCGCTTCTATTTTAAGAAACGTTTTGGCAACATGTGGCTCAAGTATGCGCCCGTGATCCTCGCCGGATTCTCGTGCGGCATGGGACTCATGGCGTTGATCTCAATCTCGTTCTCAATGCTAACAAAAATGATGTCACCGCTTATCTTCTAACATTATGAAATTGAAACATAAAACTGTTGAAGAAGGACGCATTACCCTACGGGCCGTGCTCTTTGGAATCCTGTTCTGTATCCTTCAGACTTTCGTGACGTGCTATTTGTCCAACCGCGAGGGCATCTATCTGCCATCTACCCAGATGCCTGTGCTGCCGTTCCTTCTACTCATCGTCGCAGCCCTTATCGTCAATCCGCTCCTTGGCCTTATCCGCATCGTCCGCCGTTTTACCCGCACAGAGCTTATGACCGTGTTCCTCATGCTCTTTGTCTCGGCAGGTATTGGCATTTACGGCCTGGCGGAACAGGTCGTTCCGCTCATGAATGGACTCTTCAATCCAGCTTGGAACAACGAGCAGTCAAAATGGAGCCTGCATGTAGCCCCATTTATGGAAGACTCGTTTTTTGTTTCTGAAACAGGCGTGAAGAAGGCTGCAGAAACCCATCGCAACCACTACCTGAACACGGCAGAGATCGAGACTATTTACCTAGCAGCCAAGTCGGCTGCTGACAAGGGGCTCGAGGATGCCGCACACGCCAACGCGGTGGTGCAATGGGAACAACTCAGGCCCACCCCATCACTGTCAGCTGACGATGCAGTCCAGAAGTATGAGCCTAAGCTTCGTCAGGCAGAACTCGCCCTGGTTGAAGCGAAGGCAGAACTGGATGCGCTTCAAGCTAAGGCATTCGAGAAGGTGCAGTTATTTAGGCGTGGCCTCCCGCGCGATCTCAGGGCCATCCCCGGGCTCTTTCCGGGTGAGCACGATACGTTTGAGACCTATACGGCACGCGCTCACCGCCTGATGGCCGGCCGCCGCTCACTTGCCAGACTCCGTGCTGCCCGTGAAGCCCTGCCGGACGCGGTTAGCTTCAGCAAGGATGTCTCCCAGGCCGCAGAGATACTGGGACCCCTCGTACGCGCGGAGGCTCTGAAGACTCAGCACGCAGAAATGGAAACACGCGTAACCTCTGTGCGCACTCGCCAGGCCAACATAAATACAAAGATATCTGAGCTGAACGCCGCGTGCAGGAGCGCAATGGGCTCTGACATCCGCCGCCTGAAACGTCAGATCACGTCTGCCGAGAAGGATGCCGGCAAGCTGGAGGAGGAGGAGGAGGCATGTCGAGTAAACCTGGAAGGCATATCGCTTGAGTTGAAGACTTCCGCCCTACTCACAGATGTGATCACCCAACTGAAAAGCATCGGCAAGGATGCCGGTTTGATGCCTGCCGACACGCTGGACGACCAACTTGGCAGTGTGATGGCTCAGTACCGCCTGTTTGATGCATCCCTGACGCGCTTCCTTGTGGGTGATATTCCCTGGTCGCATTGGATGCGTCCTCTTCTGAGTTGGGGTGGACTCATATTCCTGACCTATCTGGTACTCATGACTTTCAATGTATTGATCTTCCGCCAGTGGGCCTACAACGAGAAGCTTATCTATCCACTGGCTGAGCTCTCCGAGCACTTGGTTGGGGTATACGATAAGAGCGACGGAGCTGTACCAGAACTGTTCAAGAGCGGACTCTTCTGGGCGGGAGTCGGTATCTCGGCATCGGTTGTGGGGTGGAACCTACTCGCAGGCAGTGGTGCCATACCGGGACTCGTGGCAATCGACCTGAAGAACGTCTGGACTGAGTTCATCGAGGGTACGGCCCTGGAAGGACTGATTCCGTCGGCGCGGTCAGAGGTATTCTTTACCATGATCGGACTCTCCTTTCTGATACCGCGAAAAATTTCCTTCTCGCTTTGGTTTTTCCACGTGCTGTTCATGCTGCAACTTCTTATTCTTGTATGGGTTGGCTACGGGACAAATGCCAATTCGTTCCCCAAGGACTGGGTATCCGCCCTTAATTTCCGGACGGCGGAAGGCGGCGGTGCGCTCGTCATCTTTTCAACGATAGTGCTGATAAAGTGTCGTCGATACCTGCTTTGCTGCCTGTCGCCTGCGTGCGTCGCCAATCTCGAATCCGATGAGCGCAAGGAGTTGCGCATATCCTCAGCCCTTTTCCTTCTGGGTTCAGTCGGCATTGTTCTCATGCTCTGGCTGGGCATGGGCGCTAACCTGGGATACACCATCTTCTTCCTGCTGATCGTCCTCTTGATTACGATCGGACTTGTGCGAAGCGTGGCCGAGGGCGGTATTCTCGCGTTTCAGGCCTGGGCGGGCCCGTTTCATTTCATCAGTAATATTGCAGGCATGACCAAGTCATGGACGTCGTCAGGGCTGTTCGCGCCTCTCTTGGTTTACTACGGTGTCTTCTTTCTGGACATAAAGACATTTATCGCCCCGGCAATGGCGAACGCACTGAAAGTGCGCAATGATCTGCGCATGGGGCGCGCTCGATTCCACGTGGCTATCGGACTGGCCATCCTGCTTGCGGTCACCACAGGAATCCTGTGTGAAATTATCATGGGCTATTCCAGTGGTGCCGATTCCATGAACCGCTGGTTTCACTCGCAATTTCCACAGACTCTGTATTCTCGTATTTCCTCTATGATGCACAGCCCGCCAGACGCATCACCTGAAATGATGGGATGGATTGCCGGCGGTGGCATCGTCATGGCGGCCCTCCTGTTCTTCAGGCAGTTCATGTTCTGGGTCCCACATCCAATAGGGTTGGTGATGCTCGTCAACCCCCTGATGTCTGCCTACTGGTTCTCGATTCTACTTGGCTGGCTGGCAAAGTCACTCGTCACCAAATACGGTAGCAAGGACACGTACGCGCAGACGAGAGCCATCTTCCTTGGTTTCATCGTGGGCGAGCTTTTGATTGTTGCCCTCAGCACATGTCTGTCATATTTCTTCGACTTGGAAGTAACCATTGACCTTAACCGTAACGAAAGCTGATGAGCACTGAAACACACAACATCATGGACGCGTCAGACGAGGTTCCGCGTCAAAGCCCTGTTCCCTGGGCCGTTGCCTTTAGCGTTAGCTGGGGCAGTCTCAGGCGACGCATCATGCGCTCCCTGATCACGATGATTGGGGTTGTCCTCGGCATTGCATTTCTGACCTACATGCTGGTCACGGACGACATAACCGGCGCCCTCGTTCGCGCGAATGTGCCAGCGTTGAACGTCATGCTGCAGAAGGCTGGTGTGGACATTTTCGGCAAGGATGGAACGGACAGCCGCATGGTTTTGCTCATCTCGCTGTCGCTGCTGACCTGCCTCGTGGGCATTATCAACGCGATGCTTATGTCCGTGACTGAGCGTATCAAGGAAATCGGCACCATGAAGTGTCTTGGCGCGTTGAACTCGTTCATTCTCAAGACCTATTTCATAGAAGCCTCCCTACAGGGAGTCATTGGCACCTGCATCGGGATGGTCCTTGGTCTGCTCGTGGCAGTCGCGACCTCAGCGGCATCCTACGGCGGTCACGTTGCTCGGCTCTTCCCCTGGGCTGATGCCGTCTTGTCCCTTGGACTCGCTTTTTTTATAGGAACCATTATCTCGATTGTCGCCGCCGTTGCCCCGGCACAGTGGGCGGCGACCAAAGAGCCCGTGGAAGCAATGAGAGCTGAAGAATAGCATGACAAAGCAAACGAAAACTGATGAAGGCCCGATCATTCGGACCGAGGGTATCACCAAGGTCTATCGCATGGGCGACGAAGAGGTCTACGCGCTTCGCGGAATCTCAATTGACATCACGCGGGGCGAGTATGTTTCCATCATGGGCCCATCAGGCTCTGGAAAATCAACCTTCTTCAACATGGTCGGAGCACTGGATACCCCATCAGACGGTGAAGTCTTCATGGGGGGGCGCCGACTCCGCGATCTTGATGCCGCCCAACTGGCATGGGTCCGCTGCCACAACATTGGCTACATCTTTCAAAGCTTCAACCTAATCCCTACGATGACAGCTCTCGACAACGTGGCTATCGCGCGGATCTTCGCGGGACGAACCCCACATGATGCCCGCAAGGACGCCGCACAAGCCCTTGAGCGCGTCGGCCTCGGAAACCGTCTTGACCATTTGCCTGCAGAAGTATCGGGCGGCCAGCAACAGCGCATCGCCATAGCACGTGCCATCGTCAACGAACCTTCTATCATCCTTGCCGACGAACCCACAGGGAACCTTGACCTGCACACCGGTGCGGAAATCATCAACCTCCTCAGCGAGATGCAGAAAAACCTCGGAATTACCATTGTCAGCGCCACGCATGACAGCAAAATGCTGTCAGCATCAGACACGGTTGTCTGGATCAAAGACGGCCAAATAGAGCGCAAGACTGGTCGCGAAGGCCTGAATATTGAAGTTGGCACGATCGACGGCAGTACACTCGGATAACCATGGCAGAAAAACGAACAGCACAAATAGCCGCACACAAGTTTGCGTGGGACGGGCTCGCTTTTGAGGTGCCGGATGACTGGCACCTCTCATTGTACCATTTCGGCATGAAGATGAAGGAGTCGTCAGTTGAGATGGAGGATGATGAAGCCCTTCGCCTTCAGATGGAGTGGCTGCGACCGAAAGTCCCTGTGTCAGAGGAGCACGCGCAGAACCGCTACATGACAGCCTGTACCAAATGGCAAGAACTGGCTGACAACAGCACGTTGCTTTCCGACCTCGCCCCTGGGTGGACGGCACTCGTATACACCATGCCAAGCAAGCGCCGTCTGGTGGCCGCGTGGTGGATCGCCCCTGATCGCAAGTTCGTCCTCCTTCTTAAACTCCACTTTGACGACGTCGGGCATCGGCATCCGGAAAAAGTGATGCGCCACCTTGCCGATACGTTCTCCCTGCACGCAGAAGGACGGATCCCCTGGGCTTGCTACGACATGTCGTTTGCACTTCAGCCTCATTTTAGACTCGTTGCCACTGGGTTTCAGGCCGGTTGCAAACTTATGGTCTTCCAGTGGCGCCTGCGCAAACTCTACATGTGGCAGGTTTCGCTTGCGGACATCGCCCTGAAAGGGCGCCAGCCCAATTGCTGGGCCGCTGAGTTTCTCAACGCTTACAAACCCATAAAAGGCGTGGTCTTCAGCGCGGGTGACAAAGGCACAATCGATGGCAGCCGTGGCGGCCCCTATCGCTGCGGACACTACGACGAGATTGGCCGCATGTGTTTCCGCTACCATGTAGGCTGCCGACACGACCCCGAAACAAACAGTCTGCGGCTAATGCTTTTCAATTACAGACACGAGCTCGACTTACGGGAGCTTGAGAACGCACTCGATCCTGCATGGCTGAAAAATGTGGCATGATGTGCCGAGGATGACATGAATACGGAGACAGACAAACTCACTACGACCGTCCCGCTCGAAGAAGACAGCGTCATACGTGCCATTGATGTGAAGCGCTACTACGGTGAGGGCGATACGGTCACCAAGGCCCTCGATGGCATCAACCTTGACGTTCGACGTGGAGAATACCTGTCGATCATGGGGCCTTCAGGCTCTGGCAAGTCCACCCTCTTCAACATGATCGGCGGAATCGATGCGCCTACAGAAGGCATGGTGTTTATTGACGAAATCGATGTGGCCCAGCTCGACGCCTTCGAGCTCGCCTGGATGCGATGCCATAAGATTGGATATATATTCCAGTCCTACAACATTCTGCCGGTGCTCACCGCGCTCGAAAACGTGACGCTTCCGATGATATTCGCCGGCATGACCACCGATGACGCTCGTGACAAAGGCGCCGAGATCCTCACGAAAGTGGGCCTTGGTGAAAGAATCTTCCATCGTCCTTACGAGTTATCCGGCGGCCAGCAGCAGCGCGTTGCGGTGGCGCGTGCCTTTGCCAACGATCCCACCATTATTCTCGCTGACGAACCCACGGCGAACCTTGATGTCCATACCGGCCACGAAATGATCGAGTTGCTTGTGGAACTCCAGAAAAGTGAAGGCGTAACTGTCATCTCCGCCACTCACGACATGAAGATGCTGAGTGTCTCCGATCGAATCCTCTGGATCAGCGATGGAAAGATCGATAGGCTTGAGGAGCGCAAGGATCTCAATATCAAGGTCGGAACCATCGAAGGCGAGGAGCTGTAGAATAACATGTCATGGTGGAATCAACGCACCCCCGTCGTCATTGATCGTCGTCGCTCGCTGGATGCGGTCCCCATGCGCAATGAAGGCGTCTTTGAGAAGATGCGTTCAGACGACCACCTCGAGCTCGTCGTCATTATGAAGCGCGGAGATGGATTCCTCGCACGATTCCAGCCCAGTGTTATGGAACGCATGCTGAAACTGGATGGACTCGGCGTATTCGTTTTCGACCAAATCGACGACCGTCGCACAACGCGCAACATAATTGATGCCTTCGTCACACGCTTCAAGGTGAATCGCCGCGAGGCAGAGCTCAGCTGCGTCAAGTTTCTGCGCAATCTGGCGGAGCGTCAGGCAATCTCCATAGTCGTGAAGTGACCCTCTCACAGATCGTGTCTTATAAGTCAATCCGTTTTGACATGTGCTGTCTTTTCAATTGTATCGTTCCGTCGATTTATGGACTGCACGTGGGTGTTAAGGTTGTCCGCAGTTGCCATCTGTGAGGCAACGGTCATCCACCGGCTGGCGCCGGAGGCTAAACAGAAGCTTCCTTCTTTTTTACTCCAATCCGCTTCCTGTGGCGGCTGCCGTTCCACTCGCGTATATGGGCAGGCCGACGGGTATGCGCGTGCGGATGACTCGGTAGCGTCCACCATACTTGCGTGCCTGATCTGGGTAAGCCATTTCAATCAAGTCACCGGGTTGTACGGTCAGTTGATTCGGCGTGGCGTTGGTGCTCACTCGTCGTTGACCACGAACAATGTCAATGCTGCCTTGAAAGATACCGCTGTTCGGCTCGGTTTCTCTCAGGAGTCCCGGCATGGGAGAGCGGTCAGCGGCGGACACGCTCACCTCGACGTTGTCCCGCTGATTCGGGTGGAGGTTCATGTCCGGATCGCTCACACGCAGTCCCAGGGGTTCCCCTGGCATGACCACGACCAGTGGAGTTTCTTTTTCTGGATGGGTGAATGCCAGGGTTGCGTCTGTCCCCAACAGGAGCAAATCGCCCCAGAGAGAGGGGGCGCGAGAAATATTTCTTCCCCGATTGACCGACCATCTTAGGAAGCGGCCCTCGCCATTATTAATGCTGAAATTGAAGGCGATGATACGACCCGGCAACAGAATCTCTTGATTCAGAACCGCCTTGGGTAGGAAGATTTCTACCTGATAACCCGACGGGGTCCGTTTGACCGCCATGTTTGGGTTCCTGACGCTGTCGGATCGTTTGAAGCGAGGGTCGAAACTCCATCCTGACGAAGATCCTCCGATAATGTCCGGCCCCAGCGAAGACCCAAGGGGCCAGAACCAGAACTGCAGTGTTTCGGGTGTTCGTTTTTCGGGGCGCTGGTTTGCAAAATCAAAGAAGAGTTCGACGCTATCATTGTCCCAGAAACGGGCATGGTCTTCCGAAACATTATCGTGCGCATCCACCATTCGGTAAGCGATGTATAAGCCGGTCTGATTCCACTGGACCATCATGAATCGGTTCGGTTCAAGTTCCGGTGGCAGTGAGAGCGTCTGCTCTGGGTTCTGCTTTAACTTAGCCCGCAGCGCAAAAGATTCCCCGGCAGTCCAGTCGGAGAGATCGCCGTCAACGGTGGGCGGATGGGTTGCATAAGGTGCCCCGCCATAGGCGAAGGTCGCAAAGTCTGGTGTGTAAAGCGTGCGGTTTGTGGTGTTCTCCTCCGCGGACGACGACCGGTTTGTGGCGATGGCTGCCAGGATCAACTGGCTGCGCTGTTCGGCTATGACGCCATCAGCCTGAGTGCTCGCAGCTGTGAGAGAAGGGGCGAGAAGCGGCCTCGTATTTGTGACGCGACGCTTGCTGAGCTGGTCCACGCTTTCCCGGTAGATATCCAGATCGCTCCACTCCTGGTTCACAACCAAACCGCTTTGAGCAGATTGGGTTGCGGCCTGAAGGTTTTCGAATGTCTGGGATAAGTTGATGACGGTCTTTGAGCTGCCCCCGAGCGCTGTGCGGCGTCCGCCTCGATCGGCAGCCGCCCGCAAGCGTATAAGAATTCCCGGCGCGTGGGGAGCATTCGAGCTGCCACCCGGAAACTTTTCGGCCGCGTGCTGTGCGGCATCCGCGAGGGCTTCCCCAGCTCCGTCCCCAAACGAGTCGGATGCAAGAGCCGCGAGGGCTGAGGATGCCGGGCCTGGCCCTTCTTTTCCTGCTGCGTTTTCTTCACCCGCCTCGCCTTCGGGAAAATCGCTGGTTAAAGCGGCAGCCGCTTCCGAGCCAAGGCCACCCTCCTCTGCAAGGTGGACGGCCATTGTTTCGACCTGATGCTTGAGTGCTTCCATCGCGGTTTCTGAATAGGGAATATTCGCGTGTTCCAGTGCTTCGGAAGCGGCCTCTGCTGCCGCCGAGGCGAGCGCCGAGGCGAACGCTCCATCAGGGTCTGCCACGTTAGCGGCTATCATATCGAGTGCCATGCCATCTGCCGCCATGAGTGATCTCAGGGCCTCGGCAATGGCGTGTTCGTCATCGGCCGTGGCCCGAAGCACAGTGCGCGTGTCTTCTGCAAGAGAGGCTGCGGCTGCATCCAGTTGTTCCAGAAAACGGCTTGCCGCGTCGGGTATCGCATTGGAAACCGCCGTCAGCACATTCTCCATAACCCATGTGCGTAGCGGCGTCTCGAACTGTTCGCGGAGTTGGTCGACAGTCTCCACGCGCAGTTGAGTCAGCATGGATTCAAGTTCCTCGCCGTCGACTGCATAGTCCACCGCTTCGAGTTCATCCAGACTTCGCTCTACCGGTTCGGCGAGATCTTTCCATGCCTCTTGCCAAGTCTTGTCGAATTCGGGTTCGGTTTGGAACTCTTCCAGCAATTCTCTGGCGTCCTGCTCAAGCGTGTCGCGGAGTGCTTCCCGCGCCGTTTCGCGTGCCGCATTCTTCACGACGGCTTCCTCTGCCGCGCGGGCGGATTTTCGAGCTGCGTCTTCATTTTGTTTGAGGATTGTCGAGCGGTGAACTTGCATCAGAATGGGGCAGGCTGCCAGGGCGAGCAGCGCTAAATAGCAGAGCACGCCGACCGGGATGAACCGTCTGAGCGAGGAGTGCGTGATCGAATGCTCGCCTTGCGCGACAGAGTGGGGGTGTTTCGAGTGACTCTGCATTAGAACTCCGAATACTGCACGGCAAAGGAAATGCCGTCTATACGCGCAATGGATAGAACATCCAGAAGCTCCGCTATATAGCGATAATCGGCCGTGGCATCAGCCTTTATCAACACGCGTTCGACGCGTCCTTCCGCAGAAGCTGATTCCAGAGCCGTGAAGAGTCGCTCAGGTTCCAGTTCGCGATCATTCAGAAAATGCCGTCCTTCGGCAGAGATGGACACCGTCATGACCCGATCATCTAGCGTTAATATGCGGGGATTGACAGCCCGTGGCAAGTCGATGTCAATCGCGTGGGTTTCATCATTAAACGAGGTGGCAACCATGAAGAAGATGACCAACAGGAACATGACGTCCAGAAGCGGTGTGATGTCGACATCCCCTGAAGTCGTTTCAATTCGTTTGGCGATACTCATGATGTTACCGGGGGGGAAGAGGAGGAGGGGAGTTCTTCTGCGCAGTTTTCGTCATGGTTTGGCCTGTCTGAACGTCCGGCTCTGAGGACGCTGCGCAGAAAATGATCCACTCGTAGGGCAATACGCTGTATTCGACGCAGAAAGACGCGTTCGAAAGCTAGGCAGAAGATGGCGACGATCAGACCGCGGACGGTTGTGTCGAGTGCAGCCGTGATTCCCTGCGCAAGAGTCTCCTTGCGTGCATTTGCGTCGAGTTGGTCAAATGCCATCATCATTCCCAGCACCGTTCCCAGTAGCCCCAGCAGGGGGGCCAGTTTTGCCATCGTCGCCAGCAAATCCAAATTCGCTCGCATGGACAGTGCGCTGAGTTCCTCGGTCGTTTCCACGGATTCTTCAATGGGCGCGAGCCCCCTGCGATGTGCGTCAAGCTCGCTTCCAAGCAATTGTGCCGGGATCGTTCGGCATTTGCGGCACAATGCCAAGGCTTTGTCGATGGCGCCGTCCTGTACAGCGCTTTCAATCTCGCGTTCCGCGGAGGGATAGACCCATCGCTGCATTCGTAACCGGACTGATCGCTCGACAACGACTGCCAACGCAAGAATTGAAATTACGGTTAGAGCGGTGTAGACAGCTGCAATTGTCAAGCTGGCAGGCTCGCCTGATGTGACCCCTTCAATGACCGCCTCAGGCAAGATGATGTGTATGAGTCTTTGGAAAAACTGCGGTATCATGATTCTCCTTCGTTTTTTTACAATACTCGATATGTGTGCGCCACAGTGGCGCGGTCGGGGCTAGCCTATCAGGTGGTAAATCTCAAGTAGTACACCATGGTGCTACCCCATATATTAATACTAGCGGACCCGTCTCCTGCGGACAATGGGGCAGCATGAAATAATTCGAAATTTTGGATGTTTAGTGTGCGTCCGATGGAATTACCAGTCCCGGCCCTGCAAGTGGACGTTGCCTTCAGGAAATGGTGTTTCTGACAAGTCCAGTGTCATGGTAATGTTTTTGGAGGGGAGGAGCGCGTCGTTTCCCTCCGCGTCGAGCATCGTTACGAGGTGCTCGATCCGTTGCCATCCGAAGTGCCCGTAGAAGCGTTCCAGAGTCGGCAGGCAGAAAAGGAGGCCATAGGGTAATTGGTGTTCCCGGCAGGCGTTGGCAGTTTCCTTCATGAGGCGGAAAGCGATGCGGCTACCGCGCAGCGCCTTTGCGACCACCACGTTCTGAATGCCACCAACCATCAGCGGGGTATCACCGACGCGGATTTCGCGAGAGACAACACTGACGTGTCCGACAACCTGGCCATCCTTTCGGCAGAAGAGGCTAAAGGCTGGGACAATATCCTGATAATAGCGGCTTGTGGCGAATCCCGCCCCCATGTCGGATGCCAGCAGTTTGCGGATCGCCAAGTCTAAATCGTCGTCGATCGCCGCCTCTTGGATGGCTTCAATTTCCCAGCTTGGGAGCTCGTTCATAAGATTATCCTTTTGTGTTATCTGTTACGTCTCTGGGGGGATCGGTGTCTGCGCATCGCGAAAGAGCAATTCGGGCCGTTTCATATGTTCCTCTCGCATCACGGAGAACAGATCGTGCAGCGTGACGTGAAGGAGCTGGTACTTTCCAAGAGGGGATTCCTGGAGCACGCCAGCATCCCGCAAGGGATCTTCGATGAGAGAAAAATCCGGAAGATCGTATGCCCCGGACCGATAATCACCGTCGAAGTCAATTAAATCGCGCTGTCTTTCCGGTGTCCAACTCAGATAGTCGTCCACGGAATGGCCGCGACGTTTCTTGAGTGGCTGTCGATAGGGCAGACCGAGTTGGTCGTGGACGACATACATGGAAGAACAGGACTTGAAACTGCATGCGAACATGAATGCACTGCCGCCGACTTCCGAAAGTCTGTATGCGACCTTATCCTCTGCGTATCCGAAGAGTTCCTGCTCATTCCATTCAATCAGCTCATCGGCCAAAGGTCCCAGATAGGCGTTCGACCAGAGAGGGTGTCGATCACGCTTGACCCCTGAATATTCGAGGAAGCGTTTTGGGAGCATGCCTGTCCAAATCTTTGCGTTTTCCTGCAGGATCGGTGGATTCGCAACCGCCGGGATAAGCTCCCATGTAAACGTCGGCATCACGATGGTGCCATCTTGACCGACCACGTTTATCAACGCATCGATGATGGTATCAGCGCCGCTTTCAAGCCTTCCAATCAATCTGCTATGGAAATACACGGACGCACCGGTTTCCAATCCGGCACGTCTTAATGCGGTCTCGACATCCTGCTGACTTATGCGGTCTTGATGATTCAATACAAGATCCTCCTTTTTTCGCTCATTTACCCTCAGCCTTCGTTCCGGAAACGTATCCAAAGCAGAAGACTGTGCCCGTTATCATCGTTTTCGATGCTTGTTCCGTTCCTCCGTAAGCGCCGAGGCTGTTGCTTCGGAAAAACCTTGCGCGTCGGTGTTACCTCACGATCAGAAGCAGGCCGGTCGGAGGCGTCCCCAGCGAGGCGTGTGCGGTGCCGCCGTAGGCCCCCATATTGATACGCTTGCCATTGGATTCCGGCTCATTCTCCCACCGTTGATCATCCGGGTCCCCCGCGTCAATGGCAGGGCTCTGCGCCACATCTCGAAGCCACAACCCCTCGTGCCAAGACCCCCACCGGCTTTGAAGATGATAATCACCGCCACTTGCATCGACGAACAGCGGATCGACTGAGATGCAATCGGACAACGCAACCGCCGCGTCCACATTTTCGACAGCCGACCACGCAACCGTTACCGTCCCGGTCACATCCACGCCATTGCCCCAAAGAATGGAATTGTCAACTGTCACCGTGCCGTTGGCATTGCCGAGTCCCTCGCCACCGTTGTCGGCGATCGTGACGTTCATAAATGTGGCGGCGCCATTAGCCACTTCCACTCCGTCACCTTTAAGGGTTTTAGAGCGATTGCCGCGAATCAGCGCGTTGCGAACCATCAACTCACCCTCGCTCATATAAATACCTCCCCCGCCATCGTTGCCGTAAGTGGCGTACGATGTTGTATTCAACGCAATTTCCGAGTCGAAGATCCGGCACGTGTTCTGGGCATAGACGCCGCCGCCATAGCAGTAGCAATAGTTTCTTGCGCCGCCGTTGGCAGCGTTGCCCTGGACTAGGCAGTTGGTTACCGTCAGGCTCGAAATGACGCTGTAAATGCCAACCCCGAACATAGATCTTCCCTCAACGGTTGGGGTGGCTGTATTGTTGGTTATATTGCAGCTAGCGACCACGAGCGTGGAACCCTCTACGTGGAGGCCCACCCCATAGGCGGAACTATTATTTCCGACGACCTCCTTGCCATTGGCAATGGTCAACCCCTCGATTCGCGAGTCACCGCAACTGCCATTCACCTGCAGCACACTCGCGGATTCCTCGCCACTGAGTTCCGTCACGTCTGCCCCGGCGCCGATCAGTTGCATGCCGTGATGATTCAGACTCAACGGCATGCTCTCCACGCCGTTACTGTACACCCCTGCCGCCACATGCACGCGGGTCCCGTTCTCGGCCACGCTGAGGGCTTTCGTAATCGTGCGCCACGGAGTGCCCGACGAACCATCACCCAGTGCATCGTCGCCGGTCGGCGCCGGGGCCACGTAGAGGTCCGCCACGGTGGTGTTCATACCTGCAGTAAAGTGATAGCCCAGGTCCACAACAGTACCGCCCTCAAGCGTGCCGTTGGCGCGCGTCGTGCGATCGTCCACACCGTTTGCCGTCGCCGTGCCGACTCCTGCATCAATGCACAGACTACCGGTTGCCAGGTAGAGCCCGCGCTCAAACATCGGATTCACCGAGATGCATCCATTCACCCCGTCGCTATCGCCATCCTCAACATTGCAGTAGCTCAGGCTAACCGTACCGACCACATCGTCCACATTGTCCCACAGAATCGAGTTGCTGACGGATAGCGCGCCGCTGCCTTCTTGCTCGACGCCTTTGCCACCGTTGCTCATCACTGTGCACAGCGTCATCGTGGCGTTGCCGCCGGCCACGGCCACGCCGTCGCCGTACTTGCTTCCGGCACTCGCATCGTTACCAAAAACAAGGCAGTTAACCAGTTCGAGCGACCCCGCCTGGAGGTATACAGCACCGCCATGTGACGAGGACCCCCCGCCTCCGTACGACCTGTTCCCTGACAGTTCAGAGTTTTTCATCACGCAACTGCCGCCGTTCACATAGACTGCACCGCCATTGCCGCGGCCGTAGGTCCCGCCACCTCTCGCCTGATTTTCCTTCAAGACGCAGGCGTTGAGCACCAGATCAGAGTCGTGGCTGCCGAGAGCCCCGCCTTGCGTCAGTTGGTAGGTGCTGCATGAGATCACGTTGTTGCTCAGCGTGCAGGCGTTCAGCACCACATCCGGACAGCTTTCAAACCGCAGGCCCGCGCCATAGTCTCCGTTCCCCAGCGGCACGTATCCGCCCGCAAAGGTCAACCGCTCCAGCGTTAAGACGGCGTTGGTGGCAGACAGAAGGCGGATATTGTTGGTGCTGATACGCGTGATCACCGAAGGCGTGGCCGAGGTGACTCCCGGATCGCCGCTGCCGACATAGCCTCCTGCGATGGTCATTCCGTTTGCCGAGTCAATCGTAATGGTGGCTGTGTTGGAGTAAGTGCCGGATTTGAGGTAGATTTCTCCGAGGTTGGTGCCCGCTGCGTCCACAGCGTCCTGGATGCTGTCAAACGCATTGTCCCAACCCAGACCACTCAACGTGCCCGCCCCGCCGGGAGTCACAAAGTAACGGTTGCCAGTTGTGAAACTCTTAATCTCAGACTCGGCCACGCCGTTTGCGTTCGATGCAATCCACTTGCAGTAATACAGCGTATTCGTAACGAGCCCCGCAAGCGGTGTCGAGAAGGGCGCGCCTTGAGATTCAAGGCCAACGCTATTCGTTGCCGCAGTCGCCGCCGCATCCTCGCCGTACGCAATCCACAAGTAGGCACTCGCCCCGTTGGTTAATTCGCCGGAGACCTGCACCGTGGTGCCGCCTGCTGTGGCGCCCAGATTGGTCACGCCTGGCGCTCCGCCCCAGGTCTTAAAGAGTTCTGCACCTGACCAGGCCGTCTGGCCCGCGGTGTTGGTAGCATAGTAGCGGTAGAAATAAGTCGTATTCGCTGCGAAGTTATCCACCAGGAGGGAGTAGGCCGCCGGTGTCGGCAGGGCGTTCAGCCCAAAGTCGTTAGTGCCGTCCCAGCCGGTCGTCGAGAGCCCCGGGTCCGCGGTTCCCCAGAACGCCATCACATAGGCAGGGGCGCTGCCGGTCGCCGTAAGCGAGGCATTCAAACAGGCCGAATTAGTTGTGATCAGTGTGGCGGCGGTGTTCGTGACGGTCAGCACATCGGAGACGACGCCGCTGGCATCAAGTTCATTCGTTGTCGGCGTGGAGTCTGAAAGAGCAAAAGCAAGGCAATCAATGCGGAGCCCGCCTTCGCGACCGCCGATCTGCAGCGTCTGCGTCAAGTTGGTGGACGGAACCGTGAAGGTGATGGGGGTCTCGACCCCGGTGTACTCGGAAAGGTTGACCCATACGTACTCTTCCCACGATATTTCAGTGAACAAGTTGTTCACCGTGATCCAGTCACCTGCGGTGGAGGCACCCTGGGCTCCAAACCCGTTGCCGTAGAAAAAGCTGTCCTGAGTGCCCCCAGACGGACCAACATAGATACGGGCGTAAAAGTCATAGGTCCCGGAAACCGGAAATGTCAGTCCATAGTTGGCAACCCCGTCCTCGCTGCCAGGAGAATCGGAACCGGTGGCGCCACTGACCGTAATGTATTCGCCGCCAATTGCATCGCCATCGGTGCCCAGCGGAGAAAATATTGACCCTAGTGTGACTGTTGCATTTCCGCTGCCCACGCCATCCTCAGCGTTGAACCCAATAACGTCCGCGGCCCAAGCGGATTGGGTAAGAACCCCGAAAAGTAAAGTTATACCAAGAACCATCCGTCTCATCTTGCATCTCCTGACAATGACTAGCATGCCAAATGTCCCCTAGCACGAGAGACCCTTCAGACTCGCGTCCCATTGGAATTTTGTTAATGCTTTTCAATAAGATACCTTTAATATATATCTTAAAGCTGAATTGGTCAAGCCAATATTTACGCAGGGAAAACGCATTTTGACTCAATGTTCGGCTGATTCACCCTTTAGAGTGCGCTGTACACTTCGTCCCTTCTCTTCGTCGTTTACACCTAATCGAACCGATTAGTCGAAGTGCGGGGATAAACCGAGTAAATTGGCCGGTTAAGGGTATCCGAGTAAGGGGTGCGGTTAAGGGGGCGACAAATGAGGATACCCTTAAACGATAGACTCTCATCGAGGAAAAACGTTGTCTCCTGAGAGCCGAATAGAACATCAATTTACCCACAGATTGTTCAGAAGAGCCTTGTAAGTTAAACGGCGCAGAGCACCGCTCTACGGTGCCTGCAAGCCTGTTACCTTTTTACGGATGAGGTCTATCGACAGATGAAAAGCATGCCCGCTAGCAGCGTTCTGGATGCTTGTTCCGTTCCTCCGTAAGCGCCCAGATTGATGCGGTTGCCGTTCGGCTGTGGTTCGTTCACGATGTTGGCCGCCGGATCGCCCGCATCAACGACAGGACTCTGCACATCATCCCGATGCCACAGCCCGTCCCACCACGAGCCCGCGCGGCTCTGCAAGTGGTAGTTTCCCGCCGCCGCGTTGACGAACAGCGGATCGACTGAGCTGCAATCGGACAACGTGGCCGCCGCGTCCACGACTCCGAGATCTGACCACGCAACCGTTACCGTCCCTGTGAGATCTACGCCATTGCCCCAAAGAATTGAATTGTCAACCGTCACAGTGCCGCTGTCAATGCCGAGTCCTTCACCACCGTTGCCAGCGATCGTGACATTCAGCAATGCGGCTTCGGCGCTACCGGTCACCCACACGCCGTCGCCCTCGTCATAGGACATATTATCGGCCAGCACGGTTTGAATGATGGAGTGCGGTCCGCCGTTCGCAAGATAAATGCCAGCGCCGCCATCGCTGCCCCAAGAGCCATGCGACGTATGGTTGCTCATAATCTCACAATCACGGATTGTCCACTCGTTGTCTGCGGCATAGACGCCTGCCCCTCGGCAGGTCGAGTACTGGGATCCCGAGGTGGTGCTGTTGTGCGAGATTACGCAGTTGGTGATAACGACCTGCGACCCCACGCCGTAGATGCCCCCGCCCAGCGCGGGTGCGTGGGAATTCGCTGCAGCGCGGTTGTTGGTGACCACGCAGTTGGCAATCGTTATAGATGAATTCTCCAGCGCAATGCCCACACCTTTGATCGTAGGTCCGCTGCTGGTCGTTGTCTTGTAACCGTTGATGACGCTGACGCCTTCGATCCGGCCTCCGCTGACCCCGTTGAAGCGCAGCACGTTGGACGTACTCTCTGCATCGATCACTGTCTGCGCCGCGTTGGTGCCCAGCAATTGCATCCCCGCGGCCGAGAACGTGAGAGGGAACGTTTCGACGGACGTGTCGTAGGTGCCGACAGCGACGTGGATCTTCGATCCAATATCGGCGATGGACAGGGCCTTCGTGACCGATCGGTACGGATTTCCCTCACTGCCGTCGCCGCCGGGATCGTCACCCGAACCTGCCACGTACAGGTCGGCAATGCTGGGGTCGACGCCTTCAGAAAAATGGTAACCCATGTCCACTGTGATCGTATCAAGCGTCCCGTCAGCGCGCGTGGTGCGATTATCGAGGCTCCAACTCGCTGGGGTGCCCGTGCCGCCGTCAATACACAAGCTCCCGTCTGCTAGGTAATAGCCGCTCTCGAAAAGCGGTCCGCTTGAAATGCAGCCATTCACGCCGTTGCTGTCCCCATCCTCGATGTAGGAATAGCCAAGGCTTACGGTCCCCACGACGTCATCCCCGTTGCCGGACAGGATCGAGTTGGTGACCGCTGTCGTGCCAGCATTGTTAATGCCCTCGCCAGAATTGCCAGCAACCGTTGTATTCAGGAAGGTGGCCGTGCCGCTGCTGGTCACCCACACGCCATCACCGCCAGCTTTGGAGGTGTTGCCCTGAATCAGCACATTGCGTGTAAGGAAATAGCCATCAGTCAGGTAGAGGCCGCCACCGCCATCGCTGCCGTACTTGGCGTACGATGTCGTATTCAGCGCAATTTTGGAGTCGAATATCTGGCACACGTTCTGGGCATAGACGCCGCCGCCAAGGGCGGTGGAATAGTTCTGCCTGCTACCGTTGGCGGTGTTGTACTGGATTAGGCAATTGGTTACCGTCAGGCTGGAGATGACGCTGTAAATGCCAGCCCCAAGAATCGGTATTTGTTCAGCCGTCGGGTAACCGATGTTGTTGGTTACATTACAACTAGCCACTACGAGCGTGGATGCATTCACGCTAAGGCCCACCCCGTAGGCGGTACCACCCGATCCGACGATCTCCAGGCCATTGCCAATGGCCAACCCCTCGATTCGTGTGTCACCGCCACTGCAATTCACTTGCAGCACACTCGTGGATTCCTCGCCACTGAGTTCTGTCACGTCCGCCCCGGCACCGATTAGTTGCATGCCGTGATGATTCATGCTCAACGGCATGCTCTCCACGCCGTTACTATACACCCCTGCAGCCACATGCACGCGGGTCCCGTTCTCGGCCACGCTGAGGGCTTTCGTAATCGTGCGCCACGGAGTGCCCGACGAACCATCGCCCGAGAAATCGTTGCCGGCCGGAGCCACGTACAGGTCCGCCACGGCGGCATTCATGCCTTCGGCAAAATGATAGCCCAGGTCCACGGCCGTAACGCCGTCGAGTGTGCCATTGGCGCGTGTCGTGCGATCATCCACTCCGTTGGCTGCCGCGGTCCCGATGCCCGCATCGATGCAGAGACTGCCGGCCGCTAGGTAGAGCCCGCGCTCATAGATCGGGTCCACTGAGATGCAGCCGTTGACTCCTACACTGTCCCCATCCTCGATGTTGCAGTAGCTCAGACTGACCGTACCGGCCACGTCGTCCACATTGCCCCACAGAATCGAGTTGCTGATAGACAGCGTGCCGCTGCCTTCCTGCTCGACGCCTTTGCCACCGTTGCTTAGCACTGTACACAGCGTCATCGTGGCACTGCCGCCGACCACTGACACCCCGTCGCCGTACTTGGTTTCGGCACTCGCATCGTTTCCAAGAATCAGGCAATTCACCATATCGAGCGCCCCCGCCTTGAGGTAGACAGCACCGCCATGTGATGATCTTTCCGAGCCACTGTTCGACCTATTCCCTGCCAGTTCAGAGTCTGTAATCACACAACTGCCGCCGTTCACATAGACGCCTCCGCCATTGCTGATGCCGTATCTCCCGCCACCTTTCGACTGATTGTTCTTCAAGACGCAGGCGTTGAGCACCAGATCAGAGTCACGGCTGCCGATGGCCCCGCCGTGTGTCAGAATGTTGTCGCTACATGATATCACGTTGCTGCTTAGCGTACAGGCGTTCAGCACCACATCTGGACAGTCTTCAAACCGCAGGCCTGCGCCGTAGTCTCCGTTCCCCGCCGTCACCACATAGCCACCGTCAAAGGACAACCGCTTCAGCGTAAGGACGGCGCTGGTGGCATACAGCAGGCGGATATTGGTGGCGCTGTTGCGCGTGATCACTGATGGCACGGTCGAGGTGATTCCCGGATCGCCGCTGCCGATATAGCCTCCCGCGATGGTCAACGCATTGGCAGAGTCAATCGTAATGGTGGTCGTATTGGAGTAGGTCCCGGACTTGATGTAGATCTCTCCGGTTGTGCTGCCCGCCGCGTCCACCGCGTCCTGAATGCTGCCAAACGCATTGTCCCAATCCAAGCCATTCGTCGTCCCGGCCCCGTCGGGCGTCACAAAGTAACGGCCGTCTGCCGCGAGACTCTGCGTGTTCGCCGCCGTGACTATGGCGCATGCAACCAGAATGGCTGCCGATAGGCTTCTCATGACTACTCTCCTGCATGCTCCAAACGAGCGATGATCCTTGCCTTTTGCGTTCGATAGGACAAACGTCTACCTAAAGCGGAAGAGCGTGATCGACATCGTTTTGGATGCTTGTACCGTTCCTCCGTAAGCGCCCATATTGATGCGGCTGCCGTTCGGCTGCGGTTCGTTTGCGACGTCGTCTGCCAGATCGCCCGCATCAATGGCAGGACTCTGCGCAGCGTCGAGGTTCCAAAGCCCGTCGTGCCACGACCCCGCCTGGCTCTGTAGGTGGTAGTCGTTACCGGCCGCGTCCACGAACAGCGGATCGGCCGAGATGCAGTCGGACAACGAGGCCGCCGGATCCGCATTGTCGACATCCGACCACGCAACCGTTACCGTCCCGGTGACATCTACGCCATTACCCCAGAGGATGGAGTTGTCAACCGTCACCGTGCCGCTGGCGATGCCGAGTCCCTCACCACCGTTGTCAGCAATCGTGACGTTCAGAAACGTGGCTTCGGCGCTGCCGGTCACCCACACGCCGTCGCCCTCTTCCGCGGACGTATTGTCGATCACCACGGACTGAACGATGGAGTGCGGGCCGCCGCTCGCAAGGTAAATGCCAGCACCGCCATCGCTTCCCCAAGATCCGTGTGTCGTCTGGTTTTCGAAAATCTCGCAGTCGCGGATCGTCCATGCGTTGTCCGCCGCATAGACGCCCGCCCCCCGGCAGACCGAGTGCTGGGACGAAGCCTTGGCACTGTTGTGCGAGATTACGCAGTTGGTGATAATGACTTGCGACCCCACGCCGTAGATGCCCGCGCCCAGCGAGGTCGTGCCATAGTTCCCCAACGCGTGGTTGTTGGTGACCACGCAGTCGGAAATTGTCACGGATGAGTTCTCCAGCGCAATGCCCACACCTTTGATCGTAGGTCCGCTGCTGGTCGTTGTCTTGTAACCGTTGATGACGCTGACGCCTTCAATCCTGCCTCCGCTGACTCCATTGAAGCTCAGCACGTTGGACGTACTCTCCGCATCGATTACGGTCTGTTCTGCGTTGGTACCCAGTAACTGCATGCCCGCGGCTGAGAACGTGAGAGGAAACGTTTCGACGGACGTGTCGTAGGTGCCGACAGCGACGTGGATTTTCGATCCAATATTGGCGATAGACAGGGCTTTTGTGATCGATCGGTACGGATTGCCCTCACTGCCGTCGCCGGCGGGATCGTCACCCGAACCTGCCACGTACAGGTCGGAAATGCTGGAGTCGACGCCTTCAGAAAAATGGTAACCCATGTCCACTGTGTTCGTATCAAGCGTCCCGTCAGCGCGCGTGGTGTGCGCATCGAGGCCCCAGCTCTCCGATGTTCCCGTGCCGCCGTCAATACACAAGCTCCCGTCGGCCAGGTAATAGCCGCTCTCGAAAAGCGGTCCGCTTGAAATGCAGCCATTCACGCCGTTGCTGTCCCCGTCCTCGATGTAGGAATAGCCAAGGCTTACGGTCCCCACGACGTCATCCCCGTTTCCGGATAGGATTGAGTTGGTGACCGCTGCCGTGCCTTCATTGTAAATGCCCTCGTCTGCATTGTCGGCAACTGTCGTGTTCAGGAACGTGGCCGTGCCGCTGCTGGTTACCCGTACGCCATCACCTCCATCGTCGGACGTGTTGCCCTGAATTAGGACATTGTGAGTAAGAAACTCGCCATCATCCAGGTAGAGACCGCCCCCGCTGTCGTTGCCGTATGTGGAGTGCGATGTCGTATTCAAGGCAATTTTGGAGTCGAAGATTTGGCACACGTTCTGGGCATAGACGCCGCCACCACGGCAGGTTGAATATTGCTTCGCGTTGGCGTGGACAGTATTGTCCTGAATCAGGCAGTTGGTCACCGTCAGGCTGGAAAAAACGCTGTAAATGCCAGCTCCAAGCATCGCTTTTGACTGAACCGTTGGGTAACCGATGTTGTTGGTTACATTACAACTAGCCACCACGAGCGTGGATGCATACACGCTAAGGCCCACCCCATAGGCGCCCCCCGATCCGACGACCTCCAGTCCATTACCAATGGCCACCCCCTCGATTCGTGTGTCGCCGCCACTGCAATTCACCTGCAGCACACTCGTGGATTCCTCGCCACTGAGTACCGTCACGTCCGCCCCGGCGCCGATCAGTTGCACGCCGTGATGATTGATGCTCAGAGGCATATTCTCCACGCCGTTACTGTACACCCCTGCAGCCACATGTACGCGGGTCCCGTTCTCGGCCCTGCTGAGGGCTTTTGTGATCGTGCGCCACGGAGTGCCTGACGAACCATCGCCCGAGGAATCGTTGCCGCCCGGAGCCACGTACAGGTCCGCCACGGCGGCATTCATGCCTTCGGAAAAATGATAGCCCAGGTCCACGGCCGTAACGCCGTCGAGTGTGCCATCAGCGCTCGTTGTGCGATCATCCACTCCGTTGGCTGCCGCGGTCCCGATGCCCGCATCGATGCAGAGACTGCCGGCCGCTAGGTAGAGCCCGCGCTCATAGATCGGGTCCACTGAGATGCAGCCGTTG
>Ga0307929_1000472_pt1 | contig 39147 bp, 21 predicted proteins | sample AceLakmetage1330_FD_203160 | JGI IMG/M metagenome (GOLD analysis project Ga0307929, IMG submission 203160) | Saline water microbial communities from Ace Lake, Antarctica - #1330 | ecosystem: Environmental > Aquatic > Non-marine Saline and Alkaline > Saline | place: Antarctica: Ace Lake... | reverse complement strand
ATGTCAAGGAACTCATGCTACGAAATCGACCATTAGGGCCCCCTTAAGGGGGATGGGGCTTGAAAAAAGCCCCATTCTTAATGATCGGGAAAAAGTGTCAAATATGTCATGCTATATGACAAATAGTTACTATAATTTTGCAGAAATACCTTCGAGGCAGTGTTGTTCTGCTTTTTGCAGCTAAATTTTACTTCATACGCAAGTCGTTCAACCGCTCCATTTACCACAAAGTCTATTTCTTTATTATCGGTAGTACGCCAAAACTTTAGGTCATCAATGGGGTACTTTTCCGAAAGGCGCTTAAAAACATAATTTTCTAAAAGTTGTCCCTTATCTTCTCTTTGCTCGAACGGGAAAAAGCGGTTTATCAGCACATTCCTCATGCCTAAATCGTAGAAATAGACCATAGGCATTTTGGTCAGTTCCTTTCGTAAATTTCCTGAAAATGGTTTGAGTAACTCAATGTGAAAACATTTTTGTAAAACGAATAAATATCTTTCGATGGTTTTATTATCAATGCCAATGGTATTGGCCAATTCATTTCTGTTGACAAGGTTGCATGCTTGTCCCGACAAAAGAGCAGCAAGTTTATAAAACGCATCACTATTTTCTACTCCTGATTCATCGATTTCTCTTTTTAGAAATGAATTTTTAAGCTCTCTTAAATACGCTCTTTTTTCATTGATATCTTTTTCCAGAACTACCGCAGGATAACCACCATAAATTAGATATTGGTTAAACATTTCGAGCATTTCATTTTGTTGCGCGGATATGTAGTCTGACTGCTTTCTCAAATTATCCAACACTAAAAGCAAATCCTCCCGATTTAAGAAAAGTAAAAATTCCTCGAAGCTAAGGGTTTGTAAAACAAAAATTCGTTTTCGCCCGGCCAAAGAATCTTTAAAAGAAGAATCAAGATAAAAAGCACTGCTGCCCGTTGCTACAATTTTTAGATTGTCAAGATATTTGTCGAAAAGATATTTTAAGAAATTTGAAGGATGGGCAGCATATTGAATTTCATCGATAAATATCACCACGCGCTCATTAGCCTCGTTTTTTGCTAATGGATTTTCTGGCCTAAGAGCGTATTTAAAAATATTTTCAGGGCTTTTATTAATATCCCTTAGGATATCACTATTTTCAAAAGATAAAAAAAACACACGGTCAGAATTTTCTTTCAACTCTTTAAAGAATTGTGAAATCATTGTTGTTTTGCCGGTTTGCCTGGCTCCGGTAATGATGGTATATTCTTTTTTATCCAAGTGATTTTGGATGCTGCTTTGTATTTTTCTATTGATAAACATACTTTTTACTTTTTACAAAAGTAATTAAAAACCTGATAATATTGGAGTGTGATTCCAAAAAAACCTGATATTATTGGAATGTGATTCCAAAAAAACCTGATAATTTTGGAGTGTAAGTTAAATACTTGTTAAAGTTTTGTCTTCAGGTGTAATAAGCCAATCTGTTTTGTTTACAGTTTTATTCTAAAAATAAAAGAATAAATTCGATTTTAAATCAATAACTTATAACGATGAAAGAAAACTTCACAAGCTCACTCCATCATGTTTTGGTTCACGAAGGCGGCTGGTCCGATCACCCGAGCGACCCCGGCGGTGCCACCATGAAAGGCGTTACGCTGCAAGTGTATCGGGAACACTTTGGGCAAGAAAAGACCAAGGACGATTTGCGCAGTATTTCCGATGTTGAGTTGGGGCAGATTTACCGCTCAGGGTATTGGGACAAATGTCGGTGCGATGACCTTCCTTCCGGAGTTGATTATGCCGTGTTCGATTCGGCCGTAAATTCGGGGCCGGGTAGAGGAGCCAAATGGCTGCAGGTGGCGGTGGGTGCAGTGCCCGATGGCGGCATTGGGCCAAATACGCTGGCAAAAGTATCAGGCCATGAACCTGCCGAAATCGTGAATAGCATTTGCGACAAAAGGCTAAGTTTTTTGCAAAGTCTGGATAATTGGAAAGTGTTTGGAAAAGGCTGGCAAAGACGTGTGGACGAGCTTCGCCGCACTGCAATGGAAATGGCTGGAGGCCGCGCTTAGGTAGAACGCGAATTCAGGTGGAACATAGATGACACGGATAATACGGATTTACACTCATCTGTTTCGGTCATCTCATTAATCAAAGAAAGCAGCTCATTAGGTGAGTTTTTGTTTATTCGCAATAAACACTTTTTGCGTTTAATGTTTAATGGCATTAAACAGTGAAAATTATCCCTGTTTGGAAATGGCTAATTCAAAGTTTGGTTTTGTAGACTGGCCAATTTTTTCTTAAAATGTATCTTTGCAAATTCTAATTTAATTTGTAGCAACAATAAACTATATCTTAATAAACGGATAAGTCAATTATACCATTAACTAATAACTCATTTTCGGTGGCAAAAATACGAATTACCAAGGCATACAAATTTGATATGGCTCACGCCCTGCCAGGGCACGACGGCCTTTGCAGCAATATTCACGGCCATTCCTACGAATTGCTGGTAACCCTAATTGGCGAACCTGTCAGCGATAAGGATTCGCCAAAGTATGGAATGGTTATCGATTTTAAAGATTTGAAGCGGATAATTAAAGGGCTAATCGTGGATGATCTGGATCATTCGATGGTGCTTCGCAAGGATGCACCTGTGGAATTGATTGCTGTATTGAAGAATAATTACGAACGAATTATTCTTGTGGATTATCAGCCCACCAGCGAAAACATGATCATCGACTTTGCCGAACGCATCACAAAGGCTTTGCCCCGGGGGGTAGAATTGCACCATTTAAAACTGTGGGAAACCGTAACTTCATACACCGAGTGGTTTGCTGAGGATAATCCTTAGAAAACTTCGGGTAAAACAAAGGAAAGCCGGGTTTATCTACTCCTGAAAATACATGCGTTTTACCCTTCGCGAGATGCCGGTCATAATTTCGTAGGGGATGGTATTCATTTCGGCAGCCAGGTCGCTGATGCTGCGATTGGGGCCAAATATTTCCACCTCATCGCCTTCGTGCACCTGCATGTCGCTTACATCAATCATGCACATGTCCATACACACATTGCCTACCACAGGCACCAGTTGGTGATTGAGATACACGTGCCCGCGCCCATTGCTCAAATAGCGGCTTAGTCCATCGGCATAGCCAATGGGGATGGTGGCCAAAAGCATGTCGGTGTGCGCCTGACCTGCCCGGCCATAACCAATGGTTTCGCCGGCTTTGATACTTTTTATTTGCGAGATGGCAGTTTTGAGTTTGGCCACACATTGCAGCTCATGCTGTTGCATGGCAAAGGGTGCTATCCCATAAAGGCCAATACCGAGGCGTACCATATCGAATTGGGCTTCGGGGTAGGCGGTTATCCCTGCGGTATTCAGCACATGCCGCATCACCGGATATTTGAGCATATCCGAAATCTGATCGGCAAGCGCGCGCAGCAAGGCAATTTGCCTAAGGCTAAATTCGCGGTGCTCGGGATAGTCGCTGGCCGCGAGGTGGGTAAAAACACTTTGCAGATAAACCCTCGGATTAGCTTTAATCCGGGCAGTTAGGCTGGCGATGTTTTCGGCTTCAAAGCCCAGGCGGTGCATTCCGGTATCTATCTTCAGATGAATTTTAACGGGTTTGTTGCGCGGAATGATGTTGCGGCGGATGGCAGCTTCGAGCAGGTCGAGAACACGGAAGTTGTATATTTCAGGCTCCAGACCATGGGCTATCATACTGTCGAAACTTTCCTCATCGGGATTCATCACCATGATGGGCGTTTTAATCCCGGCCTTGCGCAGCTCCACACCCTCATCGGCATAAGCCACGGCCAGGTAATCGATTTTATGAAACTGCAAAACATTGCCCACCTCAAAACTTCCCATGCCATAAGATCCTGCCTTTACCATGGCCATCACCTTAGTGGAAGGATTGAGGCGGCTGCGGTAATAATTCAGGTTGTGGATCAGGGCGTTGAGATTGATTTCCAGAACAGTTTCGTGGGCTTTTTGCTGCAAGGCCTGGCCGATAGTTTCAAACTCGAAAACCCGGGCTCCTTTGAGCAGGATGCCCTGGTTTTGAAATTTAGTAAACGAGAATACCTTTAAAAATTCGGGTGTAGAAGGGTAGAATTCCTTTTCCAGATCGAACTGATCGGCCTGCCTGCTAATGGCCGGACCGATGCCGATGAGGCGATGAATATTTTTACTCTTGAGCAGTTCGGCAATTTTTCCATAAAGATAAATATCGCTTTTCCCGCTTTGCAGGATGTCGGAGAGGATCACGGTTTTTTCCTGCTGCTGGCTTTGATGATTCAAAAAATCGAGGGCTATAATCAGCGAGTTGATATCCGAATTGTAGCTGTCGTTGATAATGGTGCAGTTATTAATACCTTCGATAAGCTCCAGGCGCAAGGCTATCGGCGTTAGTCTTAACATGCGTTCGGCGATCACCTTTGGCGAATAATCAAGATGGAGCATCAGGGCAAGGCAATGGATGCTGTTTTCGATGGAGGCCTCATCGGCAAAGGGAATAATAATCGTAAATTCCTTATCCTGATAAAGACAGGTGAGTTCGGTTTGTCCCTTTTCATTTTGCGTAGTTTTGCTTATGCTAAGGTCGGCGGCCTGCTTGCGGCTCCAGGTAAAGGCGCGGATGCTTTCGAGCACGCCCGAACGAATCACCACCTCGTGTATCTCCTTGTGGTCGGGACAATAAATCAGGGTATCCACCTTGGTAAATAATTTGAGCTTTTCGCCTACCTTTTGTATCCGGTTGATAAAATTTTCGCTGTGGGCTTCGCCGATATTGGTAAAGATGCCAATGGTGGGATTAATGATTTTTTGCAACTTTAGCATTTCTTCGGGCTCGGATATTCCAGCCTCGAAAATGGCCATTTCGTAATCGCTGTCGATTTGCCAAACTGACAAAGGTACCCCGATTTGCGAATTGTAACTCTTGGGGCTTCTTACTACCTTTTTGCCCGGCGAAATCAACTGATAGAGCCATTCCTTGATTATGGTTTTGCCATTGCTGCCGGTGATGCCAACCACGGGGATATTGTACTTTTTGCGGTGAGCCGCAGCCAGCTTTTGCAAGGCATCAAGGCTGTTATTCACCAGCAGAAAATTGGATTCGCTGAAAGCAGAAAGATCGATATTGGGCTGCGAGATCACAAAGTTACGTAGTCCTTTTTGGTAGAGTTCTGCAATATATTTGTGCCCATCATTGCGCTTGCTCAACAGCGCAAAAAAAAGCGTATTTTCGGCTTTAAACAGTCTCCGGCTGTCGATAAGGATGTCGTGGATGGGATAATCCTCGATGAGTTGGGGCATAAACTGTCCCTGAACTAAAGTAGCTATTTCGGAAATTCGGAATCGTGGTGCAAACATAAAAAAGGGGGATGGGGGGCTATGGTTTGGCCTATTTGTTTCGATGATTGTTGTTGCCATTGTTGTCATCATCATCCCACTCGTCCAGCGGGTTGGCATTCATCTCATCATATTCCTTGCGGTTTTTCACGATGTCGCAAGCCAAAAAAACGGCAGCGCGCATGGAGCTTTCATCAGCCAGGTTTTTGCCAGCGATGTCGTAGGCTGTGCCGTGGGCTGGCGAGGTACGCACGATGGGCAGCCCGGCGGTAAAGTTTACGCCCGATTCGAAGGCCAGGGTTTTGAACGGGATTAAGCCCTGATCGTGATACATGGCCAGCACGCCATCGAATTTGGCTTGCTGTCCGGAGGCAAAAAATCCATCAGCCGGATAGGGGCCATACACCAGGATTCCGTCATCGAAGGCTTTTTTAAGGGTAGGGATAATTGTGGTTTTTTCCTCTGTACCAATCAGGCCATCATCGCTTGCATGGGGGTTGAGGCCAAGCACGGCGATTTTAGGTTTTTGTATGCCAAAATCGCGCTGTAGCGAATCATGCATAATCTGTATTTTGCTTAGGATAAGGGTTTCATTAATAGCATCGGGCACCTCACGCAAGGGGATGTGGCCGGTAATGACACCGATTTTGAAATTGCCACTTACCATCATCATCAAAAACTCTTTTACATTGTGCCGCTCGGCCAAAAATTCGGTATGTCCCGGCGAGGTAAAATCATCGCTTTGAATATTTTTCTTGTTGATGGGAGCCGTAACTATGGCATCAATCTCTTCGCGCTCGATGGCTTCCACGGCCTGCTTTAGCGAAAGATAGGCCATCTCGCCGGCGATAGGAGTAGAAACCCCGAGGTCGATCTTCACCTCTCGCTCATCAATGTTGATAATGTTGGCGCGTTTGGGGTTGGCAGCATCGGTTCTCTTGATCAGATTAAAATTAAAATCTTTGGCATCAATAGTTTTGCGGTGATAGGAAGCTACCTTTGAATGTCCGAATACGATGGGGTTGATAAATTCCATGATCCGCCTGTCCATCAGGGTTTTTATGATTATTTCGTAGCCGATGCCGTTTAAATCGCCATGGGTAATTCCGATACGAATTTGGCTAGTTAGATCCTTTGATGTTTCTTGCTCTGTCATAATATCACATTTTGCGCAAAGATAATTCAAATGGATTGATCCGGTTTAAAAAGCAGGGATTTTTACGGGAATGATTTTGTTATTGATTTGAAGGCGCAAGACATATACCTGACGGGCATGGCCGGCAAGTGGGAAGTCGATTTGGCGGGCACGGCTTGAGCCTTCCATGATTTTGGCTCCGCCGATGGAGTACAGGGCAAAGTTTACACTTTCGCCTTCGGTGTTATCAACAAAAATGCTGGCCAGGCGGCTGGTCATGTCATAAGTCAAAAGGTAGCCCTGGGCATTGAGTGCAACATATTGCACGGCGATGGCCTGCGAAAAACCCTGGATTCCCAGTTCAAGCCGGTAGTAGTTTACCTGGTTTAATAGGGGCATGGTATCCTGAAATACATAAGGAATATCTGCATCGGGCGAGCCACATACTCCGTCAATTTCGCCAATAGTCTCGAAAAACTGCCCCTGATCCGAACGCTGAATACGAATGCCGGTGCATGAATTTCCACGGGTGATTGTCCAGCTTAGCCTTACCGCATCATCCACTGGTGTGGCAACGAATGAACGCAGGATAGGATGGGGATTTTGAGCCAGAAGAGAAAAAGGAAATAGTAGCGGAAGAAATATTAGCATTAAGGTTTTCATAGGCAAAATGAGTAAGTGATCAGCACCATTTAACAGCCCGGGGGCAGAAATGTTGAAGGGGGGCGGAAGGATATTTGTTCCCTTCGACTGTGATTGAGCTTGTCGAAACCAGCTCAGGGTAAAATCTGTTATTTGTTGAGCGAAGCGAAATCCTTGCCGCAGGCGGGATTATCCGTTAATCGTGTAATCGTTAATCGGCAAGTATTTGATTTCGTAGTTATTTTGATATTTATTTGCACATTTCGGACAGACGCGATGCACGTCCTGAGAAAACACCGCATCAATCCAATCCTCCACTACTCAGGTTCAGCTTTTCGATATTTGCGTGTTATTTACAGACGCGATGCATCGCGTCTCTACCCCCTGGCTCTGATGCAGATCCATGAATATCACTCCATATCCCCACCACTCCGGTTTCAATCATTCAATCAATCACTCTGCTAAAACTCCATATCCCCACCATCATCTCCGCCGGCATCATCTCCGTTTCGGCTGGCTTCTCGTTTGTAATTACTAATTTTCCAGCTTAAGCTAAGATTGAAAATTGGTGCATCGCGGTCGAAATAATCGTAGGTGTAAAAATTTGTGCCCGAGGTAGTCATCTCATGCTTTCCGGTGCTGAATATATCGCGTACCGAAAAAGTTGCGGTAAGATGGCGGACGAAGAAGTCCTTTTTAACCGCAGCATTGGTCATGAAAAATCCTTCGCTTTCGCCCTGCGCTGTTACGCTTGGGCCATAATACATCCCGTTAATCTGCAATCTGATTTCTTTGGGCAGCTTTATCACGGCGTTAAAGCGCCCATTCCAGTTCAGGCTTTCGGCATCCACGCTTTCGCCTTCAATTTCCCCATCCAGGCGGTAGTGAAATACATTTCCCGACAAGGTAACATTAAGCCATTTAAACGGGTCGCTGTTTATCATCAATTCACCACCAATCGAATAATCATTATTCAGATTTTCGTATGTATTCATAAAGGTGCCATCCTCTTGCAAAGTGCGGATGCGGGTAATTTTGTTGTTGGTAACTCTATAATAACCTTCGAGCGAAATCATCGATTCCCACAATCGCTTCTGGTAAGCCACCTCGTACGAATCGGTATATTCGGGTTCCAGGTCGGGATTGCCCTGGCGGTAATTGTATTGATCCATAAAACTAACAAAGGGGTCGAGATACCATCCACGAGGTCGGTCGATTCGGCGGGCATAGCTGGCCAACATCTGATCTTTATTTTCAAACGACTTGGAAAGATGCAGGCTGGGAAAATAATCCCATCGGTCGATAAGCGAAGGATCCTCAGCCTTTTGATTTTTTATTTCGCGGTAGGTATATTCGCCACGCAAGCCTAACTGATATCCAAAGGAATGCCATTTGTTTTGATATATCCCATATACAGAGTAAATGTCGCGACGGAAATCCATCTGATTCGAAAAAAGCGTGTCTTCAATCCATTCGCTAGCTACAAAATTATTGAAAACATAAACCTCTGTTTCGTCTTCTATACGGGCTTGCACGCCTGCTTCTATCTTACCCTCTTCGCCAACAGGCTTGGTGTAGTCCAGCTTTAAGCGGTACTCATCATCCGTATCTTTTTCGGTGGATTGTATTATATACGTATTACCATCGATTATATTCCAGTCCTTATCGCTGGCATATTCGCTCTGGCCATCTTTATCATCGCCATCGCGGTTGCGGTAATAAAATGAGCCATCCAGTTGATGACCCAAATCATCGAACTTATGCTGAAAATTAAGGGTTGCATTATAGTAGTTGCCCGAACGATTCATCGTTGTTTCGCTTATCGAATAGCGATCATAACTTAGGGGCTTGGTAAATTGGTGAAGGCTGGAATTGCCCCCGCCATTAAATTCGTAATAGCCCACTCTTCCCTGCACGCCGATGCTGGTCATTTCGCTCAAATAATAATCGAAGCCCGCTCTAAGACCATAGCCTTCGCGTCCCCGGCCCCGGTCGCCAAAACTGTTTCTATAAAAAGTAGTGTCGTTAATCAGGGTTTCGTTGCGGGTGGTGCGCTTTCCTTCACGCTTCCCATCGCGATAGTCGGCACCCACGAAATAGTTAAATTTTTTGTAACGATAGTTTAGCAAAAAGTCCAGGCTCTTAGATTCGTTGGAAGCTACCGAGGCGTTAACCACACCATTGAATCCTTTCTCAATTTTTTCTTTAAGAATTACATTGATAATGCCGGCCACTCCATCGGGGTCGTACTTGGCCGATGGGTTGGTGATAATTTCGATTTGGTCGATGTTGGAAGCCGGGATTTGCTGGAGGGCATCCGAGCCTTCCAAAACACTGGGGCGACCATCAATCAAAACCGTGAAAGAGCCGCTGCCCCGCAGGCTGACGTTGCCATCAATATCCACCTGCACCGAGGGGGTGTTTTCGAGGGCTGTTACCGCAGTCCCGCCTTCGGCCATAATATCCTGGCTCACATTCACCACCTTTTTATCAATCTGATATTCGATGTGTTCTTTTTGGGCAGTAATCACAACCGCTTTCAGGTTTTCGGTGGATGAGTGCAGATAAATCTTACCCAGGTCGATCGTCTTTTTTTGCGGGTTGATCTTGATATCGCTGACGAATTCTTTTTTGAATCCTATGAAATTGCCCACCAGATAGTAGCGGCCATAGGGTAGCTTTTCGAGGGCAAAAGACCCGTCCATGGCGGTAACTGTACCCGAAACCATCGATGAGTCGCGAAGGCTGAACAGAACCACGTTTGCATAGCCCATGGGTTTTTCGCTGCCGTATTCGAGCACGGTAGCACTCAGCTTTCCATCAGCAGGCATATCGCCTCGTCCGCCTGGTCGCTGGGCAAACAAACCCAGGCCAATCATCATCATCAAAAATGTGGGTGCTATCTTCATCATCATATTCATACGTACTATTATATTTTTTTCAATTTTGTATTAACAAAGCAGGTCAAACGAAGTTTGTGAATTTTGATTTTATAGACATTACAAAGTCTGTGATTATTCCATGGATGTAAAAAAATGTCAGCCTGGCTTTTTTCAAATAGCAAATTTTCGTTGACTTGCCCACTAAAAAATATGTTTCTGTTTTCGATTTGTTTTAATAAAATATTTTTACTTTCGCCCACAAAAAAGAATGAACATCCATACATCAGCCCATTTGAAAAGCCCTACAAAGTACTTTTTTATATTTTTAGTTTTGATGTTTCTATCAATGACGGGAACAATTAACGCCCAATCAGGCAAGTCCCACCAGCTACAAAAGTTGATTAACAGCACCTCCGGCGAAGAAAAAGTAAAAAACCTGCTTTTACTTGCCGATACATTACTCTATCAAAATCCTGACAGCAGCCTAACTGCATCGTTCGAAGCACTAAAACTTGCCGACAGCATACACAATCCTGCCCTTGCTGCCCGGGCAAATAACTACATAGGATTAGGACAAATGCAAAAACATCAAAACGAGAAAGCCTCAGAAGCCTTTACAAAATCACTTGAATATGCCAAAAAATCCGATGATTATTTATTGTATGTGAAGAATTTGGTTGGACTGGCCGAATGTCATTATGGAAAACTTCAATACGATAGTGCCAAAAATATTTTGGAAACTGCGAAACTACTGTCGTTGAAGCACAAGCTCGAAAATACCCTGCCGGCAATATATAATAACATGGGTAAAATTTCCACAAATGAAGGAAACCATTTGGATGCCATTGAAAAGTATTTAGTAGCTGCCGATATTTACAGTAAAAAGAAATATTTCGATGACCTGGCAATCGTTTACCATAATATCGGTTTGATTTATGTTGACCTGAAAAACTACCCGGAGGCCACGCATTATATTAATCTCGCTGTCGAGATTAACACCAAATACAATCTCCTGCCTGCACTCCATAACAATTACAATAGCCTGGGGAATGTTTACTCAGAAATTGATTCATTGGAAAAAGCACAATACTATTACAAGCTGGTAATAGAAACTGCACGTAATAACAACAACGAATACGATATGGCCAAAGCCTATTTAAACCTGGCCAATTTACTTAAGAAGCAAGGCATTTACGATGATGCCGGAAAATATTACGACAGCTCAATTTATTTATCAGAGAAAAATAACATTGTATTTGGTATTATTGTCGGAAAACTAAACCTCGGCAGTTATTACAGCGCCATTGGCAAGCACACTGAGGCACTGAAAGTTTTACATGAAGACCTGCAACTCCTTTCTCAATACAACATACCCGAAGTACAGACGGCACTGTACGGCATTTTCTCCTCCACTTTCAAAAATGCCGGAGTATATGATTCGGCACTCTATTATTACGAATTATACAACCACCTCAACGATAGCATTGCCAGCGAAGAAACCCATCAAACCGTGCTTTCGCTGGAAAAAAAATACCAGTCGGAACGCAAGGCCCGCGAAATTGCCGAATTGCAGGAAAACATTAACCATGAGAAATCGCGCAGCCGCCTGTTCATCATCACTTTTGTGTTTGTGGCCGTAGTGCTTGTTACTGCCATTTTTCTTTTGCTGGCCCGGCGGCGTGCAGCGAGATTGCGCGAACAACTTACCCGTCAGGAAAACGAAGAACTAAAAAATGTGATGGCACTGCGCAACCAGGAACTGGTATGTAAGGCATTGATGGTCTCGAACCTGAATGAGCAATTAGATAAAATCAACAACCATGTAAAACAAATCAAACCCTCGATAAACCCTGATGCCGCTCAAAGGCTGGATGTTCTGGTACATGACCTTGAAATCACCCTGCCCGAGCAGGCCTGGCACGAATTTGAAACCCGTTTCGAACAGGTACACCAGGGATTTTTCACCCGGCTTCTCACCAGTTTCCCCGAGCTTACGCCATCGGAATTAAAAATGTGCAGCCTCCTCAGGCTCAACATGACCACCAAAGATATTGCCCTACTCACCAACCGAAGCATCGGAACGGTGGACAATATCCGCAGCAGCATCCGCAGAAAATTACATTTGAATGGTGAAGATAACCTTACTGCTTTTTTGTTGAATTTGTAGTCTTCAGTCCGCAGTCCGCAGTTGGCAATCTTCAGTCCGCAGTTTTCAGCCCACAGTGCCGCGTAAGGGAAGCATTAACGAGGGTAAGTCATCCGATGAATTCCTCCAAACCGTAGTGCCACAGTTTTTGGAAACACGGACAGGCTTCGGGGCTATTCATCGGATGACTACCCCATACCAAAAAAAGGATTTCAGATTGCAGATTAATTGATTTTAGATTTTAGATTTCACCTACATCTCAAATCAAAAATCGCTAATCGTCAATCTTAAATCAACGAAATCTTCCCCATTAAATATCAATAGCCCCGGGTTTTAACCCGGTGAATTATGAATTACAGATGACCGCTCCCGCGTTTTCGCTAATAATGCCTTTGGCATTATTAGCGAAAACGCGGGGGATATCCATTCCTCAATTCAATCCTCGCCCTAAAGGACAAGGCTATTGATATTAAACCCTAAACCCCTCATATATTTAACCTTAGCCTCCATACCGTTTCCCACCTTAGACAAACATGAGAAAATCGTGAGGTGTATTTTTTGGACACCATGAGATAATCGTGAGGTCAAAAACTTGCTTTCTGCCCTTTTGACTCTTTACTTTGAGCCATGTATTTCAAAACCCGTTTTAAGCATCAAGTTATGGATGATCAAAATTTGAATATTCGAAAAGAACAAGGTTCTGAATGGAAAGAAAAAAAGGAAGCCATGCAAAGGCTTGCCGATGCCTTGCAAACCACTTCCCTACCCTTAGCCGATAAAACTGCAAACAGTCCTCCTCAGCCATCAGCCCCGGTGAGGTGCTGTTGGTTTATAAAACTCAAAACAAAGTTTTGGAGCACATTCCGCCAGCATTAAGCAAACTTCGGGAAATCAAAAAAAATAACAATGCACTATATTTTTTAATCATTAACCAAATAATTATTCATCATTTATCAAAACTAAATTGATATGGAAAAGAAAAAATTTATCACCTTTTGCATCGCCCTGATTATGATGGGCTGGAACCTGAGTATAAACGCTCAGACCTATTCCGGGGGAAACGGAACGGAAGTTTTGCCTTACGAAATCGCCAACAAAACCGACCTGAAGTACCTGAGCGAAAACAATAGCGATTGGGACGAACACTTCCTACAAACCGCCAACATTGTATTTGAACCTGCCGACTTTGCAGCCGGTGGTGCATTTTACAATGTGGGAGCAGGCTTTAGCCCAATTGGTAATGACACGACAAACTTCACGGGAAGTTACAATGGCAATAACCTTAGCATTACAGGCTTGTACACCAACAGGCCGAACCAGGATTGTGTGGGTATGTTTGGTTTATCTACAGGTGAAATTAAAAATCTGAAGCTGGAGAATGTAAAAATCATCGGGAAATATTGTACTGGTGGCCTGGTCGGAATATCTGGATATTGCTCAATAAGCAATTGCCAACTTAGCGGAACAATTTGCGGATATAATAATGTTGGTGGACTTGTAGGCATTCAATATTTTGGCATAATAAATACTTGTAGTGCTACCGGAACGGTAGAGGGTCAAGAAAATGTTGGCGGACTGGCAGGGGCAAATGTTAGTTGGGATTTAAAATCTTATGCACCCTCAGCAAATAACTTAGTAAACAATTTAAATAGCTTAACCGAAAAAAATGGTGATTCTATCATCTATCCGGATGCCAATGGAAACTTTTCCAAAACACCAAACATTGAGACGACCTTTGGAGATATGGTTGGCAGACAAGATATGATTAGCAATCTGCTAAATAAATCGATGGCGGTTAATAGGTTTACTGATATCAATAAATTTTACCTTGACACAGATCTTGTAGTAAGAGGAGGCAAGAGTTCGAAACTTGGCTATTATAATATTATTGGAACAATAATAAATTGTAATGCTGATGGGACGGTAAGTGGACAAGAAAATGTTGGCGGACTGGTGGGGAATAATTTAGGCTCAATATATAAATCTCATACTTCCGCAGCAGTGAGCGGAGTAATGAATGTAGGTGGGCTTGCAGGCAGGAATGATAATTTTATCATCTATTCGTTTGCCAGGGGTGATGTTTTTAGGATGTCGGGCAACGAAGTAAATTTTGGCGGATTTGTAGGAGAGATTAATGGGACAATTCACCAATGTTATTCCACCGGCATGGTATCGGGCGATGGATGGATTCCTACAAATAAGGGTTTTGCAGGATCGAAAATCACGGGTGTGTGTAGTGATAATTATTGGGATATCTTAAGTAGTGGCCAATCAGCTTCGGCAGGTCAGGGCAGCGGTGAAATAGAAGGTAAAAATACCAGCGAAATGAAGCAGCAGGCCACTTTCGTAAACTGGGATTTTACAAATACCTGGGCCATCGATCCCTCAAAAAACAATGGCTACCCATACCCCATAGGGAATAATTATTCCGGCGGTACAGGAACGCCCGAATCTCCTTACCTGATTGCCAATAAATACGACTTAAAATACCTGAGCGAAAATAGCAGCGATTTGGATAAACACTTCCTGCAAACCGCCGACATTGCATTTGATCTTGCTGATTTTGAATACGGCGGATTATTTTACAATAATGGAATAGGCTTCATCCCGATAGGGATATTTTATTACTCGTGTTTTACGGGAAGCTATAATGGCAATAGTCATAGTATTAAGGGCTTGTACATCAACAAACCTTGGGAATACTGTACTGGTATGTTTGGATGTATCGATAGCGACTTTGAGATTAAAAACATAGAACTAAAAGATGTCGATATCACGGGGGAAGATTATGTTGGCGGCCTATGCGGTGCGATAACAAAAGGTTCAATAAAAAATTGTAAGCTCAATGGCAGCATAATTGGCGAAACGTGGGTTGGTGGATTAATTGGTGCTGCATCCGATACTGTATCTATCAGCAATTGTCAGGTTGATGTTGATATTGTAGGAGAAGATTATGTTGGGGGATTAATTGGTACCGCATCCGACACTGATTCTATCAGCAATTGTCAGGTTGATGTTGATATTGTAGGAGAAGATTTTGTTGGTGGATTAATTGGTTATACATCCGATACTGTATCTATCAGCAATTGCCAGGTTGATGTTGATATTTTAGGAGGAGCTGGTGTTGGTGGATTAATTGGGGTAAACTCCTCTGGTAAAATAATAAGCTGTAGTGCTAGCGGAAAGGTATCCGGATCCATATTTGCTGGCGGCCTGGTGGGATTTAATGGAGGTTCAATATCAAAATGTTTTACCTCCGCAGCAGTTAGCGGAACGGGATTGGTAGGTGGATTTGCAGGAAATAACATAAGTGAAATTAGCGATTCATACGCCAGGGGCAATATTTTTAGGGATGCGGACACACTGGAGTATTTCGGCGGTTTTGCAGGAATAACAGATGATTTTTTAAATCTTTCTAAAAACACTTCATCAACCTACCATTGTTATGCTACCGGAACGGTGTCGGGAGAGGGCTGGAATCCAACGAACAAAGGTTTTACCAGTACAGTTGATGGAGGCATTCTTGAGCATAACTACTGGGACACCCTAAGCAGCGGACAAACAAGTTCGGCAGGCCAGGGCACCGGGCAAATCGAAGGCAAAAGCACCAGCCAAATGATGCAACAAGCCACTTTCGGAAACTGGAACTTTGACTCCATTTGGATTATCGACCCCTTGCACAACAATGGCTATCCATACCTGCAATGGCAAAGCTGTTTCAACCCAACCAATGGCGGGAGCATCAGTGAATCACAAAACATTTGCCAAGGCGAAACACCTGAAGCACTCACCGAAACCACAGTGCCCTCAGGCGAAATGGGAATAATCGAATACAAATGGCAGTTTTTCACCGTTAGCGATACCATCGGCTTTGAAGACATTCCCAACAGCAATACCGCCAACTATAGCCCGGGTGTATTACCCGATACCACTTGGTTTCGCCGCCTTGCCCGTGTTGATTGTATGCCTGGCTGGTCGGGAGCTGCCCAATCGAATGTTATAAAAATCAACATCATCCCCGAAACTATTGCCTTTGCCGGAAATGATGCTTCTGTTTTACCTGGTGAAGATTTTACCCTTTTGGAAGCTACAGCAGATAATTACTCATCGCTATGCTGGACAACATCAGGGGATGGTATATTTGACGATTCAACAAACCTAAACCCGACATATACTCCGGGCACGAATGATTTTGTAGCTGGAAATGTTGTTTTAACACTAACTCTGGAAGGTTTAGGGAACTGTAATTTTACGGACAATGCTCAAATGACACTTACCATTTTCGGAGCACCATCCATTGTAATTTCCAGCCCAACTGAGGACGAAATTATTTATGATACAGTGGTAACAGTTTCGGGCACCGCCAGCGATGCAGGGAATAACCTTTCGGAAATTCACATCAAAGTGAATAATGGAACCTGGCAACTGGCAACAGGTACAAATGCCTGGACGGGCATCCTAAGTTTGATGCCAGGCGAAAACCTTATTCAGGCGAAAGCACTTAACACCCTGGGATTGGAATCTATCATAGCGGAAGTAAACATTATTGCAAGTTACCAACTTATTTCGCTAACGCAGGGATGGTCGCTGATATCATCCTACCTCGACCCGGCTGACCCCGACCTTGTAAACCTGTGGGCTGATGTGGTGAGCGAAAACAACCTGCTGCTAATGATAGGCATGAATGGGATATATGCACCCGCTCCCTTCAACATCAACACCATGATAAACTGGGATGTGCTGAAAGGCTACAAAATAAAAATGAACGCACCTGATGAACTTGTTATCAAAGGCTATGCGCTGAGCGAAAACACGGTAAACTTTGCTGCCGGTGCTCATATAGTTCCGATGCTAACAAACCAATCTGCGTTGCTCCTGGATATTTTCGACAATCCTGAGAATGATATCCTGTATATGCTCGATCTTACTTCCAACCTGGTTTACTGGCCCGGTGGCGATATTTATACCCTCAACGAACTTATTCCCGGCAGGGGCTACCTTGCCAATTTCTTAAATCCGGTTACGCTAAGTTTTCCCAATTTAAGCAAGGGAGCTAAGTCGGTAAATCAGGTATTGCCACCAGCCGAAGGCCCCTGGGCTTGCGCAAGAACCGGCAACTTACATTTAATCTCGATAAGCACCGAAGCCATTAATAATCTGGAAAAAGCTGACTACCTCGGGGCTTTCGACAACGAGGGAAATTGCGTGGGATATGCTGCCATCGGAAAAACCGGCGAAAATATCCTACTCACGGTTTATGGCAACGATGAAACAAGTGCTGAAAAAGACGGCTTGGAGGAAGGTGAGCTTCTCCGTTTCCGAAGTTTCAGCAGAGCTGATAATACCGAAACGGAACTTGCGGCAACATTCAGCGAAAGCTTTGCCAGCCACGATGGCTTGTATGCCACGGATGGCCTTTCGGCGATAAGTGGATTTAAAGCATCGGCTACCGGAATTGTTGAAACCGAGATGGCCAACTCGATTCAGGTTTATCCCAACCCTGCCAGCGATGAATTGAATATCGTTTTTGATAATTTCAAATCCGAAAATGAAACCCAAATTGAACTTGTTAATTCGGGCGGAAGCATGGTACTAAAAAGTAATATCCTACAAAAGCACAGCAAACTGGATTTAGGTAATTTGCAACCGGGAATTTATGTTTTAAAGATTATACAAGATGGGGAGATGACGTATAAAAAGGTAGTATTGCGGTAGCATGTGAGTGAAAGTCACCCCGTGAATTTGTTTTTGGCACGAAGCACCGCTTTCAAAAAACAGTGTTGCGTGCTGGAGTTATTCACGGGGTGACTACTCAGTTTAATCAGGGCTTCACTTGGAGTGAAACCCTGACTTCCCGAAGCTTTTGCAAGTCATCCGATGAATCCTTTCAAACCGCAGTGCCATAGTTTTGGGAATACGGACAAGCTCCGGGGCTATTCATCGGATGACTACATCATACGTTACACAAAAACCTAACAGATTTACCCGTCTGAGCGCAGCACACCTTTAATAATTCAAAAAGCTTTCTTATGAGGAAACCTGTTAGGTTTACCTCTCGCAAGTCATCCGATGAATTCCTCCAAACCAAAGTACCACAGCAGGCTCCGTGGTTATTCATCGGATGACTAAAAGCCCGGGCTTCTATTCTAGAAAGCCCGGGCTTTTTTATCAAAAATGGCAATGATGATTATTCTTAAAATTCCGGACAACTTTGTATTTGTCTTTGCACAAATAATTTTCCCTTTGCGGATTAATAAAATTTCTTAAAATTTATTAATTTTGTAAAAAAAATAATTTGGAAACAGATAGCAAATACAAAATACTTTTGGCTGACGATGAGCCTCAGAATATCAAAGATTTGTTTGAAGCATTTAATCCCGAAAGTTACAGGGTTTTCGTGGCATCCAACGGAAAAAGTGCTGTGGGGCAAGCCTTAAAACACCAGCCCGATGCCATCGAAATTGATGTCTGCGTAAAATCCATGATCAGGCTCAACCTGAGCCATCAGAAAATTATCAACCTGGAGAAAGAAATCACCCAGCAAAAACCCGGGCTAAACACCGATAATTCATTATCCCATTTTATGCAAGAAATCAATTAATTGCCATGCGAACATCCGATTACTTAAGCCTCATTCTTATTGCATTTATCGCCATAGCTTTCACCTTACTTATTGGCCATGCAATTCCCGGTAAGCAATTCGAACCCTACCACCTTCAATTGGATTCCGTATGGCCCAAAGAAACCGGCGTTCAGGAATATGTTGTGGATATAAACAATGATTCCTTACCCGAATTTTTTACCCATCATAGTATAAATCAATCCGGACATTCGATTGATTACCGGCACAACAATAATCTTCAAACATTCCATATTTTTTATAAAAACGATTTTTTTATTAGCAGGTTCGTCCATTTTGTCAATGTAAATCAGGATCAGGCTAAGGTAATTATCTTTATTACAGCAATAGATAAAATTGCCTGGTTGAATATTTATAAATATGACCCTGACATGGATGAATACAAGCCGATAAAAAAAGTTGAAATAGGCTCCGTCAGTTATTACAACAACAAGCCTGACGTAATAAATTATTCCATTGTTGCGCACGAATCTGAAATTTATTTTGACCTTACACCCGGCTACTCCGTCAAGAACCGTCATATTTATAAATATAGTTTTGCTAACGACAGTGTTTCAAAAACTGACAAGAACAGTTTTGTTATTAAAAAATTGGGATTGAATAACTATGGTGGTAAGAATTACCTACTGGCAAAAGAAATGCTGGCCACTGGCAACACCATGACGCAACAAGAATATGAAGGCATGGAAAACTCCACAAACAAAGATACAATGGAGATGTTTAAAATATATAAACCTCTAAAACATTTGGTGTATCAATATGGTGATTTTTCATCCTACATCCTGCTTTACAACGACAGCTTAAAATTTACTTTCGAGCCTATCGAATTTTATGGATGGACGAATTTCACCATATCAGAATTTATCAGCATCAACGGCATTCCCCACATTATCGCCCTCACCAATACCGAAAAAGGTGATACCGCCAATAGAGTAATTACCCTTTGCGATTTGCAGGGTAAGATCATGAACCGGCTCCCCATGCCTCATGATTTTACTGAAATTTATAGCAGAAATGGAATGATTGTTTTTAAGGATAAAGAAAACCTTTTTATGTATTCCAACCGGCTTGAAATGATTGAGCAAATTCCTGACATTACCTACAGCGCCGGATTCTTCGATATCAACAGGGATCAAAAAAGTGAGTTTGTCGCCTTTCGGGATAACAAAATGTTGGTTTTTTCGTCGGATTTCGACATCCTCGCCACCTTTGTAATTAACCAGGAATTTGCTCCATATCCTGAGGAAAATGGAATCAGCCTGCTTCAAATTGGCGCCAGGCATGGTTTAATGTTCAACACCCGCTTGTTTTATTATCTTTTTAGCTACAGCAAAAATCAATATGCTTTATTCAAATATCCTTTCTACATTGTGGTGTTTTTTCTTTGGTTCGGGCTGCTTTTCCTTATCCTGAAATTAAATTCAAAACGGCTGCAAAATGAAAATTTAAGGCTCGAAAAAATTGTTTCGGATCGAACGGTTGAACTGAAATCGAAAAACCATGAGCTGGCCTATAAAAATGAAGAAATTCAAAGCCAGTCCGAAAAAATCACCGAACAATATGAACGTCTCGAAAAGCTGGATCAGTTTAAAGAATCGCTTACCCATTCCTTAGTTCACGATCTGAAAAACCCTTTAAGCCAGATACTCATCAATACCAGTAATCGGAATGTGCGTAATGCAGCAGGTAAAATGTTGCGCCTGATCACCAACATGCTGGATGTGGAAAAATACGAAACCACCGAATTCGACCTGAACAAAGAAAAATATTCGCTAAAAGAAATACTTGAAGAAGTAGAAAACGGTCAGGAAATTAACCTGATGGAGAAAAACTTGAAACTAAACCTGCATTTCGACGATTACCTGATACTTGCCGATAAAGAACTAATGACACGTGTGTTCGACAACCTGCTCTCGAATGCCATCCGTTATTCGCCCCTTAACCGGAATATTGATGTTTTTACCGAAGCATTAGCAAACGATGCCATCAAAATTAGTATGAGAAATTATGGGGAAACCATTCCCGAAGAAGCCCTGCCTTTTATCTTCGACAAATACCGGCAATTCGGGAAAACCGACAGCAGCTCCCACCGTTCTACCGGGCTGGGACTTACCTTTTGCAAAATGGCGGTTGAAGCACATGGCGGCAATATCGGCGTCAGCAGCATGCCTGAGGAGGGTACCGATTTCTGGTTCACCCTTCCCTATGCTTTAAAAAACGGTGAAATGGATGAAAATGAAATCGCCACACAGGATGATCATCGTACAATCCAGCTTTCGGAAACCGATATTGAAGTACTGAAAGAAGCAGTGAACCAAGTAAAGGAATTTGAAATATTTGAGATTTCTCGTTTTCACGAAATACTCGACCCCTTGAGGGATACTTCCGGGGGTGATGTAAATGATTGGATTACGCTTATTTTTAGTGCCGTTTACATTCAGAATACAGATGAACTCGACCGTTTAATAAAACTTGCAGAAAATGGAAAAACAGAAAATACTGATCGTTGACGATGAACCCGCAGCCCTCGAAAGCATTGTAAAATGCTATATCGAATCACGCGAACCCTTCGAGTTATTTCAGGCATTGAATGGCGAAACTGCTTTTCAGATTGCGCAAAAAGTTGTTCCCGACCTGGTGCTCACCGATTGGGAAATGCCTGTGATGGACGGGCTGCAGTTGATAAGTAAAATGCAGGCAACCGAAGCCTTGCGCGATATTCCGGTGATTATGGTGTCGGGGTGCATGCTATCGCCCAACGACCTCAGAACAGCCATGTCGGTGGGCGCGGTGGATTACATTCGCAAACCCATTGATAAAACTGAATTGCTGGCACGTACCAAAACCATGCTCAGGATTTCAACTGCCACCAAAACCATCCGGAAACAGGAAGAAGATTGCTTACAGGCCGAACTTAACCTGAATAAAAAAGAACTGGCCATTGCTGCCCTCCAGCTGGCCAATTATCAGAAAAGGAACGAAGAGATGCTGCTTGAAATGAAAAGGCTGATACCATACATGAATAATGACGGAGTGGAAATATTAAGGAAAATCATCCAAACCAACAAGGCGGATTATGAGAATGATTTTCTCACAATTTTTGAAACCCAATTCAAGGATGTTCATACCGGATTTTATGAACGGCTTGATGCCCGGCATCCCGAACTAACGCCTACCGAGAAAAAAATATGCACTTTCCTCAAAATGAATTTAAACACCAAAGAAATTGCCATCCTGTTACATTCCACCCCCGCTTCCATTGAAGTAACGCGCGCCAAGATCCGCAAAAAAATTGGGATCGAACACTTTCAAAACCTCACTGCGTACATTGCAGGAATTTAAAAAGTCTCTTTTTCAATTTTCGGTCATCACGCTGATTGTTTTCTTTTAAATGATATTCTTGCAGAATTCTGAACAGCTATCATCGAACTTTCCGACGTTTCGATTACCAATAGCTATCGGTAGCGGACGATCGAAAGTTTCGCACGCCCCGACCCTGAAGCATCTGCCAGGATCGTCAAGCGTTAAAAAATATTACCGAAATCAGATATCCGATGTTTGATGTCCGATGTTTGATATTTTGACCGCTGGAGGCAATTTTAATTATTGAAAATACTGGGGAATAATTCCAAAATAATTGCTCATCCAGCATAGTAAATATTCAATTAAAAGATTAAACATGAGTAATTAGTAAATTCCTTCAAAATCATTGTAAACTGATGAATAAAATAAATGCACAACGCGTTGAACAAAATACCATAATTATGTTAATTTTGTAGTGCATTTTATTTTTTATAAAAATGGAAACATTATTTCAAAAACAGCAAATCTTGCTTGTCAGGACTAATTTATCTTTCAAGCGGTACATGTATGGCCGGTTTCCGTGGAATAGCCGTATGGCAGGGCTTATTGGCCCGCGGGGTGTAGGAAAAACCACCATGCTTCTGCAATACATCAAAGAACAGAACCTCCCGGATATGCTCTATGTTTCGGCAGACGATATTTATTTTTCGACTCACAGATTAACAGATGTAGCAGATCAATTTTATAAAAATGGCGGAAAACATCTTTTTATTGATGAAATCCATAAATACAAAGATTGGTCGCTTGAGCTGAAAAATATGTATGATTTTTATCCCGATTTGAAAGTCTGCTTTACAGGTTCGTCTATTCTGGATATTCGCAAAGGAATGGCCGATTTGAGCCGTCGGGCACTGATGTTTTCTATGCAGGGTTTTTCATTCCGCGAATATTTAAAATTCGAACACGGCATTGATGCGCAGGTACATACCTTCGAAGATATTATCAGCAATAATATCACGCTCCTTGACAGTATTGAACACCCACTACCCCTTTTCCGCGAATATTTGCAAAAGGGCTATTATCCAATGGCAAACGAAGATAATCTGTCAATCCGCTTGGGACAAATACTGAATTTGACGCTTGAGGTGGATATACCTCAGTTTGCAAATTTATCCGTTGCTACCGCCCGAAAACTGAAAAAGCTATTGCTTGTAGTTGCCGAAAGTGTGCCATTTAAACCCAATTTTGTGTCGCTGGCCGCTAAGCTGGGAGTAAGCCGTAATTCGCTCGAAGAATATTTAACTTTTATGGAAGACGCGGGGCTTATTGCTCGCCTGCGCAGCCAGGCATCAGGAATAATCGGTTTAGGAAAAGTAGAAAAAGTATATTTAGACAATTGCAATCTGATTTATTATCTGTCGGCCAGAGAACCTGAAACCGGCAATATCCGCGAAACATTTTTTATGAACCAAATGCGGGTAAATAATGCGGTAACTTCTGCTGCTGTTGCCGATTTTAAAATTGACAAATACACTTTTGAAGTGGGTGGAAAAAGCAAATCGCAGGAACAAATAAAAAACACGCCCAATGCATTTATTGTAAAAGATGATATCGAATATGGATATCAAAACACCCTGCCTTTGTGGGCTTTTGGTTTAAACTATTAATTCTATTTACAGTCAAATATTGGGGCAAACAGAACAATCCCCCGCACCACCACAACGGCCTTCCCTGCCTCGCCTTAGCGTAGTCCAATACAGGAGGCAAGGCGGGCATCCCTTCAACCCTCGCCCTGAGCCTGCCGAAGGGAACCTCCTCAAACCCCTTTTCAATCCTCATTATTTTGTAGTACAGACAAGGCATGCCTTGTCTGTACGGCAATAATTTTCTCCCCTCATCTCTCATCTCTCACCTCCCATCCTACATCAATAAATTACTTACTTTTGCAGTAAAACTAATCGCACATGAAATACCTCGATCCAAAAAACGATCTGACCTTCAAGAAGATTTTCGGGCAGCATCCGCACCTGCTCAAAAGTTTCCTCAATGCTCTGCTGCCACTGCCGCAGGGTTCGTACATCGAAAGCCTCGAGTACCTCCCCGCCGACATGGTTCCCGAAACCCCGCTGATGAAATATTCGATCGTGGATGTGCGCTGCCGCGACAACACCGGGAGGCAATTTATAGTTGAAATGCAAATGAACTGGACAACCGGCTTTATGCAGCGCGTACTGTTCAATGCTTCCAAAGCTTACGTAAAACAACTCGACAGAGCGTATGCCTACAACACGCTGCAACCCGTTTACGCGCTTAACCTTGTAAACGAGGTCTTCGAAACCGAAAAACCAGAGTTTTACCACCATTACCAGATTGTTAACATTGCCGATACTGAAAAGCAACTTGAAGGGCTGGAATTTGTATTTGTTGAACTCCCTAAGTTCAAGCCCGAAATATTCAGCGAGAAAAAACTCCAGGTATTATGGTTGCGCTTCCTCACCGAAATTGATGAGAAGAGCACAGATATTCCGGAAGATTTGCTGGCCAGCAGCGAAATAAAAGAAGCACTGGAAAACCTCCATTCATCCGCTTTCAGCAAGGCCGAAATGGAGAGTTACGACAAATACTGGGACAGTGTGCGAACCGAAAGAACCTTGCAAACGGGCTATTTTAACAAAGGAAGAAATGAAGGGAAAGCCGAAGGAAGAACCGAAGGAAAAGCCGAAGGAAGAAATGAAGGAAAAGCTGAAGAAAAGATTGCCAACGCAAAAAACGGAATCAAAGCAGGGCTTTCCAATGAAATCATTAAAACAATGACACAGCTCTCCGATGAAAAAATAGATGTGCTCCGCCAGGAATTAATAAAGGAATAACTTGCATCACCTTATTTCATTACAATTCTTTTTCAATCCCCATTATTTTGTTGTACAGACAAGGCATGCCTTGTCTGTACGGCAATAATTTTCTCACTTCTCACTTCTCATTTCTCACTTCTCCCCTCTCATCCTTCATCAATAAAATACTTACTTTTGCAATAAATAAATCGCACATGAAATACCTCGATCCAAAAAACGATCTGACCTTCAAGAAGATTTTCGGGCAGCATCCGCACCTGCTCAAAAGTTTCCTCAATGCTCTGCTGCCACTGCCGCAGGGTTCGTACATCGAAAGCCTCGAGTACCTCCCCGCCGACATGGTTCCCGAAACCCCGCTGATGAAATATTCGATCGTGGATGTGCGCTGCCGCGACAACACCGGGAGGCAATTTATAGTTGAAATGCAAATGAACTGGACAACCGGCTTTATGCAGCGCGTACTGTTCAATGCTTCCAAAGCTTACGTAAAACAACTCGACAGAGCGTATGCCTACAACACGCTGCAACCCGTTTACGCGCTTAACCTTGTAAACGAGGTCTTCGAAACCGAAAAACCAGAGTTTTACCACCATTACCAGATTGTTAACATTGCCGATACTGAAAAGCAACTTGAAGGGCTGGAATTTGTATTTGTTGAACTCCCTAAGTTCAAGCCCGAAATATTCAGTGAGAAAAAACTCCAGGTATTATGGTTGCGCTTCCTCACCGAAATTGATGAAAAGAGTACAGATATCCCGGAAGATTTGCTGGCCAGCAGCGAAATAAAAGAAGCGCTGGAAAACCTCCTTTCATCCGCTTTCAGCAAAGCTGAAATGGAGAGTTATGATAAATACTGGGACAGTGTCCGAACCGAAAGAACTTTGCAAACGGACTCTTTTAATAAAGGAAGAACTGAAGAAAAGATTGCCAACGCGATAAACGGAATCAAGGCAGGGCTTACCAATGCGATTATTAAAACTATGACACAGCTCTCCGATGAAAAATTAGATGCCCTCCGCCGCGAATTGAAAAAGTAATAACTTTCATCACCATATTTCATTACAATTCCTTTTCAATCCTCATTATTTTGTAGTACATACAAGGCATGCCTTGTCTCTACGGCAATAATTTTCTCACTTCTCACTTCTCATTTCTCACTTCTCCCCTCTCATCCTTCATCAATAAAATACTTACTTTTGCAATAAATAAATCGCACATGAAATACCTCGATCCAAAAAACGATCTGACCTTCAAGAAGATTTTCGGGCAGCATCCGCACCTGCTCAAAAGTTTCCTCAATGCCATGCTGCCACTGCCGCAGGGTTCGTACATCGAAAGCCTCGAGTACCTCCCCGCCGACATGGTTCCCGAAACCCCGCTCATGAAATATTCGATCGTGGATGTGCGCTGCCTCGACAACACCGGGAGGCAATTTATTGTTGAAATGCAAATGAACTGGACTACAGGTTTTATGCAACGCGTTTTGTTCAACGCTTCCAAAGCTTACGTAAAACAACTCGACAGAGCGTATGCCTACAACACGCTGCAACCCGTTTACGCGCTTAACCTTGTAAACGAGGTCTTCGAGACCGAAAAACCAGAGTTTTACCACCACTACCAGATTGTTAACATTGCCGATACCGAAAAGCAACTGGAAGGGCTGGAGTTTGTATTTGTTGAACTCCCCAAGTTTAAGCCCGAAATATTCAGTGAGAAAAAACTCCAGGTGCTGTGGCTACGCTTCCTCACCGAAATTGATGAGAAGAGCACAGATATTTCGGAAGATTTGCTGGCCAGCAGCGATATAAAAGAGGCATTGGAAAACCTCCGTTCATCGGCTTTCAGCAAAGCCGAAATGGAAAGTTACGATAAATACTGGGACAGTGTGCGAACCGAAAGAACTTTGCAAACGGACTCTTTTAATAAAGGTGAAACAAAAGGTAAAGCCGAAGGAAGAACCGAAGGAAAAGCTGAAGGAAGAACCGAAGGAAAAGCTGAAGGAAGAAATGAAGGAAAAGCTGAAGAAAAGATTGCCAACGCTATAAACGGGATCGTGACAGGGTTGTCCAATGAAATCATTAAAACAATGACACAGCTCTCCGATGAAAAAATAGATGTGCTCCGCCAGGAATTAATAAAGGAATAACTTGCATCACCTTATTTCATTACAATTCTTTTTCAATCCCCATTATTTTGTTGTACAGACAAGGCATGCCTTGTCTCTACGGCAATAATTTTCTCATCTCTCACTGCCGGGCTTTGCCCGTGCATCCTCGAAAAATTACGAAAATTGAAAATTTTCTATTTTTCGGGACTCTCACCTCTCCCCTCTCAATCCCTGCCCTGAGCCTGCCGAAGGAAACCCTTCAACCTTCAAAACCAAAAAGCAGAAGCAAGAATATGCCAACTCCGGAAGTAAAAACATGCCAGGTTCGGAAGTAAAAGATAGCCAAATCCAGAAGTAATAGTATATTTGCAACAAATAAACTGGATTACAAAATGAACAAAAAAATTTACATGTTACGAATATGTGATACTGATTTACAGATCGCATTACAATCATCAGGAGCGGTATTAATTGAAGGAGCTAAATGGTGTGGTAAAACCAGCACAGCAACCAATACTTCTGGTAGTGTATTGCTTATGCAAGATCCTGATAAAGCGGGTTCGTACATGGCTATGGCCGATACAAAGCCTTCGTTACTGCTAAAGGGTGAAACTCCAAGACTGATTGATGAGTGGCAAATGGCTCCGGTTTTATGGGATGCTGTACGCTTTGAAGTTGATAAAAGAGCGGAAACAGGTCAGTTTATTTTAACCGGATCGGCCGTTCCCTCCGACAATGTTACTGCTCATACAGGTACAGGCAGAATCTCGCGCTTACTATTACGGCCAATGAGCTTATTCGAATCCATGGAATCAAACGGGGCAGTATCCTTAGGTGCTTTGTTCGATGGTGAACTTGAGGTAGAGGGCATTTCAGATTTAAGTATCGAGGATATTGCTTTCGCACTATGCAGAGGCGGATGGCCGGCAAGTGTTAAGCAAAAAGGGACAACTGCTTTGCGAATGGCAATGGATTATGTTGAAGCTGTGATTAACCATGATGTATCAAGGGTTGACAATGTAGAAAAAAATCCCGAAAGGGTTCGATTGTTATTGCGATCGTTGGCACGCAACATTGCAACAACTGCCACCTATCAAACCATCAAAAACGATATGGAAGCGACCGACATCACCATTTCCGACAAAACCATCAGTTCTTACTTAAACGCTTTACGCAGGATTTTTTTGGTGGAAGATTTGCCGGCATGGGCGCCATCATTGCGATCAAAATCTGCTATTCGAACTTCTGCAAAAAGGCATTTTGTTGACCCCTCCATTGCTACGGCAATACTTAGGTCGAACCCGGAAAGCATATTAAACGATTTTCAATACTTCGGTTTCCTGTTTGAAGCTTTGTGCACACGCGACATCAGGGTTTACGCTCAATCAAACGATGGCGATGTTTTTCATTATCGTGATAAAAGTGGCCTGGAGGCCGATTTGATTATACGCCTCCGCGATGGCCGATGGGCTGCTATTGAAGTGAAATTAGGCAATAAACAACTCGACCTTGCGGCTAAAAATCTTTTAGCACTAAAAAACCGGATTGACAAAAATAAAATGGGCGAACCTTCTTTTTTGATGGTGATTACCGGCGGACAGTATGCTTACCGGCGCAGCGATGGTGTTCTGGTTGTGCCTGTGGCCTGTTTGAAACACTAAAGCCTGCGGCAAATCCTTCAACCTCCTCAACCTCCTCCGAATATTTTGACGTTTCGATGCCCTATCAGACGATCGAAAGTCTCGCACGCCCTGACCTTCAAGCGTCAAAAAGAGATAGCGCAGCCAACACATGATCATCTTAACCAGCTCCTACTTTCCAATCCTCAACCTTAAACCTTCTCAACCTTTCAACTATTCAACTATTCAACTTCCTCAACCCCTCTCAACCTCCTCAACCTTTCAACTATTTCAACCCCTTTGCCCTGAGCCTGCCGAAGGGAACTTTTCAATCCCCATTATTTTGTAGTACAGCCAAGGCATACCTTGTCCCCACGGCAATAATTTTCTCACCTCTCACTTCTCACCTCTCACTTCTCACCTCTCACTTCTCACCTCTCACCTCTCACTTCTCACTTCTCACCTCTCACCTCTCACCTCTCACTTCTCACCTCTCACCTCTCACCTCTCACTTCTCACCTCTCACTTCTCACCTCTCACCGCTCAACTTCTCAACCCCACCCTTCATCAATAAATTGCTTACTTTTGCAGTAAATAAATCACAGATGAAATACCTCGATCCAAAAAACGATTTGACCTTCAAGAAGATTTTCGGGCAGCACCCACACCTGCTCAAAAGTTTCCTCAATGCCATGCTGCCACTGCCGCAGGGTTCGTACATCGAAAGCCTCGAGTACCTCCCCGCCGACATGGTCCCCGAAACCCCGCTCATGAAATACTCGATTGTGGATGTGCGCTGCCGCGACAACACCGGGAGGCAATTTATTGTTGAAATGCAAATGAATTGGACCACAGGTTTTATGCAGCGCGTTTTGTTCAACGCCTCCAAAGCTTATGTAAAGCAACTCGACAAGGCTTATGCCTACAACACGCTGCAACCCGTGTATGCCCTCAACCTTGTAAACGAGATTTTCGAGACCGAAAAACCAGAGTTTTACCACCACTACCAGATTGTTAACATTGCCGATACCGAGAAGCAACTCGAAGGGCTGGAGTTTGTATTTGTTGAACTCCCCAAGTTTAAGCCCGAAATATTCAGTGAGAAAAAACTCCAGGTGCTGTGGCTACGCTTCCTCACCGAAATTGATGAGAAAAGCACAGATATTTCGGAAGATTTGCTGGCCAGCAGCGATATAAAAGAGGCATTGGAAAACCTCCGTTCATCGGCTTTCAGCAAAGCCGAAATGGAAAGTTACGATAAATACTGGGACAGTGTGCGAACCGAAAGAACTTTGCAAACGGACTCTTTTAATAAAGGTGAAACAGAAGGAAAAACAAAAGGTAAAGCCGAAGAAAAGATTGCCAACGCAATAAACGGAATCATGGCAGGGCTTTCCAACGAAATCATCAAAACAATGACACAGCTTTCCGATGAAAAAATAGATGCGCTCCGCCGGGAATTGGAAAAGGAATAATTTGCATCACCTTATTTCATTACAATTCTTATCAAAAGAAAAAATATCATCATCGGATTTATCGGATTTATCGGATTTGACATGCCTACGGCAGGTAGAGATTCGTGTAATCCGTGTAATCCGTGTAATCCGATGATAACTTTTTTGGGAGATGATTTTTGATATATGCTTAACTTAATGAAATTACTTTTCAACCTTTCAACCTCCTCAACTTTTCAACCTTTCAACTTTTCAACCCCTCAAATCCTCAACTTTTCAACCTCTCAACTTCCTCAACTTCTCAACCCCATCCTCCATTATTAAATTGCTTACTTTTGCAGTAAATAAATCACAGATGAAATACCTCGATCCAAAAAACGATTTGACCTTCAAGAAGATTTTCGGGCAGCATCCGCACCTGCTCAAAAGTTTCCTCAATGCCATGCTGCCGCTACCGCAGGGTTCGTACATCGAAAGCCTCGAGTACCTCCCCGCCGACATGGTTCCCGAAACCCCGCTCATGAAATACTCGATTGTGGATGTGCGCTGCCGCGACAACACCGGGAGGCAATTTATTGTTGAAATGCAAATGACCTGGACTACCGGTTTCATGCAACGTGTTTTGTTCAACGCCTCCAAAGCTTATGTGAAGCAACTCGACAGAGCGTATGCCTACAACACGCTGCAACCCGTGTATGCCCTCAACCTTGTAAACGAGGTATTTGAAACCGAAAAACCAGAGTTTTACCACCATTACCAGATTGTTAACATTGCCGATACCGAAAAGCAACTGGAAGGGCTGGAGTTTGTATTTGTGGAACTCCCTAAGTTTAAACCCGAAATATTCAGTGAGAAAAAACTCCAGGTGCTGTGGTTGCGCTTCCTCACCGAAATTGATGAAAAGAGTACAGATATCCCGGAAGATTTGCTGGCCAGCAGCGAAATAAAAGAAGCATTGGAAAACCTTCGTTCGTCCGCTTTTAGCCAGGCCGAAATGGAGAGTTACGATAAATACTGGGACAGCGTGCGAACCGAAAGAACTTTGCAAACGGACTCTTTTAATAAAGGTGAAACAAAAGGAAAAGCAGAAGAAAAAATTGCCAACGCAAAAAACGGAATCATGGCAGGGCTTTCCAACGAAATCATCAAAACAATGACACAGCTTTCCGATGAAAAAATAGATGCGCTCCGCCGGGAATTGGAAAAGGAATAACTTGCATCACCTTATTTCATTACAATTCTTATCAAAAGACAAAATATCATCATCTAATTTATCGGATTTATCGGATTTGACCTGCCTACGGCAGGTAGAGATTCGTGTAATCCGTGTAATCCGTGTAATCCGATGATAACTTTTTTGGGAGATGATTTTTGATATATGCTTAACTTAATGAAATTACTTTTCAACCCTCTCAACCCCTCATTTCCTGCCCTGAGCTTGCCGAAGGGAACTTTTCAACCCCTTTGCCCTGAGCTTGCCGAAGGGAACTTTTCAATCCCCATTATTTTGTAGTACAGCCAAGGCATACCTTGTCCCCACGGCAATAATTTTCTAACCTCTCACTGCCGGGCTTTGCCCGTGCATCCTCGAAAAATTACGAAAATTGAAAATTTTCTATTTTTCGGGACTCTCACTTCTCACTTCTCAACTCTCACTTCTCACCCCTCAACTCATGCCCTAAGCCTGCCGAAGGGCCATTTTTAGCAAAAAAATCACTCCTCCAAACATCAAATAATCAAGCCTTTAACTTTTCGATTAAGGTACAGTTAAGGTAGGGGTCGATTTTTACTAAGGTCGTTTATTTGCTTTTACCCTTCCTGTGCCTGTACTTTCGCCTCAGTTTAAAAACGGTAACAATGAAAAATAATCGAATTAAAAAAGGAAAACAACTTCAGGAGAAACCTGAAGAAAAAACACTGGAAAAAGAAATAGATGATCTGATTGACAGGGAAAAGGCTAAAAGAAGGATTGTGAGCAAATTGGTTCATCCATCCCATTCAAACATCGAAAAAACAAACAATTGAATATTAAATATTTATTAATGAAAAATTTAATGATTATGAAGAATTTTACATTTTTTAAAAAATGCTTATTAATGCTCTCCTTCCTATTTGTAGGCTGGAATGCAATGGCAATTCATACCACAGGATTGTCGGGTAGCGGTACTGAGACAGATCCTTACATTATTGCAAACCTCGCCGATTTAAAAACACTATCCGAAAACTCAACTTATTGGGCGATCGGAACCTATTTTATCCAAACTGCCAATATTGATGCCTCGGCAACAAACACTTTAAACGTGGGCGACCACGACGGCGATGCCGTAACACCCGACGAAGCAATGGGCTTTGTGCCTATAGCTACTGGTACATCTGGTAATTTCAAGGCGAACTATGACGGACAAAGTTTTACCATTAGCAATCTTTACATCAACCGACCTATTGCGGATGCTGTGGGCTTGTTTGGTTCTGTGGTCGGCAGTTCTATTAGCAACTTAGGACTTATAGCTGTAGATGTTACAGGAGCTTATCGCACAGGTGGAATTATGGGATTTTCTTCCGGTGCAACCTTTTCAAATTGTTACAGTAGCGGTAGCGTAACCGGAAGCAATTGCGTTGGTGGTTTTACAGGAGAAATCTCGTGTGTAACTATTTCAAACTCTTACAGCAGCGGTAGCGTAAGCGGAAACGGCTCGGTTGGTGGTTTTGTGGGGGCAAATGGTAATAGCGTGTCACATTCATCAGAAATCACAAGCAGTTACAGCACATGTAGCGTAACAGGTCTTACTGGCTATATCGGTGGATTCACGGGACAGAACTTTCTAACTATTTCAAACTGTTATAGTACTGGTAATGTATCAGGAACGTATTACGTTGGTGGTTTTGCGGGTTCTAACAGTTGCAATAGTCAGAGTAATGATGAAGGCATTATATCCTGTTACAGCACTGGCGAAGTCTCTGGAACCACCAACGCAGGAGGATTTGTTGGGTACAATGAATCAGGGCGACCAAATGCTGAAATTAACGATTCGTATTGGAACTCCGAAACCTGCAACCAAGCCTCGGGCGTTGGATCTGGTCCGGGAACATTTAATGCTACAGGTCTTACCACCGCACAAATGCAAGTGCAAAGTAACCTTACTAAGCTCGATTTTACCAACATCTGGGCAATCGACGCAGAAAACAATAACGGCTATCCTTACTTGCAATGGCAAACATTTGAGGAACCTGCGGCTGAGCCCATGCAACTCGTGTTCACCACCACTGCCGCCAACCAAACCGTGAAAATTCCACTCAATGGAACTGTGGATGTAGTTATCGACTGGGGCGATGGTTCTACTCCCGACACTATTACCGCCGCCGGAAATGCAAGCCATATTTACGCAGCCGCCAGCACCGATACTGTTAGAATCACAGGAACACTTACCGGGCTGGGGCTCAATGCCAATATACCGGAATATTACAATTATCTAACAGAAGTAACAAGCTGGGGCAATGTTGGTCTGGAAAGCTTAAAACATGCGTTTCTATTTTGCAACAAGCTAACAGATGTACCAGATGACCTGCCATCAACTGTAAGTACTTTAGAATTTGCATTCAATGGCGCATCCATTTTTAATGATGACATTAGCACCTGGAACACTGAAACTGTAAGCAATATGGCCTATATGTTTTTGGATGCGACGGCTTTCGACCAAGATATTAGTTCATGGGATGTGGGCAATGTGGTGAGCATGTACTCGATGTTTTGCCGTGCGTATGCCTTTAACCAGGATATTAGTGCTTGGGATATTAGCAGTGCTGCAAATATGGGAGCCATGTTTTTTGGTCTTACACTTCCTAATGCTACCTACAACGCTATCCTTAATAGTTGGGCAGCCCAAACCGTAAAACCCAATGTAGCTTTCGGTGCCGGAAACAGCATGTTTTCTATTGCAGGATTAGCTTCCCGCCAAAGCCTTATCGATGACCATAACTGGACAATTACCGATGGCGGCGGTGATTTTCTGTTTGATGGGGGCGGCATCCCGACGAATCCATTCCAGATTGCTACCCTCGACGACCTGAAAATCCTATCGGAAAACAACAGTTACTGGGGCAGCTATTTTATTCAAACGGCCGATATTGATGCTTCCGATACCCGCAACTGGAATATTTCGGGCAGCGATACACTCGGCTTTTCTCCTATCGGAAATAATACGAACAAGTTTCAGGCTTCTTATGATGGTGGAGGTCATACCATTGATGGTTTGTATATTTATCGTACGGCACAAGACTATGTTGGTTTGATTGGAAATGCCGACACCACATCCCTTATTTCAACCATAGGTGTTACCAATGTTAATATAACAGGAAATGGTAGTGTTGGCGGCTTAACCGGCAATTGTGGAGGTACCATCAATCAATGCTACACCACAGGCGCTGTATCAGGTGCTGATTTATATGTAGGAGGTTTGGCCGGAAATACAGGAAGTTATTCCGCTTCAGCATATAGAACCATATCAAACTGTTATTCGATATGTTCGGTCTCGGGAAGTGGTAACTTTTTTGGCGGCTTAATAGGAAATACCATTGGAGGCACGGTGAGCAATTGTTATGCTTCCGGTTTAGTAGGTAATGCAGCCTTAAAAGGTGGTTTGATAGCACAAAGTTATGCAACTACAACAAATTCTTTCTGGGACACCAACACTTCGGGCCAGGCTTCGAGTGCTGGCGGCACAGGTCTTGCCACCGCCCAAATGCAAACCGACAGCACATTTACAAGTGCAGGTTGGGATTTTGTTACCATACCAATCTGGGAAATCGATGACAGCAAAAACGAGGGCTACCCTTACCTGAGCTGGCAAACATTTCCGGGCAACTCCCTCCAGCTCGTGTTCACCACCACCGCTGCCAACCAAACCTTAAAAATCCCGCTCAAAGGTACCGTAGATGTAATTATCGACTGGGGCGATGGTTCGGATAACGATACCATTACCAGTGCAGTGAACGCAAGCCATGTTTACGCTTCCGCAAGTACCGATACCGTGAGCATTACCGGAACACTTACCGGGTTAGGAAGTAGTACATTTTTAAATGGATATAGAAACTACCTGACAAAAGTCCTGAGTTGGGGCGATGTTGGATTAACAGATTTAGCTTATGCCTTTAACAGTTGTGCTAATCTCACGGATGTACCGGAAGACCTGCCTTCAACAGTAAGCAAATTGGAATTCGCATTCAATGGGGCATCAATTTTTAATGATGACATAAGCTCTTGGAATACAACAAATGTGAACAATATGAACTCTCTGTTCATGAATGCAACTGCTTTTAACCAGGATATTGGAAATTGGGATGTCAGCAATGTAACCGATATGGATTGCTTGTTTGATGGAGCTACAGTCTTCAATCAGGACATTCGTGCATGGAACACAGAAAATGTAACAACAATGCAGGCACTGTTTGCTAGTTCTGCCTTTAATCAAGACATAAGTTCCTGGGATGTTTCCAGTGTTACGAATATGTTTGCCATGTTTTATGATGCATCAGCCTTTAATCAAAATATTGGCAATTGGGATGTAAGCAATGTGACTGATATGGCTTGGATGTTCGAGGTTGCTACCTCCTTCGACCAAAACCTGAACAACTGGGACATAGCTTCTGTTACAACAATGAAAGGTATGTTTTCCGGTGTTACCCTATCCACCCCTAACTACGATTCTACCTTGATGGGCTGGGCAACACAAAGTGTTCAATCAAATGTTGTTTTTAGTGGTGGCAACAGCCAATACACCTGTGGTGTGGCAGCAAATGCCCGCGATACACTTAGCAACGCTCCAAATAGTTGGACCATTACCGATGGCGGCTTGGCAAGCGATTGCCCCATGCAGCTTAGGTTCGAGAACTTTGCCTGCGCAGATTTACAGTTGCCCCTCTTTGGCACGGTAGATTGCTATGTTGACTGGGGAGATGGCTCTGCACCTGCACATATCAATGCATCGGGGTTATATACGCATGGTTATCCCGATCCATCGGATTTTATTATCAAAATAAGCGGAACTTTAACACATTTTGGAAATCCGGCAGAGAGTAATGGAGCATGGTCCGGCCACAACGCCCTTACCGAGGTAATTACTTTTGGCAACATTGGCTTAACGTCTTTGCGTGGCGCATTCTGGTCGGCAGCAAATTTAGCCTCAGTACCCGAAGAACTACCGGCGGCGGTAAGCGACCTTACCAAGTGTTTCCAGAACATTGGTGCCGATACCATCCGTAACCTTGGCAAATGGAACGTTGAAAATGTTACTAAAATGGCATCAACCTTTAAGGGGGCAGCAAATTTCAACCAGGATTTAAGCACCTGGAACACCGGAAATGTTACAACCATGCCCGGTATGTTTAATGGATGCACCGTATTTAATCAGGATATTGGCAGTTGGGATCTAAGCCAGGTTGTTTGTACAAAAAATATGTTTGCAGCTACTGATAGTTTCAACATGGATATAAGCAGCTGGGATATGAGCAAGGATACCTCTATGGCTTCTATGTTCTCAAACGCAATAAGCTTTAACCAAGATATTGGTGGCTGGGATGTGAGCTCCGTTACCGATATGCATGAAATGTTTAAAGATGCAAAAGCATTTAACCAGAACATCGGAAGTTGGAACGTGGCTTCGGTAAACAACATGCCAGAAATGTTTTCCGGTGCTTCGGTATTTAACCAGAACATTGGCAACTGGGTGGTGGACAGTGTGACTAATATGGAGAAAATGTTTTATTATGCCTCCGTTTTTAATCAGAATATTGGCAATTGGGATGTCAGCAAAGTGACCAATATGAAAGGCATGTTTAAATCTGATACTTTGTTTAATCAGGATATAGGTAGTTGGGCCGTAGATAGCGTAAGCAATATGTCGGGAATGTTTGCACATGCATCCGCTTTTAATGCAGACATCAGCGGCTGGGGAGTTGGGAAAGTAAGCGAAATGTCAAACATGTTCCAAAATGCCACGGCTTTTAATCAGGATATTGATAGCTGGGATGTGTCTTCTGTAGAATTTATGGATTATATGTTCAATGGTGCTACTGCTTTCAACCAGGATATAAGTAGTTGGGATGTTGATTCGGTAGAAGGAATGTTACGCATGTTCGAAAATGCTTCTGCCTTTAACCACAATTTGGGCGACTGGAAATTCTTAAATATCAATTTAAATGTACATTTCATGCTCGATAATTGCGGTATGGATTGCAGCAGCTATTCAACAACACTGAAAGGCTGGGCCGAAAATCCCAACCTGCCCACAGGCAAACCATTCGAAGCAACGGGCTTAACCTACGGCATCGATGCATCAGCTTACCGCGACACCCTGATAATAAACCGTGGCTGGACCATCACCGGCGATATTGCCGGAACTTCGGCGTGCCTCTGTAGCGACCCCGATGATGGCGGCACCATTGCCACAGCACAAAACATCTGCGAAGGCAGTACCCCTGATTCACTTACCAGTACCGAACTGCCAACAGGCCATACCGGCGAGCTGGAATACAAATGGCAATCGTCAACCACCAGCAATACCACAGGATTTGCTGATATAGCATCAAGCGATGCCGCCGGTTTTGCTCCCGGAAGTTTAACTATCACCACCTGGTACAAACGCCTGGCACGTGTCGATTGCATGGCCGACTGGACAGGGGCTGTTGAATCGAATGTGGTGGAGATTACCGTTTACAACAACTTTATAGCAGGGGCTATTTCAACCACAGGCGAAACCATCTGCTACAACGGCGATCCAATCGAAATCGGCAGCAGCATCAATGCTTCCGGCGGCGATGAAACAATCACCTACGCATGGTACAAAAGCACGAACGATTTTGCCGACAGCTCACTTATTCCAGGAGCCATAACAGCCAGCTACAATCCACCATCCGGCCTGACCGAAACTACCAGTTATCGCCGTTATGCAAAAGATGCAAGCTGCAACACTACTTTTGAAGTTTCGGCAGGAACCTGGGAAGTTACCGTTTATGATGAATTTACAGTGGGCTCTATCTCAGGTGATCAAACTTTTTGCAACAGCGGTACTCCAGAGCAGTTGACAGGAGTAGCCCCCACTGGAGGAAGTACACCCTATAGTTATCAATGGCAAATTTCTACAAATAACACCTCCTTTGATGATATCACAGGAGCGACCGAACTAAATTACCAGCCAACAGCGCTCACAGAATCCACCTATTACAGGCTAAATCAAACCTCCTCCAGCTCATGTGGTACTTTAACTACCAACAGCGTCTTTATCTATGTCCATCATTTGTGTTGTGACCCTGAAAATAATGTGTGCCAGGGGCCTTATCCCCTAACCAATAATTCGCGTACATCCGATTTGAAATCAGGCACTAAGATCTACGATAACTTCACGGGTATTGTAGGCGGCATTACCGGCATTGAATGGTGGGGAAGTACGGTTACTGAAGACGACTTTTGTAATGAAAACCCCAAGAGCTTTGAGATCAGTTTCTACCGTGTCAATAATGGTTCAGTAGGTACCCTTTATCATAGCTACACGGTAAATATCACAGCCACCGAAACTGGAGCCACTTATGGCACCAACGAACTGCCCATCCTACACTACAGTTACACGCTTAGCCCACCGTTCTCAGGCCTGGCCAGCGGTTGGGTTTCGATACAAGGTAATCCAACAGGTAGTTGCAATTTTACCTGGTTAACCTCAGAGAATGGCGATGGTATTTCGTATGAAGAAGGAATCAGAGGTCCATCTACCAATGACTTTGCCTTTGGTTTAACAAGTGATCCTTCTATTCCTCTGGAGAATTGGCCAATATATATTAGTGTTTTGGCAATAGCAGGATTATTGGTTTTTAGGTTTAGAAAAAAGCTAAGATTTAATGCATAACTGATAAATAGCACAACATCGTTGACACTTTTAATCGTATCACAACATTGTTGACACTTTTAAATATTAAGCGTTCTTTGACATATTTTTTCGTAATAAATACATTTAATATGGACAAATACGA
>Ga0307929_1000470_pt1 | contig 39313 bp, 34 predicted proteins | sample AceLakmetage1330_FD_203160 | JGI IMG/M metagenome (GOLD analysis project Ga0307929, IMG submission 203160) | Saline water microbial communities from Ace Lake, Antarctica - #1330 | ecosystem: Environmental > Aquatic > Non-marine Saline and Alkaline > Saline | place: Antarctica: Ace Lake... | reverse complement strand
GGATTGATGGAGAAATTCTAGACACAACAATAGGGCGAGTATTCTTTAACGAAGTAATCCCAGAAGGAATCGAATTCCAAAACAATTCTTTCAGCAAGAAAGAACTTAGTAAGATTTTGGCACGGGTTTATGCGGAAGTTGGAGAAGAAGCGACGGCAAAATTGGCCGATGATATTAAAGACTTAGGATTTAAGTTCGCAACGAAATCAGGAATTTCTATCTCAGTGTTTGACCTCAAGGTGCCAGCGAGTAAAAAAGAAATCATCGAAAAAGCGAACTCAATCGTTGAGAAGATTAGTGCGCAATACGGACAAGGACTTATTACAAACGAAGAACGATACAATCACACGATTAAGATTTGGTCACGAGTGAAAGGAGATATCACGCAAGAAATGATTAAAGAGTACGACCGAGAGAATGATATTTTCTACCAAATCGACTCAGGAGCCCGAGGGAACTGGGGACAGATTACGCAAATGGCGGGAATGAAGGGGTTGGTTGCCAGTCCATCAGGACGAACTATTGAGCTTCCGATTCGATCAAACTTAAAAGAAGGATTTACCATTCTTGAATACTTCAATGCGACACACGGAGGACGAAAAGGAAAATCAGATACGGCGCTTAAAACTGCCGAAGCGGGATACCTTACCCGTCGTCTTGTTGACTCAGTGCAAGATGTTGTGGTTCACGAAAAAGACTGTAAAACAGAACGATCAAAACTCGTAACTCGGGAAAATTCAGAAGAAGTTGGACAAGATTTCGAACGACGACTTTACGGTCGAACCGTTGCGGAAGATGTGAAAAAAGGACGAAAAGTAATTTTTGAAAAAGGACAGGTTATCGACGAAGCGGGAATCGAACTTATCCGAGAGCACCAACTGGAGGGAATTTCAGTGCGATCAGTGATGTTCTGTAAAACGCTTGGCGGAGTTTGTCAGGAGTGTTACGGATACGACCTTGGAAATAACAAGGTAGTGGAAAAAGGGACACCAGTGGGAATTATCGCAGCACAATCCATTGGGGAGCCGGGAACGCAGTTGACCATGCGGACATTCCACATGGGAGGAGTCGCGACCGAGGGAGCTTCTATTACACAAGGTTTGAGCCGAGTGGAAGAACTCTTCGAGGCACGAAAACCAAACGGATGTGCATCTTTGGCCGAGATTTCAGGGAAGGTTTCTATCCGAAAGAAAGACGGAGAAGTAAAAATTGTTGTTGAAGCAGAAAAACCAGAAAACGATGTTCACCACCTCGGAATAGAATTCGAATCCGCGGTGAAAAAAGGAGACATGGTGAAAGAAAAACAAATTATTGCGCGATCAACAGAAAGTCGATCAACAATCAAAGCTCGTTCTGCAGGGAAAGTGGCAGAGGTTCGAGCGGACGCAATTGTGATTAAACAAAGCGAAGCGGCACAACGAGAATATGTTGTCTCGGCTCGATTGAACTTGAAAGTAAAGAGCGGAGAACTCATTGAGAAAGGACATTCGCTTACAGAGGGACATCTCGACCTCCGAGAACTTATGGAACTTACAACCGTTGAGAAGGTGCAAGAATACATTCTCTTCGAAGTGCAGAGTATTTACGCCTCACAAGGACAAGACATTAACGAAAAACATATTGAGATTATCGCGAAACAAATGGTTTCCAAGGTTCGTATTTTGGAAGCAGGAGACAGCAAATGGCTTCCAGGAGAGATCAAAGACGTTGTTGAAGTAGAAAAAAAGAATGCAGAGCTCGCAAAGAAGAAAAAGAATGAAGTACAAGTTGAGCGTCTTCTATTGGGGCTTACTCGAGTTTCACTCTGGACTGATTCATGGCTCTCTGCGGCATCCTTCCAAGAGACAACAAGAGTGCTTGTGGAGGCAGCTACGACCAAAAAGATAGATTACCTTGACGGGTTAAAGGAAAACGTTATCATCGGCCGGCTTATCCCAGCTGGAACAGGGTTCGGAGCCCGTGAGAAGGTCAAAAGATAAGCACCAAATACAACAAATATGCCAACAATTAATCAACTCATTCGAAAACCAAGAAAAGACAAGGCTGTAAAGTCTAAGTCTCCTGCGTTGCAATCAACGTTCAACACACTGAAGAACAAATCAGTGAAGATTTCGTCTCCACAAAAACGAGGCGTGTGTGTGAAGGTAACAACAATGACTCCAAAGAAACCAAATTCAGCGCTTCGAAAGATTGCGCGTGTGCGTTTGACCAATGGTCACGAAGTAAATGCGTACATCATGGGGGAAGGACACAACTTGCAAGAGCACTCAGTTGTTCTTTTGCGAGGAGGACGAGTGAAAGATTTGATTGGAGTGCGATACCACATTGTCAGGGGAACACTTGATACTCAAGGAGTAACTGACCGAGGACAAGCCCGTTCTCGATACGGAACTAAAAAAGCTAAAAAATAATTTAATACCATGGCAGACACAAAAGTAGTCCCGCAGAGCGGGAAAGCCGCCTCTCAAAATTCAGACACAGCACCAGCAAAAAAAGGAGAACCAGTGAAAGCTGTTTCAGGAAAGGAGGAGAAAAAAATCGGAGGAAAGACGGAAAAGAAGGTGAAACAAGTAAATCCGTTTTCTTTCACAGACCCTTTGCAAGTTAGGGTGGTGAATTCAATTATGAAAAAAGGGAAAAAGACAACGGCTCAAAAAATATTGAAAGCAACGTTTGATGAATTGCACCGACTCGGAGAAAAAGACGCGTTGAAGACTTTCAACACGGCCTTTCAAAATGCAACACCAACAGTTGAAGTAACCGCAAAACGAATCGGAGGAGCGGTGTACCAAATCCCATCAGAAGTAAAACCAAAACGACAAGCAAGTTTGGCTATTCGTTGGATCTTGGCAGGAGCTCGTGCTCGAAAAGGACAACCTATGTACAAACGACTCGCGCAAGAATTGCTTGAGGCTTCGAAAGAATCGGGGTCAGCAGTGAATAAGAAAAAAGAAGCGCACAAGATGGCACAAGCCAACAAAGCGTTTGCTCACTTGGCACGTTACTAGGAAGGGATAAAAACTAAACCCCCTTCATTGCGTCATATTTGTTTGCCTTGTTTGTCTTGTTGTTCGCGAGATCTTTTTCAGAAACGTCAGAGGCTCGTTTTGTTACAAACAATTGATTATTTAACATATACGTTCCAGAGTACGTTCCAGCTTTCACTCCTTTTCGGAAATTTTCTTCTGTTGTTTTGCGGAAAAGAAGATGAACAGCAGCCCTCCCCTGACTCGCTTCTCCCCGTGCGATGTCTCGTTCAAGACTTCTCACAGAAGAAGAATTAGGGTCGCCCTTTTGAATCTCTTTATTTAAATCAGCCCGAAGTGTTAGAATTTTTCCTTGGGCCTCTTTAAAGTCTTTAAAATCATGTGCCAAACCTAGTGAAAACTCAGGATCGATCTCATGATCGTTCATGAAATTTAAAGAAGACGCACTCTCTTTATCATAACCTGGATTAATTTCTAATTTCCCAGGGAGAAGCTCCTCGAAAGAGTCTATTTTGGTTAAATAATTTACGGCCTCTGTGCGTTTTTTTTCGGCTTTAGCCTCCGCATCAGCAGAAAACTCTTCTGGATTACGCTTTTCTAGTCTTGCAAGAAGGTCAGATGCTTTTTCAAAATTACCCTTTTCAGCCTGTCTTTTTGCTCGATTCACAAGGCGATCGTCGAGAAGCTGCTTCGGGAGAGTGTCCCTTGCTATGAAATAAGCTTGTGCTTCGGGAGAAGCCTTTTCGGTTTCCTTGGCACCATCATTATTGGTTTTAGGTTTATCCTTTACATCAAGATCTCCTATAAATGGTCCAGAAATAAGCTCGTCATTCACAGGTCCTGCGGAGGCCTTTTGAAAAGGAGTTCCTTGTTTCTCAATGTCATTCGTATCGGCCTTGTGTTCTATCTTTTGTGCTGAGGAGAGGCTGTTTTTAGGAATTTCCATGTCTAGAATATCAACACCTCCTTGAAGCCCCGTAGTAGTTACCTCTTCTTGTCGAGCTCTCCATTGTTCGAGCGTAACGTCTGTTTTTGGTCCCTTTAGTCCATCCTCCGCAAGAAGAATCACTTCGTGTTGTTTGTTGATAAATTCTTGATATTTAACAATTGACTCAAGCACCTTAAAATCTTTCCCAGCGATAGGGCTTTGAATTTTCTTCCCAAAATCCGCTTCCTTTATCCCCATTTCGGCTAGTTCTTTTGCCTCGAGCTTCTTCAAGAAGTCCTTTCCGGGGATGTTATAAGCCGTGTCAATATTGTCTTGTCTCTCTTGCTGGAGTTTTTCAGCAACTTCTTCTGCTACTTTCCCCCCCTCTTTTTCTTCATCATTTTTCACCACTTCTCCGCCGTCCCCCTTTTTTGTATCGCCGTCGTTTTCATTGGCAGGAGGCCCAGTCGGTTCGAGTGCCTCGGTCTGGCTAGGCGCTTTCGTTTCGGTTGGTTTTGGAGCCTCTGTTGGAGGAGCTTTAACCTCTTTCTTTGGGTCAGGGAAATTAACCTTATTATTGGTGCAAAACTCTAAGGCAGCAACATGCTCATCAAGGCTCGATTCTAGAGAATCAAGGAAATCTTCCTGTTGCTCCTTGTCGGCAATCTTTACTCCTGCACTGTTTTCAAGGGAGCCAACATCATCCAAAGAAAAGAGAGTTAGATCCCCCTCGGTCCGTTTCTGAATACAGAGGGTCCCTTGTGAAACTTTGAAGTCCCGGGCATTAAACACACTCCAGTTAATCTTCCCTTTGTTTTCTTGTAGTTTGTCTACAATTTGTCGCAAGGCCATAAGTGTAAATTCTCCATGATCGGGGTCTGACATAAAAAGAGCCGCTTCCACCTCTAGTCCCAGTGTTTCTTTCCAGCTCTCAAATTCATTTTTATCCAACCCAGCCTCTGGTCCATCTTTGTTTATATCATGACTTTCTGTTCGATTTTCCAAGGACTCCTTGAGGGCAGAAACAACAAGCTCTCTTTCTGCTGGGTCTCCATAATTCTTTACAATATCATTGAGAGTCTTGGCTCGGTCTTTAGCCTCCGCATCGACAGCCGCTTGTTCTCGATCCACTATCTTTTCCCCCATAATTCCTCCGTCCTTTTCGAGTGGCACCTCTTTCTTTTCTTGTGTTTCCGAAAGTCCAACAAAATCGTCAGCCGAAAAAGGATCAGCAGAAGGGCCTTCTTGGAATAGAAATCGAGTAATTTTTTTCCGGGGCTGGTTGAATAATTTTTTCATTATTTATTTGTTGGAATGATTTCGGCGAGCTCTTTTTCAAGATCAGAAAGAATTGCTTGGTCAGCCTCCACAGAAGTGGCTTCTTTTCTGACGAGAGAGTCTTTCCTCCCACCTCGAACAATTTGTTGGAACTCTTCCCAAAACTCAGGACGATCTTTCAATGTTTTTATGAGAAGGTCGTGTTGATGTTGGTCAGCGGCCTCGAAAGACTTAAAAAGTCGCTCAAGACTTCCCTGAGGAATAGTTTCAATCTTTTCAAGAAGCGCGGCCCTCTTTTGAGAGTCGAGAAACACAGAACGAGAAATCCATTGACGAAGTGTTGGCAAATCGGGAGATTGATTCATTTTTTTTGAGTAAATCAGAATATTCTACCATAAAAAGGCCCTAAAAGCAATACCTATAGAGGGGTGTTTCCCTAAAACCACGAAAAACTACTTCTTCTCAAACAAAACTTGCAATATTCCTCGCCCCCACGGGGCGTTTTGTCGAGGGTCGAGCCAGATAATTTCTTTGGCTTTTGGGAACGTAGAAAGTCTCCGAGAAAGGTTGGCTGTTACTTGCGGCACGGTCCAGGCATCCCAGGTCCCAATATTTGAAGCATCAAGCATTGTTTTGAGTGCGTCGAACAATGGATGCGGTGGCGAGAATGGAAACTTCAGCACCACGATTTTGGTAAAGGGTTCTTTCGCCAGATCGGGCGTGATAAATTTTTGAGAGAAAAATACCTTTGATTTATTTTGCTTAATAAACTGAAACACTTTCCCCAAACCGCCAGAGGCACTTTCCCCGATGAGTTTCATGTCTTTTGAATCAGTGTGTTCGGAGACCTCCGAAAACACTTTCTTGAGTGTCTCCTGACTGGAGATATTTACGAGCAGGTTGTGTTCTTCGTCGACATCCCCCAAAAGTTCTTCAACCTTTCCCGCGCAGAAACTATTGAACTCGGGCGAGTTCGCCGATTCGAGTTTTTCAGGAATTGTGAGTTCTTTGTCGAGCAACAGGGATTCAATTTTGTATTGTTGATCTTTGTCGCGCGCCAGAAATATCCGTGCAAAGTTGTTTGTTCGCAATTGCGGATGACGGTAGAGGAAGAGAGCAGAAGAGGCTTGCAGTTCTTTCTTCGCGTCTCGCCAGAGGTCCGGATGCCAGAGCCCGAAAGATAGGCCCCCGCTTTGAGGGAAGTAATTTACCCAACGCTCAAGCCCTGCTTCTGGATTTTCAAGGGCAAGGGCGAGTGGTTCAAAATCAGCAGACAGTTCACGAAGCCCGCTCGAGAATGTTGGGAACTTTGTTCGTGAAGGGAGGAGTACTTTTTGAGGGAAGGTAGAGAGACCGTGTTGAAGGGTTGGTTCGATAATATCTTTACAGACTCCTGTCACCAAAAATTGTGCGGCTACACTCGTCATCTCATCATGAAGAGCAGAGAAAAGAGAAAAATTTTGCGAAGGCGCAAAGAGGAGTTTTTCAGCAAAGACTTCTGTTTCATCTACTAACAAAACCCGGTTCGCCAAACAGTCCGTGTGTCGGAATCGAAAGTAGGCATCTGGTGTAAGGGAAACAATTTTTTCTTTGGCTCGTTCCGCGAGAATATCTTGAAACACAGAATGCTCTTCGTTCGGAACCGAAACATTCGTCCATAAATTTCGTTCGCCAGCAAAGAGGTGATACGTATCAACGCCTCGGAATTGTAATGAGTGTCGCAAGAAGCATTTCACGATGAACGCGGTTTCAGAGTTATTAAATTCTTCCTTACTCGCAATAAATTTTTCAAACTGGTCCGGCGCAAACAAAACCTCGGGGGTTGGGAATTGCATAACGCCTGGAAAGAAGTCGAGCTTCGGCGAGATAATGAGCGAAGGTTTATCCAGCTTCTGTGCGACAGCGTGAAGAAATTCCGAAGAAGGAACAGATTCTCCCTGTTGTACAAAGAGCGTTTCCCCGTCTTTATTCACATCAAACGAGCCCCAAAAATCTTCAGGAATCGGGAAGTCGGCAATCGTTTTCACTTCATTCTTCGCCAGCGCGAAAGAGGCATTTCCCTTGGTCGGGAGAAAAAGATCTTTTGCCGCCCACTTGGTTTTGGTTTCGAGAAATGATTTCACTTCTTCAAAAAATCCAGTCGGCAGTTCTTCAATTTTTTCTTTCAAAAACACAAAGAGTTCCGCAGACGCTTCTACGTCAGACATCGCTCGGTGAGCGGAGTGATGAGCGAATCCATATTTTTCTGCCAAGATTTCAAGCGCATAGCTTTCCTCATTCAGCAGCGCAATTCGCGCCAACTCATGCGTGTCGATCCGTTTGTTTTTCGAGACATCGATGCCGTTCTCGACGAGAAAACGAATATCAAAATCAATATTGTGTCCCACGATGACCGCATCTCCGATGAGTTCAGCTGCCTTTGCGGTAATCGAAGAAAGCTCGACCCCTTTTATTCGAACCTCTTCGGGAGTGATTCCCGTGAGATGGGTCACATATGGGGTGAGCGGGGTCTTTGTGGGGATAACGACCTCGTCCATGAGTTCGCCCTTCGTTCCATCTTCGTCTTGCAGGAAAAAGGCTATCTCAAGAATCGAATCTTTTTCGTGATCCAAGCCCGTTGTTTCGAGGTCTAAAAAGCAGTATTTCATTGGGGGCAGTATCGTGGAAAAACCTTGATTTTTCAAGGAAAACAGACACTATGCGGTCGATGAAAATGTCGGAACGAAGCAAACGAGTGGCCAGTGTCTTGAAGGAAAAAATTCCTCCACTCTTTCAGCAATTTCTTTCTCCCAACCAGGTTGGGTTTGTGACCGTAACCGAAATTGAGGTGGCAGGAGACCTCGGAATAGCCGACGTCTACGTGCGAAGCATCGGGGGGCCAAAAGGCTTTATCAAATCGATTCAAAAAGTAGGACCGAAGATGGAATACGAAGTATCCCAACAGGTTCAGCTCCGACGGCCAATGAAGCTTCGATTCAAACTCGACAAATCAGCACAAGCAACAGGGAAGATAAGAGATTTATTATCATGAAAATATTGCTCGCCACAGGAAACGAGGGGAAGAGGAATGAAATGGTCGAAGCTTTTCGTGTGCACGGACTCGGCGAAGATATTGAATTCGCATCACTCAAAGATCTTGGACGAACAGAAGACCCAGAAGAAACAGGAGCGACATTTGAAGAAAATGCCCTTCTGAAGGCGAAGTTTTTTGCCGGCCTCACTGGACTTCCTTCGATCGGAGAAGATTCAGGATTGATTTTGGATGCGTGCCCAGAGAAGTTTGGTTTACGGACACGTCGAGAGATAGGGGAGAAAGAAGATGGAGCATGGCTAGGCGCGTTTCTAAAGCTCCTAGAAGGCGAGACAAACAGAAAGGCGACATTCTATTCCTCCATGGCCTATTTCGACCCTGAAACGGCAAAAACATACACGTGCCTTGGGGAATGTTCAGGAGTTATTACAGAAAAACCAGAAACAGAGATGGAACCCGGTATCCCCGTTTCCGCAGTCTTTATTCCCGACGGGCATGACATCGTGTATTCAGCCATGACAAAAGAATCGAAAAACGCGGTTTCTCATCGTGGATGGTCGGCGCACGCGATGGCCGAGTTCTTGAAAACGCGTTAGCGTTGAGCGGCTACAAAGCTCCAATCAACCACATTCCAAAACGCATCGATATAATCAGGGCGTCGGTTTTGATAGTGGAGATAGTACGCGTGTTCCCAGACATCAATTGTTAACAGCCGGAGATATCCAAGCGTGAGAGGAGAATCTTGATTGGCCGTGGTAATAATTTCCAGATTCCCGTCTTTTTCAACGAGCCACGCCCACCCACTTCCAAATTGGCCAGCGGCGGCGGCAGCAAATTGTTCTTTGAATTGCTCAAACGAACCAAAGGCTTCGTTCATCTTCTCTGCTAAAACACCTGTTGGTTCGCCTCCACCATCGGGGCTCATGCAGTTCCAAAAGAAAGAGTGGTTGCACACCCCTCCAACATTATTTTTTGCAGCGACACGAATGTCGGCAGGCAAATCGTCGAGGTGTGTGAGGATTTCAGCGGTTGTTTTCTCGGCCCACTCAGTTCCTTCGAGTGCGATATTGGCTTTGTTTACATATCCTTGGTGATGCTTGGAGTGATGGGTTTCCATTGTTTGTGTATCCACATGAGGCTCAAGAGCAGAGTAATCATATTTTAGAGTTGGTAATCGGAAGGTCATAATAAGGGGTTAGAAATTGTCCCCGCTCCGTTCGAGCGAGGACCTTGTATTCTATGAAATTTTTTCGTCAGCACAATGTTAATTGAGTGTCGCTTTTTCTCGGACGATTTTATCAATACCAGTGACGAGTTTTTTATTCTTTGGATCTTCGAAGAATTCGACAGCCTTTGCCTTCCCTTGACCGAGTTTAACGGGTTCATCCTTCCCTGCCCTGTAGGAATAAAAGGCGCCTGCCTTTTCGACAATTTCTAATTTTACAGCCGTTTCCAGAAGGTCTGCTGCCCAAGAAATCCCCTTGTTAAACATGATATCAACAATCGCCGTTCGGAATGGTGGCGCAACTTTGTTCTTCACGATTTTAACGCGGGCCTCATTTCCATTTGCCTCCTTGGCATCGCCGGTTCCCGATTCGATCTTTGCTCCTTTCCGGACTTCCACCCGAAGAGAGGAGTAAAACTTCAATGCATTTCCACCAGTGGTGGTTTCAGGATTTCCGAACATCACCCCGATCTTCATTCGGATTTGATTTACAAAGATAATCGTTGTTCCCATTTTAGAAGACACTGCCGTTAGTTTCCGCAACGCCTGACTCATGAGTCGAGCCTGGAGTCCCATTTGTGCATCTCCCATTGCTCCTTCGATTTCTGCCCGAGGAGTCAACGCTGCGACCGAGTCGACAACGATAAGATCTACCCCTCCAGAGCGAACCAAAGCTTCAACAATTTCCAATGCCTGTTCTCCAGAATCAGGTTGAGAAAGAAGAAGGTCGTCCGTATTAACGCCGACTTTTTCGGCATAACTTGGGTCGAGTGCGTGTTCTGCATCGATAAAGGCGACCGTTCCTCCGGCCTTTTGGAATTCGGCTACTGCGTGTAAACACAGTGTTGTTTTTCCAGAACTTTCTGGGCCGTAGACCTCGATAATTCTTCCCTTTGGATATCCGCCACCAAGGGCAAGATCTATAGAAATAGATCCAGAACTAACCGTTTCGATCTTGGTTTTTTCGTGATCTCCAAGTCGCATAATTGAGCCCTTTCCAAAGTCTTTTTCAATTTGAGCGAGAGCTGACGCGAGTGCTGATTTTTTGATGTCTTCTGCCATGATAGTAATTAGTTAAGAGTTAATAGTTTAGGGTTTATAGTGAGGGGTTGAGTGTGTGGTTAAGTTTGTTTGAAAGCAAATTCGTGTTTCATATAAATTTAAGAATTAGGGATTAAAGAAAGAAGCCGGAAGAGCTTTGATAACCACTCCTTGAATTTGAAATTCTTCGCTGAGAATAATCGGTTTGTGTATCGGATTTGTAGAATGAGGGCGAAGCGCCACCATATCGCCGTGTTTTTGAAATTCTTTGATCGTCGCTTCGTCATCAATAAGAGCGACAACAAGATCTCCGTTGTGAGCGACATTTTGCTTCTGTACCAGAACCAAATCTCCGTCATAAATTTCCTTTTTATTCATTGAGTCTCCGTGCGCCCGAAGAAGGAAATGCTTTTTTGAGGGCGGTGCTATGCGTTCTGAAATTGGGAAATACCCCTCGATATTCTCTTCGGCAAATACCGGTGCCCCACAACTCGCTGTTCCCACAAGGGGAACATCCACCGTTCCCGGATTTGTGGAACTGGTTGTTACGCCTTCGTTAAACAAACACTTTCCATCTATCGTTCGAGAAAGAACGCCCTTCTTTGTGAGTTCGTCAAAAATTCGAGAGATCGACTGAGGTGATCGGTATCCCATGGATTCCATCACTTGTCGGATGGAGGGAACTTTTCCACTTCGCATCATCTCATTTCGGATCACTTTTACCGTGGCGAGCTCCTTCGGTGTAAACTGTGCGTTCATGTGTATTTTTTATTTCTGCATACATTATGTATACATGTGTATACACGAGCAAGAAAAATGAATTGACGAAGAACATGAAAACATTTTTAAAAAGCCTTCATCTTTAGTCCTTGAGAAATCGATTACTTCTTTACTGGTCTTGGTTTTCTCTCCTTCTTTGGTTCGTCTTTTTTCCGATCATTGAGGTGATAAAAACGTGTGAGCGCTTCCTCTCGACCCATAGAAATTTTCTTTGAATTGCACGTGCCACATATAGTTCGCGCGTTCCCGCGAAGCGTTTTTCCAAATCCTGCCGGGACTAGTTCTCTACAATCGTGACAATACACAACAATCTTTGTTGTCGGGAGTTCTTCTTCTTTTGTGTCGCGAACATTCTGAGCTACATCTTCGTGCATAATTGCGTTCACAGAATTAATGGCTGCATCAAGGTCAGATATTTTCACCTTTCCCGAAGCCCGCCCTTCTTGCTGGGTTTCTGCCAAAAACGAAGCATCTTTTTTTGTATCTTTTGTCATTCTTCAAGTGCGTTATCTTCCCCTTCGTCAGCCTCAAAGAGCCCCCCGAGTTTCTCTGTTTTTGCTGGCTTCTTTGCTTGTGCGTGATGTGGTTGTTGGAAAAAATCCATCGCGCGTTGTTTTTTGTTTTTCTGTGCGTGGAGATAGGCAGCAACGAGTCCAATGATTTGAGAAAGCAGGGCAATGAAGATTCCAAATCGAACCGCGGAAACTTCAAAGTCTCGACTCACCGAAATCAACACAGACCAGGCCAATACAATAAGAAGTACTTGTTGTGCGCCCACACCAACAAAGAATTGTTGCTCCGGGAATGGTAATTTTATGCGTTTCGTTTCCCAGAGTTTGTCGAGAAAAACCCCGACGACAACAACAGAGAAAAGAAAGATAAAGAGTCCAATGAGACCACTTGGTCCAAAGAATCCAGAGTTCCAGTACGGACTATCATAAAGTGGTTCGACTGAAATCCATGGGAAAAAGCAGAACAACACGGTAGCCGAATGCGCCAAAAAGATGACTCGCATTTCAAAGGATAAGTCCTTGAAATTCTTTCGCATGAATGCGAGTTTATTCGTCTTGAAATCGGGCCTTTTGGGAAGCATTGCCGCGACATTGTAGAGGTTTTTGGACAATTGCAAAAGGAAGTTGCGTCTTTTATTGCAAGGCCTTAAAGAGATTCGTAGAAAGCATGTCAGACATCTCAAAGAGAGAGGTTTTGAGGAAATCAGAAAAGAGGAACAGATTGTTTTGAAGATGTCGGAGAACACCCTTACTTTTCGGTCGTTTAATGCGAAGCTGACTTCGTTCAAATCGCGCTTTCTGGTACAGCTGAATGCGAGAAAGAGGTTTTTCTATTTTTGGAGCACTGGAGAAGTAGTTCTTAGAGGCTTCTTGTTTTCTTCTTTTCTGCCTCTCAACAAGAGCCCGTGTTCGGAGTGTCATATTAGAGGTTGCTATTCGGCTACTTGCCCGTGTTTTGCGCTGAGAAGCTCGTTTTCGGCGGACTCCTTTTGGCCGAAATATCTTTGCGATTCGGTTGAACTTCTCTTGGAGGGAATTTTTCTTGGGAGCAGAAGCGAGGAGAGTGTTTTTGTTTCGTTGCCGCATTACAAGTTGTATATCAGATCGTAAGTCGTGTTTATTTGATATACGATATTTCACCTGCTGGAGTGCCCTGGCGCGTTGAGAAGCAACGGATGTGCGCCCTGATATATATCGGAGAAACTTATTATTTTTCCACGTGGTGGTAATAAATTGCGCGATCCCAGCTTTTCCTTGGTTGAGTGTTTCCGCCTGCGCAAGAGAGAGTTTATAACTAGCAGCAAATGTTTTTTTATCGGTCCCATATCCAGATTGCCGTATTTCAGATCTTTTCATGCCTTCGTGAAACAATGCTTGTTTCCCGCTTCCGGAATTATTTTCAAGGAGTCCGCCAAATTCAGTTAAGTGGAACGTGTAAACACGGGTCTGTCCGACGGACTTGTCCGCAATCCAACAAGCTTCGGGGAAAGAAGGCATTGTCGGGGAAGCAAAAGTTCCAGAACACTGAGAGAGGTTTGTCCAGGCAGAAGCTCCCGTCTGACGCATTAACATACGATCGTAGGCACCGCTGAAAACAACCACAACGGGGGTATCAAAAACATAGGTTTCCGTCGTACTTCCGACAGAGATTGCTTTTTGTACAGTAAAGTTAGAAGGAACACTTGTAACATCCGTGGTCTCGATGTCGACTGGTGGAGTAATAGAAAAGTCGGCATCACTATCTCCAAAGACGACGGTTTGATCTGGGATTTGGAGTTCTACACCAGGGGTTTCCGTGTGTGTGAGAATAAGATTATCTTGAGAGGTGCTGATTCGTGTTGCCTGCCTGACACTTATTCCAGCCGTCTCTTTCACGTTTGCTCCACTGAGTGATCCCGCGGTATACGCCTCGAGGTTGAAGGTTGTTCCTCCAACACTCACATCTCTATTTCCTCCCGAAACCGTGGCGATCGCGGCGGAAAGATCGACTGTCTTTTCTTCATCGAGGACGATCCTGGGAACATTGGGAAGCGCGGCTTCTCCAGTTGAAGAAGGAGCGACTTCAACCGTTGCCGGGACAGGGACAAGAATCTCAAAGTTTTCTCGGTAGGTTGCGCTGTCTTGATCGGCGACTTGGACGCAGACGGTGTACGAACTTTTTCTATAAAAATCAGTCACTTCAGCTATTTCGAGACTTGTTCCGGAGATAGTAAACTTCACATTATCAGTAGCCGTACAACCGGCTCCAGAGGAAAGAGTAAACGAAAATGTATCACTCGGATTCGCATCGGTAGCGGAGAGCGTTCCCACGGTTGTTCCCGATGGACTATTGGAAGCGATTGATTCTGAACTTGCGGTGATATCAGTAGGCGTTGAATTAGTGATCGCTGTCCCACTCCCTCCTCCCGCTGTTCCTGGAGTTTCTCCTGTAGTGGCGAGGGGCGTTACTTCAAATTTAAGTGTTGTTCCGACGTCTGCTTGGACGGTGGTATAGGTTTGCGAGGTGGCTCCATCTATAGCTACATTATCTCTCAGCCATCTAAAGGTTGAAACTCCCTCGAGATCACTGTCAGCATCTGCATATATATAGCTTCCTGTTTGAAGTTGCCCGACCTTCGCTGTACCTGAGAATGTGACGGAGGAGGCTACTGGTGTTAAATTTAAAACATCGGGCTCAGGGTTCACCACCTTTCGTACAAAAACATCATCGATTCCTTGTACATGACTTGGATCAGTATCCATTGATCCGAAACTAAAACCATCGATTCCATTTGTTTGAGAACCTCTTTGAACTCCGGTGTATGCCGTTCCATCGTAGTTTAATGTATATCCCGAACCAACAACCTCATCCACCATTTTATGCCACCCACTTATGGGGTAGGTTGAATCCAAATTAGGACTAAAATCAACATAAGCACTTCCATTGTAACTATCCCACTGTGGATAATAACTATCAAACCAAGTCGTAACAATAGCAGTCGATCCCTCGAATATGATCACAGCCCCCTTGTGTCTTCCTGATCCACCTTCATATCGTTTCCAATGAAGAGCGGAAGATGTACCAGCGGTAGTAAAGGATACTTTTACAGATCGCCAAAGACCAAAGGAAGAGCTCCACAGTTTCATTATTTTGTTTCCGGCATCGAGAGGATCAGCCTGAACACTCATACTCCCACCGTTTGTATTACTATAAATAGTCCAAGGGGAAGGAAGTGTCCCAACGGTGTAACTTTCAAAGTCATCAAAGAATGGAAACGTATTCGCTCCATTTGAAAGTGTCGTAGCCCCCGAATCTCCATATTTAAGAATAATTGACTGCGCTGATCCAAGATCATCTTTTACTTCAACCCATACCGTGATCTGATCTGCGGTCAAATCTTCAACCCAGTGATCAAGAGCAGTAATCCCATCATTATCAAAAAAAGAAATATCGTGTGGAAAAACAGAAGCATTCCCATCTAGCCCAATGTCCGAAATTGCATCATCCATGTCTGATTTAATTACAAGAGGGAGAACATAATTAGTTCCGGCCCCTGAACCTCCAATCAGATCAATCGTTTTGGCGTAGGAAAATGCTGCAGAAGCTTGTAGCGGAAAAAGCCCCACCCCGACAGCCACGAACAAAATCACCAAAAGGAAAGCGTAAATTCCGGAAGAGGGGTGAATCGTTTTGCTTACAAAAGACAGTTTCATTCTTTGTAAACTCTATCACACTCCTTTGTAAAAAAAGATTTTAGTCGAGATTCAAAGGAAGTTTGTTATTGAAATCAGCCCTGTTTCGGGTATAACTCCTGTGATGAAAAAATATCTTACCACGCCCATTTATTACGTGAACGACGTTCCTCATATTGGACATGCGTATTGTACTTTGGCGACTGACACACTGGCGCGATATTGGCGGAAAAAACTAGGCGCAGAAAACGTCTTCTTTCTTACCGGAACGGACGAGAACTCACAAAAAACGGTTGATGCCGCGAAAGCTTCGGGAAAACCAATCCCAGAATATTTGGAAGAAATGGCGAAGACGTGGAAAGAAACATGGGAGCAGACCGGGATTCAGTTCGACGATTTTATCCGTACTACAGAGCCAAGACACCAAAAAACGGTGCATGAAATTCTCACAAAAATCCATGACAAGGGCGATATTTACAAAGGAAAATACGAAGGGAAATATTGCACGGGTTGTGAAACATTTTTAAAAGAAACCGATCTCGACGAGAACGGATGTTGTCCTGATCACAAGACAAAGCCAGATATTTTAGAAGAAGAAAACTACTTCTTCAAACTGTCGGAATACGGAGACAAGCTCTTGGCGCTCTATGAAAAAAATCCGAAACTTCTCCTTCCTGAAACACGGAAGAATGAAGTGATCAGCTTTATTAAATCAGGACTCGAAGATGTTTCTATCTCTCGAGAAAGCGCCGAGGTGGGGATACCACTTCCATGGGACGACGAGCACAAGATCTATGTGTGGTTCGATGCTTTGATTAATTACTACTCAGGAATCGACACAGACGAGCGGCGCGACTTTTGGAAGTCCGCAGTTCATATCGTGGGGAAAGATATCACGCGATTTCACTGTGTTATTTGGCCAGCAATGCTTTTGTCCGCCGGTATGGATCCAGCACAAGAAGTATTTGCACACGGGTTCTTTACCGTGAACGGAGAGAAGATGAGTAAGTCTTTGGGGAATGTTATCTCACCGCTTACATTGTCAGAGAAATACGGAAACGATGCTTTGCGACTCGGACTTTTGAGTTCGTTTGAATTTGGAAATGATGGAGACTTCTCCCTTGAACACTTCGATGACTTCTACAGAACGAAGCTCGCGGGCGGAGTAGGGAATCTTTTCAACAGAGTTATCGTTCTTATTCATAAGTTTCTCGACGGACAAAAACCAGAAGGTTCCGCACTAACCGGAGGCGAGATGAAGGAATTCGAAGAATTTATGGAGCAAAACAAACTCAAAACAGCGATCGATTATTACTTCTCCGTGGTGGGTTCTGCGAACGAACTTCTCAACGAGACGCAGGTGTGGACTTTGGCGAAGACTGATTTGGAGAGCTCTAAAAAGATATTTGCAACCTTGTTGCAAAAACTCGAACAGCTCGCGGAAATGGCGGAAGTCCTGCTTCCTGAAAGTGCGCCAAGAATGAAGGCGATGCTTGGGGACGGGGTCGGGGACGGGGTCGGTGATGCCGGAATCTTGTTTGAACGGAAATAAATTCTAAAACAGGTGGGGTAGACGTTTCTCGTTATTATTGATAATTGTAACAGGATACAAGTTCATTCGTTTCATGGAAAGTATGTGCTATTAGAGATAAAACATTCTCTTTGCATGCCGCCCCAGAGGAGTCTCCTCGCAAACCCAAAAGACGAACAATCAATTTTACGATGAAGAACACAACACAATCAACACTTAAATATTACTGGAATACTTCAAAAAAGTATTCAGCCTATTTCTATCTTAAATTTTTAGTGAAAGCGGTTTCGATTGCGTTAGCGATCTATGTTCAGTTTTATTACAAAGAGTTTTTTGATCTGATTACCGAATTTTCTGGGGAAGACAGAATGAGCCTCTGGCCAGAGCTATTACGTATTTTTATTATTGTAACAAGCTTTGCGATTCTTATTTATCCTGGACTAGAGCGGGTGGGAGATTGGTTGATTACGCATTTTCAAGCGAAGGGAATGCGAGATTTGCAAAACGTATGTTTTGTAAACATTCACAAACACCAGATAGACTTCTTTGCCGACAGTTTTGTTGGAAGCTTGGTGGCCAAAGCCGGACGATTTGTTCGCGGGTTTGAGCGACTGGACGACATGATCTACTTTAATTTTTGGCCGAATATTTTGCGATTATTGTTTTCGGTGGTGGTTCTTTTTCCACTGGTTCCATTAATTGCGATTATGCTTCTTGTGTGGGCCGTTGTGTACGGGTTGGTAGTGAGCTTTTTCTCTTTAAAACGAAGGAAATATGAAATTATTCGAGCGAAGGAGGAAACAAAATCACAGGGGCTTTTTGCCGATGGTATTTCAAATGCTTTTACAATAAAAATGTTTGCCCGATCTTTGTTTGAACGAAAAAAAATGTTTACCCAAACGCAAAAAGAGAATGATGCGCGAATGAAAACATGGATCTTTGGGATCAAGCAAGACCTCTTGCAAGCATCTTTGATGACGCTTTTAGAAGCGGCGACGTTTTGGATTTTGATTCAAGGATGGATAAATGGAACCGTAACGATCGGAACAATGGTGCTTACACAGGCGTATCTCGTTGGAATTTACATGAACTTTTGGAATTTTGGACAAGTGATTAAGGATTTGTATACCGTCTTTTCTGATGCAGAAGAAATGACAGAAATCATTCAAAAGACCCCAACTATTCTCGATCCTGACAAACCTGAGGTCTGTCGTATTCACCGGGGAATGATTGAATTTAAAGATGTGAAATTTGAATACACAAAAGGAAGACCCCTCTTTGAAAACTTTAATTTCAAAGTAAAACCAGGAGAGCATGTTGGTTTGGTGGGGCGCTCTGGAGCGGGAAAATCTACAATTACAAAATTACTTCTTCGATTTAACGAGATAAAGAAGGGGGGAATTTTCATAGATGGTCAGGATATTACACAAATTCGACAAGAAGATCTCCGATCCGCAATTTCATACGTACCACAGGAGCCATTGTTATTTCATCGTTCCCTCTTTGAAAACATCCAATACGGGAATTTGAAAGCAAAAAAAGAATCAGTGGTTGTTGTATCCAAAATGGCACATGCGGATGAGTTTATTCGAAACACCACGGATGGTTACAAAACACTGGTAGGAGAAAGAGGCATTAAGTTGTCAGGTGGAGAGCGACAACGAGTAGCCATTGCTCGTGCTATGCTCAAAAACGCTCCTATATTGGTTTTGGACGAGGCGACGAGTTCTTTGGATTCGGTGGCAGAGTCCCTGATTCAACAGGCGCTGGAAACATTGATGAAAAACAAAACAACACTTGTTGTGGCGCATCGACTCTCTACGCTCAAGAAAATGGACAGAATCGTCTTGATTAGCGATGGGAAGGTCTTGGAAGAAGGGTCTCACAAGGAATTGATTCAAAAAGAGGGGGGAGAATATAAGAATCTCTGGGAGAATCAGGTTGGCGGATTCTTGGAGGAGTGAGACTCTTTGTTACTGGAATCTTGTTTGAGAGGAAATAAAAGAAGGGGGGACCACCCCACCTAGCCTCCCCTGCAAGGGGAGGAATTGTGATGCCTCTAATGTTAAAATCCTATAAATTCTCCCCCTTGCAGGGGGAGTTAGAGGGGGTATGTTTTTAATAATGAGTGAAATAATAAATCGAAAAAAATATAAAAAATTAAGACAAAATCTGCGCAACGACATGCCAAAGCCAGAGCAAAAGATTTGGTATTATCTTCGAGACAGGCAAATACAAGGAATTAAATTTCGGCGCCAGTGTTCGGTTGGGAAATATATTGTGGATTTTTATTCATTCGAAAAGAAGCTTGTCATTGAGATCGACGGAGATAGTCATTTTATTTCAGACGAGGCAATTGAGCAGGATAAAATACGGACGAAGTTTCTTGAGTTGCAAGGGATAAAAGTGGTTCGTTTTGCGAACAATGATGTCATGAGGAATTGTGAAGGGTGTGTGGAGGAGCTTCTGCGCGTTCTAGAAGGACTGTGATTTCGATACCCCACCTATCCTCCCCTGCAAGGGGAGGAACTAAAACAAATACCTCCCTCAACGGGGGTGGTGCTACAAAAAAGACCCCACTTTCGCGAGGCCTTTTGCTTGGTTTCTGGTAATTGAGATTATCCTTTTCGTTCTTCGATAATCTTTGCAGCCACACTCTTTGGTACTTTGTCGTAGTTCGCAAATTCCATAGTGTAACTTGCTCGTCCTTGCGTCACTGACCGGAGGTCTGTCGCATATCCGAACATGGCTGCTAGAGGGATTTTTGCCTTCACGAATTTCGCAAGACCTCGATCTCCCGTTTCTTGAATCAGTCCACGCCTGGATGAAACATCTCCCATCACGTCTCCCAAGTAATCTTCAGGAGAAACAATTTCTACATTCATGATTGGTTCGAGAATCACTGGGTTTGCCCGAAGAGCTCCTTCTTTAAATGCCTGAGCGGAAGCGATCTTAAACGCTAATTCAGAAGAATCTACGTCATGGTAAGACCCATCGAACAGTTCAATGGCTATGTCCACCACTGGGTAACCAGCCAAGATTCCACGAGTAATCGCTTCTTTGAATCCTTTCTCACACCCTGGGATGTATTCATTTGGAATAGAGGCTCCTTTGATAACATTTTTAAAGCTGAATCCTGATCCAACTTCTCCTGGTTTAAGTCGGCACACAACGTGTCCAAACTGCCCCCGTCCTCCTGATTGTTTCTTGTGTTGGTACTCGGCCACTACTTCGTCCTGAATCGTTTCTCGGTACGCAACCTGTGGCGCTCCAATATCCGCTTCAACACTAAACTCTCGTTTCATACGATCCACAATGATGTCCAAGTGAAGCTCTCCCATTCCAGAAATAATAGTCTGGTTGGTCTCTTCGTTTGTAGACACTCGGAATGTCGGATCTTCTTCTGATAATTTCTGTAACGCAACTCCCATCTTTTCTTGATCGGCCTTTGTTTTTGGCTCAATAGAAATCGAAATCACTGGTTCTGGGAACTCAATGTTTTCAAGGATGATTTGGTTGTTCTCATCACAGAGAGTGTCTCCAGTTCGAGTTTTTTTCAAACCAACCACCGCTCCGATATGTCCAGCTCCAATTTCTTTCACTTCTTCTCGTGTGTTGGCATGCATCAAAAGGAGTCGCCCAATTCGTTCTTTCTGTCCGCTTGATACGTTGTACACGTAACTTCCCGCTTCCAATTTTCCAGAGTACACTCGTACGAAAGTCAGTCGTCCTACGAAAGGATCGGTTGCAATCTTAAATGCCAATGAAGATAAAGGTTCTGTGACATCGGCGTGTCTTTCCATAGGCTCATCTGTTTTTGGGTCTGTTCCGGGAATAGAAGGAATGTCGAGTGGTGATGGCAATAATGCCACAACCATATCGAGCATTGGTTGCACTCCTTTGTTTTTGAGCGCCGTTCCCGTTAATACTGGAATGAACTCATTCGCAATAGTTGCTTTTCGCATGGCTTTGATAATCTCTTCAGAAGTAAGCTCTTTCCCATCGAGGTATCGTTCCATCAATTCTTCGTCTGTTGAAGCCACGGCTTCCAGCATTTTTTCTCGCCATTCACGAGCAAGATCAAGTTCTTCGTTTGGAATATCTACCACTTCAAACTCTTTCCCCATTTCGTCTTTGTAGAGCGTTGCTTTCATCTCGATCAAATCGATAATCCCGCTAAACCCTTGTTCAATTCCGATAGGAATTTGAATCGGGAACGCTTGTTTTGTAAGTCGTTCAATAATTGAATCGTATGAACGCCAGAAAGACGCTCCTGTTCGGTCGAGCTTATTAATAAAGCAAACTCGCGGAACGCTGTATTTGTCCGCTTGTCTCCATACAGTTTCTGATTGTGGTTCTACTCCGGCCACTCCGTCGAAGACGGTAACCGCACCATCAAGCACTCGCAAAGAACGTTCAACCTCAACTGTGAAGTCTACGTGCCCTGGGGTATCGATGATATTAATTTGGCAATCTTTCCAAAAACAAGTTGTCGCAGCAGAGGTAATTGTAATTCCTCGTTCTTGCTCCTGCTCCATCCAGTCCATTGTTGCTTCTCCCTCGTGCACCTCACCAATCTTGTGAGATTTACCAGTATAAAAGAGAACACGCTCAGTAACGGTTGTTTTTCCCGCATCGATATGCGCAATAATTCCGATGTTTCGGACCTTGTCTAATGGGTATTTTTTGCCAGTCATAAAAGTAAGTTAAAAATCGGGCATACTGTACAAACTGAGGGGAAAGTGTCAATTTTTAGGGGGTATTTTTGTGAGTACAATCTTGCGCGAAAAAAGAACCTGGTGTACGTTCGCGTTGAAATGAACTCTCAGTACGACATGTTCGCGCACGATTTCTCTCAAACCCGCACAAACGCGTGGCCAGAGTTTGAAGTTTTACTCAAAGAAACGAAGAAGGGAGACAGAGTTCTTGATCTTGGGTGTGGGAATGGGCGATTACGCCAGTCTCTGCCTGTTGAGATCATTCGTGATGGGGATTACTTTGGACTCGATGTATCGGAGAAACTCCTCGAAGTGGCCCGAAAAACATTCCCTCGTGATCACTTCTTTCATAAAGATTTCACAAGACCGCTTCCCTTTGGGGATGATAACTTTGATATCGTCACAGGGGTGGCAAGTTTTCACCACATCCTTTCAGAAGCCGAACAAAAACAGTTTTTGCAAGAGTGTTGCAGAACACTGAAACCAGGAGGAACACTGTTTCTTACGACCTGGAAATTGCCAAGAAAGCACTTCTGGACGAATTTATGGGCTGGGAACGGAAAAAACTGGACGATTCCCTTTGGCGTGGAAAAGCATCCGCGGACATATCGGAACGTAACGGACAAAGATTTGAAAAAACTCTTGCGCAGAGCGGGGTTTGAGGTTACATTCTGCCAGCTTCTTCGCGATAGAAACTATGTTATCGTGGGAAAGAAACACAATGGAAAACTATTTTGACGCGGCAGCCACAACCCCTCTCGATTCGCGAGTTATCGCGGTCATGGAGAAGCACATGGAAAAGTTTGGGAACAATAATTCCAGACATGTGCGTGGATTTGAGGCGCAAAAAGTAATCGACGAGTCTCTCAGCACCATTGCGGACTTATTGGGCGTTACAGCGGCACAGTTAGCGGTCACCTATTCTGGTACCGACAGCAACCGTCGCTTTCTCTGGGCGTGTTCAAAGCGATTTGGATGGGAGAATATTACCTGTTCTCGCGTGGAACATTCGTCGATTCTTGATGAAGTTCCCGAAAAGAACCACTTCTGCCCACGGGCATTCTGTGACGAACTCTTTAAAAACCCGCCAAAAGTCTTGGCGCAAATGAAAGCAAACGCCGAAACGGGAGAAATGTTTGATTCAACGAATTTCAAAAAACGATTTCCAGAAACGATCATTCTCGAGGATTGGTCGCAGGCGATTGGAAAAGGACTAAAATTCGACATCGATCACGTGGACGCCGTGAGCTTCGCTCCGCAAAAAATCTACGGACCGAAGATGGTCGGACTTTTGTATTTAAAGAATCCTGAAGATTTCCCAGAACTGTCCAAAGACAGACACACGAAGAATTGTTGGTTGATTGCGGGAATGGCAGAAGCGTTTCGGATTGCCTTCGAAGAGGAGAAAGAAACCGTTGAAAAATTAAAACGATGGACAGAGCAAATTGAAACCTGCGTGAAGAATATTCCTGATTCGAAGATTCACAGTAGCGACTTTGATCGTATTCCAGGAACCATTTCAGTCGCTTTCAAAGGATTGAGAGGAGCGGAACTGATGTCGGTGTTATCCGAGAAAGAAGGCCTCTGTGTGTCGACGGGATCGGCGTGTACAAGCGATATTCTGGTTCCGACCAAGACTATTGCGTACATCGAACAAGATCCTGAGTGGCAGTATCCCGTTCGTATCAGTTTGCATAAATTCCTGACCGATAAAGCGGTAGAGAACTTTTGCGAGACGTTGAAACACTATGTGGAGGAGTTGAGAGGGTGATATTTTGCCCAATACTTGTCATCTCGACCGAAGCGGAGAGATCCCTTTTTGTTTGACATAAGGAAGGGATTCCTCGGCTACGCTCGGAATGACAAAAGAGTGTTTTTTGAAATTGGCTAAAGCCTGGCATAAAGAGTGTTTATTATGACTAGATCCCGGACATCCCTCCGGGATTCCGGGATGACAAAAAAGAGGGGGGCTCAGGGAAGATAAAAAAAGGAGAAGGAGGCTCGGAATGACAGGAGAGAGTTTTGAAGTTGTGGTATTATTCCGCTGATGAAAATCATCTCTTGGAACGTGAACGGGATCAGGGCGGTGGAGCGCAAGGGTGACCTTGAGGCGTTTTTTAAAAACCACAATCCTGATGTATTTCTCATCCAAGAAACGAAATGCAAAGAAGAACAGGTGCAATCATTGATTGAAAAATATGCAGACTATCAGCAGTTTTACCATTCGGCAGAAAAACCTGGGTATGCGGGAACAGCGATTTGGGTTCGAGGAATGAACCCCGAGTTTAGCTCAGGAATGCCGGACTTCGAAGACACAGAAGGGCGTATTGCTCGTGTCGACATTGAGAACACAACGATTCTTGGTGTGTATTTCCCTAACGGCGGAAAGTCGCCCGAAGCATGGGATGGAAAATTAGTTTTTTATGAGAAATTCTTGAACTCCGTAAATGCCCTCCGCAAAGAAGGCAGGCAGGTCATCTTCACTGGAGATGTGAACTGTGCACACGAGGCGATTGATCTAGCGCGACCAGAAGACAACGACGGGAAGATTGGATTTCACCCACGGGAACGAGCGTGGTTGAGCAAATGGATCGAGGATGGATGGATTGATGTATGGAGAACTAAAAACCCCGACACGCGCGATGTGTACTCGTGGTGGCATGTGATCACCAGAGCGCGAACCAGAAATGTGGGGTGGCGAATTGATTATTTCTTTGTGGACGAAAAAATACTTCCGCGCGTAAAAAAAAATGAATATTTAAACGACCAGATGGGTTCCGACCATTGTCCAGTTCTGTTAGAATTTGAATAATGGAACAAGCAAATCACGACATCGAGGAAGTGGGAACACTAAAATATAACGAAACACTTGAAGGGGTTTCCTCAGAGCTTCAACAAAAAACAAAAGCCCTGTTTAAAGAGTCTCTCCAGCATCCTGAAATGGGAAAAAGAAGTGAAAGGAAATTTTTAAATCAGGTTTGCAGTTGGGAAACAGGAGGGCTTTGTACAGAAGAAGATTTCTATGAAATCTTGGGCTGGTACCTGGAGGATGAAAACGACTTGAGCTGGGAGAAGCTTGCAAAAACCCTGACCCCAGAACAAAGAAAGCGGTTGGAAATTCCAAACTGGATAGGAAACGGGGGACCATATTCTGCGTATGAAGACAAAGGATATGAGATCCCAGGAGGGAGCTCCTATGCGGATCCCAGAGACAAGAGAGAATACTAATGATTACATTTCAACTCACGAGCATCGGTGAATTGATTTGATTGGAGATACCACATTCTTTGTTTTTCTTCTTCAGTTAAAGACTCCTTGTTGAGTTCGTTTTGAATTTTGACTTCGAAGGACTGTGCCACTTTTTCAATGTCAGTGTTCGCAGGAACAACAACAATGGCGATTCCATCTCTTTTAAGAGATTCGGCCATCATTGGTCCATCATTTCCGACAGAATCCCCAGCTGCCAAATTGAATCGTCGGTCAATATTGACAGAAGTCTGTCTCAGGAGTTCAACTTTTCTTTTTCCATATACCGGCTCTCCCTCAATGTATTGGCTGAAATCCACAGACCTTTTTCCGGATTCGAATCGGCGTTCACCATTTTTTGCCAACATTGTGGCAATAACATCATCTTCAGAAAAGACCTCGCCCAGAACAGATTCTTTTACTATTTCTCGAACAATACTTTTTAAATTTGTCGTTACGATACGCTGCTCTCCTCCTCTTTTTTTTAATTCTTCAAAAATACTAAAAACAGCATCGTTCAATTGAACCTTCCCTTTCTTGAGAATGTTTTGAGAAAGTTTCTTTGTATCAAGGTTTGATTTTCCAACCAAAAATCGGGTACGAGAGAATATCTGATTCCCAAAAAAATCAGAAAAAAATACTTCAAGCGGAAGGACAATTTCATCAAATTCAAGCATCTCTTTGGCAAATACTTCCTGCAGGACCATGTTATCTGGATTTTTTTGAAGAGACCCATAGAGCCCCTTAAGAGAGGAAAAGAGCTCAAGAAGACGAGTGGAATTCTTTTGCACTTCCGAGGATGCTTTAATATTTCCATTTGCCGCCTTTGTTACAAGGTCCCGGTAAGAAAGAAGATTCGGTGGAATAGGTTTTGTGGGAGCGAGAAGCTCCTCAAACTCTTTTATTGAAAAATCCCAAAAACGCTTTTGCAGAAAGCTTTCCATAAAGGCCAAAGCACCGATGTCATCTCGTGTGAGGGTTTGATCAAAATCAGTTGCCGCTAGTTTTTTCTCCGGCTCCTTATATTGCTCGTCCAAAAGATCAGACACCAAAGAGACCTGACCGTTCTGAATGCCATCATGTCCTGTTTGAACGCAAATACTTTCAAACTTCATGTTTTATAAATATCACATTGCATCAACAATGTCAATAGTTACACATTAAACTTAAAGTGCATCACGTCGCCGTCTTGGACAATGTAATCACGCCCTTCCATTCGTAATTTGCCGGCTTCTTTGGCACCCGCTTCTCCGTTGTGTTCAATGAAGTCTTTGTAGGCGATGGTGTCCGCCTTGATAAATCCTTTTTCAAAGTCGGTATGAATCTCTCCGGCCGCTTGTGGAGCGGTTGATCCTTGTCGGATCGTCCAGGCTCGTACCTCTTGAACACCAGCGGTGAAGTAGCTCTGTAATCCCAAAAGATCGAAACTGGTTTGGACTAGATTTTCCAATCCTGACTTCTTGGCTCCAATTTCTGATAAAAATTCTCGTGCTTCTTCGTCCGAAAGATCAATGAGTTCGGCCTCAATTTTTGCACAGACGGGAATAATCGGAATGGCTGGGTCAGCGTTGATCTTGGATCGAAACTTCGTCTCATTAAATTCTGAAAATTGACTCTCGGCTACGTTTGCCACAATAAGGAATGGCTTCATGGTGAGCAGGCAAAACCGTTTCACGGCAATCAGTTCTTCTTCATTAAAATCAAGCGAGCTGGCGAGTATCTCATCTTCAAGAGCAACTTTTACTTGTTCGAGAATACAAAGATCGATTTTCGCTTCCTTATCTCCGCTTCGTGCTTTTTTACTGACGCTGTCGAGTTGCTTGTCGACACTTTGAAGATCGGCGAGAACCAATTCCGTCAGAATAACCTCCCAATCACTCGATGGATCAACAACGCCATCAACGTGGTGCACATCATCATCCTGAAAGGCTCTCAGCACGTGGCAGATCGCATTACATTCACGGATGTGTGAGAGGAACTGATTTCCGAGTCCTTCACCCTTTGAGGCGCCTTTTACGAGTCCGGCGATATCTACGAATTCTACCGCTGATCGGATTGTTTTCAGAGGTTCAACAATCTTTGTAATTTTTTCGATACGTTCATCGGGAACTTCTACGATTCCTATGTTCGGATCGATAGTACAGAATGGAAAATTCTCGGCGGCTGCATTATTGGCTTTCGTAAGCGCATTAAACAGCGTTGATTTTCCAACGTTCGGGAGGCCGACAATTCCAATTTTAAGATTCATTTTTTTGTTGTCATGCTGATATCGCAGATCACGAAGTAACTTGTTTCAGCATCTAATTAAGAGGGAGTGCATCCTTATGACTTGATCCTGAAATAAATTCAGGATGACAGAAGGTAGGCAGATTCTACGAATTAAACACAATTAAACAAGCAGGGGAAGGTGATTTCCTTGACCAAAATATGTGTTCGGAATAGAAAGAGAGGGAACTGGAGTGTACGTGTTCTTTCTGAATCTTTTTCTCCTAATCATAGATAACTGGGACCTAAATTGTTGATTCCGTGGAATTAATGCGAAGGAACCCACCTCGAAAATTCGAGGAAAAATCGACTTAGGAAAGCACGGCATGCTGGTGAAGTAAAGCTCCTTAAGAGGGGCTTTTTGTGTTAACGATTTTTCTTGAAAAATAGACACAGGAAAGTGTAGATCCATCTGGTGAAGTAAAGCTTTCTTACATGCTGTCCTTCGCTTCTTGACCAGGAGGATGGGGCTTCTTCGTTTCTATTTTTAGGTTTGGATCGTACAACACAATGTCTTCGTTTTCTCCGCATGCAATTTTATTTTCTTGAAAAAGAGGGATTCCTTTCTCCATGAGGTTCCACGTAACAATATTTTTGATACTAAAAACGACACCATCAAGCTTGCTAAGCACGTTATTTTCTGTGCATTTTTTTAAATGAGGGCATTCTTTGGGGCAAGGAAAAACAGTGTCAACAGGCTCGTTTGTTGCGTTTCGAACTCTCGTTGCGGAGCCGACTTCAAATTTTTGGAGCATGTTTTAAAAATTAGAAGTGCAATCAGAATAACATTTAACAAAAAACAACCAAGCTGTCAATCGTTCTTTTTATGCTCTCTTTCATCACTGCGTAGATGTTCAGATTGTAATGCAAAAAACAAACTCTCTTTCATCACTTCGTGAGATGTTCAAATCGTAACACAAAAAAGAGAGCCCGAAGGCTCTCTTTTTAGATTACTCTTTCACATCACTATGTAGATGTTCAGTCCGTTTTTCATAAAAATAAATGCAAGCATTTTTTTTATACGAAAAACTCCCTTTCATCTCGAACGCATGCGACCGATAGGTGTTACACCTGGAGTATCAATTATAAAAATAAACTCCGTGCTTCTCTCTCACCGAAGTGAGAATACCTGATCGCCTCTGGATGAGGCGGTGATCCATCCGCACATTCCCGTACGGATACCTTGTTACGACTTAAGCCCAGTCATTAGTTTCACCTTAGGCCACCATTAATTGGCAGACTTCGGGCGCCCCTAACTCCCATGCCTTGACGGGCGGTGAGTACAAGACCCAGGAACATATTCAACGTACCGTGACTGATATACGTTTACTAGCGATTCCGGCTTCATGGAGTCGAGTTGCAGACTCCAATCCGAACTGAGACGAGTTTTATCCGATTGGCTCCACATTGCTGTATTGCTTCGGTTTGTATCTCGCCATTGTATCGTGGGTGTAGCCCCAGGCATAAGGGCCATGCTGATTTGACGTCATCCTCACCTTCCTCCGGTTTGTAACCGGCAGTCTCATATGAAAATACAACATATGATGAGGGTTGCGCTCGTTTACGGACTTAACCGAACACCTCAAGGCACGAGCTGACGGCAACCATGCAGCGCCTGTCATTTATCCGGCCGAACCGACTCCCGTGTTTCCACAGAATATGATAAAGATGTCAAGCCTGGGTAAGGTTACTCGCTTATTAACGAATTAAACCCCGCGATCCACCGCTTGTGTGGGTCCCCGTCTATTCCTTTGTGTTTTAATCTTGCGATCGTACTACACAGGCGGCATGCTTAATGAGTTATCTTAGGCACAGAGACCAGGTCGAGGGTCCCTACACCGAGCATGCATCGTTTACGGCGTGGACTACAGGGGTATCTAATCCCTTTTGCTACCCACGCTTTCGTCCCTGAGTGTCAGGAATGGTCCAGTATACTGCCTTCGCTTTTGGTGTTCCTGTGCATATCTACGGATTTTACCCCTACTTGCACAATTCCATATACCTCTCCCATCCTCTAGCGAAAAAGTTTCCATTACAGCACCAAAGTTGAGCTCTGGTATTTAATAACAGACTTTTTTCACCACCTGCGGACGCTTTACGCCCAATAATTCCGGATAACGTTCGGACCTCACGTATTACCGCGGCTGCTGGCACGTGATTAGCCGGTCCTTATTCCTGGGGTACCGTCAGATTTTCTTCCCCCAGAAAAGAAGTTTACACACCGAAATGCTTCATCCTTCACGCGGTGTCGCTCCGTCAGACTTTCGTCCATTGCGGAAGATTCCCTACTGCTGCCTTCCGTAGAAGTATGGGCCGTATCTCAGTCCCATCGCGACTGGTCGTGCTCTCACACCAGTTACTCGTCATAGCCTTGGTGGGCATTTACCCCACCAACTAGCTGATAAGCCGCAAGCCCCTCCCGTACCGATAAATCTTTACTCTTTCGAGACCATCCGGTATTAGCCCGACTTTCGCCAGGTTATCCCCGAGTACAGGGCAGGTTCTTACGTGTTACTCGCTCGTCCGCCACTTTCCACTTGAATAAATCCAAGTTTCGCGTTCGACTTGCATGTATTAGGCGCACCGCCAACGTTCATCCTGAGCTAGGATCAAACTCTCTAAAAAGAGTTTAATTTACTAGAATGTAATAAATTTTTGAAACCTCGTCCGGAAGACAAGGAATTCAAAGGAATAATTGTTTTTTTCTTTGTATCGAGTTCTTGAAAGAACCCGACATGCGTTCGAAATGAAAAAGAGCTTTTAGATCTGCTTTCGGTTAGAAAGCTGGCGGATAGTAGCAAGAAATCTAATGCTGTCAAATAGTTTTTGGAGGTTTTTAAAAAAAAGTAAGAAACACGTATATTAAGAGAAATAAAAACCCTTTGTAAAAATTGACAATTGTGCTTGAATTTGTACAGTCATCGGGCATTTTTTGAACGCATGGAGAAACTATTAAATACATTAAAACAGATTTGGGCGACAAAATCGCTCCGGAATAAGATCATTTTCACGATTCTTGTTCTCGTCGTTGCTCGTCTCGCAGCCCACATTACGATTCCGGGGGCAGACGTAGAAAAGATTAAATTCCTTCTCGAAAATCAGAACCAAGGATCGGCCTTAGCGGTCTTCTCTCTTCTGACAGGAGGAGCGATGGAACGATTCTCAATCGTTCTTATGGGATTAACCCCCTACATTAATGCATCGATTATCATGCAATTGTTAGGAGTAGTAGTTCCTTCTCTTGAAAATCTCAAAAAAGAAGGAGAACAAGGACAAAAGAAAATCAACCAATATACACGACTCCTTACCATTCCACTCGCCTTTGTGCAGAGTTACGGAATGATGGCCTTGCTCAACAAGTTCTCACCAGGAGGTGCGATTGTAGATGTAACTGATGTGGCAACAATCCTACCAATGATGGTAGTAGCGACAGCAGGAACGGTCTTTATGATGTGGCTCGGAGAGCTTATTACAGAGAAAGGAATTGGAAATGGAATCTCACTTTTGATTTTTGCAGGTATCGTAGCAACGGTTCCAACGCAAATTGGAGGAGCGTTTCAGGCAGCAGAAATGCCAGTGATTCTCTCACTTATCATTGCGACACTTGGACTGACAATCTTCATTATCTACGTATCAGAAGCGGATAGACGAGTCCCTGTCGTGTATGCGACACGGCGACTGGGAGGACAACAGAAGTCTTTTCTTCCACTCAAAATCAACCAAGCCGGAATGATTCCGATCATTTTCGCGGTGTCACTCGTGAGTTTGCCATCTATCTTGGCACAATTTTTCTCACAATCAGCGTCACCAGTGTTGCAAAGCATTGCAGACTTTTCATTGAAATACCTCAATCCAGGATCTCCAACATTCTGGTACAACGTGTTCTACGGAGCACTTATCTTCGGATTTACATACTTCTATGTCTCTATTGTTTTTGAACCAAAGAAGGTGGCGGAGAACATTCAGAAACGCGGAGGATTTATCCCAGGATACCGACCAGGACCTGAGACTGAGAAATTCTTGGACGAAACCACACAGAGACTTTGCTTCTGGGGAGCTTCCTTTTTGACAGCGGTTGCCGTTGTTCCACTTATCTTCGAACGATGGATTTCAGGAGGATCAAACGCGATCTCACTCTTCATCTCCGGAGCCGGAATGATTATTGTGGTGGGGGTTATTCTCGACTTGATTCGACGAATCAACGCACAGCTCGTGATGCATGATTACGACAAATTGTAGGCATTACGAAAGACAAAAATCCCCTTGTCATTCCGACCGAAGCGGAGGAATCCCTTCTTTTATCGATGGTGGATATCGGCAGGACTGTTCTTTTTATAATTAAAAAGAACCAAAAACTTTTGGGGAGAAAAAACTCGCTCGTGTGCTATTAAATAGTTGCTGAGTCCTGTTGACGCTCAAACACGGTTTCTCCCCAAACCCCAAAGGGATAGCAAATTCGGCGATTCGGATTTGGAATGACTGTTTATATATTTTTAATATTTAAGGAGAGAATTATGGAATTGAAAGGAGGGGGATTTTTAATTACACTTCTCCCACATGAAAAAATACTGGTTCAAACAAAAACAAACGGGCTATGGATTCGTTCCTGCAACATGGGAAGGGTGGACATCTACGGTTATTACACTCGTTCTCATTATCATTATAGGGAGAGTGAACAACCTCTTTACCGCAACGATGACAGGGGATGATGTTTTTCAGTTCCTCGTGGACCTTGTTATTCTCGTAGTCCTTTTTATCATCTTCATTCGCAACCGAGTAGAAGGGGGAGTTAAGTGGCAAAAAAACGAACAAGAAAAATGAGCATCCAATATATGGCGCAAGCACAAGCCCATGTGGACGGGATTTTAGAAGCCCTTGTTCCGCAGATTTTAGTTACAGGGGTAAGTGAAAAAGAGGTAGCGGATAAGCTGGAACAAGCTATTTGCAATAAGGGAGAATTTGAACTCGCCTTTCCTATTATCTGTGCCTTCACAGAGGGGGCAGCAGAGCCTCATCATGAACCACGAACTGATCGTTCTTTAACCGCCGGAGATATCATCCTGCTTGATTGTGGAGCGAAATATAAAGGCTGGTGTTCGGACGTAACCCGTATGTTTTCGCTTGGAAAACCTTCTGCAGAATTTAAAGAAAAATATGAGAAAGTCCTTCGGATTCACGAAGCGGCATTACCACAATTTCTTCCTGGAAAAAAAGTAATAGAGCTTGATCAATTTGTCCGTGAGCAACTGGGTGAAGATGAAAAATACTTCGTCCATGGACTCGGGCACGGAGTAGGACAAGAGGTGCACGAAGAACCGAGGATTACATCTGTTTTCAAAAAAACAGCGCCCCCGAAAGTGCCCGCAACACTTGAAGAAGGCATGGTGGTAACCTGTGAGCCAGGGTTGTATTACCCAGAAAAATTTGGAATTCGTATCGAGGACATCTTCATTATTCGCAAAGAAGGACCAGAGATGCTGAGCAAAACAAGTCGCGCGCTCCGCGTTCTGAAATCTTAATTTTGTGTGAAGTTGCCTCGTTGTGAAGAGTGAGGAAATCCTGAGAATGACCCGCAATGGGGCAATGTCTTTCGGCAAAAAATAAGAAGTTTCTCATCACAGTTCACAGGGCCATGAATGTGACATTTTTGCGATACCAAGCGCTGAACGCTTTTTTCAAAGGGGATTGGGAAGCGGTTTTTCACGCATCACTGAAAGATTTTCAGGAATGCAGAATTGATAAGAAAGGTATCGAATGTTTTTTCTCACGCCGAGGAGACATTGTCCCAGAACAGGAAATGGAAAAACTTGAGGCGTGTGGCGCGCGCATTCTTATCCAAGGAGAAAAAGACTTCCCTCCGCAACTCGCCCACATCCCGTCGCCCCCAGTTATCTTATTTCTGCGAGGGGAGCTGACGCCAGAGGACTTCCCCTCTCTGTCGGTGGTGGGGTCACGCAATATTTCTTCTTATGGGAAGCGAGCATTGGAAGACATTGTCAGCAACGTTGCAAGGAAGGGAATCACCATTGTTTCGGGATTAGCACTGGGAGCAGATGCACTGGCACACAAAGTCGCCATTGAGAATGGGGCCCGTACGATTTGTGTCTTGGGCAATGGAATCGACTTTCTCTATCCCACCCAAAACAGAGCCTTTGGAGAAAAGCTTTTGAAAGAAAACAAAGGCGCTGTGATCTCAGAATTTCTTCCTGGAATAGAAGCGCGCCCAGAACACTTCCCGATTCGCAATCGAATCGTGGCAGGACTGTCGCAAGCAACACTGGTTGTGGAGGCACAGGAGAGCTCAGGAAGTCTGATTACTGCTCAATTGGCGAATGACCAAGGAAAGGATGTATTCGCCGTCCCAGGGGAGATTTTTGCCCCCAATTCGGCAGGAACGAACCAACTCCTTCTCAATGGAGAAGCAACCCCTGCCTTGTCAGGTGAGCAGATACTTCAAACATTCGGGATTGAGAATTTATCAGAGCAGAAAAATGCCCGCAGACGAATTCCTACAACCGATACAGAATCAGAAATATTAACCCTCTTTGGTGACGAACACCGAATGCACATAGACGATCTCATTCGCCATTCAGAACTCTCGGGATCGGTCATCAGTGCCAATCTCTCTATCATGGAGATAAAGGGCTTGGTGAAACAATTAGGAAATCAGGTGTATGCAAAAAATGTGTAGTAATTTTCGATTACTCATTCACGTCCGAGCGAAGCTCTTCCCTCGGGGTCGAGGACCGATTTTAAAACACACCTTTGTCATCCCGACTGAAACGGAGGGATCCCTCGGCTCCGCTCGGGATGACAAGAAAATAGAATTTAAATTATGAATCAACATTTCTTCTTATCTTCCAAAATAAAAACAACGCTTCTCATCATCGGGGTGGCACTTTTTTCTTTTCTCGTAGGACAAACTTCAATTTCTCAAAAAAAAACCGAGGTGAAAATTCAAAAAATCCGGCCAGAAATCTCTCTCGTACAGCTCAAAAGCATTGTCGGAGATTCACTCTCATTAAACATCTCCGGTCCGGTTCGTATCCTCTGGGCAGGAGAAAACTTGGTAGAAAATGATGGAGATTTCAAAATCCCCTTGTCTCAACTTCCCACCGAAAACGATTTGAAATACACCCAATTTCCATACACCGGAAATGCAAAAACGATGAAGTTTTATCCATCTGATTCTTACTTCGCACGGGGCGTAGAGGTGCGATATCGGCGTTTCTTTCGCACAAAAACATCTGCCATCGAGGCAGGATTTATTCCGAGTAAAGGCGTGAAGTAGTTTTTCCGTTTGACCTTATTTTCTAAATGGGGTATAATGTCCTGATTTATTTCATTTCACATGGCAAAAATTGTCGACGCAACCGAAGGATATAGTCCGTTAGAAAATTCCGACAGAGGGAAAGAGCAAGAGCTCACCCCGAAGGAACAAGCGGAGAAGGAATTAACATTCTCAAAAAATGTATCGATCGCAGAGATCCAAAAGAATCTCGGAAATGCGATAGACAAAGATGATGTGTCAATGGATGAACTCAAGGATTCAGATAAAATTGATGACATTGTTGACAGTGTTTCAGACAAAACGAAGAAAATGCTAGAAGACGTGAATGATCAGCTAAAGAGAAATGCTCCTCGTGCAATAACAAAGAATATTTACGAACTTGGAGGAAAATTTGCGATTGATCGAATTATGGACAACACCGCCAACGGATTTGCTTCTGCAGAAATCGGAGCGACTAATTTAAAAAATATTGAGGATTCAGAACAAACAATTCTCAGGCAATTTGAAAAAGAAAGAACAGCAAATGAAAACATTCTCAAACGCCAAGCTACGCTTGCGACACCCTTGGAGAAATTTAATAAAACAGTAGATATCGCACCTCGATGGCTTCAGTCAACAACGTTAGTTGGAGGAAGTGCGGGAGTCGGATTTTTAGTTGGTGGACCATTGGGACTTTTGGCAGGAGCCGGACTTGGATACGCTGCTAAAAAATGGAGAAAAAAGATAGAAAAAAAGCAACGTTCTCATCAAGAAGAAAAAGGAGAAGTATATATGAATATTTCTGATGAACTACGAACAGCGCTTGAAAACAAGCTCGCAATCCTAAAAGATAGTGCGAAAGATATTAAAGAAGAAGGAGAAGCACAACGACAAGCGGCGGAGGATTTGATTCTTGCGAAGATGGACTTAGCAGAAAATGATCCAAAGGAACAAACAGAACTTATTGAAGCGCTTATGAGTATTCAATCAGGAGAAAAAAGTAAGGACCACGTAAAGAAGTTTTACCCAGGAGCAAGTGCTCAAGAAAAGGTGCATATGTACGAAGCGGTAAAACAAATTCCATGGTTGTCTGATCGCGCGAGTGTAAAACGAAATCTTGAACAAGCAAAGGCACAAGCAGACTCAGTACGAGCTTCTGCTGAAAAGCAAGAAGAGAAATTCCTTGGGAAATTCGAAGGAGCAAACTTTGAAATGAAGGATTTTGAGGCGGTTCAAAACCTGCAAGCAGCACCGCTTGTTGGAGGAGGAGATAAAGTGGCAGTATTTGACACTATTCGCCCTTCAGACAAAGAGGTTACTCAAAACGATCTCATTAACTCAATGCGATCAGACCTTACGTTTGCCTCTAAAAAAGACGACCTCAAAGCAGCGCTTTCAGCGGATGACATACAGGGTCTCTTGGGAGTGGCAGAGTCTACACATTTACTCTATACGTTGAATTATCTTTTCAGTGAACCAGGATTGCTTCTTCTTTTGTCACCAACAACAAAGCAAAAAATGCTTACGTGGTTGCAGAAAGAAGATGAAAAATACCGAGCTTCAGAAGTAGGAGCAGAAGAAGGAACATACCTCCAACGGGAATACTGGAATGATATCGAAGGAGACAATGGACTTCTTAAAGAAGGAGGGAAATTGTTCTCAGAAATGAAGGCAGAAAACTTCGATGAAAACTTTGTGAAGACCTTTGACGAAAAAATGAATAAGATTCCAGATCTTGAACGAAAGCATGGAGCCATTCTTGAAAAATGTTTGAAAAAAGGAAAAACAGAAATAAAAAAAGAAAACCTAAACCAAGATATTGCAAAATCTTTGGATGACGCAGAGCAAGTTAAGTTAATTGAAAAATTAGAAGAGGTGGCTGCAATATTTGAAAAGAAAGAAGGGGGAAAACTTTTTGATCTCAAGGCAAAATGGACAGAATGGAAAGAACTAAAAGAAGGTGGAAAAACATTTTCTCAATACCAAAAGGAGATTGGAGACCAAACAGACGAATTGAAAAAAGCGGAAAAAGCTTATGAAAGAGCTCCGGCCATGGACCGAGGAGTTGCTAATCCAGAAAAACCACTCCTTCGGGGGGCGGCGGAGGATGCAAAAACAGCACTTGATGAGCTAGTGGGGAAACGAGCAATACTTGTTTCAAAATTAACGGGTGATGAATCTATAGAAAAAAGAACAAACGAAATCGCTGAATTCTTTAATGTTACGGCCCCTGGAATCAAATTCCACAAGGGATTAGAACTGAAAGACGGAGCGGTTACAGCGGTTCCATTCTTCAAACGAATTCACGCAAATCTATTTAAAGAATTCGAACACGAAACAGAAGACAAGATTTTGAAAGTATGGGAACAAAATGATCCCCTTAAAACGATTACATCGCTTCAAAAAAGAGCGGGAGCTGTAAAAGTTAATATGATCGATAAAGCAGACTCTATGTATGAACTCCGTTTCCCTTCAGACTTAGGAGCGAGTGAAGAAAAGGAGCTAAACATTACAAGTAATACAACTGACAAGGTGGTGGAACTCGAAAATAATGACCTCCTCGTTCGAATCGCAAGTCCTTGTGTAAACAAAGGAACAGAAGGGGGCAAATTGGATCTCGTGAAGAATGCAATAGTGTATACTAAAGCTGCTGACGGAAAGCTTTCAGACGCCCGTCATGCTATCGTTTCTAACATTACTCTTACAGCATAATGACAACAACAACACCCGCTTTCGATGAACTCGTTCTCTGGTTTCTTGACCAAAAAGAAATTCCAGCGGCTATCAAAGAAGATTTTACAGAACATCTTTTAGAAATTGGTGGATTTGACGCAGAAGCACTTATTTTTATGGGGATGGTTATAGATGCACTCGAAGCAAAATCAACAGAAGATATGAATTATTACCAAGAGCAATTGGACAAAGTACAGGCTCTGTTGGCACTTGAAAACGATCCAGCAACATCTCTTCAAATTAAGGACCTAAAAGACGCAAAAGAACAAATTGAACTTCGATCAACTCGATTTATCGAACGATGTCAAAAACACTTTGCAGAAGAAAATATGAAAGCAGAGCAATCAGAAAAAGATTCAGATTCAGATGCCGTTGAAGCGTTAAAAGAATCAATGTAATTATTTAAAATAATGAAAAACCTTTTCCACCAACACATTCACCAAGACGCAAAATTTGTTTTTCAAAACAATATTATAGACAAGGCAAAAGGCGTTGCAGAAGAGGCCTATGATGCTGTGAAAAATGTTTTCACAGGAACAACAGACGGTCGATTTCGGGATACCCTAGAAGAAGCAATAAAAGAGAATCCAGAGCTGAAAGAAGGAGAGGAACGGATGATTTCTTTTGAGATGAAAGACGGGACCGAGACCGTTCGTGTTACGGTATGGCTCGAAGAACCAGCAGAAAACTTTTGGTCAGCAGATCAACCTTTTCGTGGAGGGATTGTGAAAAATGTACAAGTAGAAGGACAAGCGTATCCAGAGCTTGATTCAGACGAATTCAAGAGTTTTGATGGGATTTATTTTGAAAAGCTTGAAGATGGAAACTACGAAGTTTATTACACAAAGGGAGCAGACAAAAAGAATGAAACACTGACTCCAAAGCAACTTGAGGAAAAAATCCTCCCGCTTTATAGAAAAAGACTCGAAGAAGCCCAAAAAGCCTACGAAGAAAAGGAAACTGATGCAGTGAAATACGGAGCCCTTCAACAAGAAAAAAGAAACCTCGGACAAGAAGTAGAAGCCCAACAGGCAACAAAAGCACTCGAAAAGGACTTACTTGGTTAAGGTGCTACCCTCGGTAGTTCGGTGCTTCTTTCAAGATAGACACATCATGGGGATGTGATTCTTTGATTCCAGAACCCGTGATCCGAACGAATTGTGCTTTCTTTTGGAAATCAGCAATATCTTTGGCTCCATTATATCCCATAGAACTTCGCACCCCTCCGCAGAGTTGGTAGATTTCAGCTTTTGCTTCGCCTTTGAAGAGAATCTTTCCTTCAATTCCTTCCGGAACGAGTTTCTCATCAGCGACGTTCGCTTGGGCATATCGTTCTTTCCCACCCTTGAGCATGGCTGCCATTGATCCCATTCCTCGATAATATTTGTAGGTTTTTCCTCCAGAGTAAATCATTTCTCCAGGGGCTTCCGAGGTTCCCGCTAAGAGTGATCCAATCATAATGCAGCTTGCGCCTCCTGCGAGTGCTTTGGCAACATCTCCTGAGTATCGGACACCTCCATCAGCGATGATAGGAATCTTGTGTCGGGCTGCGACTTCAGCAACATCCATAACAGCGGAGAGTTGAGGAACTCCGACTCCTGCAATAATTCGAGTTGTACAAATAGACCCCGGTCCAATTCCAACCTTAAGTCCGTCGGCCCCAGCTTTAATCAAAGCTTCAGCGGCTTCTGGACTGGCAATGTTTCCAGCGATAACATCTACTTTTGGAAACTTTTCTTTTACGTATTTCACACAATCGATAACTCCTTTTGAATGTCCGTGCGCGGTGTCAACAATAAGGACGTCTACACCTGCTTTTACGAGTTTTTTCACTCGCTCGTCTCTATTGTGCGCCGGTCCAACAGCCGCAGCAACGATTAATCGCTTATATTTGTCTTTTGAGGCGTTTGGAAACTCTTCATTACGTTCTATATCTTTTCGGGTCAAAAGAGCGCTCAGCGTACCGTCTTTGCTTAGCATGAGGAGTTTAGAATGCTTGGATTCTTCAAGAATGTCATTCGCAGCAGAGAGAGAAATTTCTCCGGTCGCGGTTAAGAGATCCTTGAGCTCGGTCATCCTTTCCTCCACGGTGCAGT
>Ga0307929_1000469_pt1 | contig 39351 bp, 43 predicted proteins | sample AceLakmetage1330_FD_203160 | JGI IMG/M metagenome (GOLD analysis project Ga0307929, IMG submission 203160) | Saline water microbial communities from Ace Lake, Antarctica - #1330 | ecosystem: Environmental > Aquatic > Non-marine Saline and Alkaline > Saline | place: Antarctica: Ace Lake... | reverse complement strand
TATAAATGTTTCTTATTTTAATATGACGCTATCGACGATAAATATTGATTAATTATTCAAAGATTTAATTAAAGAATAAATATCTGAAAGTAAATTTTCAACTTTGTTTAAAACTAACTCAAAACCATAATAGTTTATTGAATTTCTTATTTTTCTTATTCTGTTAAATTCATTTGCTAATTCAGGTTTGTTAAGTATAGAATTGATAAATGCAAAATAGCATTCATGATTATAAATCTTATAACCTTTAGAAATTGATAAAGATTCAAGTAAAATTCTTAAAGAATCATAAGCAAGAGAAATTTTTGATGAAGATGTTATTTTATTTAATGGCAAAAGAGATTCACTTAATTGCTTATTTTTACTTGCAATAATTAAAGAGCTAATCAAATCATTATCAATTGAAATTTCTTTTGTAAAACCTTGATATTTACAATCATTCCATGTGCGAAGAACCATAATTATTTAGCTCAAAACCACTTAAAATATTTTGTTTAAGATTTTTCGAAATATTTCCGATTGAATCAAATAAAAATACTTGTATTTCTCGACTTAAAAGTTGTTCATATTTTTTTAATTCTAAGTTCTGATTAAATGAGGAAATAATTGCTAAATCTAAATCAGATTTCAAAGTAATTTCTGATTTTGATATTGAGCCAAAAACGAGAATCTTTGCATCAGGGAATTTTGATAAAATATGATTTACCAAACCAATTTTATTTAGTTTATTTTTCCAATAAATTTTAGCTAAATCATTAAATAAGTTTGATCTTGATGCTTTAAAGAGAATATGATTTTTGAAGTTTCTAGAAACTAATAAGGATTCAGCTTGATACTTTTTCAAATTATTTGATGCAGTTGGAGGACTTATTTTTTTTAAACGAGAATATTCTCTGACTCCAAATTCAGAATAATTATCTTCAAAAAATAAGGATAAGTTGTTAATTATTTCTAACATATGTTAAATAATATTAACAGTTATTTAAAAAGTTTATTGAATTCAACAGTAAATTCACTAAGTAGTGACAACTAACCGAAACATTTATATACTAAAAATACAATACAAATAAAGTTATGACACTAGAAAGTAAACTATCAAGAATAAAAGAGAAAGGGAAAAACTTCTTAAAAAAAGTAAAAGATAGTTATCTGAATTTTGAAGTAAGTCGAGTTCTAATTCAAGAAGAAATAAAATATGCACTAAAAAAACCAGCACCACTCATACTTTCAGGTGCAATGTTAGGACTAGGAATGGCACCAACAATTAAAGCACTAGGACAAACAGAAATAGTGAAAGACGGATTAGCTAACGCAACACTAGAAGCATTTGTAATTGATAATATGCAAGGAACAGCATGGAACGATCAAAATACCGCCATATTGTATAAAAACGCAATACATCCAGACAGCGTACTAAAAACTGTGCCAGTTGTAAACGGACAAATATACATGCAAGACGTACCAATATCACCACTAGGAATAAACGAAATCAAAATAGATCCAAGTAAACTAAGAGTGTATCCAAACCCAACAAGCAGCACAGCACATGCAAGTCTTAACTTAACAGAACCAGCAGATGTGACTGTCAGAGGATTTAACCTAGCAGGACAAGAAATAATAAATTATACAGAAAACAATCAAAACATAGGACAAAATGACTTCTTACTAGATATAGGAAACCGAGCAGACGGAATATACTTACTAAACTTTACAGTAAAAGAAAAAGATGGAGACGTCAAAACAATAACAAAGAAATTATTGAAGAATAGTATAGCGCCAAGCGCAGCAGGAGTAAGCGTAGTTCAAAGTTCATTTAAGAATGCACAAGCAAATAATTACATCCTAGTAATGGACGGACCATTCATGGAAGAAACAATAATTGACAATATTACTCTAACAGCATATGAAACAACCGACCTAGGAACAGTAACAGCAGACATAGATGAAACAATAGTGCAAGCAACAGTACAAGACGAAAACGGAAATTTATACAATAACGAACATTCAGGAATAATTACACAAAGTGGAATTGAAAAAGGTTCAAGTGTAATTAATGCAGGAAATTTAGACATACCAATATATATTAAGAATTCAAACGATTTATTACTAGCACTAAGCGGACCTGTAATGCAAGACTCAACATTAGAATTAATGATAGCACAAGCAGGAATACACGATATGGGAACACTAATAATTAATTCAATACCAGATATAATTCTGACATCAAAAGTGTACGATTTAAGTAGCAAATGGAGCGAAGCAGGAGAAAGACTCCCAACACAAGGAATAGAAGGAATGAAAGCATACTTGAAAAGCAATCCAGATAATTATGTGTTGACAGGAGCTGATGGAAAGTTTGAAATAAATTTAGGAAAAATAATGCCAGGACTGATGGTTGATAGTCTATTTCAAGGAGTGTTACCGCCATCAAAACAATGGGGGTTACAAATAATGGACAGCTTATTTGTAGAAGGAATAAATCCAGAAGATACAACTTATTATTCATTTAAAACGCCAGTAGGACAAAGAATATGGGTTGAAAAAATAAGTAATGGCGAAATACTAGAAGATCACTATTTTAACCCAATAGGATTTGACACAAACATGGTAACTGCATTTAATGATACAACAGGAATAGCAATGTTTGAACGATATGTGGATCCAGAAAATGGAGTAGACATGTTAGAACACCTAAAATATGTGACCAACATAGAAGAAAAATTTGAATGGCACCCATACTGGGAACATATAACCTCAAGAATGAAAGATGAAGACATGGTAGGCGGAATAAAAGTTTTCTTAGATAGAGATGCAGCGCCAAATGAATACTATGCAGACAAAGCATGGGAAGGAATAAAGGCAGGAGAAGCTGGAAGATTCAAATTCCAAGAAGTAGATAACTATGAAGACGCATTTTTAGTAATGCAATATACTAATAATATGATAGGACAAGGAAGCATATTATCAGGCGGAGAAGATGAATTTGGACAGTTTTTATCAAAATTTGCTATAAATATACGAGGACCGCCAGGAGGACCAGCACTAGAAGCAATAGAAATGGTCTATGTAAACGAACACGAAACATACCATATACCATATACTGGTGGAAATCACAGTTCATTCATACAAGACGTATTTTATAATGACGCAATGTTAAGACAAGAACAAGGACTACCACTACCACCAACGACCAGAGAAGTAAAAGGAATAGAAACATTGTATAACTTAGAAAGAAATCCTAAACTAACACAGTGGTTTAAATAAAAATTCTTATTTTTATAGACATTTTGGCAAATAAAATTTTCTAGCTCATAACAAAAAAATTAATTTCTAGAAAATAAAATAATCAACAATAATACTGGCAAGTACAAGAATTAAAATTATTGGCAGCAAAAAAAAGAATGTTTTGCAGCCACAGAATAAGTTAATACGATTGAAATAAATACTCAGAAAAAAATTAAGTATAAAAAATAAAAATTGCGTGATTACCCGCCAGCTTCTCCGCCACCACCTTCACGGCCATCTCCACCACCAAGTCCGCCACCAGGTTCAAAATAATCAGTGGTGAATCTACAATGATAATCATAACCTAAAGAACACCAAGGACAACAATAATCACCATTAGAATAAATAGTGCCAGGAACAGTACAATCAGTATTAGCTGTAAAACAACCAGATTGCGAAGTCCAATTGTAACCATCATCACAACAAGACCAAGCAGTATTTGGCATTGCACATTGAGTTTGAGCATTAATAGGATTACCAACACCTATTGGACAATCAGTATCATAAACACAATTTTGACATTCTCTATAAGTATTAGACTGACCACTATTAACAGTTTGACATCTATCAGTGCCAGAACAATCAGCATCATTAACACAACCTACACACGCATTATTTTTATGATCAGCAATATCAACATAACAATTAGGTGTTGAAGATGAACAATGAGAATCTAAAGTGCATTCAACACATTCAAAATCATCACATATAGGACCATCAAGATTAGTATTACAATGATAAGGTTGATGACATTGCACACAACTTGCTTGAGTATTTCCGACTGGATCATAACAATAAGAATAATCTGAATTAGAACAAGCTTCTTGACGCCAATTATCTGGATCACCAGTAGGATTACAAATATTTAAGTGACCACTATCAGCACAAATTCTATAACCATCCGAAACTTCAACACAATAAGCGGTTGAAAGCAAACATTTAGTAGTAGTATCGTGGCAATAAGGACCACTGCCTGTCGGAGTTTTCCCATAAACTTCATAATTTAGACAGTCTAAGACTTCAGTAGTAGTAGATGAGCAAGCTCCAATACAATTATCTGGATAAGTCGTTGAATGAGCACCTCCTTGACAATTCCAATTAATTTCATCAGCACAATGTTCTTGAACACCTGGATAAATAAGTCTATTATTATCATCACAATCCAAATTATATCCATAACCAGGATCAGTTTGCTGACAACCATCAGGAACAGAACAACTAGCAGTTGTTGCATAAAAATGACCATCTCCAATAGGACTACCAGGATCTAAATCACACCAACTTTGGAATGCAGTTTGAACTGTAGGGTCTGTATCATCACAATCAACACCCGAAGACGTAAGTCTAAAAGCATACTGCGATAGATCCGAATTTGTATTATAACAATAATCAATCATTCCAGGAGTTAAAGCAGAATAATCTTTATCAGCATCACGATACCGATTAATAACAGAATAACCTGCAGCATCGCAACAATCATCACCAACATTACACCAAAAATCATACTGTGATAACACTTCACAAGATTCAAATGCTTGACATTCATCTCCATAAGGACATTCAGTTAAAGAATTACCTATATAACCATAGTCACCCTTATAGTTTGGAATGCAAAATGCATCTGTAGGTGGCGCTATTACCTCATCAACATTAACTAAAACAGTAATCATTGCTACTATAATCATCAAACTTATTTTTGCATAATTGTTTATTTTCATTTTACCTTCTTAAATGCTTCTTCGACGAGGGCTTTCTTCCAACCAACATGAAAAAGACTTAATTTTATTTGTGCTTTAGTTTTACCAGTTTTAAGTTCTGACTTGATATGAATAAATAATTTATCATGATGTTTAACTTGAGTTTTGTGCCTGTAATCAGTTATAGCGTAAAACACTATTATAAATATTGCGATTACTAAGCCAAGCCACAAAAAGTCATTAAACCAATTATTTGAAGGAGTAGATCCAACTATCGCGAAATCATTATTTAAAATAGAATCAGTTTGTAAATCTAAGTTGTTAGTCGACACGACTTCATCTTTTATAGGTTCTAAATAATTTAATCTTGCAAGTTCTTCATCTGATAAAAAGAATCCTAAACAATTTCTTTTCGTATTTAAATCCAATATTTCTTCACATAATAAAATATCATCAGTTCTAAGAGCAGCTGATAATAATTTTAAATCTTCAATAGATGCTTTCTCAAAAATTTCTTTTGTTTTATTAATAGAATTCTCAATAGTTGGTTTTACAGGTGCTTGAGAGTTATTTACAGCAACAGGTGTGTCATCATTTCTCGGAGTGAATAATAATACAACTGCAATTACAATTATTAGAATTAAGAATGAAACTATAACAAGTTTTCTACTAGTCATTTTAACAAGTACTACCTCCTAAAATTACACTTACACTGCCATCAATTTCTGAAACAATTTCAGTATGACCTGCACAATTTAGAGTTGGAATTAGAGCTCCTCTAAAAGAGTTAGTTCTAACATCACCATTTGAAGTCATACCACCAGTTCCTAATATCAAATTATTTTTTACAACTAATTCATCAGTTTCTAAAGAATCACCAACAGATACAAGTAAAGCAGTAGTATTATCTTGAACATTCATATCAAAATTTGCAACGATATCTTCATCAGAACTCACTGGATCAAATTCATTTTGTAAAAGAACAGCATCACCAATATCAGCAGGACCATCAACAACAAGAGTCTCTGTAAAGTTTACATTATCATCAAAATAAACTATTGAATCAACGTAATCTCCAAGAATCCCAGTCATTGTTAAATCACCATTGAATAAAACGTTACTAATATTAAATAAAGTTAAAATATTATTAACAGAAATAACTGGCGGAATTAATGGATTAGAGAAAAGTCCAATAGTTAAACCAGATGAGGAATCATTAATGTGGAGCCGATCAGCAATATAAGCCCACTCAGCATAAGCATCAATGCCGCCAGTTCCATGCCAACCAATAAGATTATCATTAGCAACAACATTTGGCGAACAAGCACCAGAGGCAGATGTATCTATACCAGAACAAGAATGAGGACTTATAATATTATTTTGAACTTCAAAATAACCATCAGCTAAAATATTGTATGATCCAGAATCCCTTGTATATCTAAGATGAACTAAAGACTCTGAAGTAACTAAAGGAACATCCACTTTAATAGCTAAATAAAAAAGAGGAAGTTGATAATCTGCTTCTAAAAAAGAAATTGATGGTGGAGGAGTTCCTAAATAATTTTCTTGAGAATAACAATCAGAATGCAAACGACTATCAGCCGGACAATCAGCATAATTATCTCCCGCAGCACAAATCCAATAAGTTGCACCTTCTTCAATAATACAAGGATCCATTGGGTTTGAACAAATATAAGAATTTTGAACAGGCTCTATAGTATTACAATCATAAAATCCAACATTTTTACTTGCAGGGTCTAAATAAAAATCATTTTGATCAAATGCTGCTTGAGAAAAAGGGATAACTAGTAAAGAGAAAATAATTATTATTGATAATTTTTTAAAAATCATTTTTTATTATGGATTACAATAGCCACTAGTACAATTATTAGAAGTGCAATCTCCATCCCACGAACAAAGACTCCAATCAGGACAAAGGATAGAATCATCGCCCAGTTCAATTACGAATATACCAGTACCTTCTTCATACATTCTAGGAGACAAAGAATCACAAGAATGTCTTAAATTCAAATGTCCAACAAAACGATCTTCAGCGCCAGTAAGACGAATTGAACCATCACTAACAATATTGCTTTCAATATGAGCGGAATCTGCAGTTAACTGGTTAGCCACAACAGCCAAACCAAGAACTGTTAAATTAGTAGTTGTTAAAAGATCAGCAACAAGAACTTCACCTAAAACATCCAAATCACCAACAATAGTTATTGGGTTTCCATTATTAGCAATAGTATTAAGTCTGTAAAGATAAGAAGAACTTTGAACTGATAAATCGCCAGTAATTTGTGCACCTTCAATAGTAACAGTACCTGCATTCCCTTTAATAATACCAAGAACATCTAAGTCATGAGTTATCTCTACTTCAGGTAAACTTACAAAAGTTGAATTCATAAAAACTTCAGGATAAGGAACAGCATAATAATCACCCAAAGAAAATTGATTAAAAGAATGAACTCTGGAATTAATTATCATCTCTTCTGCCTCTAAACTTTCAGTTGCTTGAATATATCCATACGCATGAATATCGCCACAATTACCCATGTCAAGTTCATAACATTCATGACCAAAACCAACAGATGGATCTAAAGTATCAATAACAGTTACTTGAATAGAATCAGTACCTGCACCTCCTGCATTATCAAATGAAACAGTATAAACACCTGGAAACGGAAGATCAAAAGTAACAGTACAACCAACTTCGTTAGAAAAGATATTAGGATAATTACGAGTATCACCAGCAGTTACTTGCCAATTTTCAACTGAATCATAATTTGAAGCAGTTAAAATAGCAATTCCTTCAATAACATCTACTGTAGACTCACCTGTACAAGCAGCCAAAGCGGATGCAGAATTAATAATTAGCAAAATCGCCAATATAATCAATATCTTCCTCATTTTTTTACACCTGTTTTTTGAATTATATTTATTTTATTATGAAGATTTTTTTAAACATGCAGCCTTAAGAGTTGGACTTGAAATTTTTTCACAAGCAGAAGAATCGCCTGATTCAACAACTTCTTTAAAAATCTCATCTGCAGGTTGTTCTTTTTCTTCAAAGTTTTTAATTAAATCGCCAAGAATAGAGTTTAAACAAATCTCCTTTCTAGCAGGATTAAGTTCTTCACATAAAGTAACATTTTGAGTTTGAATAGCGTGTTCTAAAGCATCAAAAGTATCAGGGTTAACATACAGCTCTGGTTCTGGCGTTTCTCTAAGTAAAAAGAAAAGCGCAATAACAACAATAACTAAGAACAAACCAATACCTAAAATAAGTTGATTTTTGACAGATTTTGTTAATTTTTTAGAGTCAGAAACAGCACTAGCTATATTAGAATCTGAAGAACTACCTCTTTTTATGTCTGAAACACTGTCAACCATTAACTATCCTCTTTTTAAAAAATTAGACATCAGAGTATATATAGTTTTCGATACCATTCTTGCATAGGTGAGCGCCATTAAGTAAGGTGTAAAACCTTACGAATCTTTAAAAAAAATAGTATTTTGACCATTCTAGTATTTGTAAGCGCTAGCAAATGAAATTAACAATTTCGTAATAAATAATTGTTTTATTTAATAAAACCGAAGTTTATAAAAGAATAAAACATTCTGTTAAGAAGAAAAAGAAAAATGAAAGAAATCCTACAAGAGCAAAGAGAGAAACTAAGGCCAGACATGAGCATACTGGTTAAAGTAGATTCAGTTGTCACTAAAATCAATACTTTGCTAAAAGAAAAAGGGGTAAAAGCGGTTTGCGTTAAAGGTGGAAGTATTGCAAAAGAGACATTCATCAAAGATGATTATGACGCAGATTTATTTGTAAGATTTGACTATTTAGAATATAAAAGTAAAAGATTATCAGACATACTTGAAACTGTACTTGACAGTAATTTTAAATTTGAAAGAGTGCATGGAAGCCGAGATTACTTCCAAATAGAAGATGGAATTATTTTTGAAATTGTACCTGTTCTAAAAATAAAAGATTACAAACAAGCAGTGAATGTTACTGACATGAGTCCACTTCATGTTGACTATATTAAAAAGAAATTAAAGGCTGGACAAGCAGACGATATTAGACTTGCAAAACAGTTTTGTAAAGCTGCAAAAGTATATGGCGCTGAAAGTTACATTAAAGGATTCTCAGGACACATACTAGACTTACTAATAATAAATTATGGCAGCTTTGAAAAACTAATAAACGCAGCTATTAATTGGAAAGAAAAAGAAATATTTGATATTGAAAAACATCTAAAAAAACCACTTGAAGAGTTAGATGATGCAAAAATTCATTCTCCATTAATTATTGTAGATCCAGTTCAACCTGACAGAAATGCAGCAGCAGCGCTAAATAAAAAGCAATGTGACAAGTTTAAATTTGCATGTAAGAAATTTATTGATAAACCAAGCAAATCCTCATTTAAAATAGTTGCACTTAAGAAAACTGATTTAAAAATTTCTGATGACGAAGAATTATTTTTCATAGAAGCAAAACCATTACAAGGGAAAAAAGATGTTGTAGGATCAAAAATAATGAAAGCTTATGAACATCTTAAAAGGCAAATTAAAAGAAACCAATTTGAAATAATGAATACTGATTGGGAATTTAAGAAAGTAGGACAACTATATTTTGTTTTGAAAAAAGAAACTTTAAGTGAAATACAAATAATTAGAGGACCGCCAATAAATACAAAAGAAGGATGTACTAATTTTAAGAAAAAACACAAACAAACTTACGTGGAAGATGGAAGACTTTTTGCAAAAGAAAAAAGAAAATATAGACACGCTAAAGATTTAGTAAAAGAAATTCTAAAAGATAAATATGTAATTGAAAGAGTTAATTCTATAAAATTAATCTAGTATGAAACATGATTAAAAGTTGTTTTAATAGGTTTAAAAAGATATGCTGGCTCTTTAAAATTCTTTAATTTTTTTAAATAAGAAGTAGAGATTTTATTCATTTCATCAATTGGGGGCTGAAACTTTTCAGATGCAAAAACACTATGCCAGCGAGCATTAGCAGTATAAACATAGTTAATTCCTGGAATTAAAACTCCCGATGTAGAAGTAATACCTTCAAGAGAAGAATAATAAATGCTTAAAGCAGAGTTTTTTGGATAATCTTCACTAGGATAGGAAATACAAGATAAGTGATGACTTAAAATAATTTTTTTAGATAAAAATTCTGTCACTTGAGAAATATCAGTCATCATAGTTGATTTCTTTGACCTTGCAATAAATCCAGACTTATAACTTTCAACATAAGAATCAAGATCTAAATCGAATTCAACAGGCACCAAACCAATAATATCATTTTTATAAGGATTACCATAACTTCTATCTAACAAATTGTTATTTAATACATTCCAAAATAATCTTAAATTTTCAAAACTTGCATTCTTTAATTCCATTAAAAACCGGGAAATAAAAGTAGTTTATAAAGCTAGTTTGAAAATTTTCGTTCTAGAATAAAAACAAGACCAAAACCAATAATTGCAACTAATATTTCAATAAAGATTGCAGGAATGCCAAGGTCAAGTTTTGAGAATGGTAATCTGAGTGAACCAATCATAATACCTGTAAGAAAAGACATGGTTTGAGATTTGTATTTTTTAAGAAGCCACTCTAAAAGTTTTGAAAAAGATAATATACCAATTAAAGCTCCAGCCATAAATACCGCTATTTTATCTACAACAAGATTCTTTAAAGCAGAAATCATAAATTCATATTGACCTAAAAGAACAAGGATAAATGAACCTGAAATTCCAGGTAGAATCATAGCACAAATTGCAATTGCACCTGAGAAAAATAGTATTAAAAGCGAATGGCTTGAAGCAAAAGCATTAAGTCCAACAAACCAAAATGCAAAAATTAAACCTAAGATTCCAAAAGGAAAATTTCGTTTGTGGTTCTTGCTTGCTTGTTTATATACAAAGATTGCAGATGAAAGTATTAAACCAAAAAAGAAAGCATAAGTAATACCAGTCCAATTAAGAAGTAAGTATTCCATCAAATGAGCCAAAGCTAAGAATGCAATGCCTATTCCAATAGCTAAAGGAACTAATAGTGCAAAGTCTACTTTTAAGATATTTTGAAATGCTTCTTTAAATTGTAATTTAGATAAAGGTTTTAAGATAAGTTTGTTAATACTGCTAATCGCAGAAATTAAGCGTTCATAAATTCCAGTGATAAGAGCAATAGTACCGCCTGAAACACCAGGAATAATATCTGCAATTCCCATAAATAAACCTTTAAGGAAAATTAAAATTGAATCTTTAATATTAAACATGAAAAATAAAAGGATGTAGTTTAATTATAAAGTTTTTGAAAAGATAAACTAAAAAATGCCATATCCAATACCAATGAATGTAAGTATTGCAATTAAGAAAAGAATTATGTCTGCGATCAAATGAATTGTCAAACGCTTCTTTTTAATTGAAGTTCTAACTTTTGAATTATTAAATGCAAAGAAGATTGAAAAGAACAATATGATTACAGGTAAGAAAATTATAGGAGAATAATAAGGACTAGATCCAATTCCAATTCCAAGATTTGAATACTGAATTGTTTTATCTAAAGGATTAACACAAAGGTTTTCCGAGCAATATTTGAGTGTTTCATTAATTTTATTTCTAGTTTCAAAATCCGACCCAAAGAATAATTCATCATCAATAAAAATTGAAGGAATCACAGGCAACTTTGAACTATAAACAAAAGAGAACTTTTTGAAAAGATCACGATTAGTTTCATTAAAGTAAACTTCATGAATTGTAATGTTCATAGGATAATAAACCCTAAGTTCATCAAGATAATCCATCATGATATTACAATGGGCACAACCTTCGCCATAAAAAACGTGAACATCAACCTGATCATTTGCTAAACTAGACGGGACTAAAAATAACATGAGTAAAATGCTCAAGAATAAAATTCTTAGTACAAATGAAATAAAGTTGCCATTTTGAAGTAAAACAAATTTCTTATACATAACAATAAAAGCAAGACTGTGAATATTTAAAATCTTTTATTCTTATTCCTATAATTTTTATATATAGTATATTATATGAAAAGTTCAGATTCAAGTTTTGAAAAAATAATTCTAGCTTTAAGATTTAAGTTTTCAGATTCAAAAAGAAATTCTTTTGTTTTATTGAAACTGAATGCTTTGAATAAATCAGTCACATACATATCCAAGTCAGATATGACTAGTTTTTGTTCTTTTTTGAATTCATCAAAATCTAAAATTCTTTTGTTTATTTGAATAAAAGCCATTTTATCACCTAAAGTAATGTTTTGGTGTTTTGTTAAAATAGCTCACGGCAGGCTTTGTCTTGTGAGCATATATGCTCGTCTTAAAAAGTTTACGGATGACCTGTGCACATTTACGGGAAAGCTTTTTAAAGATAAGAAGCAGCGTGGAATCTTAAGTCATAATTACAAGATAATAATACACGATCTTGGAGGAAATAATAATGAAATTTAGAAATTTAATTGAGGAGAAATTCGCAGACATCATTGGTCAAGAAGAAGTAAAAAAACAGCTAAAAAGCGCCCTACTTACAAATAGAAATGTAATACTAGTAGGAGCACCAGGCCTAGGAAAGACAACACTAGCAAAATCAGTTGCACAAACAATGTCAACAGTAGATGGACAAAAAACACCATTTATCAGAGTACAAGGATCACCAGATTTAACAGCAGAAGATTTACTTGGAGACATAGACCCAATTAAAGCATTAAAATTCGGACCAACAAGTAAAGAAGCATTTAGTCCAGGAAAAATATTCCAAGCAAATGGTGGAATGCTATTCTTTGACGAAGTAAATAGATGTTCAGAAAAATTACAGAATGCATTACTGCAAGCACTTGAAGAAAAAAAAGTTACAATTGGAAGTTACAAAGTAGACTTTGACGCAGACTTTGTACTAATTGCAACAATGAACCCTGAAGACACATCAACAGAAACACTATCAGACGTATTCTTAGACAGATTTGACTTTGTATATGTAGACTATCCAGAAACATTAGCTATGGAGCATGAAATTGTTCTTAAAAGTGGCGAGAAACATATTGAATTTGGAGAAAAGCTGCTTAAAAGCGTATTACTATTTATTAGAAAACTAAGAATGGACCCAAATATCGATAAAAAACCATCAGTAAGAGCAAGCATAGGAATGTATGAAAGAGCACAAACACATGCAATGCTAAGTGGGAAAAAAATTGTTAGCCAAAAAGATATTCAAGCAGTACTAATCTCAGTATTAAGTCATAGAATGAGACTAAAACCAAGCATCAAGTATCTAAAAACTCCGGAAAAATACTTACAAGAAGAGTATGAAAAATTCGCGAATAACGATACAGGAGGTTTTCTTTGACAGCGACGCGGATTATGACGAAGTATTCGTAAAAGGCGCAGAACCCATAGACGAACTAGAAGGTTCTCTAAAGCCAACAGACGAACATGATAAACTTATGAATCAAGTCTTAGAAGGAGACAAAGATACAGTAGATCATGGAAAACTAATTCTAGAAAGTATAAATCAAGGTGTAGGTAATTTTACCCCTGATTTAATGATGGAACAACTAGTAAAAAATTATGAAATAACAAAACGAATGATGGGAGAAAGAATAATACAACAACTAACAAATTACTCCCAAAACTATGTAGACAAAAATATCAAAATACCAGAATTTCAAAGAGAAATTCGAGATAATATAGAAGAAAATATAGGCAAACTAAAAGAAAAAGAATTAATCGATAAAGAAGGACAGGTCACAGACAAGGGCCTTGCGCTTAGTTCATTAGTAATGTATACAGAAGAATTAGATCACCTTATACCAAAAGGATTTGGAGACAGACGAAAAAAAGAAAAAGAACACTATGGAGACAAAGAAGAATTTAAGAATTTTGAAAAATCAAGATATAGAGATATAGCTGTGCGTCAAACAATAAAAACAGCAATCAGAAGAGGACACACAGAAGTACAAACAGGCGATATTAAAATATATGATAAAAAAAGTAAAGGGAAAATTTCTATTGTTTACGGACTAGACGCCTCAGGAAGTATGAAAGGTGCAAAACTTGGAACTGCAAAGAAAGCAGGAGTAGCACTTGCATTCAAAGCAATAAATGATAAGAACAAAGTTGGACTTTTGGTTTTTGGATCAGAAATAAAAAATAAAATAGAACCAACAAAAGACTTTATGAGAATACTAGCAAACTTAGCAAATATAAAAGCAGCAATGGAAACTGACCTTGGAAAAACAATTAAAGAAGCAATCGATATGTTTCCAAGCAAAAATGAAACAAGACACTTAGTTTTATTGACTGATGCATTACCAACAAAAGGACAAGCCCCAATCGATAAGACTCTGCAAGCAGCATCAATAGCTAGAAATGAAGGAATAACTATTTCAGTAATTGGAATTAAACTTGATGAAGAAGGGGAAAAATTAGCGAAAAGAATTGTTGAGATAGGCGAAGGACGACTGTATAAAGTTACAGACATAGAAAATATGGATCAACTTATTTTAGAAGATTATTATTCATTGAATTAGAAAACAATCATCTCAGAAATATCATAATAATCATCAATAGTAGCAGCATTAAGATGAAGTTCTCCAGAAGTAGGATCCATAACATGGAATTTCCCATCAAAATCATGAACAACAATAAACTTGTTAGGCTTTTCTGAATGCAAAATAACAACACGATTTTCTTTAATTAAAGATTCTAATTCTATAAATGAGAAATTACGAAGTTCACAACCAATACCCGAATCTAAAAGATTAATCTTAATAAAATTAGGAACAGGCAAAGTAGAAATTACATTTGGCTCCAAACCATGCTCTCTAGCAAGCAAAGCAATATTGTAAACAGAGTTAGAAGATAAACGAGATGAAAGACGAGCCTCCTCATCAAAAGATAAAGCTGAAGATTCATTGAAATGATTAAGAACCATCAATAAAGAAGATGCTGCTGAAGTATGTGCGCTAAAATAGTGTTTCATGTTAGGAATCCTCCTAAAAGCTAGAATATAGCTTTTACTAACACCTCTTTTGATAATATAATGAAGAAGAGAGTATTTAAGTTTTGTGGGAAAAATAGAAATTACAAATTCAACAAAGATTTAATTCGCGTATCAATTATAACTCCTTCTTTTACAACAGTTGCTTTTTCTAAAAAAGGATTAGGTTCATCTTTTACAATTGCATTTAGAATAGGTGCAAATGATTCACTAATAGACTGAGATACATCAAGAGGCCAATATCCAGGAGAATGATTATTATTATATACTAAAATTGGATTAAAACGACCTAATTTGTAAAAAGGAGAAATTGATGGATGAGGAATACTACCTTCAACACCTTCACTCGCAACATCAATAAATAAAGCACCTGCTTTCATCTCTTGCAAATCATCTAAAGATAAATAATTTCCTTTAGAAGGATCATAATACCAGCAATTAATAACAACATCAAATTTATGAATTTCTGATTTAAGTTTAGTTAATATTAAATTAGCTGACTTAGAATCCCAAACATTAGGATTGGATAATAAATTAGTTCCAAAAATTTCATAAGATGCACCTTCTTCATCCAATCTAGAAAAAACACCTTTAGCAACACGGCCATTTCCTAGAACTGCAATTTTAAGATTTTTAGGACTTGCACTTGCAAAAGGTAAAGCTTGAACAGTTGAAATATAACCCGCATACCAACGATTTTTTTCAAAGACATAATTTTTATCAGAATCATACATATTCTCCCAAGAAATAGCAGTCATCTTATTATCTAAAACAGCTTGAGCTATTTTCTTTTTCTCAGAAAGATATAACCAACCCATTAAAATTTGATCAGGCTTGAAAGAATCTATATCATCAACCCAAGTTTTAGGAATGCATAAAATATCTTTTGAATAAGCTTCATTTCTAGAAACTATGTTAACTCCAACTGCAAGATATTCTCCATCAGAAACACCCAATTCTTTTGCATAACCTTTTTCAAAAAAAAGTAAATCAGGATGAGAAATGTTATCTTTAATATCTTTAGGAAGTAAAGCAACACGGAACTCTTCAGGCATGCTTGTTTTTACAAAACCAGTTGTCTTCATTTTATTCCAAGTAAAGTTTCAATTCGTTTATCTATAATCTGACCTTCTTTAACAACAGTTGCCCGATTAAGAATTGCATCTGTTTCACCATTAATCACTTTATCAATATAAGGTGCGCCTGCTTCACTAATGGCTTGCGAAGTCTCAAGAGGCCACATAGTTGGAGCATGATTATTATTATAAATAATTATTGGATTAAAACGACCGACATGATATAGAGGAGATATTGCAGGATGAGGAATACTCCCTTCAACACCTTCGCTTGCAACATCAATTAATAATGCACCAGCTTTCATCTCTTGTAAATCTTCTAAAGTTAAATAGTTTCCAACAGCAGGATCATAATACCAACAATTAATCGCAACATCATAGTCAGGAAGTTTTGACATGAATTCATCATATCCATCTCGCCCAAATAAATCATAAGTTGCACCTTCTTCTTCTAATTTTGCAATCGCACCTTTAGCAACACGCCCTCTTCCAAGAACTCCAATATTAAGATTTTTTGGAGACGCATTTGCAAACGGTAAAGCTTGAGCAGTTGAAACATAACCAGCATACCAACGATTTTTATCAAAAACATAATTTTTATCAGGATCATACATGTTCTCCCAAGAAATAGCAGTCATTTTTTTTTCAAGAACAGCTTCTGCAATTTTCTTCTTTTCAGAAAGATACAACCACCCCATGATAGTTTGACCTTGTTGGAAAAAATCAATATCATTAATCCAAGGTTTAGGAATGCACAAAACAGTTTGATCATAAGCTTTATCTCTGCTAACAACATTAGCACCAGCATCTAAATATGCTTTATCAGCAATACCTAAATGTTTAGCATAACCAGTCTCAAAAAAAAGAGCTTGAGGATTGTTAATGTGCGCTTTTATATCAGCCGGCAATAAACCTACTCTTGTTTCTTCAGGCATACTTGTTTTAACAAATCCAAAACTGTTCATTTCATTCACCGTTATTCTACATCAGTATATTCAAAAGTTTCATTCATATAATTCTTGAACACATATTTCTTTCCTTTCTTTGATACTAAATATTCTGGAAGTAAAGGAATCTTTCCGCCACCGCCTTCGATATCAATAATTAAATGTGGTACTGCCATTCCAGAAGTCCAACCTCTGATTGCAGATATAACTTTCAAACCTTGCTCAATAGTAGGTCTAAAGTGGGCAGTTCCTTTTACAATGTCAGGCATGTAAATATAGTAAGGCTTAACTCTAATTTTTAGAAGTTTTATAACTAAATCTTTCATAACCAAAGGATCATCATTTACACCTTTTAATAATACAGATTGATTTCCGAGAGGAATTCCAGCATCTGCAAGCATTGTACAAGCTTTAGTTGACTCAGGAGTAATTTCTTGAGGTGTATTAAAATGAGTATTAACATAAATAGGATGATATTTTTTTAACATGTTACAAAGTTTTTCATCAACTCTCATTGGATAAACACAAGGAACTCTTGAACCAATTCTGATTATGTCAATATGAGGAATTGCTCTAATCTCTTTAATGAAAGATTCAAGTTTATCAGTTGAAAGCATTAATGGATCCCCACCAGATAATACTACATCTCGAACTTCTTTATGTTCTTTAATATACTCAACTGCTTTCTTAAAATTCTCCGGAGTAATTGAATCATAATCTTTTCCAACTTTTCTTTTTCTAGTACAAAATCTACAATACATAGAACAAACATTTGAAATAAGTAATAAAACTCTATCAGGATAACGGTGCGTTAGACCTGGTACAGGAGACATTTTTTCTTCATGTAGTGGATCTGATGATCCGGAATCATCTTCAATTTCTTTAATATCAGGCATTGATTGATTCCAGATACCATCACCCTTTTTTTTAATGAGACCAAAATAATAAGGATTTGTTCGCATAGGATATTCTTCTGACACAGAATCAATATTAGATTTATCTTTAATAAGAGATGATTTAAGTTCATCTTTTTCTTGGTTACATTCGTTTATTAATGAATTATGTGTTTGCATTTTAAGTATTTTAACTCATATTAAGTAAGTCAAAGAGTGTTACGTCAAATAACAATATCAATCTTCTTTATCGTTTTATTGTACTTTTACCCGTAATATTTATATAAAGGTACATTTATACAAAGAATATGAAGCTTAAATTACGTAAAGCTGTATTTGCTCTCTCGGAGAACGCACGTATTACAACTAAAGAGTTATCTAAAATATTAAGAACAAGTCAGCAGTCAGCCTCTTATTTAGTTCAACAATTAAAGAAAAAAAAGATTATTGAACAAACAGTTGTAATTGTGGATCCAGCAAGGTTGGGTTTTACAAACATCCTAGTAGGTTATAATTTTCTAAAATTTGATGATGAAAGTCATAGAGCAATATTGGCAGAGTTAAAAAATTGTGAACAAACAATTGCAATTTACGAAACAAGTGATGGAGTGGATTTATTAGTAGAATATTCTGCACAAAATTTATCAGCATTTAACAAAACACACATAGAAATAATTCAAAAATTATTTGATAAAATTGAAGTAAAATTTATTTTTCCAGTGGTTGTAAGACATCTGCACAATAAAAGCTATTTAGTAAGAAGTAAAAGAATAGATACAGTTATACATGGAGATCGAGATCAAATAAAATTAAGTACAAATGAAAAATTAATCTTGAAAGAATTGATAAGAAATGCAGACGCCACACTAACAAAAATATCCCAAAAAACAAAACTATCAATTAAAAGTGTTGTAAACATAAAAAGAAAACTTGAAGCACAAAAAGTTATTAGAGGATATAAAGCAATATTTAATCAAAAGAAATTAGGCGTTATAGATCAATTCGCGCTTATAAGTTTAACACCAAGCGGAATAAAACAAATGAACAAAATAACTTCCGCAATAGGAATGAATAAAAATTGTGTTCGATTAACAAAACTAATTGGAGAATATCAGTTGTTAATTAATTTAGAATCATTAAAAGAAACAAATATAATAAAAGAACTAAGAACTAACTTTTCAATAAAGGATTATAAGACTATAACATTAGATAAAATCATAAAAAGACAGTATATACCTGAAAACTTTTAAAAAGATAAAAAAAAATAACTAATAATACAATGAAAATAACAAGAATTTTGAAATAGAATTTATCTTTAACAAAATTCTTGGGATTCTCAGAAATTTAAGGTAAATTTATGAAAATTTTGGCATTTGCAGACAATCATGGAAGCCCTAGTGAAATTGCAGAAGTAGCTAGAAAAGCAAAATCCAAGGATGTAGATTTAATTGTATGTCTTGGAGATTTTACAATTTTTGAACACGAAATCCATTATCATTTAGATTTAATTAACAATTTACCTAAAAAAGTATTATTGATTCATGGTAATCACGAAGATGAAGACACATTAAGATATCTTTCTAAGAAATGTAAGAACATAGAATTCATTCATGAAGAATCATTTGAAACTGACGTACATATTTTCATAGGATATGGTGGCGGTGGATTTGCAATGCATGATAAACGATTTGAAGAAATAATGAAAAAATTCAAACCTAAAATGAAAGATAAAAAATCAATCATACTACTACACGGTCCACCTCATGGAACTGAATTAGACTTACTTGCAGAAGGATATGTTGGAAATAAAAGTTATAGAAAATTCATAGAAGAAATGCAACCTCACCTAGTTCTTTGCGGCCACTTACATGAAAATTTTAAGAAAAGAGATAAAATAGGAAAATCAATCATCATTAATCCAGGCCCTGAAGGAGAATTAATCGAGATTTAAGAAAATTCTAAACTTTAAATTAAAGAAAATTTAAATACTCAATAATAAAATAAAATTACAATGGACCTTGAAAGAAAAGACTCATTAAATGCCGCAATCGAAGAAGACTGCGATGGTAAAAAAGAATTCTGGGTATTTTATGGACCAATAATAAAGAACGTACCTACATTAATAGGAGCTCTAAAAAGAATGAATGATTATACTTTCAAATACCATGTAAATGCAGATAATAACAAAAACGATTTTGCAGACTGGATAAGAACAACATTAGGATTTAGAAAACTTGCAATGAAATTAGAAGGAACTCTTAGTAAACAAGAATACATAAACATTTTAGAATCAGTAGTTAAAAATAGTAGAAATCTAAAAGAAGAAGAGGAAGAAGAGGAAATAAAATTTCAAAAAGTAAACAAGAAAACAAAAGCAAAAAAATAAATAAATCTTTTTTTGGTCATCAATTTTGACAAAAAAACAAAACTTCAAAGAGTAAAAAGTAAATTAATAACAAATAATTCTAATCAAACAAAAATCTTTAACTAAAAAAAAAGACTTATTGAAGTATAAAGTTTAGCTAAACTTTATCAATATATTATTCCAATAACAACACCTTCAACATCTTCAAAACGAACTCTGAATGGATCTTCAACAAGATTATTATCCCCCTTAGTAACATAATAAGGACTAAACCTATCATAGCTTGTTCTAATAACACGATGAACAATTTTAGCATCATATTCATCAACTTTAAAGAAAATAATATCACCTATAGATATATCATCAAAAGATTTAGGTTCAACAGTTAAAACAGTTGATCCAACATCCATTACAGGAACCATGGAGTTAGTATCATAAATAAACCATTTTCTAATATTATGAGAACGAACAGTAGCCTTAGATGAATCAATTGCAATAGTTTCATAAGAAATTCTATCAGCAGGTGAAGCTAAAGAAACATCAGCAGATACTAATTTAGAAACATCAATTTTACCTTCAAGTTCGCCTAAAAGCATGTTTATTTGAGTATCATAAAGATCAACTTTCTCATTAAGCAGTTTATTCTCATTGTATAAATCTATACGACTATATTCAGACTCAACAATGTTTTCTTGCAAATCAATAATTAAATCATAATCAGGCAAGTCAGGATTAAAGCCACTAAAAGAAACAGAGTAAACAATGACATATACAACTAATACACACAGTAAAACCATTATATAATTAATATTAAAATTAAACTTCATTTTTTCTTATACTTATTTGTATCTTTGTTTTTCTTTTTCACAGCAGCCCTAATAGAGCGAACCATGACGTTGTAATGTTTTGCTAAATCATTTAATTCATCAAAGTCACAAAGAGAAACACCTTGTTCATAATTTCCAGCAACAACTTGATCAATAGATTTAGTGAAATCTTTAACAGGACGAATAATACGAACTGAAATAACATACGCAAAATAAAGAGATATAATAACTAATGCAACAGCAATAATGATAATCAAATGAGATATATCAAGGTCATCAAAAATGAATTTCTGATTTCTAAAATCTTTTTCTAAGATTCCAAAACTTAAAGCACCAACAACATCAGAATTATAATCTCTTAAAGGAACATAAACTTTTCTAGACCAATTGTTTTTATCCCAAACACGGCCAAAGAAAGGCTGACCATTTTCCAATACAACCTGACTAACTTGCTTAGGCATTAAAACTCCAATATAAGGATAACCATTAGATGTTAAAGTATTAGTTGCAATAGTTACATCGTTAAGGTAAACTGAGAAATCAAAACCATAAGCAAATTCCCCTCCAGCATAAGCTGCAACTTCTAAAGGAAGATTTTCATCACGATTAAGAACATCAATCAAAATTAAAGCACCGACTTGAGATCCTTCAAGATCAAAAGGAATTATGACAACTTGAGCTAAAGAATCATTAATGTAAACTTCATCAATATCATAGTCCTTAAGAAGAGAAGGAACCTTTCTAACAGTTGATTGTAAACATAAAAGATTATCCTCCAACTCCAAGAATGAAGCTGGGATAATTTGAGTAGACATTAAAGGAACACCAGATACAAGTGCACGTTTTACAGAACCATTAAAATCAATAGTTCTTCCAGATAAATCAGACTTAATACCAGCCATAAATTTAGCATCATTATCTACAACATAAACTAAGTCTATGGAATAAATATCAGATAAAGAATTAAGATTTGACTTTAGAAAAGCAGAATCAGAATACCTAACGCCATGAAGAAAACTTCCCTGATTAACAAGTAAAGAACCTGCATCTAAGAAGGTATGAAAACGAGCATCATAAACAGATTCAATTAAAAAAGAGTGTTTAACAAGATTATCACTAACCATGTTTTCAAGGTTATCATCAATAAGTTTTAATGAGAGTAAAGATAAAACAAGAATAGTCAAAGACATGGATAAGAATATCATTAAGAATACATAAAACTTCAAACTAATAGGGCCCTTAACCATAAAATACCTCTTTTTAGAACAAAATGAGCACTAATCATATATAAATTGTATGGTAAGTAAATAGAATATTGGAAAAGAAAAAGTCGAAAACCACGTCATCACAACACAACACAGCTTCTGACAATTTTTTTCCCAATAATAAAATGAAACAAGTGATTATTTTTAAACATATTGATTAACTATTGATAAGAATTAATTAACTTAATCTTTAAACAGACATAAAAATTAAACAATAGCTTTTCTAATCTTTAAATTTCATTATTCTATCAGGTCTATCTTCTTTTGCTAAAAGAACAACTCTAGATTCAAACTGTTCATCAATGTATTTGTAATTACCATGTTTACAAATCTCTTCAGCAAACTCTTTAACTTCATTTGAACTTGGCATGTTTTCAAATTCAAGACGATCCCTGGAAGAGCCAATAAACATGAAAGCTTTAACTTCGATGAAATCAGCATCAGCACGCTCAAAAAGTTTAGCGTATTCTTCAGGTTGAACATCATTTAAACCTTTGATGAGCGTAACTCTAATAGTAGTTCTAGTTTTGCCCTTTAATTCTTTTAATGCATCAAGACTGCCAAGAAGATTTTCCCAAGCTTGATCAGGATTTTTAGCCTTATCAATTTGTGTAAGAAGATCTTTATTAGGTGCATCTAATGAAACATATAATTGAGTTGGAAGAGTCATTTTTCTCATGACTTTAGGATGTTGACCGTTAGTAACTAAAAAAGTAGTAAACCCCTCATTGTGATACTCTTGGATTAATTCTGAAACTTTAGGATACGTTAATGGTTCACCTGTTAAAGATATTGCAACGTGACGAGGATTCATAGCGTCTTGTATCATCTTTTCTGAAACCTTATCGTTGCCTTTGAAACCAATAAGTTGATGCTGTTGAGCTTTTATGCTAGCTTGAACGACCACTTTAGGATCATCAATAGAAGTATAAGGTTCATCATGACGAGCTCTCCAACAAAAAATACAATCAAGACCGCAGAAATTAACACTCGGGGCCATCTGTAAACATCTATGAGCACGAATACCATAGAACTTCTCCTTATAACAAGTACCATTGCCTCTTAAAGACTGTTTAGTCCAAGAACAAATCTTAACAGCAGAATGATCTCCACAGAATTCGTATTGTTGTTTTTCTAAAAGAGCCTTGTATTTTGCATCCATAAAAAGAAGTGAAGACTAGTTCTTTTTTATAGTTAACTAAATAACGAATACAAAGAGAATAAAAATTGCATTAAATTTAAATACAACCATAAACAAACAAATTACATGGAACTAAAAAACGCAATAGACAAACTAAAATTATCAGAAGAATTTACAAAATTCAAAGAAGAAAATTCTAATTATTACTTAGCACATGCATTTTCAATAGTAGATACAGAAGAAATAGAGTGGCAAGTAGGATACTATGGTGTTGAGAAAGATAATGTGATAGTCTTTGAAGTAGGAGATATAGTTACAGTTCACCCTCAAAGCGAAGTATTCAAAAAACCAGGAACAACAGTAAAAGAACTAAAACTTGAAGATATAAAAATTAGTTTAAAGCAAGCAGCAGAAATTGCAGACGAATTAGTAAAAAAGAAATATTCTGCTGAAACGATAAACAAAACAATCGCAATCATACAAAATCTAGAACTACCACTATATAATTTAACACTAGTAACTGCAACATTTCACATAATCAATATAAAAATCAATGCAGATACAGGAGAAATCATAAGTGAAACAAGAGAATCTATAATGGGCGGACTTGGAACACAAATGAAATAATTTATTTTTCTAAATTTTTAATTTAATTCATTCAAAATTTCTATTTTGACGCACCAACAGTTTACTGTTGTTTGTTTTAATTCTTTGCCACAGCTTAGTTGTGAATCAAGTTTGACTGGATAATTAGTTTCTTGTCGGGGCATTCATAAAAGGTGTCCTTACAAACCTAGGTGTTACAAACCTTGTATTGGAATCACGTGTTTCAATGATTATAGTTTAGAAGGCAACTATATTTATATAGGGGTATCACTGATTAAGAAATAGATGGCAGCAATCAGCTATAAAGCAAAAGTGAGTAGTAAAAGCTTAAGCAATTTCTTCGAAACAGAAGAAGAAGAATAAGTTTTTATGAACAGAGATTACACAAATTTCTAGGTATTAATTGCCATTTTCTTTTTTTTATTTGAGCCACAGCACTAAAGTTCTAATAAGAATATAAATCAAGCACTATCTTAATAAATACAGTAATAAATACTAGTTATATGCATGCGTCAATAGCAGAAATAAGATCGTTTGGAAGTGTAGAGTTCTCAGAAGACCCATATATGATAATAGAGTTATCAGGCTGCGATTTCAAATGCCCATGGTGCAACACTCCAGAATTACTTGAAACAAAATTCGAACATGAAATGGACTTAAAAGATGTAAAGCGAGAAATTACTGGACAAGTAGGAAATGTGGAAGGAGTATTTCTAACAGGCGGAGAACCATTATTTCAAAAAGCTGCAATCGTTGAAATATTAAGAAAAGTAAAAGATACAGGCATGAAAGGAGCAATAGACACAAACGGCTCAAAACCAGAAGCAATAGAATATTTGTTGAAAGAAGAACTTGTAAGTGTGATTATAATGGATATGAAAAGTCCATTTAACGAAGAAAGTTTTGATAAAGTAACAAAAGCTGCAACCTTCTTTAAGCAGACACAAGACATAGCAGATGAAGTTAAACAAACACTCAAGATATTACAAAACTATGATGAAAAGGTGGAAGTTATCTTTAGAACAACAATTGTTCCAGGACTATTATTTAGAAAAGAAGACATATTAGAAATAGCAAATGAGATTGAAATGATAAACAGCTCATGGGAATTACAAGCATATAAGAGCACTGGCGTGACTAATAAAAAAATGAGCGAGATAAACAGTCCAACAGACAGATTTCTAGAAAATTTATGTGAAGCAGTTAGAAAAGAAAAGCCAAATATGAATGTTAGGATAAAATATTAAAAAGTAATAAATCATCTTTTTGTTTTTAAATGAAGTCCTATATATAATACTATAATACAACAATCTATATAAAGCTAAAATATTTGAGAAAATAGGGGATAAAAAGTATGAAAGCTTATTTAGATATAGTAAAGAAAATTCTAGAGACTGGAACAGTAAAAGAAAATAGAACTGGAACAGACACAATTGCAATTGCAGGTGCTATGTTCGAGCACGATATGAGTGAAGGATTCCCACTTCTAACAACTAAAAATGTACCATTAAGATTAATTGCATCAGAACTTGAATTCTTCATAAAAGGAATAACCGATAAAGAATGGTTAAAAGAAAGAAATAATCATATTTGGGATGAATGGTGTTCTCCATTAAAAGTAAAGTATGGACACGATGAAGAAACAAAGAAGAAAATGATAGAAGAAAGAGAATTAGGTCCAATCTATGGATTTCAATGGAGAAACTTTGGATCAGAATATGAATCATGGGATAAACCCCCAAAAACTCAAGGTGTAGACCAATTAAAAAAAATTGTTGAAACACTAAAGTCAAATCCTAATGATAGACGAATGATAGTTATGGCATGGAATCCAACAAAATTGGGCGAAATGGCATTGCCACCTTGCCACTATGGATTTCAAGTAACAGTAATAGACGGAAAATTAAATTTATTATGGAACCAAAGATCAGTTGATGTTGCACTAGGCCTTCCATTTAACATTGCAAGTTACGCATTACTATTACATTTATTAGCAAAAGAAACAGGACTAAAAGAAGGAAAACTTGTAGGGTTCTTAGCAGATACACATATTTACGTAAATCATGTAGATGGAATGAAAGAACAGCTAGCTAGAGAAATGTACAAACTTCCAAGCATAGTTACTGAGAATTTTAAAAACATATTCGAATGGAAATATGAAGATACAAAAGTTGAGAATTACGAAAGACACCCGAGAATTAAATTTAAAGTAGCAGTGTGAGGTTAAAAAAAAAATGGTTGAAATTATTATTATTGCAGCAATTGCAAAAAATGGAGTTATAGGAAAAGACAATGATATTCCTTGGAGAATAAAAGAAGACTTCCAACACTTCAAAAGAAAAACATTAGGTTGCCCTTGCATCATGGGAGATAAAACTTATGATTCTTTACCCGACAATGCAAGACCGCTTCCAGGAAGAGAAAATATAGTCCTATCAAGAGATCCTGATTGGAAACCAAATCCACCGCAGATTACATTCTTTGATGACTTTGATAAAGCAATAGATTATGTACAAGACAAAGAAAAAGCATTTATCACTGGCGGTGCAACAATTTATCGAATCGGACTTGCAGCTGCAGATACATTAGAATTAACAAGAATCCACAAAGAATACGATGGAGACACTTATTTTCCCGAAATTAATTGGGATGAATGGGAATTAGTAAACGCAGATAAGCAGCATAAAGATTTTACATTTGAAACTTATAAGAGAAAAAAATGAAAACGATAAAAGAAAGCGATCCTAAAATTTACAATTCAATGAAGAATGAACTTATCAGACAGCGTGATACAGTGGAATTAATTGCAAGTGAAAACTTTGTAAGTCCACAAGTAATGGCTGCTGCAGGAAGTTGGCTCACCAATAAATATTCAGAAGGATACCCAGCAAAAAGATATTATGGTGGAAATGAATTTATTGATGAAATTGAGATTCTAGCAATAGAAAGAGCAAAAGAATTATTTGGAGCAGAACATGTAAATGTCCAAGCACATTCTGGATCAAGCGCAAACATCGCAGCTTTCTTTTCAATCTTAAAATTAGGAGACAAAATACTTGGAATGAGCTTAGATCATGGCGGACATTTAACTCATGGATCAAAAGTTAATTTCTCAGGAAAACATTATAATTTTATTAGTTATGGAGTCGAGAAAGAAACTGGCAAAATTGATATGGAAGAAGTAAGGAGACTTGCAATTGAAGAAAAACCAAAACTAATACTTGCAGGTTACAGTGCATATTCTCGAAAAATAGATTTTGCAAAGTTTAGAGAAATTGCAGATGAAGTTGGAGCATACTTAATGGCAGACATAGCACACTTTGCAGGACTAATAGTTGCAGGCGATCATGAAAGTCCATTTCCACATTGTGATATTGTAACTACAACCACACACAAAACTTTACGTGGACCTAGAGGCGCAATAATCATGTGTAAAACTGAAGACAGACTAAAAGAAAAATACAGTCCAAACAGTAAGAAAAACTTAGCTAGAAAAATTGATTCAGCAGTGTTCCCAGGAAATCAAGGCGGACCACTAGACCATATTGTTGCTGCAAAAGCGATTGCATTTGGAGAAGCACTAAAACCTGAATTCAAAACATACATTCACAAAGTTGTAGCAAACTCAAAAGTACTTGCAGAAGAATTGATGAAGTATGGATTTAAAATTATAAGTGATGGAACAGACAATCATCTGATGCTAATAGATCTAACAAATAAAAACATTAGTGGAAAAGATGCAGAGACAACACTTGATGAAGCAAATATAACATGCAACAAAAACATGGTACCATTTGATATAAGAAGTCCATTTGATCCAAGCGGAATTCGAATAGGAACTGCGGCAATGACTACCAGAGGATTTGAAGCAGAAGAATTCAAAGAAGTTGCAAGACTCATGAATAAAGTAATAGAGAACTGGGAAGACAAAACAATTGTAAAAGAAGTTAAAAAAGAAATAAAAGAACTATGCGATAAATTTCCATTGTATCCTGGAATTAAACTGGAGTAGAAAAATGAGTGAAGATAAAAAAAAAGGAATATTCATTGTTATAGACGGAACTGATGGAAGTGGTAAAGCCACACAAACAGAAAGACTTGTTCAAAAATTAAAAGCAGAAGGACACGAAGTTGAAATTGGAGACTTCCCACAATATGGACATAGAAGCTGCACCATGGTTGAAGATTATTTAAATGGAGAATTTGGAACAGCGGATGATGTAAGTGCAAAACAAGCAAGCATATTTTACGCAGTTGATAGATACGCTGCATCATTTGAAATTCGAAAATGGCTTAATGAAGGGAAAATTGTAATTGGAAATCGATATGCAAGTTCAAACATGGGACATCAAGCAGGAAAAATATTAGACTTAAATCAGCGAAACGAATTCTTAGACTGGTTAGATGAATTAGAATTTGAAATATTTAAAATACCTAGACCAGACTTAACACTACTATTATTTGTACCACCAGAAATAAATGTAAAACTTGTAGAGAAAAAAGGAACAAGAGAATATCAAGAAGAAGGTGAAGTGCACGATATTCATACAAAAAATGCAAAGCACATGGCAGATGCATCAAACGCATACAAGTATGTTGCAGACAAATATCAATGGCCAGTAATAGAATGTGTAAAAGACGAAGAGCTAATGAGTATTGAAGAAATACATGAAAAAGTATGGAATCAAGTGAGGAACTTATTTTGAAAATTATAATTGGAATTACAGGAACAATAGGCGCGGGAAAAGGTACAGTATCAGAATACTTAGTTAAACAAGGATTCAAACATTTCTCTGCGCGAGAAGATGTAATAAATAAAGAACTACTTACCCGAGGATTAGAAATAAACAGAGATAATATGGTGGCAGTTGCAAACGATCTTAGAGTAAAACATGGACCAAGTTATGTTGCAGAAAGATTATTTGAAATGGCAGAGCAAAGCAATGCTAACTGTGTTTTAGAAAGCCTAAGAACAGAAGGAGAAATTATATCACTAAGAAAAAAAGGTGAGTTTTATTTGTTTGCAATTGATGCAAAACAAAAAACGAGATATGAAAGAGTACAAATTAGGAAAAATTCACAAAGTGATGATGTAGGATTTGAGAAATTTAAATCACAAGAAAAAACCGAAATGACTTCAAATGATCCAACAAAACAAAACTTACAAAGATGTATAGAAATTGCAGATTATATTATTGAAAATAATGATAGCATAGAAACATTGTATGAAAAAGTAGATGAGATATTGAATAAAATAAATCAGAGGGAATAATTATGACAAGCGATTATAAAAGACCATCATGGGATGAATACTTTATGGATGTAGTAAGAGCAGTTGCAAAAAGAGCAACATGTGACCGAGGAAGAACAGGATGTGTAATAGTTAAAAACAAACAAATTCTAGCAACAGGATATGTTGGATCACCTGCAGGACAACCACACTGTGATGATGTTGGACATTTAATGGAAGACACAATACATGCAGACGGAGTAAAAAGACCACATTGCGTTAGAACAATACACGCAGAACAAAATGCAATCATACAAGCAGCAAGAAATGGAGTATCAATTGAAGATGCTACGATTTATTGCAAATTAGAACCATGTCCTGTATGTGCAAAAATGTTAGTTAATGCAGGAGTAAAAAAAGTCGTATGTGAAAAAAGATATCATGCAGCTGGTGAATCTAGAAAAATATTAGACATGGCAGGAGTAATAGTCGAAGCACTAAATGAAGAAGTAGATGATTACAATAATAAATAATAAAATAAAGACTAGATAAAAAAATTTAACAAGATAACTTTAAGAAAAAAATAAAGACTAGTTAAGAGTAATCTTTCCAAGTATGTTTAACACACAACTGGTTACGCTCCGTTGAAACGCAAAAGAAAAGTATGATTAAAAATCATACAAGTAAATATGAATTAAGAGTAATCTCTCCAAGTATGTTTACACTTTTCGCATCTAAGAAATTTAGTTTCAGGTTCGTCACCTGCACGAGTTTGAATAAGCCAATAATAAGCTTTTTTATGTTCACACTTAGGACAGTCTGCCTCGCATAAAGGTAGCATGTTTTCATCTTGTTCTCCAACAATTTCAATCTCAGGTTCAACGTTTTTAGCAAACTCTTTAATTTCCATAGTTTCTACATTCTTTTGAACAAAGTTACACTTTGGACTACTACAAGCCATGACTCGTTTTCCCTTCTCATCTTTTGGTCTCGTAAGAGAGCCACATTTCGGACAAAATAACATCTTAATACTAATATTTGAGAGTTTGGTTTAAAAAGGTTTTGAAAAAAACAATACAGAAATATGATGAAATAAATAATTAACTGAAATAATTCCGATGAAAAAGCAATAAAAGTTATAAAATTAAATTGACGATAATGAACTATGCTTGAGAAGAAACTGCAAGAATATCTAACAAAGAATGATGGTCATAACTTGAAAAGAATAGATTACAATTTATTATTTCTTGAATCAGAATATAAATTTATAGGAGGACGAATAGATATTTTAGCACTAAAAAGAAATATGATTGTAGGAATAGAGCTTAAAGCAAGAGATTATTCATCATCACAAGCTAGTGCGCAACTAATAAATTACTTAACATTCTTAGAACCACAAAGAGGAATGGTTTACTTTGTAGCGCCAAAAATAAAACCAGGAATAATTTCTACAATGCAAAGGTATAAAGATCGAATTAGACTATTTGAGTTTGATTCAAAAATGCAATTTAAAGAAACCTACTTTAACAATACAAAAAGAATTATAGATTATATGATGCCTGAAGAATCTAGAAATGAAATTAAGAATTACCTTAAAGCACCAATAACAAACATGGGAGTGAGAATTCTAAAAAAGTGGATTGAGTTTTAAGATTATAATTACTTCAAAACAGCACCAGCTTTCATATACCAAAGGTATAAATCCAACTCAGCTTGAGTCATTTTAAGCTTAACAGCGAGTTTTGCAAGAATTAATTCGATTTCAAGATAAAGCTTTCTTGAGAGAGTTTTTGGTTTATCTTCTAAGAAATTATTTTCAACTAAAAGATTTAAAACATGACGATCAAGAATTGCTAAATCAAAGTGACCTGTATTTCTAAGAAAATGAGATGCTTCTTTGTAACCTATACCTTTGATGTTTTCAACAATCCATTCACGTTTTGAAACACTATCATTAAATCCTCTAAGAATATCTCTAATATCTACAAAAGGCCTTGCAGCAAGAATGAATTTCGCCTTATTATTATGAAATCTGTGTTTATTTCGTTTTATTGCATTACTCAATTGAGCCCTAGTACAGTAGATAAAGCCTTCAGAGCGAAGTTCTCGTTGAATCGCAACAGCTGTCGCAGCCTTAGAATTAGCCGTTAAAATACAAAAACAAAGCTCAGAGAACCATTCATTGGAATCTTTCTTTGAAAATGAAGAGAATTCTTTAAGACGTTGATTAATAGTTTTAGAAATAGGTGAAGATGAAAGTTCCTTTATATCTGAAATTAAAGTCATTTTTTATCGTTTACTCTTTACATTAATTTGATTACAATATTTTTTAATAGGACATTTAGAACACCAAGGACTAATAGGAGCGCACAAATGTTGTCCGAAAGCCACAATAATTGAATTAACAGTTGTCCAATACTTAACAGGTAATTTTTTTCTTAAAGCCATCTCAGTGTCAAAAGGAGTGACTGTTTTTAAGTAGCCAAAACGATTCATGATACGATGAACATGAACATCAACGCAAATAGCTGGTTTATCAAAAGCAATAGCAACAACAAGGTTTGCAGTTTTTCTACCAACACCAGGAAGAATAATTAGTTCATCAACAGTGCTCGGAATTTTTCCTTTGAAATTTTCTCTTAAAGAGTTAGGTAATTGCTTCAGATACTTTGATTTGTTCTTGTAAAAACCAACAGGAAAGATAAGCTTTTGGATTTGAAGTTCAGATAGTTTATCTAAATCATCAAAAGACTTAACTTTAGCAAAAAGACGCTCGCAAGCTTCAACAGTAGTTTGATCTTTAGTTCTTGCAGAAAGAATGGTTGCAATGAGAACCTTGAAAGGATCATTAGTTTGAATCTGAATAAGATCAACTATTGGAACCTTATAATTCTTAACTTCCTCAGATAAAATTTTAAGAATTGAATCTATATCTACTTTCATTTAAAATTAAAATAAGTTTTGTTTTTATAAAATTTATTACATAAGTTCTACATACACAAAAATTAAAAATAATTTTTGAACACATATTTCGAACAGAATAATAAATTAACTTAAACAAAAACTGCGCCCAGACCAATAAAACTCATTAACTCTGCAAACCATATCTTCACAAAACCCACATAAGGAATTCTAAGAACTGCTTTTCCAAGATATTCGGACTTATCAATGTTAGACTCATCAAGTCCAATAGCTACAATTTGGTCAGCATTATGATCGCCCTTAGTTTCTACAATTCTTTGTTCTTTATCATCATGAATATCAATAACCCTATGAATTATAGGATAAGGTCTAGAAGAAGTAAAGACAATAACATCACCTAAATTAATCTTTGAGAAATTACCACCAAAGAGAATCATTATATCACCACGATTAAAACCATTTCTGAAAGAAAATTCTTCCTTGAATTGATCATAAGAAATACCTTCTGTGCCATAATAATCAGATTGAGTACCCCACCAATCATTGAAAGAACCATCATGTTCCATAGAATCACTAATAACTGCGACAACAGGAAAACCAGTTCCAAAAATGAATCCAATAACAGGATAAATAATGAATTTAATTAAGACAAAAGCAATAATGATATTAACAATCCAACTAAGCCAAGAATCATCATGCCAAATAAAATGCCAAACTTTACCAAAAGTAGACTTTGGAGCTTTAGCTTTATGCTTAGTCATTAGAGAAAGTAGAGAATAAATCATATATAAGCTTATCCATTAATATAAAGAATTAGTCATTAATTCTGTCAATAATAAAATCAACCAATATTTGAACACATTTTTCTCTATCACCCTCATACTTAAAACTATGATTGGAATGAGGAAGAGCAACTAATCTGGAATGTTTAATGATTTGATTTAATTTCTGGCTTTGCTCAAAAGGAACAATATCATCAACCATACCATGAACAATAATTGTTGGAATAGAAATTTTTAGTGCTTCATTAAATCCATCGTGTTTCTTAGCATCTTCAAAAAAAGAGTAATTAAGTTTTAATTTTCCACGTCTTCCACTATTATAATCAATAAACCCTTGTTTTTTCCACTCATCAATTCCAACATTTGAATGTTTTGCAATAAGATGACCAATATAATTAGATACAGGTGCTCTAAGACCAAGTACTGACAATTCTTTGAATCTGGCAGCAGACAAAATAGCTGTATTGCCACCAAAACTAGAACCTATTAAACCAAATTTAGAAAAGCCTTTTGATTTTAAGAATTCAAGAGCGCAACTAACATCTTCAACTGCTTGCGATAAAGTAATATCAGCAAATTCACCTTCAGATTCACCATGACCAAAGAAATCAAATCTAAGAGTTGCAAATCCATGCGCATTAAGTTTTTCTTGGAGCAAAAGATAAGTGGAAGCGTTTTTGCTAGAACTAAAACCATGACAAAGAATAATCATAGGAATATTTGAATCCTCTTTAGGATTAGATAATATACCACATAATTTTAAGCCATCAGGATTTTTGAAATAAACTTTTTCTTCCATAATCTAAATGATTGAATATGAGATTTAAAAAATTATTGGATAAAACAAGCGAAAAGTTGAAACATTTTTAAAACATAGAGCTTTTATGAATAATATGGGATTTTGTCCAATTTGTGGAAACGATACAACAGGTAAGAATACTTTTTGTTCAGAACATCAAGAAATCAGTCTTGATTACAAAGAAGTAGTTGTAAGACTTTGTGGCTGTGGAAGATATTTTTATAGAAATAGGTGGGCAGAATTTAGACAGTTGACAGAAGTAGTTGATAAAATTGCAAAAGAGAATATAAAAGATAAGAACATTAAGATTGATTATGAAATTGATGATGAAATTATTAAGAAAACATTTGAAATATATGTAGAAAAAGAAGGGGAAGAATTTGTAATACCTGCAAAACTACAAATTGAACAGTGCCCTGTATGTGCAAAGAAAAGTAATGATGCATATTTTGTATCAACAGTGCAAATAAGACCGCGAAGAGAAGACATACTAAATTTTGTAGGAAATATTGTTGAAAAAAGTCCTAATGATTTTGTATCCAGACTAATTGCACATAAAGCAGGATTTGACTTACGATTATCATCTAATAAGATTGCAATGCAAGTAAGTAGAAAATTAGTAAAAAGTTTCAAAGGTGAAATGACACTAACAAGACACTTACAAACAAGAGATAAAATGAGAAGTAAAGATTTATTTCGAGTAACAGTTTGTTTTAGAGCAGAAGAACAAATAAAAACTTAGTCAACTTAGCCATATTTGTAAAAAATCTAAAAGTAATAATCATCATAAATCATTAATTAAATTCTAACAAAAAGTTTTTATATTGTAATAAAACAGTTATTAATATGAATAATCAAATATTTGAGAAAACTGAAATTGAGCAAAATGAGTTTGATGATGAAGTAATAATTCTAAATTCAAAAACTGGAGAGTTTCATTCAATAAATGAAATAGGAAATGAAGTTATTAAAAAAATTAATGGGAAAAATACAGTTCAAGATATTATTAATAAAATAGCTAAAAAATATGAACAAGAAGAGAAAATTGTTGAAAAGGACGTTCAATCATTCATTAAAGATTTAATAAAAAGAAAAATTATCAAACTAAAAAAATAATATTAATAATCATTTAGAGAAATCTGACCTTTTCGTTTGTTTTCTTTTATTTGAACTTTCTTAGGATCATACTCTTGGCCAAGCTGTTTCTTAATGCTTATTGAAATTGCCTTTCCAATTAATTGTGAAAGAGTTGTAATATCAACCGCTTTGATATCAGCCAGATTTTTTAATTTATTATTAAACATTTTTCTAGCTCTTGTTCGACCAATACCTTTAAGTTTGAGTAAAGGCATAATTTCTTTTTTAGCACCATACTTCATTCTTGCGCGAACCTTGGAAATATCTTTAAGCAAAACTTGAAACTTCATAAGCCTTGCAAGCTCTTCAGTTGCATAGAAAAGCCAATCAGCAATATTGAGTTTTGCATGAAGCTCACCAGGTCTTACACTATAAACTTCTAAAAGGTATTCTTCATTTTTTTCTTCAATCCAATCATGAAAAAAAAGAGCAGTCTTTACAGTATTTAAAAAATTTTCATAAGATTCATCAAACATAGAAGGTTCATTAACAAGAAGAGATCCTTCAAAAGCTAAAGATTTACCTTGAATTTCTTCAAACTCGGAAGTTCTAACTCTAAGAACTGGTCTAATTTCAAGAGTTGAAGCAATCATTTGCAAGTAAGAGAAAGCACCTGTTTTAACACTAGTAGCCCTTCTAAGAGACTTAATAATAAAATCTGCAGTCAAAGGATCAAGATACATTTCAGAGACTCTAGAACCAATAGGAGTTACTTTATAAGAAATTTCACTCATTTCATTTGCAGATACAAAATCATTAGCACTACTAGAAGTTTTGATAAACTCCCAATCATCCAATAAGCCAATAACTTTTTCTAAAACTTGATGAAGTTTGAAAAGATCAGCGTATTGATGAGCATAAAAAGTGCCATCAAAAAACTCAAATAAAGATTTACGACTATTGACAAAACCACTAGCAATAAGACTTAAAATGTGAGTTCTAAGAACAGGTTCAACAGCGAGTTTTGAATAAATTTCTTCTGCATCACCCTTAATATATTTAGTGAATATTTCTTCAGATTGAGATAAAGTAGTAGCCATGCAAATAGCTTCACCATAATCTTCCATACCAGGTCTTCCTGCACGACCTGCTTGCTGTTCATATTCTAAAACAAGAATATCAGTCATACCCCAAGAACCACCATATCGCTTTAAGTCCCTTACAATAACTCTAAATGCTGGAAGATCAACACCCATTGCGAGTGTTGGAGTTGCACAAATAACTTTGACTAAACCAGATCGAAAACCATCTTCAACAAGGTCACGTTGTTTGCTCGCAAGACCTGCATGATGAAAAGCTGCACCTTTCTTTGCACATAAAGCAATACGCCTGCATTGTTTTGTTGGAGTTGAAACTGCTTTTAGCATATCCTCAGAAAGATTAATCAGTTTTGCATCAGAAGTTTTGATTTTAGTACTAATTCGTTCAGCTAAAGATTCGGCACCACGTTTAGTATTAACAAAAATAATGACTTGTTTATTCATCTTTAAAGTATTATCAACTATATCAAGAATTGGTTCTGAAGAAGTTGAAGGAATCTTAAGAGTTTTAGCCATTAAAATAATAGATTCAAAAGAGGATTTATATAGTTTATCTTAGTAGATATTGTAAGATTAAATTTCTTTAATTATCATATCAGAAAATTATTAGTTTATATTTTGTATCCTAAATCTAACAAATTTTGATGGATTTTAGAATCAGTATTAGAAACTGTAATTTCCGTATCATAAGTATTTTGATTAATTATGTTAATAAGTTCTTCTTCATATTCTTTGATTATTATCTGCATGTGTTCTTTTTCATATAAATTCTCAAGTTCTCTAGGATCTTTAATTAAGTTAAAGAATTTAGTTTCTTTATTATGATGATCATAAATTAGTTTGAATTTGTCTGATCTGATGCTTGTTTTATAATAATTTGAAATTATTGGATATAAATGTGATATAGAATATTTTTTTATATCAATTCCTTCTTTAATTGCAGGAATCATATCTTTTCCCTGATTGCTTGTACTGTCTTTTAATCCTATCATTGAAAGTATTGTTGGCATTATATCAATATTCTCAACTATGGAGTCAACTACTTTTCCTGCAGGAAGAATTAAAGGTTGTTTCATTATCATAACAATTTTTGTTTCTTGATCATATAAAGTCCTTGCGTGTTCAAATATTACTTGAGGTCCCATCCCTTGATAAATTGGAACATTATGTTCTCCAAATTGTTCACCATGATCAGAAACAATTATGATTAAAGTATTATTTTCAATACCAAGCTGAGTAATTTTATTTAAAATTAATCCAGTTGTATTATCAACTAAATTTATGTCCCCATCGTATCTTGCAATTGAATCTTTTAAGGTTGTAAAATCATTAATGCTAATATTATCTGATAACTCTTCATAATCTTTAAACTTACTAAAATATGGTTCTGGAGGATTATATGCATCATGCGCATCATAATCATGCACCCATAAAAAGAATTTTTCTTCATAATTATTTTCAAGCCATTCTGTTGCTAATTTTGTTGTTTCATTTCCTTGTCTCACTCCAGCACTATAATTATAAGTTTTAAATCCTTGATTAAGTCCAGAATCAGTAGACATCATATCTACACTAATAAATGCTGCCGTATTATAACCAATTTTATTTAATATTTCTGCTAAAGTTAAATATTTATCATCAATTATCACTATTCCTGTTGGTTGAGATAATTCGTTTCTTGGTTGATATACAAAAGGATATAATCCTGTCATTAAAGAAATATGTGATGCTGTAGTATATGGAATTGGAGTGAATGCATTTGTAAAAACCACTCCTTCTTTTGCTATTTTATCAATATTAGGAGATGTTTCTCTTTCGTAACCATAAGCACTCATATGATCTGGTCTGACTGTGTCAAGTACTATTAAAACAATATTAAAATCGTTTAAATCTCCAGTTTTATAATTTAAACTTCCATCACTAAAATAATTTTCATCATAAACAAAAGTATGATCATTATTAGAATCATCATCACTAGTATTTAGTTTATTTATTATTTCATCATAATTAATAAAACCATACGCAAATATTAGTAATAATACTAAAGTTAAAATACCTATTCCTTGAAGTCTATTCTTTTTCATTTTTACTTATTCTTTTTAAAACATAATCCCAAAAAAATACGAAGAAAATCATAAACAATATTATTGGAATGTATTCTGTTAAACTATTTAGTTTTTCTAATTTAAAATATTTCATTAATGTTTGAAGATAAATACTGATTGCGTTTAATAAAAAAATTCCAATTAAACCTATTATTTGAAATTTCAAACTTTTTTTAAATTTAATATCATCCCACATAGTTATAAGTATAATATTAAATGCAATCAAGAACAAAAACATATGTGAAACTCCTGATGAATCAGCCGCTACATTAGCTTTAAACTCATTCAAAATTATAGAACTCTCATTCATATTAAGACTTATTCCTGCTGGGAAAGTTGTAATTCTTAATAATAGATAAACAATGAATGTTGTTAATTCAGAAATTACTTTTTCTGCATTGTTTGAAAAAATATAAAATAATCCTATTAAATAACTAATTACAAATGAAAATAATAATTCTAATTTTACTTCACTAAAATTTTCTTTAAATATTTGTAATCCGAAAATAGCCAGTATTAATAATATTAAACTTAAAATCTTAAATATAAAACTAAGTTTGAAAACAATTTTATTTAGAAAACTACTGTCCTCTTTTATGAAAATTAGAAATTCTTGTGATTCTAATTTTAGGAATTCATCTTGATTTTTAATATAAGAATTATCATTATCAAAATCTTTTAAAGTTAAAACCCCAATATCTTCTCCAATTCCACCTTTATTAGTAATAAATATTGAAACGTTATTTAGACCTATCACCAAATCTTTTGTTGAAATATTTTGAATTATAAGAACTTGTTCGAATTCCTTTAATGCTGAATATTGTTTGCTAACATTATAGTTTTTATCGTTAATTTTTAAAAATATTTCAACATTAGGATTAAACACATTATCATTAAATAAATTTCCATGCCATGAACCAAACCATTCAATTTGAGGATTTGCAGGTATTTTTTTTAGATAAATAGTTTTTTTAAATTCTTTATTTTCAGAATCAAAACCATTAATGAAAATTTCATCTAAAAGTAATTTATTTTCTAAAATAGGTATATTCAACCACATTTCGTTATCAATCAATAATTTATTTTCATTATTTTTATCTAAGCTAATATCTTTACTTAAAAAAGAATTAATTTCACTGTATGCATTTATACTAATTAGAATTAAGATTATTGATATAATCATTAAGAATATTC
>Ga0307929_1000466_pt1 | contig 39394 bp, 30 predicted proteins | sample AceLakmetage1330_FD_203160 | JGI IMG/M metagenome (GOLD analysis project Ga0307929, IMG submission 203160) | Saline water microbial communities from Ace Lake, Antarctica - #1330 | ecosystem: Environmental > Aquatic > Non-marine Saline and Alkaline > Saline | place: Antarctica: Ace Lake... | reverse complement strand
GTTTGAATTGAGCACCGCTTATGAAGGTGATTGAAACCCCCGAATTTACCGGATCATAGAAATCTCAAATATGTTTGAATTGAGCACTGTTTATGAAGGATACTATTGCAAACCAAATAAACAGTCTCTACAGTTTGAATTTATGCCAAAAGCTTAAGGGAGTTCATCGCAAATAAATAATATCCCCCACATAAATGAGCTTCATACCGACTCTCCAGAGTGCTGCATGCAAGACTGGATAGTTTTATTATGATGAAGTCCCTAACTTTGGACACTATTTATAATGCTGCTAATTATATTTGATACCAAAATATCTACATATCTACACTTGACAGAAGAATGATCAAGTTGTATTTAACATTTAAATTAATTGTTTCAATATTAAATATATGGAGACGGTCAAAATTTATGCCAAGATCTCGCCCCATCGTCGTCGCTTATGATATTTCTAAAAATAAAATTCGTTCCAGAGTTCGTAAAGTGCTGCGGGAATGGAATCTGGATAATCAAAAATCCGTTTATGAGTGTTGCTTAACACAAGAACAGGCTGAAGAATTGTTCTTGCAGTTGAGTGCTGAAATTGATGTAAAGACAGACAATCTGATTATGGCTTGGATTGAAATGAAACGTAAAGTTTTAACAAAAGGTGTTGGTAGTAATACATCAGTGAATAAAAAAAATTTTTATGTGAGTTGATTTTCTGGGAGGTTGCATGGCAAGGCCCGGTTGGTATATGTTCTGTTATGATATTGCTGATCCAAAAAGATTGGCAAAAGTTCATAGAATGATGAAAAAAAACGGTGTTGCTGCTCAGAAATCTCTTTTTTTTGTTCAGGGTACCGAGTTACAGATGAAGGTTTTGTTGGAAGACTTGGGAAAACTCATTCGTCCAAAGTACGATGATATCAGAGCGTATCCTGTTTCAAGACCTGACAAAGTCTGGTCAACCGGAGGCGTCCTTGAAACCTATCCTCTTGTTTTTTTTGATGAAACAAAAAAGAACAGTTCTAATGGTGTGACAAGGTTGCAGCCTGATAATTCTGTTAAACCCTCTTTCTGGAGACGGCTATGGAAAAAATGACATTAGTCCTGGATCGTCGAGACACCACGGTTAATCTGGATGGAAAATCTCTCCAGATAAGGCCCAATAATGCACCCATGCAAAGGATTCCCCTGGGGATGTTAGGCCAGGTTATTGTTTACGGCAGCCCCCAGGTTTCGTGTGATGTTTGGCGTGCATTATCAGAGGGTGGTGTATCTGCATTATTGTTGCCCGCCAGAGGTGGTGGAGCCTCTGCCTGGCTTGGTTCGGGTATTTCAACCTCAATAATGGTGCGAATTAAGCAATATCAAGCATGGAATGATCCTGCTTTAAGTGTCGGGGTGGTCTCCTGGCTGTTGAAGCTTAAGATATCAGGTGTTCGGGAACTCCTGAATTTATTGATTCATACTGATTCAGTTGATATCTTTTCAGGACTCATTCAAGGCCCTAAAATGACTGCTAAAGTTTTAAAAGCAGGTAAGAAAGCAAACGCTGTCTTGAAAACATGTATTCAACAGCTTGACACTCAAAAAAATGTTGACTCATTACGGGGCATAGAAGGGGCATCTGCCCGTGCATGGTTTGGATTTTTGTCTGTTCTTTTACATAAAAAATGGAAATTTAGTGGGAGAAATCGCCGTCCACCAAGGGATCCTGTTAATGCATTACTATCTTTGTCTTACACTTTGTTATTCTCAGAAATAAGAAAGATGGTTGCTATTCGGGGATTAGATCCAGCTCTTGGCTTTCTTCATGCCCCTTATCCAGGTAGAGAATCCTTGGTTCTTGATATCGCAGAACCCCTGAGACCCGGTGTGGATGCTTTTGTTCTGAAGATAATTGCTCAATTGATGACACCCAGGCATTTTACAAACTCAGGTGCAGAGGGTTGTCGAATATCTAAAGATGGACGTAAATTATACTTTTCTGCATGGGACGAATGGAAAAAAGAATGGCCGGTACTTGACAATATCGCTGATGGCACGCTTGAAGTCCAATCATTGAACTTCTATTGTACAAAAAAAATTGAAAGAATGGTTCAGTTATGGTGATCGCATAAATGATGCCGTATTCCGTTTGTTAATTGTTGTTTTTTTAGGATTTATTATTTTATCCTGAAACTTAACAGGAGCAAAAGTGGCAGATCAATTCAAAAAGTTAAAAATAGTTTTGGATACTCCGGGGTCAATCAGTTCCGGGAGTCTCAAGGAACTCAAACAGTTAAAACAACTATGTGCCAGTATTAATCTGCCCTATTCTTCAAATTTTTCCACTCAAGTTGTTGGTAATTCTTCAGATATTCCTTTTGCGCCTCATGAGAAGCACGTAGACTCTAAAAAAATAAAGACCCTTAACGAAATGTTAAATCGTTTGATTTTTGAAAAAATAAATATCATTAAGATTAAATATTTTTCCCTTGCATTGTTGATACATTTGGCCATATTCTTCTGGATATTTTTATACCGTAAAATGGAAATACTGCCATGGTATCTGGTAGTAGGTTCCTCAGTTTTAATGTTTTTAATCATGATATTGCCTCCTCACCTGAAAGGAGTCCATGGCTTATCCTTATATTATTTGTTGTCTTGCAGATATTTGATTTATGCCTGCATTCCATTATGTTCGATGCTCATTGCGATTTTATTATTTGTCTCACCTGGATCGCTTAATTTGGTAAAAAAGGAGCTGGCTGTTGTCCGACATGACACTGATCTTTCCATTGGATGTGGGAAAAAGGTATTTTTAGAAAATATTTTGAAAAGAGACCAAATTGTTGTTGTCGAGGCAGTGCAGGGGGGATGCGCCCGTGTTAATGATGATAATACAGGCATTGCCGGATACCTGCCTTTGGCAACAATAAAGATGATAAACCGTAATACTATGGATCAGTTAAAAGAACGAATAATTTATCTCACAGAATGGATGTTACTGCTTTGTCTTGTGGTGTGTTTTTTGTCGCGGGTTTATTATACAAGGCTTATTCCGATGCTGTTGCGTAAACTGGCTGAAAAAAATAAACAATTACTACAGAATCAGCTGGAAGCAACTAAGCTGCTCACGGACTTCCATCAAGAAAATATGGTCTTGACCGCTCTTGATTTACAGGAGAGCAGAACCGATTTAATTGTCAAGATTACAAAGCGATATCAGGCAGATGTAGATGCTATTATGAGCATGAAAAATTTGTCTGAGCTGGATAAAAAAAGCATGTTGGCAAAATTGTTAAATTATTATTCGGCGTCGCTAAAGTGTCACTCATGACAATGATTAAAAATAGATAGGGGGGATGAGATGGGGGAAAACAATGGGAAATATCTTGCTCGTGATGGGGGAAATCGCGGTAATAAAAAAGATGCCAAAGATATAAATTGGGATGAGTTTGATTTCAGTTTTATGGATTCAGAAGATGACACGGATAATAAAAAATGGGAATCTGAAACCAATGATGGAAAGACGGAAGAGACAATGCCCATGTCATCTTTGCAATCTCCCTCAGATTTGAAAAGCGCCATGCCGGATAAACCAGGTATCATGGAAGCGCTAACCAATTTTCAATCTGGTAAGATCAATAAATCTCTTTATCTGGAGCAGTTAAAAGCCTATGCTGATGGGCAAACCCGAATATTTGCAAATAGAGTGGATAAAACGGTGGAAGCCCATCATAATCTTACCCAGGCTGCCTTGGATGGCATTCGAGAAAAGATAAAAGTGTGGGGTAAAGAGATTATGGCAGCCACTGATTTAACCATGCAGGAAACGGTCAGTAAAGGAGTTCTTCGTTCTTCTATGATTGCCAATAAAGCTTTAACTGAACTGGCTGAGATGAATGCACCTGATATTATTGTTAAACCCGCAATGAAGGGTGTCATTGATCAAATGCAGACAACTATTGATAAGGTTCAAAATAGAGAAGTGGAGATTTCAAAGGACGGGGAATTAGAGTGGGACAGGTAAATGGCACCCATACAAGGAAGTTGCATTATATAAGGCTGGGTTTTACAGCACTGTTGTTAATTGCCGGGTGTGCATCGCCGGATTTTAAAAAGGGAATGGATGCGTATTCTCAAAATCGGTGTGAACTGGCATACCAATATTTTAAAAAAGTGCCAGGGATACCAAAGGCCGGGTCAGAACTGGCAGATGGCATGGCAAAAGCAACTGCCTGTATAGCTGAGGCCAATATGAGCCAGGCAATTGCACTACAAAGCGCTGCAAACAGTCTACCCATGCCCATGGCAGAAAAAGATTATTTCCGAGTTTTAGAAATTATGGAAAAAGCCACTTGTAAATATAAGGAGTCGCTGGATTATGCCAAAATGTTTGATTCAACCTCCGGTGCCGGTGCTACACAACTCCATAAATTGGAATACCTGGCTGAACTAAAACAAACATATGGACAACAATTGCGGAAACGGCAGGTGTATCATTTGCTATCCACAGCGGCTGGTCATGCTGAAGCAGGAGCATATGAATCTGCAATATCCGAATTGCAAAAGGCTTTGTTAAAAGAGGGCGGAAGCATGTCTTCCCGGGAAAATAAAAAAATTAAAGAACAGCTGGTAGTTGCGAAATGCCAGCATATTCGCAATCAAATTAAAATGAAAAATTGGAGTAGCGTTCAGTTCGCCCTGGCTGCCCTTGATACAGGAGAATTTGAAGGTATTGAATCTGATCTTGTTCAATGTGTTAAATCGGAATATGTTTCTGCATATTGCAGGGCAACTTTGGAAAAAAGTGAAAAATATTTTCGTGAATATAATCTCAAAAAGGCCCTTGGCGTATTGGATTCAATGGGAAATATAAGCAATTCTACTGTAAAAGAAAGGCGGCATCAGCTAAAATTATATCAAAATATTATTAATGATGCTTTTAAGAAGGCAGATGCTGCTTATGAAAAAAAGATACAAAAATATTCTGGATATTTAACTCCTGAACTGGCCTGTGATATTACAGAAATCAGCATTCATAAATTGCAGTTTGTGATGGATGATGACGGGCTGAAAAAATATTTGAATTCTGAGAAAATTGGAGAGAATTCACTGCATAACATATTAAAAGATGGTTTGAAAAATGCCTTTACGATTCGTGATATATCCAGCAATGCTCTCAGAGTAAAATATTTGATTCGCTGCCCCAATGAAGAACGTTGGCATATTCGTATGGAAATGTGGCTTGAAAAAAAAGGTGTAGCTCTTTTTAACAAAAATGACGAGGCAACCACGGACACCTTTGAGATTTATCAAGGGTGGGGGCCGTTTAAGAAAATTTATCCGGGTCAGATAAGGGTGCTTAATTCGGTCATGGAAGATCTTGCCAGAAAGAATATTGATTTTTTTACTCCATTTGGTCGCTGTAAAAATCATATCATTGCAGAGTTCGCAAAAGTTTGTATTGAGAACATCACTGTCAAAGATATTACGTTATCTGATTTTAACATATTGAAACAGATCATAGAAAAAAATGCACGTACGGACGTTCCTTATGTTTTTAAGCCTTCATAGGAGATACTTTTATGAATTCAACCTGCCATCCTGAAACAAAAGAGTTGCTAATAAAAATATTTGCCCAAAGTAATCCCATCTATGCAATTGATCAAATACAATTAAATTCATATTGTTCTCAATCATTATATGATTATCTATTCCCGCCATCTGTTTTTAATTCAATTAAATTGTTCACCTATTCAAATAATATTCATTCAGTATGTGATCTATTAGATATTAAGCATAATATCAATGATGAGAAAGTCTTACATGTTTTTCCAATTGTTCAGGAAATATTGCAGGAGGGTTTTATGGTTCCAATAAATATTTCCTCCAGCGATGATTGGAAAATTTCAGATGCTTTTGGCACATTTGGGATTTCTTCAGAAAAAGATATATATAAAAGTTTCAATATTTTTCTGGAGCTTATTGAGGAAAAATGGCAAGGATTAAATCCTGCACTGATACTCCCGCTGAAATGGCGTAAGGCATTTTCTCTCAATCTTCAGGGATCATTACATTTTAATGCCATTGGGGGAAAAAGCCTTCAAGTCCCGTTGCTTGTTGCTGTACTGCGTTCCTTTGCACAACAACAAAGAAGTCTTTCTAATAACGGAGAACTTCCCTTTGGTAATGCACCGGTTTTTTCAACGGGCACTTTAACTATTCCAACCGGAGAATTTGGGCCTATAGGTGGCCTGGAAATCAAATTAAAAGCGTTTATCCGAGAGTATGGCAAGGGTCTTACTGCCCTTCTCAGTACTGAGCAAATCAAACAACTGAAAGAAGGTGACTCCCACCTCTTAAATTGGGTCAATGTTATTCAGGTGGACAATGTAACCGAATTAATGACTCTAAAAGAGTTGAATGATGGTTTGTTGAAGCTTTGTGCAGCGCCAAAGCAAACAGAAATTGATGATTTGTTGGAATTGATGTTTAAAATGAGAAAAAGTTTCAGATTTGAAGAGATGAAGAGTATCATTAAATGGCTTCGTTTGAATATCTCAAGTCCGGTTTATGCGTTTCAATTGGAACGTAATCTTGGGCAAGTTGAAGCTCATAGTGGCCAATTCGTAAAAGCCTTTGATTTTCTTAAACACGCTATGAAGATCATGTCACAAAATTCTATTTATTTTGGTATTTCTGAAAAAATAGATCTGGCCACAGCATTCGGCACAGCAGCAGTTGACGCATGTGATGCAAAGGTTGCCTTGCCTTTATTAACAAATTTAGAAAGCAGCGTGGGTAATGCGAAATCTTCTGAGAGGGCTAAGTACTGGGGAACTTTGTGTCAAATATTCCATATGAATGAAGATTATGACGCGGCAATAACAGCGGGGAAAAAAAGTGTTTTTTTTGCTGATTTGGGAATGGCAAGCGAAGCTGGCAGAGATCGTAACTATTTAATCCATGCACTAATCGCCAGGGCCAGAAATCTACCTGAAGAATCCGAAGATGATTTAACTTATGCCCAACAATTGTTGAATGAATCGCTTGATCAGTGGGCACCCGTTAAGAATGAAAAAGTTCATTTTGGTTTTTGCCTTCATTTTGAGGCTGAACTTGCCAGACTTCAGCATCAATCCTTTATTCTACCGAAAAAACCTCATTGGTCCGGGGGGTGGGGGCACCCTTGGATTTTTGCCCTTTTATCATGTGTAAGAAATACAAAAAATAGCTGGGACAAGCGATTGTCATATGCCAGTGAAATGGTAAGTTATTTAGAAGGCAGGACATCCGCCTCAAGCCCCTCTCTTTTTGACCTGTTTTACCATATTTTATCAATGTATGAGAAAAGTATGTACGGAAAGCCTGTTCAAGAAAATATTTCTGGAATAAAAAAATGGTGCGATATTTTTGCTGAAAAAGGATTTTGCGGATGGAGGAACAAGTTAGTGCCATTTTTGAATGAAATTGAAGATACGTATGAACCGATGGCGAGTGTGGATAACCTTTGCGATCATTTCCATTATTTTTAAAATATTAATACAAACCGTGAAATCTTGGGAACTTCAATTCCAAATACATTTAGAAATGAGCGATGCTTATTTGATTAAAATTTAATTTGTTTAAGCCAGGGTTAAATAAAATTTATGATTCTATTTTAAAAAAATACGAAAATAAAAGACAAAACACCAATTTGTAATAACCGAGAGAATATTATAATAAGGAAAACCAATGGCTCAAGGATGTCACTTAATTTACTCCCATTCAGATCGAGACCATTTCCCGTTAAATACGGAAATTAAAAAGCCGAACGTTGAAAAAATCGTCGAGCAATTTAAAAGCACATTTAATTTGAAATGGAGCAAAAAACCTTCCCAGCGTATAGTTAAAAATGAAAGTTCTGGAATCAAACTTGATGAAATAAAGGCTACATCAACATACGGGATCTCCAAAGGAACGATCAAGACCTTCAAAAAAAGATTTGAAAAGTTAGATCCCCGGCAACAAGCCATGGTAGCGGCCCTGTTAGCTGCAAAAAGTGATCGCCAGTCAGATATTATTACCGGGCTGGGAAACTACAACTTGAATGATATGATGGCCAGAAAAATTCCAGAAGCTCTTGCTCACCTTCTGAAGCGTGACAAAAATATCAGTGGGCTTTTCAATCAGGTTAGAAAAGGAGAATCTGCCTGGATCAGTAATCTGAAAAATACTGGTAAAGGCAAAGCTGATGGTATCGCATATGAAGTTTTGGCATCTGCAAGAATGTTAAATTTCCCCCTTAATGGTAGGCCTATCTCCCATGGAGATCGCCTGGATTTTGGCATTAAATTACAGGCAAGTTATGCCGGGGGAGGAAATCTCAATGTCACAGATGGTGTAAGTAAATCAATATTTGCTCAGCCTTATCGTAAAACCGTTGAAGCAGATCTTCTGATTACCCAGCCCCCATCCCCCATGGGTGGCGGCAAGGAAATTGCCGTGGATTTTAAGCACTCCATTGGAACAGCAACCATTTCAGAAGAACAACTCAAAGGGGTTGCTGTTGCTCTTAAAACGGGAGAAGTAGATGAATGGCATTTTGTCAGTAACACCAATTTCAGCGGCAGTGTCCAGACAAAAATCACGGAAATCAACAAAGAGTTGATTTCTGAAAATAAACCCATAATCCAATTGCACCAGAATTATGACTGGAGGTGATGTGTGACTCTATCTTTAGATCCTGAAATTATTGTTGCTTTTCAAAAAGAGTGGGAGCCCCTCAACGCATCCCTTTTACCCATTGAACACCTGGATGAAGGTATTTTTGCCTGTGAATATTTAAAATTCAATGGTACCAGACCCATTATTTTGTGGGATGTCATGACAGATCTTGCAGAACAGCCCATGATGGAATTGGCTGAAAACAGTCTTGCCTACAAAACGCTGCGGGAGGCAGGCGAAAATCCTTTTGAAATAACACAATTTGACAGGAGGAGAAGAAAGGGAAAAGCAGAAAAAGAGTTGTTTAAAGCCATTGATGTCTTTAACCAGTTCAGCAGAGATTTTCACCAGGGATATCATGCAGAGCAAATATCAAATGCCCCGGAAGAAGATCAAGATCTGTCTGAATCAACCTTTGAACACGACCGGGTAAATCGCCTGCCACGCTATGATGCCTGGAAGCCGGAACGATTTTGTGTGCATGATCATTTGATGGGAGTGATGGGATACCGTTTTAACAGAATAAACGGATATCTGGAGGTGACGGGTTATGCAACCCGGGATCATACCAATTACGCCAGAGGTAGTGCTACCCGTTCTTTATTGTTATGCCTGTTGTGTGAATGGGCCAAACAGAGTGGCCATAAAGGCATTTACTTTGTCGATAAATGGTATAAACCCAGGCCTGACCCAGTAATGGTTCCCCATGAAATTATTGTATATGCACGTATCTTAGGAGTTGATGTGCAGTTTGATGCTACAGAATTATCCCATAGCACATGTAAGGCTCTTTTTTTGAAATTGACGCCCTTTAATTTTCATGCCCGGAAGATTCTGGAAAAGTCTGACCTTTCCATTAAGGCATGTCTCATGGCCCACAAAGGAATTTGGACTACTCACCAGATAGCCGATTTGGTCATCTATTGCCCAATGACCTCTATTCTTTTTGACGGTGATGTTCAACCGGAACAACAAGTTCAGATGGGTATGGCCATGGAACACGCCAGGCTTGCGGTAATGGCCAACATTGCCGAGCAGATGGTTCGGGTTCAGGTAGAGGAAAAACTGTCATCAATAGAATTCTTCAACATGGATGAAAATCTTGCTCTAAGTGACATACTGGCGATGTGGCCCTACATCCGGCTATTTTCCAGTAATTGTGATATAGATTTACTTTGTTTTGAGAACGATCGGCAAATTGAAAAAAAGTTTAGTTCTGGTACCCGCTTTGCCATTATCTCCTGGCCCGTAATAGCTCTTCACTTGAAGAAAAAAATTATTACAGTATTAAAAAATCTGGAAACCATGTGCAACACTTTAAAAAACAGCACACAATCGGACAAACTTGATGCAATATGTCTCATGATACCGGCGCAAACTCTTCTTAACCAGTCACTTGATGTAAAAATGCCACCAGGTGCCCATCTGACCTTAATGGATGAAACCCTGGATAACATCGGTCAAGTGGCATGGCGAAATATTCAGCAATGCCAGAGGATCAGAAAATGAAAATGAACTACCCCCCCTTGAGTATTTATACGATTCCATCAAATACGTGGTGCAGTGTAAAGAATGGACTGTCATTTAAAATTATACAACATAAAATTGATGATTGTTTCAGGCGTTTGATAAAAGGTACCAACCGTTCCCAGGAGAGAGATCGATTGATCAGTTGGTTTGAACAACTTAAGATATTCACCCCTTTGGTTTTTCAAGAGGGATTTGAGTCTGAATTTGAAGTGCCTCAAAGCAACAGAGATGGGAATGGGAATGCGACCCCCCCCGGGAATAAAGATCATCAAGCGTTTGGCAATCATAGTGGAAATGGGGGACAAGCAGATAAAAATACAATTAAAAAAATCTCTCTACCTCCACAAATGGTGCCTGAATGGTCACAACTCCTGATAGTAATGGCAAAAGCCCAGTCAAAGAAGCTAATACTTTCCGGTGCACCGGATGGGATTCCACCCTTTCTCTCCAGCATATGGGCACCCTCTAAACAAAATACCAATTCTTCTGAAGTATACCGATCAACTGTGGACAGGCACCTGATTTTTTTAGAAGAAAGGATCAAAATAAATGAGTCAAACCATCAATTAATAAAAATGCTGAATATAAGAAAAAAAATTTTTAAATTAGCAGATCAAACAACATTGGGAATAATAGAGCACACCGGAGACTTATTTGAAAAGATAGCAAAGGATAGACCATGAACAAACAGGCAAAGAAGTTAGAAAAGGAAATCATAAGTGCTGTAAGTCAAAAAATTCCCGTCAATTTTAGCCGTTTTAAACATCGCTGGATTGTGGATGCCCTGCACAGCCTGGTTTTCAATTCTTCAAATTTTCCCGATGCTGAAAGCAGGATTCGTGTGACATTTGAAGACGGCTCGGAAACTCGCCCTTTTCCCATTGGAGGCTTTACCCTCTCGTTACCGCCTGTCGTTTCACTTCCCGTTGTAAAAGTAGGTTTAAATAGTGGTAGGCACCCGGAGATGGATCGATTTGTAGACTTATATCTTTTCAGAAATGCAGAATTAAGTGAGTTTAGAAGCATTGCTGAACAGGAGGAATATGCATTTCATCAGGGAAAAATATTTTTGCAAAACCCCAGATGGCTCCCTGGTGGTGTTATTGAAATGCACCAGACAGGCCTTGAACCACTGATTGTGGGATTTTATCGGGCGGTTGTAACTGTTTCTCTGGAGCGTAAGAAAAAGGGATTGCCACCCATCATTGTTCAACCCAGATCCTGGTCCCCTTCATTTTTTTCTCTTCGTCGCTATCTCGCCTTTCGGTTGCCCAAAAATATAGCTCTGGAAGAAATCATTACCCATATGAATAACTCAGGCACTGTTTTAAAAAAAATGATTAAAGAATTTCCAGGTTTTTTTTCGATTCTGGAACAACCCGATGATTTGATTTTAAAATGGGTACCAGAGCGCCCCATGTGGCAGACAGAAAAAGATATTCTTTTTTCCAGATTTGGCAGAATGAAAAATATCTGGCAACCCATTTATGCTGCAAGCCAATTTATGGAACATTCCCATTGGGGGTATAACATATGAGTATTACAAAGATTTTTTGTAAGGACTGTGGCGAACCATTTCATTATGCCAGTCATGCCGCTTCCAGTGATCGTCTGGCTGGTCGAAGTGTCCCCGAGCGATGCGGTACATGCCGTAACTTACACCGTCGTGAATATTCTGTTCTGGGTGTTTCTCATTCAGAAGTGCTTCAGCTACGTACAAATGGGTATGGCGGGCTGAGCAGTTATATCCGGGAGCGAAAGTCCCCGGTGAAGATGGACACACAGAAATCTGACCGGGATCCCTTACCCATAGAAGGTATTATCGATGAACTGATAGATAAAGTCTTGCACAGTAAAAAAAGAGTTCATCTGGTGGTGGGCCCCACAGGCTCCGGAAAATCCACCTGGCTTCCCCTTAAGCTTGTCAGTTGTAAAGAGTTGATCCGAAAGGGCACCATTTGTGTTACCCAACCCCGCATCCCGGCAACAGAAGGGCCTTCATCATACATTGGATTTTTGTACTATGGCCCGGAGGTAGAACCGTCGGTGGGCCAGGGATTAATTGTGGGGTATCGTCATAGCATGGTGGGCACCCGTATGACAGATGCGGCCAACCGACTGATTTTCATGACCGACGGCACCCTGTTGAATGAAGTAAAAAACAATGATCTTCAAAAATATTGTGTAATCATGATTGATGAAGCCCATGAACGCAGCGTCAACATTGACACCATCATGGCTCTATTAAAGGAAAAGCTATCCTTGTTTATGGATCTGCGGGTCATTATTGCCAGTGCCACAGTGGATGCTGAAAAATTCGTTAATTACTTTGGTGGGCCTGAGCATGTGGAGCAATATTATTCCAAGGGATTTACCTATCCCATTTTGGAGCTTTTTTCCGATGAGAGTGTGATCCACTGGCCTGGAGGGCAAGTCCCCATGGCCGGAGAAACATCTGCTCCCCTTTGGAAAGAACTCGACAAAGAGGTGGTTGATTCAAAATGGTTGGGGCCGACCCCCTGTTATAATTTTAATCCTTTTGGAGAAAAATATCGTTTACGTTATTATCCCCAGTTTGAATCTCTGGTATTCCAGGGAAAAATGGCCGATAGTGAGGAAAAAACCCTTCGGCAGTTGAACAATGAAGATGGCTGGCAAAATGCCATTAATACCCTTTACAGGGAGAGCCAACGGGAAATAAATATCAGTGATACCGAAGTGGTGTCCATTGATAAATCCATACGGGGCAATTTGCCTGCCAGACAGCATAATCCAAAATTTTATAAAAACGTTGATACAAATCTTAAAAACCGTTTGGTTTATGGTGCTGTGGATACCATCTGTCGACTGGTTCGTCGGGATGAAATTGAAGCAAAGCATCGGTATGAACGTTGGCAAAATCGAAAAAAATATGGGTGGGGCAAACTTGAAAAACCCAAATCAACAGGCCATATTCTGGCCTTTTTCCCCACCAGTTCAACCATTGAATTTTGCGCAGACATACTCAAAAAAAGACTACCTGACCTGCCCGGAAACAATGAGGTATTTATTTATCAGCGAGAGTTGTCTGAGGAGGAAAAAAATCGCGTTACAGAAAAAAATTCTCCAGACTCCAAACTCAGGAAAATCATTTTGGGGACCAATCTGGCAGAAACGTCTCTAACCCTGGATGGACTTGTTTATGTCGTTGATACAGGTCTGATACTTCAACCCTTTTACAATCCAGAAGTGAAAGGGATGGATTATCCCACCATTCTACACAGCCATGCTGGTTGCCGACAAAGGCTGGGAAGGGTGGGCAGAAAAGAGCCTGGAGAAGGATATCGACTCTATACCCGTGAGGAGCTGAAAGCCCATCCTGCATACACCACACCCGAGGTAACCCGGTCCGATCCGTCACAATTGATTTTAAATCTGGTTTCCGCAGGGCTTCCGCCTTCGTTTATCCAGAAGGAGGGTGCCTTGATGCAACCTCCCAACACAGCATGGATTGACGATAAATTGAAAGATTTAAAACAAATGGGGGCCATTGATAAAGATGACGATCTTACGCTCCGGGGGGCAGAACTGACCCGTATTCCTGAAAACAATCTGTGGAATGCCGTGTTACTCTGCGAAGCGGATCGCTTTGGTTGTTTATGGGAAATGGCCATTTTCCTTTGTTTTATTGGATTGAACGACAGTATTGGTCCTGATAATCAATCCAAGTGGCTTACATTGTGGGTTCCTGACCAACGCAGAGTTTTTGAGGATAATCTGGAAGAAAAACTTGAAGCTTTCCTGGAACAAGGATTGTTTGACGAGAAGGACGAGGTTGATGATGATGAGCGTAAAGCCTCTTCTTCAGACACCATCTGGACCAACCCCTATGTTCAGGCCAGTGCTTTAATTAAACAGCAGGCTCTTCGTGGGGGATGCCTGGACGATTTGGAACTTTATCTTCGCATCTGGCAGGGTTGGATCGGTCAGGGAGATAATCTTGAAAAACGTCTGGCCTGGGCCGGGAATCATGGTATATCTGCCGAGGCTCTGATGCGGGTGGAGCGTTCTTTGGGCCTGGATACCAAGGACACCTCAGAAAGTGGTATGTTGAGGCACTTCTGGGCATTTGGACAAAAGGGAATCATGAAGCGGGATATCCACTTTGAAGCCCTGGACAAGGTTCGCTATCTTTATGCGGCAGCAAATCATGATAATCATTTTTCTGTCACCCCTGATGGTAAAATAAACTCCTGCAATACCATTAAGCACATTCCAGATCCACGAAAGCCTTTGGAAATCAAATTTGAACCTGAATCTGTGTGGTTCAGCCCGGATTTGAATTATCCCATGCGATTTGACAAGGCGGCAGAGCTGGATCATCTGGTTGCCAGCGTCACAATTAAACCCCGAAAAAAGAAAACCCTCAAAACATTGCGGCATGTGATTTGGCTGAATCCAGCATGGGTGAAAGACGGTATCCCCGGCCTGTATGACAATCCCGTGCATCTGGCAAAAATATTTTCTAAATCTGCCGATGAATATCGTACGCATTATGGGAGACAGCCTTTTGCAAGGGGGGAGGCGCTCAGTGGGCTTCCATGGTCCATGCCTCACTTTCCCATACCATCTGATGTGGAAATTCAGCAATGGCGTGTACGTTACAGCGAAGGGGAGATAAATAAAACGCCTTATCCTGCCATATTTCAACACAGCATTCCCTGGCCGGAAAATATTAAACCCATAGGATTTGTTCAATTGATATCCGGGCCGTTATTGCCCATGAAGTTTGAAAAAAGCAACCCTGGAAAAGAATCGCTCCGATCAGGCGATACAATTATGGTTGTTTTAAAATACGATAAGACCTCTCAATGTTTGTGGGCAGTTCAAGTGAAACCGGCAAAAATGGGCATAGAAAGCAATGTCCAGTCGGAAGAGAAAAAAAATCAACCTGTTAGAAATGTAGAAATGGACGGCAATATGCCCCAACCTGAACATATCTCTTTGCCGGAGGAACCTACACCAAAAGAGGAGAAAACACCGGCAAAGGTTATAGCCAGGATTGTTCCTGCTCCGCCTCCAAAACCCATTGATCTTCAGGAACAATTTTCAGCTAACTCAGTGATTGTGGCTGAATTTATTAACTGTACCCCAAAGGGAGATATGGCTTGGGTGACAGTTTCTGTACCCATATCAGCCAAGCAGAAAAAAAATTGGAGTTTCCCCGTACATAAAAGAGTTAATTTGAATCAATTTAATAATATTCCTTCCGGAAAAAAATGCAGGATTCGGATTAAGGCATGGAAGAAAATTAAAGGACAATTAAAACCCTGGGTGGAATTTGTGGAATGGCTTTGATGAAAAAGCATAAAGAGGTTTCCCATTTTTCACACATTCAGACATCCATAGATAAGGCCTGGAAATCCTGGCGAGACATGCCGGATGGCAGCCATTATCAATTGTTGACCCATCAACTTGGCATATTTGTTCAGATCGTCGTTCAGGATGCCCTGGTAGATGGGAAAGCCGTTTTTACCTCTTCCATACCCCATGTGGGCAGAGTGTTCATAAAGGTGATTGCGTCTAAGGGCAGAAGAATCATCACAAACCACAATTATATCAAGGATTTTGATGAAGTCGTTAATGACTATCTTGCATGGCTTTGCAAAAAATATGTGTTAAAACCGGACACACAGCATGTCCAGAGTCCCGCATATATCCGTATGGGTATTGCCATGCGAGCTTATACACTGGAGAGAGCTCAAAAAAACCGAAAAGCACAGGAAATAATAAAAGAAGAATTTGAACTGTCTGAAATAACAAAACAAAATCATTTTAAATATAACCAACTTAAAACATTATGGTTTTATCCCTATGGGAAAGAAGCAATTCCAGATATTTTGCCCCGTTCTTTTCATGGGATATCCCTGCGCTATCTGTATGTGGCTTTACGTTTTAATAGTGGCGTGTCATTATCAAAAATTGCCGCTGAACTGGACGTTCATGGCAGCAGGCTGAGCGCCCTGAAAAAAGAGTACACCTGTCTTTTTCCCGGTATTGATTCCCGTGCATGGCTGACCATTCATACAGACTATAAACCCATCCTGCTGAAAGAAAACATGATGGTCAAAATGAATCTCAAAGGATGCCACCATCGCTACAGCTTGATAAAACGCACAGATGACCTAAGAGTGCGTTTTCAGATACTTCAAAACAAAGAGATCCTGTGGCACCTTTTGATCCTTGCCACAGATCTGGCAACCCATGGGTTGTCCCCTCTATTGAAGCCATTTCATTACAACGTATCAGGTAAAAATAATATGCCAGATATTCAACTTACGGTAAAACAAGATAAAAACAATATTATATTGATGGATATTTTACCCATTAACGCAAAAACAGGGGGTAAACATTGCTTGAATGGGTATAGGCAAGGTGAATTTGCAAACCCTTAAAAATAGATGGGATCTTGAACAGGGGAAATAATGTATTTTATGAATTAACCTGAAGCGAAATCGTTTGTTTTGCAGGAAAAACATCAGATCCATGTCTTAACATTACTTGTCAGTATCCAAACGCAAACTTTTTTTACCATAGGAAATAAATGACCATGACACCCATTGAAACTTATCAGTTTTTTTCAGCCAGTGCTGAAAATGAACTGGTCAATAAAATAGATAATGAAATTAAAGAAAAAGCTCAATATTCCGGAAGCATAGAAACGCACCCCACAGACATACCAGGGGATTATCTGGTTCAACTGGCAGGGGAGTTAACTTTGTGCGCTTCAGAAAAAGCCATAAATATCTACAATCAAGAACTATGGCCCCAAATTCGAGCATCTATTGGAAAACCCCATGATCTCATATTAGGCTCCTACCATTCCGCAATAGAAAGAACCCAGGCGATACTACGGAAACTGAACTTTGAGCCAGAAGCAAATGAATTCAGACTGGCTGCAGCACTCAGTTCTGCCAGTAAAAAGGAAGAAAATGGCCAGGATTTTTATATGGAGACTGCTTTTGCAAATATTTCACCCACAGATTGGCTGACCTCACTTTTTATCATGCGCATGGATGCCGGATTTTTTCTATCAGGAATTGAGTCATTGTGGGATCAGAGTGCATCCTTTCTGATTCGCATGGTCCACAATCAATGCGGACTTGATGACTGGGACAGGGTTTTACTGGAAAACAAGTCAGTTCTGATGAAACATGCCGCTTCCCTGAGGAGGAGATTGACCTCCTCCTCTGCCAGACTGGATTCTGTTCACTTTAATGTGCTGATGGATCTGGCCAAAGCCGACTATCAACCCGGCTTGACCCTTGTCAGTACCGGAAAGGAAAGTTTTTCTGACAAGAACGACATTCGACCTTGGCAATGGTATGCAGTAGATGATTATTTTAAATTTTTTTTCCCCGAGAAAATGGAGTCTGGAGCCATCGAGATTAAATACGATGAAACAGATTTTTCCCTTCATGTCATCCATTCGGACAACGATGTGCATCAGGTTGTCTTTTCAGATGATTCTCAGACTGAGGTGAATATTGTCTGGCCGGACAATTTACAAAAATCAAAATGTATTAAAGGCTTTTACCTGTTTGATACTGTTTCACGGCAAATCGGAATGGAGGAAGATGATGATGAAACCATGCTCATCCAGTTTGTGGGCCGAATACCAATGGAAAGTCTGCTTGATGCCTGTTCATCCATGGCTCCGGGGGATCTGATCTCTGTCAGTAAATCCAAGGCATTTTCAACAATGATTTAGATTCTTATCTCTGATTTTCGTGTTATTTGGGCAAGAGAATTAGAAAACCTTTTTGGTTCTGGCTTGTCCAGATTAGGTAATTTCGATTTTAGCAAAAATTAACCGGGAAGAAAATTATTAACCGGAAAGGAGGTTTAATGTCCTACGCACTTTACATTGATGAAAGCGGAGATTTCAAAGAAGACAACACGATCCTGTCAGGTATGCGGACATCCATCGTCGGTGGATGGATGGCGACCCATGATAATGATCATGAGGTGCTAAGACAAGAATTAAACAAGTGGAACAATACCATGGACAGCCTGCTTGACAAAAAAATGTTTCACGCCACGGATTGGCGAAAACATGAGTCTGGACGGCACATTCTGGATCAGGTATTTACTTTGACAAATAATCTGAAACCCCACAGCATTGTCTTTATGGAAAATCGATCAACTAATCTTCCCGAACATGCCGACAGCACCTATCTTGATATGCTTGTGGAACTCATAGTCAATACAGTGTTTCATCTTCTGGATACCCGGCAAGATAAAGATGCCTTCCCGCTGCAAGTTTATGTTGCCGAAAGAAAAGGAATACCTGGATGGGAAATTCAAAAATTGGTGCAGTACAGGTTAAGGGCCGTTTTGAGTGGTAGTAAATATCATCACAGGGTCACTCCCCAGAGCGTCTGTAGTATTTACATTAAAGCTTTGAAAAAGAAGTCTGAACTGATTAATAACGCACAGAGTAAATCAAGGGATAAAGTGGGTCTGATGCCGGAAGTGATTCTGGCGGATTTTTTGTGTAATACGCTTTATCAGATGGCCCATTTCCAGGAAAAGCCGAAGGTATTGATCTCCTGCGGTTGGCAACCGTCAATATATATTCCTGATCCCTTTTGGAACGATGTGCAGACCTATAAAAAACAGGAACGATGGGTGGAAGTTCTGGTGACCCTGGTTTCCAGACAGGGAGAAGTCTGGGCGGAAAAAAATCGGACCATGTCTGATGTTTATAGTGCATTACTGGAAGAGAGCATATCCAAAGTGGTGACTAATATTGCCACCGTCCAGAAACTTAATGCCACTCTGTTAACGATGATCCAGGATACCCGGGATTTTAATCACGCTGCAACAATAATAAAAACCCTGGAAACATACCAGGAGTCTATTGCACCCCACCTGATCCAGACAATTAAATGGAATCACACTATCTTTAAGCTTTCCATTGCAAATCACCAGGGCGATAACAAAACCGCTGCTGACACATTTGATAGTTTTGCAAAATTGTTTAAAAATCCTCAATACCAGCGGACGGAATTTTTTCAATCAATGGCGGAAAATTATAACCGCCATGCCGTTACCATAACTGATCAATATGAGTTTGAAAAAACAGAAAGAGTGTTAAAAGCATCCATTCAGGTTGAAGAAGTTTTCCTCAATACACCGTTTGAAATTCAGGGTCAAACATTTGTTCCGCAAAAAAGTGATAACCTTGGTAAAATTTACAGTACCCTGGGACAGCTCTATTCTAAACAGGCATATCGAGAACCTGCAAAAGCCCTTAAGGCACTTGCCTGTTTTGATGAGGCAGAAAAACATATGCAGCAAAGTCTTGATCCGGCAAAGCAACGTAATTATCGCATAGAGGCCCTTCTTCTCACGGACAGTGGGAAAAGTGCGGATCAAATTTATGCGATGTTGACCGAGGGTATAGATATTTTACCAGAGACATTTTTTTCAACATTAGAATATAACTCATTTGATACTATGTACTGGCTTCGATGGATGTTGATTCCCAATAATAAAACTGCATCTCCTTATAAAAAAGTGCTGCTCAAAAATCATTTAAATCAATTCCTGGATCTGAACGGAAAAAAACATCCGGAGATGTCCATTCTTTATTATGTGGGGAAACTGGCCTGGGCTTACAATAAAAAAAATCTGGCTATTAAGGCCTGGAATCTGGCGGCAATTGCCGGACGAGATATTAAATTTGCAGGGGTGCTTCAAACACTTGCCCTTCGACCTCTTTGTGAACTTATTTTGAATAACCAAGGTGATGACAGCGCTTTAGCGGGGGATATGGCTTCTCTTCAGGTAATTCTGGGTAAGATAAAAAGCGGTGGATATATCAATACAGATTATTTTAAAGAATATTTTTGCATGCTTGAAGAGGAAGGGGTTTCAAAGATTCTTCTTGAAAAATTGAGGAAAGATATTCCTTATAGTTGATAAACAATATAGTTGATAAACAAGGGAGTGCGCATGGGTAATTTTTCAGTGATAGTAGGAGTTTCAAGTCGTCAGAATACTACTAATCTTGTACCTTTTTTTCAGCTTTCCGGGAAAAAATTACTTTTGTTAGAAACAGATTTTGCAAAACAAAAAAAATGGAGTGACGGAATAAAACGTGTCATTGAAGCGCGTGGGAAACAATGTGAAATCATATCGATCGGCATCGGTAATGATTTGGCTGAAATGGAAACAATAATTGTAACAGCTCTGGGCAAAGCATTAGCCAATAAGCCAGATCAGGGTATCTGGTGGATTTTCGGAGGCGGGCAAAAACTTCAACAACTGGCTCTTTTTAATCATTTTATCTATCGTCTGGAGCGAAAATGTGGAGATAGAGCCTGCTATGCAGAACCCCAGGAACGGACGATTTATATTATTGACCAAAAGAACCACGATGGTCGAAAAAATTTGGCAAATTATAAAGAAAGAACAAAATGTCATCTTGATCTCAATGAAATCCTTTCAATTTTTGGTCATACTTCGAAGAACGGCAAGTGCCTCTGGTGTCGAACAAATCCAGAAGACCGTGAAATCTGTAAAAAAGAGTATTTATTGACAAGTGAAGAAGAAAATTGGTTTGATGATTACGATAAGCGCCAGGCCATGTTCAATTTTATGCTGGAAAAGGAGAATTGGGAAAAAGACAATACAATGCCTTTACCAGTCAGCGAAACAATTTTTCCCATTCAATTTTCACCCAAAACACATGAAAAAAGTGAACTTGGTGAATATTTCGAGCGTTTGATGCAGACTCGAATTACGCGAATAATAGAAGCAACTCCAGAGCAGCATCGAATAAATCAGGTCTGGGCCAATGTTCATATTTATTCTTATGATGGAAACACTGAGATTGCTGAATATGATCTGGTTCTGGTCACTGACTTTGGAACAATTATTCCCATGGATGCCAAAAGTTATGATTTCAGCAAAAAAGATGAAGATGCCCGTCTCCATAATTTAGACAAACTCTCAGGTGTTTACACAAATTTTTGGGCTGTATTTCCATATTATCCAGAAGATCTTAATTATGAATCAATTCTTCAAAAAGATAAACTATGGAGAAAATTATTACGTATTCCATTTTTATTGAAGGAGAGAAAAAGTAAAATGCTTTCTCTTTCCGGGGTTGGAGTTGAGGCTTTTTATGTTTCTGAAAACAAAAAGGGAAAATTCCAGATAACCGAACAACCTTTGAAATCAAAGAACAGGTCAGTCAAAGTCAATACGCTGACAACTTTGATTAATACATTGGGGCTAAAGCAATAATTTTTTAAAGGGGAAGCGGAGTGGAAAATGGCAAGAAAAATAACAGAGGATGATATAGTTCCGAGCTTTGAGCATATTGAAAATAGTGATCTCATAACCCTTAAATATCAAATTAAATTAATAACCCCTATGCTTGGAGGGGGGGTCGAAAGTTGGGAACCTGATTTTGTTAACCCAATACGCAGTCAGTCTATTAAGGGACAATTGCGTTTTTGGTGGCGAAGCATGCAGGTTTGTAATGATGCTGATGCTTTAAGAGAAAAAGAAAAATCGTTGTGGGGAGGTTCTGGGACAGGAGGAGAAAATGATGGGCAAGTATCATGTGTAAAACTTATGGTCAGATTAAATGCGCCTGTGACACAAGAAAAAAATATTATTGATTATCAACAGGGTAGTACAGATTTGCCGGATTATGTACTTTTCCCCCTGATACCTCGTGGTCCAAGTAAACTTCTAAAAGATTTACAATTTGAAGTTGAATTGCAGGTACCGACTGCTAATAGAGCAGAGGTAGAAAATACAGTTAAATTATGGGTGCTTTTCGGTGGTATTGGCGCGCGCGTGAACCGAGGATGCGGATCTCTTTATTGCGAAGATTTTATGGAGGCCTTTCAGGATCGTGATGAAATAATAAGATACTGGCAAGATCTGAATACTAAAGAACAACAAAATTTTGGTGATTCTCATTATCCAGTTATCTATGATAGTCGTTTAGCTGTTTCAGAACCGGTAAATGAGATGTCTCAGAATAGTTGGAATAACCTGTTATCAATGTTTGGAGATTTTCGTCAAAAGCCAAATGTCGGACGAAACCCGGGACATGGTAACAGGCCGGGTAGAACTCGATGGCCCGAAGCAGATGCTATCCGTCGAATTACAGGTCAGGCAGGCAAATATCATAAACCAATTCATCCTGCTGATAAGTGGTTCCCCCGGGGAGCATACGGGTTGCCGATCCAGATAGAATTCAGAAATGATCCAGGCGATCCCAATGGAAAATACCTTCTTCAACCAATGGGAAGTGAAAGGTGGCCGTCACCGGTAATACTTAAAGTTATTCAGCTAAACAATGGAAGCTGTTTGAAAATATGTTTAATTTTAAATCATGCAATTCCACTTGATTTGCAGTTGCTGAAAAACAATGCTTACCTGCATGATCTCTCCCCAGCCGAACGTCCCATGGCTTTTACAGGTAAAACCATGCCTCCAGAGGCCGAGATGCTGCATTCAAACGAAAATCCCTATGACGCTTTAATCCGTCATTTTGATTTTGAGGAGGTGTGAACATGAGTCAATATTTGATTGCCATAGCCGTTGGCCCGGTACAGGAGTTTATCGCATCTGCCCGAAAACTCCGGGATCTCTGGTATGGATCCTATCTGCTCTCAGAACTCTCCAAGTCGGTTGCACGGTCGCTTTCAGAGGATTCTTGTGAGCTGATATTCCCGGCACCTGAGAATAGAGAGGATCTTCAGGTCAATTCTTCTTTAAACGTTGCCAATAAAATTATGGTCTTATCTCCCGCAGGTACCGAACCGGATACACTTGTGAGCAATGCACGCGAAGCCTATAAAGCTTATTGGATAACATTGTGCAAAAAAGCGCTGGCAAGAACGCCATCAGGCTATGTTGATACAAAAAGTTATTGGTTGCAGGTTGATGATTTTGGTGAATTTTATGCAGCCTGGTACCCCTATGATGAAAATAATTATGCTGAGTGTCGGAAAAAGGTTGAGGGAAAACTCAGCGGACGAAAAAATTTTCGATCATTTTGCTCACCAACTTGGCCTGGTGCCGGTAAACCTAAATCCAGCCTTGATGGTATTCGTGAATCCGTTATTAATCCAACTGCCATGAATGATCATCGTACTTTTACAGTGAAAAATGGTGAATATCTTGACGCATTGGGCATTGTAAAAAGATTTGGTCCCTGGACCAATCCTACCCGTCCCTATTTTGATAATCTTGCCCAAGTGGCCATCCAGCCTTATCTATCTGGCTTATACAGAACAGCCATAGAAGATCCAACTGTCGCTGATATCATTGCAGGCTTACCTTGTGGACAAATTTTATATCCCCAGAGAGAACAACTGCCACCAATAAATTTGGAGATATGGGACGGCTGGCCCAATGGGCTCCCACCGGAACTCCTTCATCCGGCAGTGCTGGAGGAAGAAAAAATCGAGAACTGCTTTCAGGAAACAGAATCTGCCTGGCAGGACATTGAAAGGAATCTTCGTAAACTCTGGAAAAAGACAACAGAACCTCAACCATATGCTGCACTTCTCTTGGGTGATGGTGATCATATGGGAGAAACATTAAATAACATTAGCGTACTTGATAACCATAAGTTGTTTTCCCAAAGACTGGATCAATTTGCCAGTCAGGTTCATGGGGTAGTAAGTGATTGTAAAGGCCGAGTCATATATAGTGGTGGTGATGACGTTATGGCTTATGTTCCCTTGCACCAGGTACTTGATTGTGCTCAGGCGGTTAACGACCTTTTTGCTGAATGTATGGATCAAGCATGTCAGGCGATAAAGATTGAAGAAAGACCAACCTTTTCCATTGGTATTGTTGTTGTTCATCAGCGTAATCCATTGGATCAGGCTCTTAATTTGGCCAGAAAAGCTGAAAGATATGCAAAACAGGAAGGAGGACGCAATTCACTTGCTATCATTCAAGATAAACGCAGTGGAACTGAATTGATCATTCATGGTAAATGGTCGCAACAGGAAGATCTGCCCAGTCTGACGCATCGTTTGAGTAGATATATCAGTGCTTATGGAAACGGTACGCTCTCATCTCGGTTGGGCTATCAGTTACGGGCAATGGAAAAGGAATATGGCAGCACAGATCTGTCCAATATATCCGGCGATTTGGATTTTATCAATGGTCAACCCAACAACGTTCTCAGTGCTGAAACATATCGAATTATCCGCCATAAAACAACACAAGATCAGGTATTCGAAAGAGAGTCTGAACTTTTATCTTTGATAGAAGGTCAAATCAAATTAAGATCCATTTGTGATGAAATGGTAATAAGCCATCAATTCTCACAGGCTGAAAAACAGTCACGGGGAGTATGGGCACATGGGCAAGGAGAATAACATTATGAATATTGTCATTCACAGTAACGAATCCCTGGTCTTTCGTGACGGACGTCCATTTGGTGCTCAGGGCCAGGTCAATGGGGGAACTCTGCGCTGGCCTCAATCATCCAGCGTCATCGGGCTTCTACGTACCCGGGTCGGTATGTCGCGCACTCCAGATTATTTTTCAGGTGAACATCAAAGTCAAAATATTCAAGAGATTAAAAAGATTTCAGCAAATCGAATTTTACCATTGTGGCAAAGTGATATTGATGGGGCAGAGTGGATACCCCTCTTTCCAGCCCCGGCAGATGCCCTTATTTTTCCCGAAGACCAGGAAAATTATTATATTATTGATAGCTTTTCATATGAAAACGCCTTTCTTAGTGGAGGTGTTGACATCTTTTGGAAAAACTGGCTTTTGCCAAACAGTAATCGATGCGAAAAACCAGCATCAGATAGTCCAGAACTATGGCATAAAGATGTTTTTTTCTATTGGCTTGAAACTGGTGTTTTGCCGGATAGAATCAGCGCTTTAGAGCTTGGTTTTAATCTTCCTCAACCGGAATTGCGCATACACAGTGCCATTGATCCAGCTACTGGTAGCGTTAAAAGCGGACAACTTTTCTCTTCCCAGGGTATCCGAATGATTACGGCAGCCAGCGAGCGTCAGTTGGCTGGGCGTTTCGGTATCGGTGTCACGCTTGCGCACCTCCAAGAGGGAGATACTCCTTGTGGTTCCGGTTTTTTTGGTGGTGAGCGTAAAACAGCCCGTATAGAAAAAATTGATGATTTTATGCCTGCATGTCCAGATTGGTTTAACACACCATCGAGCTATCTGCGTTTCATTTTGATTACACCTGGAGATTTCGGATCTTGGGCCCCTGATTGGCTGCTCCCCAATTTGCATAACTCTGAAACCGATTGGTGTACAATTCCGACAAGCGATATAAAGATTCGTCTTGTATCAGCATTTATTCCCAGATGGGTTCCAGCCAGTGGTTGGGATTATGAAAAACGTGGACCAAGATCAACTCGAAAAATAGTTCCTGCCGGGGCTGTGTATGTTGTCGAACTTCACGATCCAGATCGTGCTGTGGATGTAGCTGAACTTCTCTGGGGGCGTTCCCTGAACTCTAACCTTTCCGACCCCAAAGGTTCCGGCTGTGTCTGTGTTGGCAAAATAATAATTTAATAGTATAGGAATTTCCATTTTATGAACTGTTAAGTAAACGGGTTGTAAAAAATTCGCCCAAAGGGCGCTAATTTAAGGAGAAAAAATGAAAACAAAAACTTATACAATTAAAACACGTTCCGGCCTTCATTGTGGTATTGGCCAGGGACTCTCTGATATTGATCTGCCAACGGCCAAAGAGTCTGTCTCCGGGTATCCATTTATTCCTGGGACCTCTTTTAAGGGTGTCTTACGGGATTATTTCGATGATGCCAGCGATATTTTTATTACAGCATTTGGTCAAGGCTCCTCCCATACAATTGATTTTGCCGCTTCCCTCTCTTTCACAGATGCCCGACTTATTTGCCTGCCAGTGCGAGCCTATTTCGGTACATTTGCCTATTTGAGTTCGCCTTACTCTTTAAATATTTTGAAAAGAATTCTTCTTGAAGATGGTGTTACGACGTTTCTAGACTTGCCAAATTATCCTGCTATAACACAAACTGACAGCTACCGAGCCTCTTTGCCAGAGAACTCAGCATTGCGAATCGGCGGCAACCTGGCAGACAAACTGCTTCTCGAAGATCTTGATCTGCTGATAGACAATGAAAGTTCAAATATAGCAGATGCCTGGGCCGATGTAATAGCTCAACTGATATGCAGAGACGATGAAGAAGGACAACGTTTATTTAAACAACATTTTGCAATTGCAGATGATAATGTATTAGCATTTCTTTGTGAAACAGCACTGCCGGTGGCGACCCATACCCGTATCGGTGAAAATGGAGTAGTTAGCAGCGGCGCTCTCTGGTTTGAAGAGTATGTTCCAGCGGAGGCTATTTTTGCAGGTACTATCTATGCAGAAGATAGTCGACACAGGAGAACTCAAAACCTGGATGCCACCCAAATTATTGATTTTGTTTGTAATCAAAAAATAAATTGCCAAGTGGGAGGCAATGCCACTACCGGTCGAGGCTTGATCTCCATTACCTTTAATGAACACTTGGGAGAATAGTCATGCCAATTCAAAGTAAAAATCAACGGTTTGCAAATTGCGTTTTTTCTAATGTTCAGAACGTTGCCAATGGCAATTTGGAAGATGCTGACAAATACAAAACATTATGCAAAAAAGCAGGCTCTTTGGTACGCAATTCCGGACTTATGCAGACCCTTGCATTTTTCCAAGCCCGGTCTCAAAGGGATCAACATTTTCAAATTTTAAACAGTCATCTTGAAGAAGAACTCCTCCAACTCCAGATACTTCCGGAAAATCTTGATTCTTCAATTATGTATCTTTTTAATTATGTGCGCAGTAGCAGTGTGCCTGAATATATGTATCTGACCCGGGAAATATTACACCTTTTAAATTGGCATAAACGCCTGGTAGATACTTTTATCTCCAGAGATGAACATAGGGAGGTATTATGATTCAAGCCGTTCGTGATGATATAAGGAACATCATCTCTACCCAGAGAAAACCGGACAATTCTTCCCTCCTTTTTCACCGCTTTTGTTCGGGAATTGATGAACCTGATAATAATGAATCACATAAAAAAAAAGATGTTATAGATAAATTTATTAGTTACTATCCACTCTCTATTGCCGATCCCCATGCTGAACCAATACATATATATCAGTATGCTTTTAAGCAATGGGAATATTATTTGAAAAATGATCCTCAAATATTTTGTTTCAGATTACAGACCTGCTCTCCTCTGGTGATCGGTTTAGGTGAACAAAATGTGCATGAATTTGGCATCACCCTTCAGCATCCATGGTCGACACCGGTAATTCCAGGTAGCGCCATAAAAGGTGTTACATCAACTTATGCGCATAAATATGGTGGCCCAACCTGGCATAAAGGAGCACTGGCCGACGGGGAAAATGAACTAATCCCAATCAGTGGAGGATCAGCATTGAGCCTTTTTGGGGGTATAAATGAAAATGATGATGCCTTTGCTGGCACCGTTGATTTTTTTTCTGCTTGGTGGGTACCAGATAATCCAAAACCATTTATAAAGGATATTATTACTCTTCATAATCGGAGTTATTATCAAGGCGAAGGATGGCCAGATGGTACTGACAGTCCGTTACCCAACTCTTTTGTGGTTATGCAGCCAGGAGAAAGTTTTCTTTTTGCGATCAAAGGGCCAGCACAATGGACTGCTACTGCAGCAGACGTTTTGAAGCAGGCGGCGGCAAACCAGGGTTTTGGTGCAAAGACCAGAGTTGGATACGGCCATTTTGACTGGAAAACGATGGAAGAACTCGCTGTCGAAATCCCTTTTCTTGATGATAACTCATTGGCAAAAGAGTATCAAAACCGGAATAATATGGAAATATTCTCCAGTGCATTTCGAAAAGCTGCTATTAACAGAGATTTTAATACGGAAGATTTGCGTGACTTGTTTTTACGATATCGTCCTGCAACTCTTTTATGCTTGGATCTTAAACAAATAGGATTGAATCTTAATTGGAGAAATATCAGCAATTTCTACCGGCAATATCAAAACAGATTGAACACCAATAGTGTCGTTTCAGACCTTATTGCCAAAATGGAAATTGTTAACTTATGTGTTCAACATCTCCCTGATAATCCACCTGATTGGTGGAAAATAATGTTTCACGAGGTTGAGCTTTTCCAACAAATATTGACAACAGAAACGCCGGAGCAAATCCTGTTGCAAGACCTGAATCCCGATGCGCATGAATTGCTGATAGATAAAGACGATGACGTAATCGTCTCTATTGTAAACGAATGGACATTAGACAAACCAACTAAGGAAGATTTCCTTGATGCTATTCAAAACCATCCTTCACTTCAACGGCATAAAGAAGACCAAGAAGAAGATAAATTCCTTAGAGAGCTTATTTGTGATCAAATTACTAATTAAAGATACATACTCGTTAGTTCAGTCATAAGTTCCCGGGGTATTTTAATTCCTATGAGCTTCCTAACAATGAATTAATAATGGAGGACAGATGAATTCTTTGAATTATTCTGGTAGTTTGGACGAAAAAATATTAAATATGAAATCGTTGCTCGTCAAAATAAGACGGCACATCCATGCAAATCCGGAAACAGGGCTAAACCAACCTGCAACTGTTTTATATTTAGCAAAACAATTTGAAGATATGGATGTAGGTATTAAAATGGGAGATGACCATGTAGGTATGGTTGTTGATATTAAAGGGGATTTAGAAGGTCCAACTATAGCATTCAGAGCAGACATGGACGCATTAGAAATAGAAGAAACCGATAATCCTGATCATGTAGCGAATAAATTAGGATTTAGATCTACTATAGCAAATAAGATGCACGCCTGTGGACACGATGTTCATACTGCTATTCTTTTCGGGTTAGGTAAATATTGTTACGAAAATAGAAAACAATTAAAAGGAACAATCCGTTTATTATTTCAGCCAGGTGAAGAAGGATATAATGGGGCAAAAAGGATGATAGAGAAAGGATATCTCGATAATGTTGCGTTTGTTTTTGCCTTACATTGCTATCCACCATTATACTCTGGCGTTTTGGCCATGAGAAAGGGAGGTATTTTCTCTGCTATTGATAAATTTAATGTCATGGTATCTGGTCAAGGTGGCCATAGTTCGGCACCTGAAAAAGCAAGTGATCAAACATTGGCAGTTTGTCGGGTTATAAATAATCTCCAAAGTATTGTTTCCAGAAATATTAGCGCATTAGACTCCGCTGTTTTATCTGTTTGTTATGTCAATGCTGGAAATAAAGAAGCAATTACAGTAATTCCTGAGAAAGTTGAATTTAATGGAACAGTAAGAACTTTTAATTCTAAAGTTCAAAAGAAGATTAAAAATGATTTTGTAAATATCTGCACTGCTAGCGTTAAAACAGTCTCTGAAAAATGTAATGTAAATATTGATTATACGGAGCTGTATCCAGTCACAAAAAATGATGATCATGTTGTTGATAAGATAATTCCATTTCTTTCGAAAAGACTTGGAGAACAGAATTTGATTGTAAACTGTAAGCCTTTACTTGGATCTGAAGATTTTTCATGTATGTTGCAAAAAGTGCCAGGTGTTATGATGCTACTTGGTACGACCCCGTCACAAAATGATATTTTAACCCAACCGTACTTTCATACTCCAGATTTTGATATTGATGAAAATTCGATATTGGTAGGGGTTCAGGTGCTATCAGATATAGCCTTAAAAATTTAATATTCATCGAAAGCAATTTACACAAAATTTTAAAACTCAACACCCACCGAATAAAAGGCGGTGGGTTTAAAGCAAGTGCAGAAAACACGGATATGGCTCATAAGGGGGGCGCATTCCCATTTTCCCGGTTGGAGATTCAACTCTTTGATTTAACAAGATATTTCATTTTGTGTCAATGGATGCTGACTTAATGAAATCAATGGGTTATATGATGGGCCGGGAAAATGGGAATGCGCCCATAAGGGAGTTATCAAACCAGGGTAATATTGTTTAGTGCATTTCTGTCGTTTTTTATGGATTCTTTTTGATAAAGATCAATAGGTTAGCACCTATGACTTGATTAAAAGGCCTGGCAAAAAAATACGAATTAATTTTGAGAGGTTAAAAATTTGACTACCATCTTTCTTCTCTTTAATCACAAGCTGACACCTTCCCAGAAGGAAGATGCTCATACCACTTTAAATATCAAGCGCATTGCCAACCCTTCCAAGGATATTCGAGATCTTTGGTCTCAGATACCTGCGGATCTTGGTAATCTTTTTACTTTTCTTACCCCTGTCAGACAATGGTTGGAAAAAGATGCCAAAACCGGGGACTTTTTGTTGGTACAGGGGGATTTCGGTGCAACTTTTTTAATGGTTGAATTTGCCCTGAGAAATCATTTAAGACCTGTTTATTCGACTACCACCAGGATCTCGGTTGAGAAGAAACTTGAGAACGGTACTATCACAATAGAACATAATTTTTGTCATGTCCGATACCGAGAATATGGACATTAACCGATGAAAAATTTAGGAACCTAACCTGGACAAGCCAGACCCAAAAAGGCTTTCTGATTCTTTTGCCAAAGTAACACGAAAATTAGAGATAAGAATCTAATGGCACGTATTGAGGGGTTAATGAAAAAATCATACAGCACTCAAGATTTAATAAACATAAGCAAGCGAAATAAAATTAAAAAAGAGTTAACTGGCAAAACATGGGAAATGAAAATCCAGGGCATCCAGAATAATGGATATCTTCTTGAACATCCTTCATTCTCTGGAACTGTTTTTGGTGAGTTTGGCAAAATCTTTTCAAAAAAAAGCCTTCAAATAGATGGACATGTAAGGGTTGAGATCTGTGTTTTAAAAAAGACAAATTATAAATTCCGGGTAAAACAAGGTGAAGAGGTCATTCCGCCAACAGAATATATCGGTATGGCTCTTGAAGAAGAGAAAAAAGTACCTGTTATCAATAAATTTTTTTCAAAAAAAAGTGTTCCAATTAAAGGCAAAGCCCAGTGTATAAGGCTGTTTATTGACGAAAGCGGTGATTTTTCATCGACGGGTAATCACCTTATCTCTTCATTGTGCCACATCGACGAAAGGAGCTATCATTCTTTATTGAAGTATGTTGAAGACTGTTTTGAAAAAACCGGAAACAGTTATAGAAATGTCCATGCAACAGGAATGGGAGCAGAGAAAAAAGAAAGTGTCTTCAGCTATTTTGCAAAAGAATTGGCAGAGAAGAAAGTGTCAATTTATATGAATTCGGTGCAATTACACAAAAAAGCAACATCTGACGTCTACTTTCCCCTCTTGATCCGCAGTATTCTTGAAATCATTAGCCATTTGTCCGCTATCTACGACAAAATTAATCTGGAAATTTATCTCGAAGATCGTGTCAGTTCAAACTATAAAATTTTATGTGACATCATTCGTGAACAATGTCTTAAGAATAAAATAATCGTTCCAACACTCAGGGTGTTGAATTTGCCCAAAGGTGAAAATGCCCTTTTAAGCCTGACGGATCTTTTTTCCAATATCTATTTTTCGGATCTGAACCATGGCACCAATTTTTTTCAAACTGAACTGAAAGAGTGGGACAGCCAATATTACAAACAGCCGGATTCCCTTGTTTTAAGTAAAAATGCAAAGAAAATAAGTCAACGGATAACAATCGGCGAAATCATCAAAATCACAAAGCCCACAAAAATAATTACCAAAGTTGTTAATAAGGTTGTTAATAAACCGGGAAAAACCGTTTTTGTGCATGACGATACAACGGTATCTGAAAGACTTATTAATGAATTTAATCTCAAATTCCGACAGGTTCGCTTTGAAGAAAATAAAAATAAAATTTTCAATGAAGCTCACAATAAATTATCCAAATACTCACCTTTAGATCGGTTGTATGAGATAGAAAAATTATTGGATGTCTACCAGGGACTATACGAAAACAGAGAATTTCATATTTCCATTATTTTTTCAGAATTTGTTACATTTCATTTGGAAAAAGAACTTCGTTTGAAAACAGCGGATGCTCAGAAATTAAAATGGCTTTATATTAAAAATACCAGCCAATGGCTTACCGCACAGAATCATCTGGGTGCATATAAACCTCAACATCAGACCGTAGTAAAAGCCGAAAAATTTATAAAAGAATTTGTCGAATATAGCGATTGCTGGTCTGAAGTGGCTGGTTTTTTTAACCACATTGCAATTGCCTGTCAGAATGTTTTTGAGTTTGAAACAGCAGCAGAGCGGCTTCTCCCCTATGTAGAATATTTTTCCAATTTGACTCATAATCCCTTTGGTACGGACAATATTACCGGCAGATATATCGGTGGATTGTTCGGCAGCTATTCACAGTCGCTCTTTTTTTATTCTCATTGCTCTTACTATTATTCCAGGGGAGTGCAGTTCGAAGATAATTTCGATGAGGCCATTGTGTATTCAGAATTGTCAGAAATTTTTTTTGATGATAATCTTGACATCCAACGGCAGCATATATACAGGGCTCATGGGTTCATGCAAAGATTCATATTACTTGGTGATGAGACTGCCTTGGATAAAGCAGAAAATCAGTTGTCCTTAAAATTTGATTTGACTGTTTTAAACAAAGATTTTTTTGAAGATCCCCAATCTGTTCCCTCCAATGACTTATATGCATTCGTTGCTTTGTTGAAATTGGCATGGCTGCGAACAAAGAGTGGAAATAAAGCCGACTTTAGCCTGGAATTACCCAAGTCAAAACGGCTTATGAAAATTATAGATGCATTTCCAGCAAAACATCCCTATGAACAGATTTTAGGATATTTGATATTGTTAAAAGATAGTGAGAACCTCAGGTCTGAAGTAATAAAACAGAAAAAATGGGCTGAGAATATTGTTAAGATTATCGCCCTTATTTTTTCTCTTCAGATTCATTGGGAAAAAAACAAGTTAATTGAAAAGGACATTATGGGTCAACTGGAAATACTTATCAGCGATCGGTTAATGGAGCCCTGGACCCGTTATGGAATCATTAAACAAATTGGAGAAATGGAGGGGAATCCCTTTGAAAGAATAGGACCATTAATGGTTTTGCCATTCAATTACGCTTAAAATAAATAAAACGATTTATAGGTATTAAAATATTTAAAGTAAAATACCCTTTATAGGCTCGGCCGTAAAATCCATGCCTTTAGGTTTGGGATATAAGGCCGAAACTATTCAAGCCCAGCCCTTTAGGGTTGGGTTCTGACCTGCTTGTAATATTATTCTATATGCCACTTTTTGGCTATTTGCCAACAAATGCGGTAAAAAATTGCCCAAGAGGCGTTAACATTAAACCTAAACGATCAGGAAAATCAAATGTGTAATGATCTGGCATTGGCCCAACAAATATGTAATGAGTTGAACAAGGGAAACGCCCATGCAATCCTGGAGTTAATTGAACGATATGGGAATGATTTCGAAAAATATGCAAATATGATGGTTAAAAAGACATACTTCAGGCACATGACACATTTTTGTACATCAGGAATTTCCGAAGAGAATGAGGTAGTAAAACCAGCAGAGGATGTATTGCAGGACTTTTGGCTTACGAAGATCATCAATGAAAAGGTTGTGTGCAAGTTTGAGGGCCGGAGAGGTTCTTCTTTAAAAACTTTTCTTAAAAAAGTATTGTACTTTTTTATTATGGATTATGGCAGAAAAGCTGAGAGACTCAGGGAAGACCTTGACGATTTTAATTTTTCAGGTATTCATGAAAAAAGTAGCCAGTTGCCCCCCCAGGAAGATGATATTCTCTCACATGTACAAAACGAAGAGTCCTTGGATGAGGCTTGTCAGCAAGAACTAATTAAGCGTTTTGTTAATACAGCTTTGGAGCGTTTGTCCGTTAACAAACCCAAGGATGCAAAACTTGTTTTTTTACGCATGAAAGGTTTATCATACAGGGATATAGCTTTATTGTTGGCTGGTGTCAGTCAATCAACGACAGATAAAAAATATATAGATAGACAAGAAGGTGCACTGAGGAAGCGGTGTACGAGAAAAGATACAGGTTCTTATGTACGATTTTCCTTATTGTTTAACCATGTACTTAAAGAAAATGGGTATTCATTTTGTATGATAGACAATATACCTAAACTTGAAAAATTAAAAGTGGGAAAGATTGTGAAATAAAAACGGTCACAAAGAGTCTGTTTTAAATACTATGTATTAACACGGGCAAGGAGTAAAAAAATGCATCAGAGGTTGGTTAAATTTGATGGTATGTTTAATGGCAACCGACTACCAAAGGTGGATAAAGAACTCGAAGTTATATTGTTTTATTGGGATGAACTATTAAGGAGCCATGCAGTTTCTCATTTTGCCAACCTGACGGAAATCCAAGATTGGAAAAAAATAGGTTCCATTGACACGCATCGACTCACGGCTTCCATTGACGGTATGAAGGATATTGGATGTCCCTATTTTACTGAAGCTCTGGACAGACCTCCGTGTCGCTCTAACAATAAAAAATGCAGGAAATGGAAACAATGCACGCCGTATGTAACTTATATTGAAAATAATTATGAAGCCTGCTGCCGTAAATTGATGGAAGAGAGTTGTCAAGTTCCAAGGCTGGCTGGATTTAAAAATAATGCAGGCCAAGAAAATTTTTGGGTTTTAGCGAACTATAAAATAGTTGCCCTTTGTTCTTTCATTGGAAGCCGTTATACCATGAAAACCTGTTATAGGCCAAAACAAGGCGTGTCTGTTACATGGTACGAGATCAGGGACTTTATTATTAAAAAAATCCAATTTGAATCCCGGGGAGAAATTCACTGGATTAGCAAACAAACATGGGGGATTGAAGATGAGTCCCATGGGAAGTCATATGGAGAAAAGCGGTTTGGTAAGGATAAGGATGGCGGAAAGAATAAATGGAAAAGAAGAGCCCGTAGAAGGAGACGTTGAGCTGGAGCATGATCATCTGCACAACCTAATGGATTGGAATGCATGATTAATAATTGCCCAGACATAATTAAATTAGATTGATATAAAATTGTCTTTTCTATAAATATAAACAAGTTACCTTGGTAAAAGATTCGTTTTTTTTCGCTTAGGTACTTATTCAGGAAGTTAGAACAATGATAAAAAAAAGCTCGTCAAATGGATCGACACCTTCCAATTGGGAGGGGTTGCTCACCTTAATACATAGTGATAGCGAAAAATTCAAAGAAGCCATTGAGCGGTTCCAGAGTCAGGATAAGAATTTTTCTCCAGGTTATCGATTAATATATTTGAACAGTCAATTTGCCAGGTGCGCCAGGGGTACGGCACTCTTGGTGCAGCCAGAAGAAGGTGCTTTTAAACTGGCGGCGGCACTTAGTCGGCCCCAGAATGAAATGGTATCTCAGGATTTTAAATGTGATATTGCCGAGGGTGGTATTGATCTGAAGCAGCTTCAGGAACTTTTCTCCCAAACTGATTTGATGTTTTCTGATCAAATTTCCTTTAAAAAAGAACTGGAACTCCTGTTCGGAGAAAAGGGTGAGTTATGGCAGCGACTGACAGAGTTGGAAACGGCGTTGAAGCAGTTTGTTGAATGGTCTCAAAGTTTCAAGTTTGATGATGAAGTGTATCTTGAAGATCTGCAACAGCAAGGATTGGATTGGATACTTCAATTTTCCGAGATCTATAGTGTTGCCCATGAACCCTTAAAGTACTTCTGGGGAATTGAGTCATATACAACCTGGAATTCCTTTTTTCTTCAGGTGGAGCGATATTTTCAATCAAATTTTCACTGCTTTTCACTGCTTGAAGAGCATTGGGAAAAAATCAGAACTAATGAATATCAAGCTCCTTTCTGGTGGCTGGTTGATACTCCTGAATCGCAAATTTATGAAAACGTCGAGGACAGAGAAGAACTTGTCTCAGCTCTTGGTAAGGTGTTGCAAAATGTTGAAGATCCGGTGGATTGCTGCCCTGATTTTGAGATGATCGTAGCCTATGCGCACCATGATGGGCTTGAGCGGAGCGATCTTGTTGCTATCAGGGATCATGTTCATCAATGCAATGTATGCCTGGAGCATGTTTTAGACATAAGAGCGAGCATGCAAGACGCTGAACAAGTTTAGAAAAGCGTTAATTCTTAAGTGGACAAATTAAGTCGTTTATAGATGAAAGTAAGCAAAAGTTATCCAAACTTTAAAACAGGTTTTAAGGGAGTTCGTGGTAAATAATATACCCATGTTAATTAATTTCATACCTACTGTCCGGAGTTCTCCATGCAAAAATGGGTAGTTTTATTATCATGAACCCCCTAACTTTGTTTGTCTTTAGTGAGTCTGCCTGTTTAAAGGGATTGATCTATTTTCTTTGGTTATGGCAGTTATCAAAGCTACACATTTGTAAGAATGATCATTTTACAGAAGAAACAACTTCCCCTGTATTGGTAATAACCTGCGTACACCTATCATCATAAAGACGCACCATACCAAAATCCTTCACATTGGTGACTTCTAAATCCGGAAGACCATTCTCTTCCAGCCAGTCTTGAACATAGCAAATATATTCCGGAACAGTTGCCCTTGCAGTGAAAATTTTAACCGGAATCCCTTCTTCTACCCACTGTTTTACAATATTCATCATCCTTGGAATGGGAACCCCGATATGCTCTGGGCCTTTCCAGCCGTCATAATGGGCCAAGGTACCATCCAGATCAACGCCAATCCAACCGTTTCCGATATATTTTGGTTTTTGCATTAGTCATACCCCCCTCGTCAGTCCTAAATTTTTTGCATATTGTGTGTTGAGATTTGCTAACTCCTTGAAATTAGGGATAAATTAGCATATCAGTTCCATAATATTTCCATGAAAAATAAAAATATTTTGTCACAGATTCAGAAAAAATGACACTGAAAATTTAAAACAGATGAAAGACAATCAATGTGAAATTGAGATGTTGTAAAAATAAGCTGGATGAATCTCTGAAATATACATTTTGTTGAAATAATTATTCACTAAAGGGGATAAATATGGAACTTTTCCAAAAAAAGAAAAACAAAAAAAACTTACTTGAATGGGAAGTGTTTCCCCCCTATGACATCAAATCAGCTGAAAAAAGGTTGCGTCCGGAAGATCGTGCCCACGAATTTGCCACATCAGACTCAAGAACTGAAGTTGATGATGATACGCGCCTGACTTCTCCTGAGATTGAAATGGTGGCCGATGTTAATGATCATATCTTGCAATTGTCCAACTGGCACACCCAGATTACAGGAGAAGCCCAGGATGTTGTAACTGGCTTGACTGAGGAAGTCGACGCAGATCTTGGTGTAAAAAAAATCAGATCTACATTTAGAAAGAAGGTGAATCAGTCGTTAACAAAGTTCAAATATGATGTGGACAATATTTATCTTCCCCTTAAAAACGCCTATCATCGGATGAATGCATTCCAGCTAAAACACTGCATTTCCAATCATAGAGCTGCAGAATATCCCGATAGTGTCCTTTATCATTTTGCATTCATTTTTGTAATGCTTTTTGTAGAGTCCATTGTTAACTGCTTCTTTTTTGCCAAGGGTTCCGTATATGGCTATTGGGGTGGGTTCTGGGAGGCCTTTCTTATTGCTCTTGCCAATGTCGTTATTTCTGGTATTGCTGGCGGGTTTTTTCTGAGGCAGTTCAATTACATTGAAAAAAATATGAATATTTCTTCATATATCAAGAAGTGCAGTGGATTGGTTTGTTTTATTTGTAGCTTGTTTGTTTTGCTATTTCTCCATCTTAGCGCGGCTCACTATCGGGAATCTATTTTGAGAACTGAGGGGCTTGACGTGGTACAGACAGCTGAAATATTTAAATATATTTTGGCTCATCCCTTGGGTTTGCATGACTTGCAGTCATTTATTTTAATCATATTGGGGGGTTGCATTTCGGTATGTAGTATTTGGAAAGGGTATACAGTTGATGATCGTTTCCCTGGGTATGGAAAAGTATATCGTACCTGGAAACTGCTTGATGAAGAAATGGCTTTTTTTAGAAACAAACTTCAGCATGACATTAGTGGGCATTATGATGATGCTGTAGATGCAAGTCATGAAGTCTTGGGGCAGTTGATAAGTGCCAAAAAACAGTTGGAGGGTATTCAGGGCAAAATAAATGCGATGTTGACATCATGTGCCGGGCATTATGACCAAGCCTACAACGGTGCTGTATCCCTTCTTACTGTTTTTAGACGTACCGTGCAGCAAATATATAATAACCCCAACCGGTTCTGCTATTCGGATGCCCTGCTTCACACTGAAAACGGGTTGAAAAAGATTAATTTCTCTAAATCAAGGGCTGATGTAGAAGGCCTGCTGGTGAACACTATTGATGACTTTGAAAAGATGGCCCAGAACTTTCCGGCAAAGCAGGACGTGTTGTTGGAAGAACTGGAAAATGAACAGATAAAATTTCTTGATGATGCTGCAATAGATTCCATGATTCAACGGGTCAAAGATCGGAAAGAAAAACAGGCTGTAGACCTGAAGGATGAAAATGTTGTTCTCAGAACTCAATGGAGACTAAAGAAATGAAAAAAAGAATGAAACCAAAAGATCGACAGGCGATTGTGATTTTCATCGTGTTGGGTCTCATTACAATAGGAAGCTGCTTTTTGATGTATAAACTTGAATCTGCCAAGGTAAAATTGGATGAAAAAACATTATGTCCGTTGAACAGAGAAATTAATCACCATACGATTGTTGTGATAGATAAGAGTGACGAATGGGAACAAGAAAATATTCATATAATTGAACGCTTACTTTCAAATATTCATAGCACCATTCCAGAATTTGGGCAATTGACTTTTGTTGTCGTCTCTGGTGAAAAAGGTACATACACAAAAGCGGTCAAACTGTTTGATATGTGTAATCCCGGTAATGGTGACAATGCCAATCTCCTTTTTACAAATCCCCGGCAATTGAAAAAAAGATATGAAACGTCTTTTGTTCAACCGCTTCGGGAAATTATGAAAAAATTGATCGAACCGGGCCAATCTTCCAGTTCTCCACTGTTTGAAACGATTGTGGGACTTATAGATCAAAACTATAGCAAGTACCTGGAGATACATCTGGTAAGCGACTTGATGGAAAATGGTTCAAAGTTCAGATTTTATGATGCGATTCCATTGTCTGAGCAGG